>QWCH01000916.1_pt1 | contig 109277 bp, 86 predicted proteins | sample 1972671 | NCBI WGS metagenome assembly QWCH01 (sample SAMN09866713, study PRJNA288562) | Human gut metagenome isolate term3_stool, whole genome shotgun sequencing... | isolation source: gut | host: Homo sapiens | place: USA: California
TCCCATCCAGGTCGCCATTTGGATTGCAATAGTGATCCAATGTGCTGATGTAGCTCAATTGGCAGAGCAATTGATTTGTAATCAATAGGTTGTAGGTTCAAGTCCTATCATCAGCTCCACAAATTAATATGGGGATGTTCCAGAGTTGGCCAAATGGGACGGACTGTAAATCCGTTAGCTTAGCTTTCAGTGGTTCGAATCCGCTCATCCCCACCAATATGCGGGTGTAGCTCAGTGGTAGAGCCCCAGCCTTCCAAGCTGGTTGCGAGGGTTCGATTCCCTTCACCCGCTCCATAAAAAGTTCATATAAGTAACTGAATCTTATATGCGCCTTTAGCTCAGCTGGATAGAGCATCGGACTTCTAATCCGTGTGTCCCAGGTTCGAATCCTGGAAGGCGCGCCAAGAAAATAGGCACTCGCAAATAAATACTTGCAAAATTGTCAAAGTTGTGTTATAATATATAAGTACGTGACTGTTGGGATATAGCCAAGTCGGTAAGGCACCAGACTTTGACTCTGGTATGCGTAGGTTCGAGTCCTGCTATCCCAGCCAATATGATCCATTAGCTCAGCCGTCTTATCTAATAAGGACATCTCGTTGATTTTTTTCAACGATTTTACTTTTATTATCTTATGGATAATAGGAAAGGCCATTTGAATACTTTAATTACATAAAATAAGGAGAGGTACCGAAGCGGTCATAACGGGGCGGTCTTGAAAACCGTTAGAGTCATTGGCTCACAAGGGTTCGAATCCCTTCCTCTCCGCCAAAAAGGTTATAATTATATATGGAGAAGTACTCAAGTGGCTGAAGAGGCTCCCCTGCTAAGGGAGTAGATCCCAATTTACGGGATGCGAGGGTTCAAATCCCTCCTTCTCCGCCAAGTATGCCCAGATAGCTCAGTCGGTAGAGCAGGGGACTGAAAATCCCCGTGTCGGTGGTTCGATTCCGCCTCTGGGCACCAAAATTTTCAAAGCTTTAAAATATTACGGTGATGGATATAGGGGAGTAGTTCAGCTGGCAGAACGTCGGTCTCCAAAACCGGATGTCGCGGGTTCAAATCCTGTCTCCCCTGCCAAAATAAATTCTAATGAGTTTGAAAATTAAATGTTATAATATGGACCTGTAGCTCAGGTGGTTAGAGCGCACGCCTGATAAGCGTGAGGTCGGTAGTTCGAGTCTACTCAGGTCCACCATAATCTCACTTTACAAGCCTTTAAGGCTTAATTTATTTTAAAAATAAATACATACCAGTTATATGGGGCTTTAGCTCAGTCGGTTAGAGCGCCCGGCTCATAACCGGTAGGTCCAGGGTTCGAGTCCCTGAAGCCCCACCAAGCATTTCCACGTTGAAGTGCTTTTTTTGTGCATACATACCGGTTATGAGCCTTCCGGCTCAACCGAGCTGAAACCCGTCTGCTTCGCAGACTCTACCGTGCTCTCGCACTATGTTTCAGCCTTCAAAGCCCCAAGTCAAGGGGCTTTGAAGAGGTCCAGGGTTCGAGTCCCTGAAGCCCCACCAAGTACTTCCACGCCGAAGTGCTTTTTTTGTACCTACATACCGGTTATGAGCAAGCTCATAACAGTTTTTCGGACTCACGACGTTCGTCTCGAAAATGAAGCGTACCTTGTACGCTTCACCCAAGCGTGGGACTAGGTCACAGGTATCGAGTCCCTGAAGCCCCACCAAGTACTTCCACGTCGAAGTGCTTTTTTTTGTACATAGAACCGGTTATGAGCAAGCTCATAACAGTTTTTCGGACTCACTACGTTCGTCTCGAAAATGAATCGTACTTTGCACGCTTCACCCAAGCGTGGGACTAGGTCACAGGTATCAAGTCCCTGACATCGGTTAGTCTTTCCATAGCTCGCTATCGCTTGCTAGGATAGGACTAAGCCTCTGCATAAGACTTTCCATGACTCGATTTCATCTCGCAAGGACAAGTCTATAGCTACGGCATAAGGCTTTCCATGACTCGATTTCATCTCGCAAGGACAAGTCTATAGCTACGGCATAAGACTTTCCATGACTCGATTTCATCTCGTCAGGACAAGTCTATAAAGTCCAAATAAGCATTTCTTTAAGAAGTGCTTATTTTTTTGGATAATTTCATCCTACTTAATATTGAAAAATAATTTAAAGATCATGGAAAAATAATTGAAACTCCGCATTTATAAAGATTTCCAACTTAATTCTCTTTTTGTGAGATTGTTTGTCCTCTCGTCTACGCTTGAGGTAAATTATATGGCAGAGTCTCTGTCGGAATGGCGTTGGTTGCTTATTTCATGTGTTTCTTCACCGATTCCTTGCTTTTTCACTGGGTATGACTCTGATTTGATAACTTATCTTGGAAAAGAAAAAACACTTAATTTCGGATAAGCCCAGCCTATGTGGTATAATATTATAAATAATTAGAAAAAGGAGTTTTTATGGATTTTTCTTTAGTGCCAGTTGCTGACAAGACATTTTTTAACTATATTTACCTCGGCCTAGGTTCAAATGGTAGGGGGCTTATTGCTTTGTTCAATACTAGGGGCAATACTATGGTTAAGGAGTCTGTGGCCTCTGAGCTTGATATAAATTTACTTGATGAAGATTACATAGATGATAAAAAAACTTACAAGAGAGCTATTCTTGGAGATTTATTAATCGGAGGCCTAAAGCTTTCCAAGGTGCCTGTCCTTGTTGCCAAGGATAGCGCCTTTGATCTTGGCACAGATTCTCTTGGCAATACTAATGACTGTGATATGGTTCTTGGTTGGAATGTAATTTCCCAATTTGCTTGGAGGGCAAATCCAAGAGAGGGGCGTTTTGAGGTGCAAACTTCCGATTTTAAGTCGAGCAAGGAAAAAAACAACCAACCAATTATCAATATCGGCTTTAATGACAAAATCATAAAGGCCGCCATCGACACATCCAGACCCTTTACTATCATTTCACCAAGTCTAGCTAAGGAGGCTTTGGAAAATGACCCAAATGTCAAGGATACCCTTGCCATGATGGGCGAATCAACTGATGCTATCACAAGCATTAACCGTTTTGTTTTCACTAATGACAACAAGGAAGTTAGCCTCGGTTCGACTCAAATTGAGCCAGACCTAGAAGGCAAGGACATCCAAGTAGTCTTTGGCGCCGACCTCTTAAGGTCAACTAAGTGGGCAATTTATGGACCAAGTGGCTACATCAGGCTGGAAAATTTTTAGTGATGTTTGAAATCGAAGAAATAGAAAATATTTTTAAAAATAACGCCAATCCTCCTAGGGCAGAAAAAATGGCTGCCTATATGAGGAATAAATTTGATTTTTATGGGATACCTGCTGGCAAAAGAAGCGAGTTAACCAAGCCTTTTTTGAAGGAAGCGAAAAAGGAAGGAGCCATCAATTGGCAACTTTTAACCGACCTTTTCTCCCATAATTACAGGGAAATAAACTACCTGGGTCTCGACCTTTTGAAGACCCAGTCCAAGCTCCTAAGCCTTTCAGATTTTGAAAGGCTTGTTGGCCTTGCAAGCTTGCGCCCATGGTGGGATACCATTGATAATATCGACACCATCATAGGTAGCCTTGGTCTTACGAACAAGGACTTCGAAAAGAAAATCACAACCCTTGCTAGGAGCGAAAATTTTTGGCTAAGGCGTATTGCCATTGGCCACCAAAGAAAATATAAGGAAAAAACCAACACCGACATTTTGGCAAAAATTATAAAAATAAATTTGAGCGTCACTTGCAAGGATAAGGACGAAGAATTTTTTATAGCCAAGGCAATAGGGTGGGCGTTGAGGGAATATTCCAAGACAAATCCTGACTGGGTCAGGAATTTTTTGACTGTAGAGAATAATCGTTTACCAAGGCTCTCCACAAGAGAAGCTAGCAAATACCTTTAACAACTAAGGAAAATTTTATACTTAATCATTTATAAAAAATATTTATAAAGTAGTCATTGTAATTATAGCAAAATGTGATAAAATATAAGTAAACGGAGGATACTATGAAAATGAGAAAAAACAACATTGGTTTCGGAATCCTTTCCTTAGCCTTAGCCTTAGCTCTTCCGCTAAATGCTAACGCTGATGAAGGCCAAACCCTAACCAGTCCAGAAACTTTAGACCAGGGACCTAAAACCCAAGTAGAAGCAAACACTAAACCAATCGAAGATAACGAAATCATACAAACGAATCCGGAAAATACTGTAAATCCTGCGAATGTAAATCCAGTAACTCCAACAAGGCCTCAGCCAACCCCTAGACTTACTAATTACAGGACAAATTCATTCCTCAATTTACTAGTCAACACCAATTACCGAAGCCTAAAAGATGAGGCTAACAAAAAAGAAGAAGAAAAGATTAAAGTTAATCCTTACTCAGTAGAATTGAAGGAAGGGGATAAGGATTCGAGGAATTATACATATCTTGCTTATTCTTTTGCGATTAAGGGAGATGACGAGCCAAGAGACTACACAATATCAGTCTTTGCCCTAAAAGATGGCAAGGTTAAAAATGTAGAATTAGACAATTTTAACACAGAAGGTAAGGTCACATCTGCCGGCAAAAAAATGGCAGAAGCAGCTGAGCAAATCGAAAGTGAAGATGTCCTAGGCTTCAGGATAAAAACTAAGATTACCTCTGATGGCTATGTGAAAGCAGTCGTAAAAATCGATAGAGATGCAGAGCCTGGTGATTATACGCTTTATTATGTAGTAAGCAGGGGTGGAAAACCTACTATTGGCAGGATGGACGTAACCCTAGGCAAGAACGGAGATTTTAGTTACTACATCACATCCGACAAGGATAAAAAAGACTATGACAACCTTGGTGAAGACAAGGTAAATCCGTTTGAAAATCTTCCATTTACAAAATACCTCCTAAACGACACAGACGAGGAAAAAAACCTAACCGACTTTATCCACCCAGGACTTAAGGTCGGCGACAAATACAAAATCGTAGTAAACTACATCAATCCAAACACCCTAGAGGAAAAAAGAGATGACATAACAGATCTGGAAGCCTACAAAATCCCAGCAAATTCCCTAGTAAGGCTTGATGTAAGAGAAAAATCTGACAAAGATAACCCAATCAAAGATGCAGAAATCTTTACCTATGGATTTGAACTACCAAAAGACTCAAGCGAACCAATTTCGCTAATGAGCTTTGTTGTAAAAAAAGATGCAAACAAGGGTAAGGAAGCAAAATTTGATAGTGAAAAAGCTCTAAGAAATGCCATGGATGAGGTTGAAGGCCTATTAGCAGAAAAGAAAAAATCCCTAATAGAACTTTATCCAGACGAGGAAGAAAGAGAATACAGAGCCTTATCAGTCATCCTAAAAGAGCAAACCAAAAAGATTGAAGAGCTAATCCAACAAGCTCTCCTAGACAATGAGCTAGATAAGCTAAACAAGCTTGAAAAAGATAATCCACAAGAAGCCAAGGCTGAGTATCAAAGGATAGCAGATCTTGTAAAAGAGGCAAAAGACCTAAATAAAAAGGCCAACAAAAAATTAATCGAGCTAGATGAAATAAACTTAATCGATAACAACACAGACCCACTAGTCAACAATGCCAAAGGCACAAAACTTGTCCTAAACATAGGCAAACTCACACCTCTAAGCACAATTTCTGACCTAACAAAAGATTCTCCACGCCAAAGCGAAAGAAACTTCTCAAAAAATCTTAAAAAGAAATTAGAAGATGCAATCAAAAAGGTAGACACAGTAACCATAGGCGAAAAAGACGACAAAAAAGTCGGAAATAAACCAACTAATGTTAAGGAAAGCAAAGAAAATAAAGATTTAACCAAGAGGATCTCTATTTTTGATATAACACACAAAGAAGATCCAAAGGATAATATATCCGAGTTAAGAAGGGCGACAGAAGAGCCAAAAGTGAATACACCAATCTTTATAAAATACCTTCAATCATTAGATAAAAGAAGCAAGCTTATAGACAATAAATAAAAAATGAAGGGCTTATACACAAGTGTGAGCCCTTTCTCACACTTAAAATTCTTTAATGAGATCCTTATAATTCATTAGAAATTATTTATTAACTATGGGCAAAAAGACAGAGAATATATCTACTTATTTACAAAAACCGGAGAAATTAAAAATATAATTAAAAAAATGGTTGAAATATACTTGTAAATACAAAATTTTTAAATCCAAGGCAGTCTAAAAATAAGTTTTGAAAAATCTCTAAAGCAAGAGTAAATCCACTTTAACTCTTGTAAAAAAAGCCAAAATGTTATATTATTATAGTAAGAAATACAACAAATATAATAATAAATATTTTGTTTATCTTTATTACAAAAATACATAAAAAATATATGTAAACGCTAGATCAAATTAAGGAATTTAATATGAAAAACATAAACCATTTGAAAATAAAAAATACACTGCGGATGAAATTTCCGATAAAAATAAATAAGGAGTATGAGAGAGAAAGGAGGTTATTATGAAAGGAAAAATTAGTTTACTAACAAGAAAAATATTTGCGACCGTCATTGCTGTTGCCATGTCTATACCACCAACAGCCTTTGCCAACGCAAATGAGCCAGTAGTATATACTGAAAATTCTTCAATCATGGGTATTAGAGAAAACAAGGAAGAGCTCCCAAGAATTGAAAACACAGACAAAACAAAACTAAGTAAGGACCTAGGAAGTTACAATCTTGAAATCAAAGCCAACCTCGATCCGAGCCTAACAAAGATGAACTACACTATCAAAGCTAAGAGAAAAGAAAAATTAGCAGAAGATAAGCAAGGCAAACTTTCATTAAGCCTAACAAAAACACCATCTTCCAACCTCAATGACCTACAACTTATATCAGCAAATACAGAAAATCAAACAAATGAACCAGACTTTAAGGCAGAGGGCCTACCAAGCCTTGTAATAACATCCAAAGCCAAAGATGAAATAATCTACGAGCTAAGCGCTGATGTGAACAAAGCCAAAGATCAAAGGTCATATAAATTGATCCTAAGCCTAGCCGAAGAAGCTAAAAGCGAAGTTCTTGCCTACAACCTCAAGGTAGAAAAAGAGCTAACCCTCAAAGATGGCGAAGAAGTAGAAACGGTAGAATTGGTAAACGAAGACGACGAAAGCCCACTAATAAAGGGTGAATACAAAAAAGAAGGCATCTTGGGCGGCCTATTTGCAAGCCAAGACTCCATCACCTGGGAAGCCTTCATCCTAAACGAAGAAGAAAACCAAGAAATAACCTACGACTTCAACCTAGACAAAAACCAAGACCCAACAAATTCAAAAATAGCCATCGACTATTATGAACCAACCGACAAGGGTTTTGAAATCAAGAGAGAATTCTCACAAACAATAGACTTTGCGAAAAAGATTAAGTTTGAAATACCAAGGGGCCACCTTGCAAAACTTACACTCAAAACAAAAGTCTCAAAGAAAAATACAAAAGTAAAATCATATTCCCTAAATAATGGGGTGGTAAAAAACCCTATATATATAGAAGGAAATGAAGAAGAAAAATCAAATGACGACGAAGAGCCTGCCCAGAAGGAAGAAAATAAAAAATATCAAAAAGACCCAACAGATCAAGGCACAGTCGAAGTCAAACCAAGTGAAATTAAACCAGAATCAAAACCAGAGGCAAAACCTCAAGGCAAAGATTCTCAAACACAAATCATAGCAACAGATTCCTCAGGCAAGGAAATCAAAATTGAAGAAAAAAATCAGCCGGTAGAGGAAAATAAAAAACCACAAATTTCTGCCCTAATCCTAAACAGAGACAGCCTAATAGCTAGACTAAAGGCAGAAAACAAACTAACTAGCCAGCTAGAAACTGCTATAGCTGATCTTGCCGATATCCTAAACTCCTACAACGAGGAAAAGATAACCGACCAAGACCTAAAAGACTTCACCAAGTCCCTAGCAGAAAGAAACCAACTAGCAAAAGCAGACCTAAAATCATACTTAGAAGCAATCCTTTCTGGTCTAAACAAACAAACCAACAGGGCAGCCAATATAAACTACGATGAAATAATCACCTATGCCTACCCAGAAAAGAAAGAAGCAAAACCTCAAGATAAAAAACCAGAGGCAAAGAAAAATGAAGGTCAAAAAGCTGAAGAAAAACCAGCACCAAGCAAGGAAAGCCAAGAGAAAACTCCTCCAGTAAAAAAGGAAGAGCCAAAGGCAAACCAAGAGGATAAACCACTTCAAAATGAAAAATCTGAAGCAGTAAAAACTTTTGACAAGGACCTTGCAAGTCTAAAAGAAGAAGCTAAAAAAGAACCAGCCAAAAAATCTGGCATCTTTGAAGGCCTAAAGAGCCTACTAGGCCAAACTGACCTCCAAAAAGCAGACAGGGAATTAAAGAAAGCCCTAGCTGACAAGAAAAACACTCTAGAAGACATCCAAAAACTCCTAGACAGCTTCAAGAGCAAATACAACCTATCAAAAGCCGACCAAGCTAAACTAATGGACGACAACGGCGATGCTATTAGGGCTTTGATAGAAAAAACAGGCTACACAGGTGGCCATGTCTTTGCAGTAAGAGGAGCAAACCAATTAACTGATAAAGAAAAAGAAAATTTAAAAAATAAAAAGTTTACAGTTCTCACCCGTTTTAACACATCAAACGCAGGAGGAGCTATCCAAGATTACCAATATTTTGATATCCACCTTGATAATAAGCTTACAGTAAAAGACCCATCAAGCCTTGAAGATATCAAATACAACGGAAGAGTAATTGCAAAACCAAAGTATATTAACGATAAGGGTGAAAATAAAATAAGATACGATATCCAAGGTAAAATACCAGAAAATATAAGCATCTTATTAAAAATTCCAGTAGACTACAATACAGACAATATAACTACCCTTGATCAAGACGGCAACTTTACCGTTACCAACAAGGTTTCTGGTCTAGGTGTCAAAGCACCAAAAGATTTGCTACCACAAAAAGTAGACAGATATGGAAATCTTGCAGGTACCATCATTGAGCCAGGCAGGGGCGATGTACCAGAACTTATAGAATCTGACGATAAGTCCTACAAGGTAGACATGGATGCCTATGGTATCCCAGATGTAAAAGATGGAGTGCTCAAAGGATTCAATTGGAAGGCTACAGTCCTATCAACAGTAGATCTACAAGGTATAGGCTTATCTGTAAACTTCACAACAGTAAAAGGTTCAGGGCTTGGCGAAATCCAAAATCTAACAATGGATGGAGCTAATGTTACTGCAACAAGCAATAACTTAACAAACCATACTGGTATAGTAGACTCAATAAACTACAAGCCAAATAAGAACACTAGGGAATTGAATTTCACCTTCTATACACCAGTAATCAACAAACAAGAATCTTACATGCTAGACCTAAATGCTATGGCAAATGGCAAGGTCGGAGCAAAGAGGGTTGTTGGAAGGCAAGGCTATCCAAAAGAAAAGGTGGAAGTCCTAACTCCAAGTCGTGTTGGAATGAACAACAGGACATCCATCTTGGGAGAATTTCCAAACCAAACTCAAGCAAGATGGACCATCACAGACCAAGTTTCCACAGGAGATGATGGCAAACTACCTCTAGAATCAAGACAACTAGCAGGAGGACAAAGTATATCATCTGGAAAAGTGGCAGTTTATGGAGTGGATACAAAAAAGGGTAGCCCAACATATGGACAAATGGTCCAAGTCGGAAGCGATGAAAGTGTAAGTTCTATTCCAGACAAAGAAACCAAGCCACAAAACGCCCAACCAGTAGGCTCAATAGTAGCCTATGAATATACTACAAATCTTGATGGTAAACCTGCTTCATCTATTGGAGGGGTTGTCATCTCAAAGAACCAGGATATCCTTGTAGACCAATACTGGGGGCTTGAAAAAGGCATTAACATGCCAGCTCAAATCATTAAAGCTGTAGATCCAAGGAAACAAGAAGGACAGGATGGTTATGAGCTTGGTTCCATCACCCTTCAACAAAGCACTAATGATGATTCAAATAGACAATTTACTATATCAAATGTAAGGGTATGGGACATTGACAATTCTGGAAATGCCACTAGGGTTCAACCAGCGATAAAACAAGACCTACCAAAAGAAGTAAATGGTTACCAATTCGTGGAAAACTATAACTACTACAGGCAAGATCTTGGTGATTATTACATCCACAACAGGGGAGTAGTAAAAACTGAAGATAAATTTGGAAACTTCAATCTCCACAAAGTTGGACCAGAAGGCGAAGATGTACCTAATGCGACTTTCAGACTCTTCCGTGGTGGAGAAGCTATCACCAACAGCAAAGGTAAGGCTGAATTTAAAAATATCAATCCAGGTGTCTACTACCTAACAGAAATCAAGGCGCCACCAGGATATAAATTAGCAGAAGATACAAAAATTATTGTAGAAAAAAATGGTAAGGTAAGGGCAACAGGACCAGATGCCGAACAAACTGGCGACGAAGGTGCGACCCAATACTTTAAACATGATAAATATCCGCTCTTTATGAACCTAATGTCATATGCGACAAAGGAAAAAGACGGAAGTGTCACAACCTACATCTACCTAAAACCAGATGAGGGTGGCGGTACCAACCAAAACACTAGGTTAAGTATCACTGGATACGACAATTCAAGAAAATTAGATGTCGAAGTTTATGACGTCGGACCATCCTTGAGATCAGGCCTAAGACAAGCCATGAATCTCCAAACAGGTGTGGAAAATAATATTGGTGGGCCAGCCCTCAACCAGCCAAACAGGTATCCTATCAAAGGTGAGTCTAATGTTTACGATACCAACACACAAAAAACAGGCTATCAAATAAAAATCCCATATGTAAGGTTTGGAACCAATTGGGGCTTTTTAGTAAAAGTAAAAGGAACACCTTCAACAAGAGATGGTAAAATTTCTTATGATTGGTTGACAGACGGTGACTATGACTTTACAAAAAATAATGCCAAAATCCAAAAAACTATTACACCAGCAGACCCTAATATTGCTAATGAAACAATTATAACAGTAAAAGATAAAAAATTTGATACCAAACCAATAGAAGTAATAAAGGTAACAAGCAAAAAGAAAACCTTGGGTGGAGCTACCTTTGTTCTTAAAAATCCTGACAATGATGAAATACTCAAGACTGTCAAATCAGTAAGTGAAGAAGGGGAGAATAAAGGTAAGGTAGACTTTGGCAAGATGCCACCAGGCGATTATATAATAGAAGAAGTTGCCGGTCCAGAAGGCTATATAGAATCCCAACTTGTCTTTGATGTCCATGTAAATGAGGCGTCAGAAGTAACCTACAAGCCAAGATTTAAAAATGGAGTAGGTACACCAGTTGCCGGTGTAGATTATTGGATTGAAGATGAGGTTGTTGCAGACACACAAACAAAAGTTGATGTAATAACAGTCGATCAATCAATGAAACTAAGCGAAAACAACGCTGGTGAAACCGGAATCAAAGAAGGTGTATGGGAAGCTTATCGTTACGAGTCTTACACCTACAGGGCAAATATTAAATTAAGAACATCAGAACCAGGAAAGAGATTTGAAATTCAATTTGACCCAAATCTTGACTTTACCCAATATGTAAACCAATTTCCTGAGATAAAAAATAATGGACAAGTCATAGCCAAACCATATTTCAACTATGACACCAACCTCTTAACCTATGTATTCACAGAGGCATCAGGATCTGGTGAAGTAATCTTTGACCTAGTAATAGATGGTGTTATCCCATCCAAGTTCTATGCAAAAAATTCTGGTGAGTATGACTTTACAAACATAGTTGCCCCAGGACAGGATAATGTAAAAGGCAACCAGACAAATACAGTCCATGTCAAGGCCTTCTATGAGGACTATGACTCACCTCCAAGTGGTAATGCACCACCTCAAGCCTATTATTTTAGGGAAGTGTACAAAGAAGGGAAAGATTGGTATGTAAAGGCCATTGCCTACTACAACCCAAAAGCCAATGCAGTTGGTGGTCGTATGGATGCCAGAACATTTTCTTTCAACTGGATGTCAACCAACTGGCAATCAGGCAATATAGCAAAGTGGGTGGGTAATGGTAACACACCAGCCTTTGAGCTAAAAAATGTTAAGGTATATTCTGTACAGCCAACTGTAAATAATTTTAAACAAAAAACAAGCGAACCTTACATGCCTTTGTCAATGGGTGTTAGACCAGAAAACGACCCAAGTATCTATAGGTTGGAATTAAACCAAGATATTAATGACAGATTTGTTTATAGTAGGCAAGGTTCTATAGGTTTGACATATGATGCGAACCAGATAAAGTCAACAGGATCTCTCATTGATTCAAGACCACTAAAAATAGACATTCCTGCCATCAGTAAGAATAACGAAGGTTATGTAATCGATCAAACATTCAAGGTAACAGACCTAGATAAATTTAGGAGTATGTTTAGGGCCTTCGTTATGCAAAACTCTGATAAGGGTGATGCTCTTAAGTCAGCCTTTGCTTCAAAAGTAAATGTGAACGAAGCCAGTGCGGAACAAAATAAAAAAGAAATTCCTAAATTCTACAAGCAAAAGGTAATGATGGCGAACGAAGCGTACGTTCCAACCAGCTTCAAAATTAGGAAGTACAACGAAGCAGACAAAACCAAAAACCTAGCAGGAGCAATCTTCACCTTAACAAATAAGGATACAGGCAAAAGTATTGCCAAAAAAACAGGTGACGATGGAATTTTGACCTTTGATAAATTGCTACCAGGTGTCTACAGGTTATTAGAAACTCAGGCACCAAAGGGCTTCATCAAGTCAGACAAGAGATGGTTGGTAAACGTGGCAAAAGACGGCATTGTTACCATCACAGAAGTAGGATTCAATAGCGACGGAACATCTATCATTGGTAAAGACCTTACTTTAGAGGTTGCCAACAAGCCAGAAGGCCAAGACTTTGTAGTCTACAAAAAAGGAGACCAAGGTCAAGCCCTAGCTGGTGCAAAATTCGTTATAAAGAAAAAAGATGGAAAAAATTATACCGAAGTCGGTACAGGCGAATCAGACATAAATGGTCTTGTAAAATTTAAAAACACCACTGGAGCAGACTTAAAGCTTACAGACGGAATTTATTTATTAGAAGAAACTGACCCACCAACAGGCTATAAGAAACTAGACAAAAAATGGGTCCTTGTAGTTGGTGATAACAAGGTAAAAGTTTACGACTATATAGAAGGTCCAGATGAAGAAACCAGTTCCAAAGCAAACTTATCCCTCCTAAATGAAGAGGGAACACATTGGGTAGATATGAGCAAAAGATCTCCAGCCAAGTTCAGTGGTTTAAATGATCCAAGATGGAAAGGCTATATAAACAACAGCCCAATTCCTTATAAGTTGGGTACTAGGATTATCGGTATAAATAAGGGGGCAGCACAACCTTATGTAATCCAAAGATTTGTAATAAACCCAGAAGCTAAAAATATGGGACCTTCAAAGGTTCAAATCCATAGACAACCACTTTGGATAAGTAACTCAGACTGGTACCAAGGTAATGAAGCCTACAAAGTTTTTGAGCTTGATAAGGCTGTGACAGAAAATGTCGAAGACATCAAGCTAGAGCACTATATAGCAAAAGAACTAAACCTAACAGCATCAAAAGTTACAAAACAAGGTGAAACTCCAGAAAGAATGGAATTAAACCTACCAGCAACAACTAAACCAATTATCATTGATGTAAAAGTACCTTACAAAAATGAGAGTGAGGGCGTAGGTCTAGGTATTGACTATTGGGAAAATGTTGGAACCTATAATGAAAAAGTATATTGGAAACCAGATTTCTACGAATCTGTAACAGATATACCAGAAGGCGATGAAGTAACATCCAATACCCAAGCAGGAAATATCATCGGTGCTTATGTATCCGAAGGCTCACTCGATGTAGCTAACGAGAGAAATAGGCATGAATTTGAATTTACAAAAGTAAGGGAAACAGATCTTGATGGCCTATCAGGAGCGACCTTCAAACTTACTGGCTTCGAACCAAAAACAGAAACTAAGTGGGGCAAATCAGGTCAGGATGGCAAGGTATCCTTCAAGGGCCTCTTGCCAGGAAAATATAAACTAGAAGAAGAAGGAGCTCCACAAGGTTATGATGGATCAAACACTGACTGGACTGTTACTATACTTGAAGATGGAAAAGTCTATATCAAAGACAACAATCCATCAAACACAGTACCAAACAAGAATCCAGAAGCTCAGTGGCAAAAAGTAGATGTAGCAAACTCTACTATGATTAATAAATCAGATTCAGTAAGGGAAGAATACAAGCAGAACGCTGATAAGAAAATAAAAACCCATATTATTAGGATAAATAAGGCGACAAAGAGGATTAGACAGGTCTATGTCCTAAATAGACTAACTGAAAACCTCTTAGACCCTACCTTAGAACTCCATTCCTACCCAGAAAAATGGGATATAACAGACAAAAACACCAACATAATGTCTGTAACTGAGGTTGGTCAAAATGCAACACCAGACAATCTTGGAAAAATTGGAGCCAACGTCCAATATAGTACTGAGATAATTAGCAAAAAAAATCATTCTAGATTGGTAATAAAACCAAAAATATCTGGAGAAAAAACTATAGCTGTTGTTATAGAAACAGACCTAAAAGATTCTGCTGAAATTGGTGGCATCGGTACAGGTATGGACTATAACAACCAAGGCAACCAATACTGGGGAGCTGAGTTATATAAAAACTTAAATGATTTCGTACTTGAGCAAGTTGAACATCCAACAGTAGATAAAAACACCAAGTTAATTATAGACGGCAAGGACAAGAGCAACGAAGCCCAAAGCACACTAAGATCAGCAAATGAAGAAACTCCAGCCTTACTGGCAAGAGAAAACGGCATCCTGGTTAGAAACTATGCCTTTAGGTCTATGGATAATGATGTAACAGACCTAACAAGTCCACTATCAAGCCTAAAAGCAAGGTCAGCAAGCCTAAATAGCTTTGGAGGACTAGCACCAAGGATGGCAAGGTCAATAGCCCCAAGGTCTATGACCTACTCAACAAGAGCTGCCAGAGCCCCAAGGGCTGCGGATGTTTGGGAAAAAGTGGACCAAAATAGATCTATAAATAGAACAACCAGCAATAGGGCCACTGATAACCAGACCAGAATAACTGAGATAAACAAGGGTCAAGGAAAATATAGGCAAATCTTCTTGGTAAACAAATCTGGTTCCGGTGTTGATAGTCCAAGATATAAATTCCACTCCGAACCATTAGGTACTAGCATTATTGGTAAAAAATACTATGGAAGACCTATAAACTTTAAAGTTTTAAGCATAAGACCAGTATTAAGTTCGTCTACCATTGATAACATACAATACGATGGCAACCAAACTTTAAGATATAATAGTGATGAAGTAATCCCAGATGGTCAGTATCATAGATTTCAATTTAGACTAGCTACTAACGACAAAAGACCAATAGCAATAGAAGTTGAGTATGATTATCCAAAGACCGGTGGTGAAATCGGACTTGGTATGGATTATTACCCAAGCTATAGACCTGATGGAGTATGGGCGGCTGAAAAATATGGAAGTGCAGACGACATCAACTGCAAGCACTCTGTAAGAATCACCCAACCAAATGAAGCAACCATCATCCCTTCTAGCACACTTGCTAAAAAGGGAACTAAAATTGACTTAACTATAAGTCCAAAAACTGGCTACGAAGGCTACGTTCTTGACAGCCTAACGGTTACAGATGCGAATGGACAAGATGTTACAGTTACAGGCACAAGCTTTGAAATGCCAGATACAGATGTAACAGTAATGGCAGTAATGAAATCACCTGGTCAACAAACAAAACCTTATGATGTTACAGTAATTGGAAATATTTTACACGGTAAAATCACTCCGAATGTAAATAAGGCTAAGGCTGGAGAAGAAGTTACAGTAAATGTAGAGCCAGATCCTGGCTATGAATTAACAAAACTCGAATATGAGACAGAGGATTCAATAGATCCAGTCCCTATAGTAGGTAACAAATTTACAATGCCAAAATCAAATGTCAGATTAAATGCGACATTTGAAAAATCACAAGTTGTCCCACAAACCTACAAAATCACAACAATTAAGACAACAGGTGGTAGCATAATAGCTCAGCCAAACGCTAAAGCTAATGAAACTGTAAGGATTCAAATTAATCCAGGCGTAGGTAATTATTCTTTAGTGGATGGTCAGGTGGATGTCAGGACAAGTGATAATAGTCCTGTACCTGTTTCATATGATGACCAGGGACCATACTTCACCATGCCAGCTTCTGATGTAACTGTAAGCGGACAATTCCAACGAGCTGATCTAAATAATGGATATGTAGTCCGCATTCAAGATACTGCTAATGGTAGAGTTACTGCAAATCCTAATAGAGCATGGGGTGGAAAAGAGGTTACCTTAACACCATCTCCAGCTGACGGTTATAAGTTAAAAAGCTGGTTTGCAGTATCAAATGGTAGTCGAGTTCAAATAACTGATAATAAATTCAAAATGCCAGATGGAGAGGTTTATATAATACCAACCTTCGAACGTGATTTCGATCGAAAATATACTATCGGAACCGATGTGTCTGAAGGAGGTACTGCTACTCCAACTCAATCATCAGCAACTGCTGGCCAACCTATTGGTATGGATATCCGTCCAGAAGAAGGCTATAGGCTAGAAAGTGTAAATGTAATTGACGAACACGAGATAAAGGCTGCAGACTATAATTTCTTACACAATAGCTTTTCAATGCCAGCCAAAAATGTCATTGTAAAAGTCACTTTCAAAAAAATTGAGTACACCATAACAAAGGAACAAACAGAAGGCGGAACTGTAAGCATTGATAAGTCAACAGCTACTAAAGGTGAAACAGTAACCATAACTGTCACTCCAAAAGAAGGATATGAGGTTGGTCAGGTAACAGGTGATAATATTCCAATTAGGTTGGTTGATGGAAAATATCCATTCAAGATGCCAGCTAGAGACGTCACAATAAGAGTTACCTTTAACAAAAAAGAAGTTAAGCCAGCACAACGATATCTTATCGGAGTCGATGGAAATCCAAATAGGAAAGTAGTTGTTTATACAAGGACAGCGCCTAACGAATCGGAGGCTGGAAAACTTGTAGAATTTACAGTTACACCAGATCCTGATTATGTAATTACTGATGTATATGTAAAAAAACTTGATGGTAGTGGAAGAAATGTAGAGCCATTAAAGCAAGATGGCAATAAATATTCATTTACTATGCCTAATACAAATGTAAATATTTATGCTAATGTACAATATGAACAACCACCACAAGGAACCTTACTTGTTGGAATCAATCCAAATATTACAAATGGTAGTGTAACAACTGAGCCTAGAAGACCATATCCTAATGATAAGGTTAGAATTACTGCGACACCAAAACAAGACTATTCACTTGAAAGCTTAAGCGTTACTAAACAATATGGTGGAACTGTTGATGTTAAAAACGATGAACAAGGACCATACTTCATCATGCCAGATGAAAATGTTACAGTATATGCTACGTTCAGACAAGGAGCAGCTCCAAACCCAGATATACCAGATGTAAAACCAGATGATAATGAATTGGGATATTTAATCTACGACCCAAGCAATCCAAACAAGATTATCAAAAAGAAGGCTATGCTTACAAATAGGCTAGCTGGTTTGGAGCTTAAGGTTTATAAGAAAAATATAAATGGTAGGACACTTGAAGGTGGAGAATTTAAGCTAATCAAAACAGAAGCTGATTACAAAACAGAAGATAAAAATTTCACACCTATAACAGCAGTTTCAGGTTTGGATGGCAGGATTTTATTTAAGGATAAGGACAACCAACCAGTCAAACTTCAAAAAGGTTACTATGTATTGGAAGAAATCAATCCACCATTAGGCTATAAGAAGGCTTCTTCTAAGTGGAAGATTGAAGTTAAGGATGACCAAGGCAAGATGCACGCTACTTACTTCGGTCCATCACAAACACCTTCCCAATACTTGCTATCGACAAAATCTAAATTACAAGATGATTCAACAGCAACCAACCTTGCAATTAGAACTGCATCCAAGATTACCCATATAGATCCAGATGCAAAAACTTTTGTACAAAGGGTAATCATAGACCTAAGAGGTTACACAAAGAAAGAAAAGGTCAACGTCCAAATCACTCCAAAATATAAGAGGGTTGAAAAGGACAGACCAGGAGTAAAACCAGATACAATAGAAGAAGGTTTAAAGACAGCCTACAGGACAACCTACAAGATATCAAATCCTGCTACAAAGCTAGATACAGATTATATACTAGGCTACTACGACCTTTCAAAGAAGGGTGTAAGCATGGTAAACACAGCCAGATGGAGACCATTTGATTGGGGCTTTGATGAAGACCAATTAAACCTAGACCCAGGTGAGGTCTACTTCATAGATATAGAAGGCTACTACGACGAATCACTCATTTCGGGTATGGCTGTTAATGAAAAAGATGTAAATGGCAAACCAGTTGCGCCTCATAAAAATACAAAAATCAAGCCAGAAGACCTTGCTAAACTAGAAATGGATATCAAATTCTACGAAGGAGCAAGAAACTTCTACCAAGCAATCTACAATGAAAAGACTCAAAAGATTGAATGGAAGACCTTCCCTAAGGCATCTTACCAAGCAGGTGCAGCTGCCCTAGCTAATATCAAAGAACAAGGCTGGTTATATAAGCCTTACAATGATAGATACGAAAACTGGGTAGGCTTGGAAGGTGGTAAAATTCTTCCGGAATTTGCTAATGAAACACCACTTAAGACCCTTTCAACAAAAGCCGACATTTCAGACCTATACACAACTGATAACCCTAAAGATAAGCTAGAGATACCAAAAGAAGGTTTGGACATCATCAACGATGAAGAAACATACAACATCACCTTCTCTAAACACGGACGTGATGGAGAAAAGAGTGATGGTTGGGAGAGCAATGGTAAGAAGGTAACTGAAAACAGGCTTGAAGGAGCCATCTTCAAACTCCAACAATACATTCAAAACGACTATGTAGACGTTCCGGGATCTTATGTATCCTCAGCCTTCAATGGTTATTTCGGATTTAGAGGATTAAAACCAGGTCGTTATAGACTTGTGGAAGTTGAAGCTCCAAAGGGCTACAGACCAATCAGAGATGCTATCCTCTACATGACTGTTTCCTATGAAGAACCAAAGACCAATGTCGAAACTGGAGAAATCACAAAAGGAAGAGGTAGAATAACTCTCGAGTATGACAATGGTAATGGTATTATCGAATACAACCCAGCAGCGACAACTGTAGAACAAGGTAAGCTAGTAGACTATGTAACCAGTGCTACAGCAAAGAACATGGGTAAAATCATAAACGAAAAACCGGGCCAAGGTAAGGTCAGGATAAACAAAGAAGATGGAGAAGGACATCCACTAGAAGGAGCTAAGTTTAGACTAACTAGACTTGGAACCGATGCTGACACTAATCCTGATTCAACAGGAAATGAAGATGGTGGCTATATAGCAACATCTGAAAATCTTAATGAAACTGCTACTGCAACAGTAGCTAAAAAAGATGAAGTAAATCCAGTAGTTAAAAACGGAAAGGTGCTTACTCTCGACCCAGTAAGGGTAGGAGCTAAGAAAATTAATGGCGAGACCATCTCCAATGCGAAAGTTACTGTAACCTTCCCAGGAGGTAAAACAGTTGAGATTAAGACTCCAAACTCAGGTAAGTTTACAGTAGATGTGCCAAGAGATATTGTTCTAAAAGAAAATGACATCATTACTGCAAGCATCAATGAACTGGGTGTTGCCATCTTTGATAAGCTACCAATAGGTAACTACATCCTAGAGGAAATTGAATCTCCAAAAGGCCATAAGAGCAATGGACAAAAATGGAGATTTACTGTAGGTGGTGATGGTCTTGACCCATATGTCAACGACACAAGCACCGGTGGCAAAGATTTGACAGATAAAATTAACCTAGATGATGTTAATATTAAGGTTCAAAAAACTTTGGATGATGATAAGACAGACACAGAAACTTCTGTCCACCCACACAAGGCCCAAAGTATAGGAATCACAGCTAAGTTTAAAGTGCCGGTTGATCAGGAAATTAATCCAGGCGACCACTTCACAGTAAAACTTACTAAGTCGGTAGACCTATATGGTATCTACAAAGACAAACCACTAGGCAGTCTAGACATCTTCGCTGATGGAGTAGGTACTATAGCCAAGGCTAAGTACGCTAAGGATACTAATACAATTACCTATACCTTCACAGAATATGCAAAGACCTATACGCTTACAGAGTTTAAGACCAACCTAGCAACTTGGATTAACCTTGATGAGATTAAAAAATCTACTCAAAATGTCAAAGTTGGTATTGGACTTGGAGATAAAGTTTCAGAGAGTAAGAATTATGACGTAGTCTATGATATCCCAGCAGAGACATCACGTCACCCTTACAAATATACAGAGTACTACCGTTATTGGTATGGCACTGATTATCAAACCTATGATTATTGGCACAACCTCACTGGTAAGATTACCGAGATGGATAAGACTACAGGTGAATTCACCCAATACTACTACATCAATAGGATGAAGGATAAGGGATGGAAGAATTGGACCTTCCGTTATAATCCATATAGTTCGGACGAGACAAATACAAAGAGATTGTCTTATGCTAATGTTAGGGTTATGAAATTAAATAACAACAGCGAAGCTAATATAGAAAAATCAATGCCAGAGTCTTTTGCCCTAGATATCAATAAGGATGCTAACCTAACTGAGATATATAACCAGAGATTTGATAGGATGGGAGCAACAAGCTTCAACTTCAGTGGCTATGAGGATGGTAAACAACCAAAGGGTTATATGCCAAATGCTGGTAGTGATGAAGGCGACTCCTATATAGTAGAAGTCAAGGGCAAGATTCCATTATCTGAAATAAAGGAATTTGAATCAGTTGCTTCTATCATAGTCAGAGGATATACCATAGCGGCAAGATGGGATCTAGCGAGGTTTGAGGAAAACAAGGCAGTCGCAAGTGCCCAACTAATCATCCAAGCTATAAACCCTGAGAATGAAATCAAGTTTAAGAAGCAAGATGTGGATGGCAATGCCCTTAAGGGTGCAAAATTCGCCCTCTACAAAAAGAATGGTGAAAGCTGGCAAAAAGAAACAGATTCTGAAAAAACTTCTGGAGAAGACGGAATCATCACTTACGAAAAATTATCTCCAGGCGACTATGCCCTAGTCGAAGAGGAAGCCCCACCAGGCTACAACAAGATTGAGGGCCATGTAGTAGAGTTTAATGTAAGTAAAATTGGTCTTATCACCAGAAAGGTGAAGAAAGCCAAACCTGTAGGAAATAAACAAGGCGATACTAGCGAAACATCTGATAAACCAGAAGATCTTATCGATGAATTAATTGGAGATATTCCAGTAGATGTCGTAAACTTTAGAAATGTAGACTTTGTCAAACTAGACAAGAATAACAAGACCAAAAAATTAGCCAATGCTAAATTTGCTGTTTACTATAAGAATGAAGAAAATGACAACTACCAAGAATATAAGGTAAAAAATAAGGATGATCCGAAAGTAGAAGAACAATTAGTCGTTAGTTCAGATGGTGAAGGCAAGTTCAAGCTAGAATTAAACAAAAATGGCTACTATGCCCTTAAGGAAATCGACCCACCTAGTGGTTATGCTAGGATTAATGGCTTCATCCATGAATTTATGATCAAGGATGGCAGGACCCTAGTCAAGGTGGCAAACCCACTAAAATCAAGCTACTACAAGAGTGGTAAGGGATATATCACAAGTGAAGTTCTAGCTGTGGATAAGAAAAATAAGACCTTCAAGCAAAGGTTGATAATAAATCCAGACCACAATAAGCTAACCATGAAGGAAGCTGAGTCTTACCTCAGAATTATGGAAAATGGTTGGGAGATCAAGCCTAGAGGCGATACAACTAAAGACCAAAAGGGTGGTAAGATTATGGTCGCAGTCCTCAAAAAAGATGGCAACAAGACCATAGATGGACTCGAAGCCAAGGACTTTGCCCCACACTACGCTGCAACGTCTGGCCGAATAGGAGATAACATTGGTTCAAGGTATTCACTAAGAGATCTTTACGGACTAAATCCAATTGGCGAGGTTTCAACAACAGATACCCTAGTTGTAGAATATACTGGTAAATTGAAGGCTGATAGTATAAAGAAGGATGCAAATACACAAGCAGAAACCCTACTTCCTGTAGACCAACTTGAAGATGTCATCCTTGACTACACTGTCATTAGTGAACTTAAATACAAACTAGATTTGACAAACCTAGCCAAAGAAGGCCCAGCCTATGTAGATGTCAACGTGGCAAAGACAAGTCCGACCGAGATCGAAAACGAAGAAATCCACAAGATTAAATTTAGGAAGGTTGATGCGATAGCCAAAGAAGATGGCACAAAGACCCCTCTTGAAGGAGCAGAGTTTGAGCTATGGTATAAGGAAAAAGAAAGCGATAAGAAAGTTAAGCTTAACCTATATACAAGAGGCAACGAAAAAATGTGGTTTAAAGATGGGGAATTTGTCCCACAAGACTATATAGGCTCAACCGAAAAAATCACATCTCCACAGGATGGTATTGTCGAGCTAGACGGCCTCTATAAACCAGGTTATTACCTCATCAAGGAAGTCAAGGCACCAAAAGGCTACTCCCTACCTCTAACAGAGGATAAGATAGTCAAGGAATTTGTCATCAAAAAAGGTAAAGTTTATCAAAAAGATGACCTAGAAGCCGAGACTAAAACTAAAAAGCCAATGATGAAAGTAAGCAGGAAGAAAGAGAACAATAACGTTCATTACACCTTTGAGATAAATCCAGAAGGCAAGGATGTAGCAAACAAAGATGCAAGACTTATCTTTGAAAATGCAAAACTAGGAAGCCCTGTATCGCTTAAGGTCACATATGGTAACGCATCAGAAGAACTTTCAACTGACAAGTTCAATGGAGTAATCGACCTAAGCAAATACTTCCTAGAAATTAATAAGGATAATCCATCAACAAGTAGGACAAAGATAACAATCGACTATGTCGCACATCCTTCAGGAAGTGAGGACATAACAGTCAAATCCGTCCTCAAAGGCGTAGATGACACAGATATAGAAATCAACGATACCTTCTCCATGAAGGCATTAGGAAACGAAAAATCACCAAGCGAAGGCAAGTCATATGCCTATAAACCATATGAAAAACCAAAGGCTGACAATTCAAACCTAGTAGAGATAGAAAACCGAAAGGTAGAACTACCAAAGGCGCGAGGTGTTGGTGATGCTCTTACCTACACCCTAGCAGGGCTTGCGGTTATGCTATTAGGAATCTATGTCTACTATAGGAAGAAGAAGGTGGTCGCATGATTTCCTTAATAAGAAAAAAGGCCCACCCACCCTAACAGAGCCAGAATGCTGGGGGATGTGCAATCCCCCGGGAGTTCTTAATCGAAGAAACTCACATTCATGAGATTCATCGTCGAATCCTCCGGATTCTCTGTCGGAATGACAGTAGGAAATAAAGTGTAATTTAAGCACCCAAGATGTCATTCTGAGCGAAAAAGGAGCCTGTCTCGAGCGAAGTCGAGAGAAAGAATCCCACAAACCCGGGATCAGAATGAACGAGAAGACTCCATAAGAAAAAAGAGGTAAAAATGTATTACGTCTATATAATTACAAACAAATACAATCGAGTCCTATATACAGGGGTCACAAATAATCTTGAGAGACGTATTTATGAACATAGACACAATCAGGATAAAAAAAGTTTTACTTATAGATATAATATAAAAAAATTAGTTTACTTTGAAGAAGGGGACTCAGCTGAGGGAGCAATTTCTAGAGAAAAACAGATTAAAGGCTATAGTCGAAAAAAGAAACTAGCATTAATTGATAAAATGAATCCAGAATGGAAAGACCTCTCAGCTGACTGGTTTATATAACTAGTGTCATTCAGAGGGAGTGAAACGACCGAAGAATCCCACAAACGCAGGACCAGAATGAACGAAGGAAACCCTTATACATGAGATTCCTCGTCGAATCCTTCGGATTCTCTGTCGGAATGACAGTAGGAAATATAGTGTAATTTAAGCACCCAAGATGTCATTCTGAGCGATAGCGAAGAATCCCACAAAGACGGGACATCTCAAACGAAGAAAACACCAATAATTATTAGGCTCTTGCCTATGATTATAAAGCCGGACCCATGCTGCAAGTACTGGGCAGGGGATGGCAAAAGCTCATTGAGCTAGCAAAAATGTCACTAATCCTCACTTTATGATATAATAGAGTAAAGGAAAGCTTACTTTTTAGGCAAGAGCCAAAAGCAAAGCACAAAGGGCAAAGGCCCTAAGACATAAAAGAAGGAACTATTTATAGGAAGGCCCTCTTGGTATATCCCAAAGGCCCCACCCTATAAGCAGCTGGCCCACCAGCACGAAAGGCAAGTCGCAGCCTTTCTGAAAAAATATCTTATCGGATATTTTAAGCGACACTGACAAAAAATATAAAGGAGAATAATATGAAAAAGAAAATTTTGTCATTATTAACAGCATTCGCCATGGTATTTGGTATCCTAGTAGCACCATTTACGACTGCTAGTGCAAACAATGCAAACGAACCTGGTGCTCACAAAACAAAAGTGTTAATTCATAAGATACTTATGCAAGAGCACAATTGGAATGCGAAAAAAGTAACACTTACAACAACAGCTGAACCAAAAACAAGTGAGTCAAAAGTAATCGTTAAAAAAGGTGAAGGTGATTCTGCTAAGTATTACGATGCGAAAAACATGAATTCAGAATTAAGTGCTGATAATGAATTTGTAAAAGGCTTCAAAGGCGAACCAGTAGATAACAAAAAAGCTGTAGCTAAAGAAGTATTCCCTGGCCTAACAGGTCTTGATGGAACTGAGTTCAAGGGTCAAAAATTAACTGTTGGAGAATATTTCGGTTCTGATTCAAAACCAATTAATGGTGTAGCTTTCAGAATATTTGAAGTTTACACTGGTAAAGACTCAAACCCATCCGGTTATACACTTGGTTCTGAGCTTATGACAACATATAAGCTTGCTACAAATGACCTTGAAAGTACAAAATACTATAAACTTGTGACCGAAGGTGCTACTGATGGAGTATTCACAACAGCAAGAGTTGATAATGAAGACGGTATAGCAACAGCAAGTCTAGCTGATGGAACATACAGAATAGTTGAAGATAAAGCAAAATCAACCTATAAAGGTGAAAATGGTGAAACTCTAACAGGTAGGAAAGCTGTACCATTTACCTTAGTTCTACCAATAGGTAAACCAGATGGTTCTGGTAACTACAGCGAAACTGAACCATTAAACCTATATCCAAAGAATACAGAGAAAAAAGTAAAATTTGATAAGAACTTCGCTAAAGAAAACGGACTAGAAAAAATCACTGATAAAAATACTTTGAAAGATGTTGGAGCAGTTTTTGATAACTACAACAAAGAAAAAGCAAATGCTAAAGGTGAAATCGGTAAAGAAATTAAGTACGAAGCTAAAGCGTTCTTACCAAAAGGATCTGTTTTTACAAAACTACATTTAGCAGATTCTATGGATGGTGGTCTTGAATACGACTCTAAGAAAGGTGTTACTGTAGCAGTAAATCCTACATTAAACCCTGCATTAGACGCAACTAGTGACTATACTGTAAAAACAATTGGTAATGGATTCGATATTACTTTCAATCAAACAGGTATTGATAAGTTAAACAAAGCAGCAGAAACTTCTGATGTTAATATTACATTCACATACTCTGCAAAAGTAACAGCAAAGGCTGTTAATGATAGACCAATGGACAACCACGCAACTATCACATACAACCACACACCACCAGCTCCATCAAGTGAAACAGTAAAACCTAAAGATGGTGAAATTACAGTTTCAAAAACATGGGCAGATGGAACAGCTCCTACAGGAGTTAAGGTTAAATATGTATTATTAGATGAAAATAATAATGCATTAGCTGATGTTACATTTACAGATAAATCAACTGTTGACCAAACTGACTTAGGACATGGAATAACTTTTGAAAAAACTGGTGACTTCGCTGGTAAATTCAAATTTAAAAATGAAGAAGATAAAGCAAAACAATATAAAATAAAAGAAATTGTTGATGGTTATGAACCAGAATATGTAGTTGATAATAACAGTGGTAAAGTAACCGTTAATAACAAGAAAACTCCAGACTCAATCACACCAACACCTCCACAAGTAACAGTAGGTGGTAAGAAATTTGTAAAAGTTGATTCTGAAACAGGTGATAGACTAGCAGGAGCACAATTCGTAATAGAAAATAACAATACTTCTGATGCTACAAATAATGGAAAATATCTAAAGATTAACGCAGATACAAGTTCAACAGCATATACAACAGCAGCAAAAGCTTATGATGACGCTATAAAAGCTGTTAATGATGCTCTAGCAAAAGGTGCTATTTCTGCAACAAACAAAGTAAAAATTGGAACAGATGAATTTGATACAAAAGATAAAGCGCTAGCAAAAGTTGCAGAACTTCAAAAAACTAGAGATAAAGAATTTGTCAAAGCAAAACTAAATTATACATGGGTTCAAAGTAAAGATGAAGCTACACAATTCTATACAAACAAAGATGGTCAATTTGAAGTAACAGGTCTTGCATATGGTGACTACAGAGCAGTCGAAATTAAGGCAGCTCCAGGTTATGCTCTTGACACAAACCCAGAAAACTTTAAATTTACAGTAGCTGATGGTTCATACACAGGACCAGCTCAAGGTGTAACAGCAGAACACATTCAATACGACGCTACAAATGGAAACGACAATAATAAAGCTCAAAAGATTGTGAACAAGAAAGTAACTATCCCAGAAACAGGTGGTATTGGTTCTCTAATCTTCATCGTAGCAGGTCTAGCAATAATGACAGGCGCATTCATAGCCTACAAAAAATCTCAAGCCGTTGAAGCTTAAGTAAAAACAAAATAACAAATCTTAATCGCTAGTACGAGGATTGAGATGATAAGAAAAGAGGAGAAAAAAATCTCCTCTTTTTCTTTGCCTATAAATATAGTTTTTGAGTGTGTAGAAATAATAAAGACAAAATTCTAGTGACAAATATAATATATATTATATATCATATTTTACAAAAAATAAATTTTAAAAATTATGTTTATAATTAATATTTAATGGGTATAACAAAATATATAGTAATGGCGTATAAGAAGTGAAGAAAATATTTGCGATAAGGATGATATAAATAGGGTGGGCGTTTTTATCTTGCTCCATGGGTTTTCATTTTATAATATTGCAGATTTCAAATTTTGGGTATAAGTATAGGTAGAAAGATTTAAGGAGGGGTTATGGATTTTATTGAACTTGCTGGGGAGCGTTTTTCGTGCAAGAGTTATGATGGCAGGAAGGTGCCTTCTGATAAGATGGAGATAATTTTGGAGGCGGCTCGTTTGGCTCCGACTGCAAAAAATTTGCAAAATTACCTTATTTATATAGCGGAGTCTGAGGAGGCTCTTAATAAGGTGGATGAGGTGACTCCTTGCCGTTATGGGGCTAGCACTGTGCTTATGCTTACCTATGATGAGTCTAAAGTTTTCACCTATCCTGGTGGCAAGTATGATTCTGGTTTTGAGGATACTGCTATTGTTGCAAGCCATATTATACTTGCAGCCCAAAGTGTGGGTGTGGATTCTTGTTGGATTAATAATATCGACCCTGATGAGGTTAAGAAAGTTTTTAATCTTGCTGATGATGAGGTTGTAGTTTGCCTTATTGACTTAGGTTTTAGGGCTGAGGGAGCAGGTCCTCTAGCCAACCACTATAAGAGAAGAAGTGTTGATGAGATAGTTAAATATATTTAGTAAGTATTTTGTTGGCAACCGAGGGCTGTCAATTTATTGATATTTAAAGATTGGCTAGTTTTCCTCACAATCCTTATTGCAATTTTAGGGCAAAAAAATAGAGCTAATTTAAAATTAGCACTTAGGCTATAGACAAAGTCATTTTCTGATGTCATTGAAGAATCCTGTAATTTATGGGATTCCTCGTCGAATCCTGATGGATTCTCTGTCGGAATGACGTATGTTCATATACTTTGTCGACATTCTGGGGCTAATTAAAATTAGCACTTAGGCTATAGACAAAGTCGTTTCTGATGTCATTGAAGAATCCTGTAACTTATGGGATTCCTCGTCAAATCCTGATGGATTCTCTGTCGGAATGACGTATGTTCATATACTTTGTCGATATTCTTGGGCTAATTAAAAATTAGCACTTGGTTTCAATAAAAAAAGCCCCCAAGATTTAACTTGGGAGCTTTTCTTTATGCTTGTATTACATCAAGGGCAGCTTTTTCTATGGTTTCTACTTCTGCTCTTGCCTTGCTATTTATTAATCCTTTTTTTGTTTCTAGGACTTGTGATTCTATAATCTTATCCATTGCAGCGCTCACGTCTGCGTCTTTGTAGGTGTCTTTTGCTTGATCTATTGTAACAGTTCTTTGAGTGTTGTTTGCATCTTTGAAGTATAATTTCAATTTTTTGCTATTTGTATTTTTCATTCGCTATTCCTCCTTAATTTACTGATCCGCTGTAGATTTCTTCTTCGTTGGCCTTATAGATTGAGTAGGCAATCTTGTTGTCTTTTCCGTTGACTAGGGAAAGATAGGCCGCAGCAAATTTCATTAAATTATCATTTGTACTTTTTTCGTTGACTTGAATAAAAGTCTTTGTGTAGGTTTTGTTGGCAGAGCCTTCATTACCCTTAATCTCGAATTTGATTTTAATTTTCATAGTATCTCCTTATTGTTTTATTATCGGCGCCGTAATAGTAAGTAGTAAACTTTCCAAAATTGTCCCTATCATCTTGACAATATTATAAAATATGATACAATATTCATATGAATAGTTGTTCATATGAAAAGATATAGAAGTGAAAAGAGGTGTGAATGAAGGTAGATATAGGTAAGATTTCGGACAATGACCTTAGTGACTTGGCTGACCTTTTCAAAATTTTTTCTGACTCGACTAGGATGAGGATTATGTATAGGCTTTTTGATGGGCCTGTGAGTGTAGGCGACATTGCCGAAAGTCTTGATATGAGTCAATCAGCCATTAGCCACCAACTTAGAAACTTGAAGAAGAATAAGCTTGTTAAAAGCGAAAGGGATGGCAAATCCATCATGTATTCACTTCTTGATGAGCACGTAAAATTAATTATTAAAATTGGCCTAGAACACGTTTGTGAATAATAAGGAGGAAGTATGAAAAAGAAATATACAATTGAAGGTCTTGATTGCGCCAACTGTGCAGCAAAAATTGAGGAAGCTTTAGGAAAATTAGACGGAGTAGAAAGTGCGACAGTGTCATTTTTATCTGAAAAGGTGAAGTTTGACCTTAGAGATGATGTCGACCTTGATAAGCTACTTGCAAAGGCAAATGAAATAGCTGATAAGATTGAACCAGGATCAAAAATTTTGGTGGACTAGATGCTAAAATCAATAACAAATGACCATAAGCAAACTTTTTTAAAGCTTGTTTTGATTGTCATTCTTAGCTTTGCCCTTCAATATTTTGCTTCGCACATTGCTTGGGTTAATGGCTATATCCTAAAATTATGGTTTTTGGGACTCTATCTTCTGGCAGCCTGGGATGTCCTTAAGGAAGCCTTTGAGGGTTTAAGACGTGGGAAGGCCTTGGATGAGAATTTCCTTATGACCATTGCCACAGTGACTGCCTTTGTCATTGGCGACTACCTTGAGGCTATTGCTGTTATGGTTTTCTATGGTTTTGGAGAACTTTTTGAAGAGATTGCAACCCATTCTTCTAAGGAAAATATCAAGGGGCTTTTGGACCTAGTGCCAGACTTAGCCAATAGGGTATTAGAAGATGGCACAGTTGAAGAAATCGACCTTGATGATGTAGAAGTAGGCGATATTTTGATGGTGCGTGATGGGGAAAAAGTAGGTGTGGACGGACTTATAGTCGAGGGAGTCGCCTTGGTTGACACATCTTCTGTCACAGGTGAGTCTATGCCTGTGGAAGTGAAAGCTGGGGATGAGATAATTTCCTCATCAATCATAACCCAGGGCATAATAAAGTACGAAGCTACCAAGGAATTTGACGATTCTGTTGCGGCAAAAATTATCGAGCTTATCGAAGATTCCCACATGTCAAAATCTCAAAGCGAAAGACTTATTACTAGATTTGCCAAGGTCTACACCCCAATAGTGGTTGGCTTTGCCATTCTGCTTGCCATAGTGCCACCACTTTTGATGGGAGGGGCTTGGTCAGATTATCTTTTAAGATCTGCGACTTTCTTGGTCCTATCCTGCCCTTGCGCCCTAGTTTTGTCAGTCCCACTTTCCTTTATGTCGGGCCTAGGCCTTGCCAGCAAGGAAGGGATTTTGATTAAGGGAAGCCAATATTTTGAGGAACTAATATCAGCAGATATTCTTCTTACAGATAAGACAGGCACCCTTACTACAGGCGAATTTGTTGTAAAGGACATAGAATTTTTAGCAGACTACGACAGGGAAAGGGCCCTCGATTATATCTATAATATCGAGAAGCTATCAACCCACCCAATCGCTAGAGGAATTGTAAATTCTATGGATAGGATGGAAAATCCAGACCTCTTTGAATCAGTTGATAACAAGAGTGGTTTGGGAGTAGTAGCTATAACAAAGACCGGGGAAGAAGTTAAGATTGGATCAGCAAGATTTATTGGTATAGAAAATGACCAAGTGAGAGCCGTTTATCTAGGTGTTGATGGTAGGGCGATTGCCAAGGTTATTATAGAAGACGAAATTAAAAAAGACAGCAAGAATACAATACAAAGTCTTAAAAAAGATTTCAAAAAAATTGCCATAGTATCGGGCGATGCAAAAGGCCCTGTAAAAGACTTGGCAGAAGAGCTAGACCTTACAGATTATTATGCTGAGCTTATGCCAAAGGATAAGCTAGATGTAATGAAAGATTTTAAGGCTAAGGGCCACAAGGTGGTCTTTGTAGGTGACGGTATCAATGATGCCCCAGTACTTAAAAATGCAAATGTGGGCATATCCATGGGGGAAACAGCCTCAGACCTTGCCATAGAATCATCTGACATCCTTGTAGCCAACGGGGAGTTTAGTCAGCTGGCAAAACTTATGAAGATAGCAAATCTTACAAACTCTACAGTTATGCAAAACATATTTTTCATCATGACTGTTAAAATTGCTATTCTTATTCTTGGCCTCTTGGGTATAGCATCAATGTGGCTAGCTATTTTTGGCGATGTAGGAGTATCAATAATTTCCATAATATGGGCGATGAGAATCCTAAAAATAAAATTATAAGGCAAAAGGAACAAGGCGAAAGGCTTTGTTCCTTTATTTTTTTTGCTCATTTTTCCTAACAAAAAAACCAAAGCCGGTTGACTTTGGTTTTTATTTATGCTAATAATTCACTATATTCTTCAGGGCCTTTTCTTATTTTCATTGGGTCTTTGAAGAAGTCTTTTTCTAGTTTCACTAGGACTGGAGCTAGCCTCCATAAGGCGTAGAGGTTTGGCAGCGCCATCAGACCGTTTAGGATATTTGACACTGTCCAGGCAAGGCCTAGGTCCATATTTGCTCCAACAAAGACGAAGATGACATAGACAATCCTGTAGTATTTTTTGATTCCCTCTCCAAAAAGATAGGAGCTAGCAAGTTCACCGTAGTAGGCCCAACCCAAGATGGTTGAGAAGGCAAATAAGCTGATACCCAAGGATAGGATTAAGCCACCAATTGAAGATGTGGAAGCGAAAGCGCTAGCTACAAGGCTTCTTGCATCTACTCCTACTGACCTGTCGACCCCAGTGGTCAAGATTACTAGGGCTGTCAGACTACAAATAATCATGGTGTCTACAAAAACTTCGGTCATTCCCCAGAGACCTTGGCGAATTGGGTGGTCTGTGGCAGCTGATGCGTGGGCCATTGGTGAAGAACCAAGACCTGCTTCATTGGTGAAAACACCCCTAGCTACACCGGCAGAAATAACTGATCTAACTGTTATACCTGCCACTCCTCCAGCCACACTCATTGGTGCAAAAGCTCCAACAAAGATTGACTCGATTGCAGGGATGAGGTTGGCACGATTTAGAAAAATTATCCAAATTGATCCAAGGATGTAAAACAATGACATGAAGGGTACAAGTTTTCCTGTGACCTTGCTAATTGTGGAAATACCACCAACTATAACTATGCCTGCAAAGATACTCAAAACCAAACCGGTAACGAGGGTGCTTACGCCAAAATTATCTCTCAAAACCCCGGCTATGGCGTTTGATTGGGTAGAATTTCCAATTCCAAAAACGGCTATTGATGCGAAAAGTGCAAAGGCCTTGGCAAGCTTTTTGTTCTTTAGTCCCTTTTCTATGTAGTACATCGGACCACCGACAAAAGAGCCAGACCTTTTTTCCCTATAGGCAAGGGCAAGGGTTACTTCAGCAAACTTGGTAGCCATACCAAAGATAGCAGCGACCCACATCCAGAAAATGGCACCAGGTCCTCCCATGATTATGGCAAGGGATACACCTACGATGTTGCCAGTACCAACTGTGGCGGCAAGGGCTGTAGCAAGAGCAGAAAAAGGTGAAATATCACCATCAGCCTCATCATTTTCTGCAAAAATTCTGCCAAGGGTATGCTTTAGGGCAAAACCCAACTTTCTAAACTGGACTCCCTTAAGCCTTATACTCATATATATACCGGTGCCCATTATACCTAAAATAAGGGGCAGACCCCATAAGAAGTCATTAAAACTCTCTATAATCTCTCTCATAATATCTTCCTTAAAAATGTTATTTTATTATTTTATTCTAATACTTATTAATTACAAATCACTTTTTAATTTTTTTTCAAAAAAAATTAAAAAACAACTCCCAACTGAGAGTTGCTTTGCTTTATTACTTATTACTGAAACCTCTTAAGCCCATTGTCAATCAGCCTTTCAACTGCATAGCCCACCCCTGATTGGAGGTTGGACTTGGTGATGAACTTGGCGTGGGCCTTAAGCTCTGGCACTGAATTTGCCATAGCCACAGGGAAACCTGTTTGTTCAAGCATAGGGATGTCGTTTTTTTCGTTGCCTATGGACATGATTTCATCTGCGCTAATCCCTAGCCTTGCTGCCATTTGCCTTACAGCGTGGCCCTTGTTGGCAGTCTTATTCATCACTTCTATCAAAAATGGAGCTGTTTGGACGGCGTAATAATTTTCTGAAACTTCCTTAGGCATATTCGCCAAAACCTGCTTGATACTAGCCCTAGACCCCAAAATCAAAAATCTGCCGAAACGCATATCCTCTGGGAAATCTTTGTAATTAACAGTAGTAAGAGTTAGGCTATTAATAACGGCATCCATCTGGGTATAGATACTTGGATTTTTGTGTCTGGTATAAAAACCAACATCGTCCATAGCAGACACTTGAACATCAAAATCTGCCATAAGCTCATCAAGTCTGATCAAGTCTTCTACTGTTTGGTAGGAGCCAGCGATTGGTTTTTTTGTAGCATTGTCTACTATGTAAGACCCATTTTGGCACACAGAAAAATGGCCTTCTTCCATGAGTCCAAGCCTTTCTATGTATCTTTCCATAGAGTGAAAAGGCCTGCCAGAAGCAAGGGCGATGTGCACGCCAAGGTCCCTCACCCTGTCAATTTCTTTTATATTTTTTTGAGTTAATCTCTTAAGTGGAGTGACCAAGGTCCCATCCACGTCAATAGTAATTAATTTAATCATAATCTTATTATACTATTTATTTCCTTTTCGTCCGAAAAGAGGGAAAAATTTTTTCTACATGGACAAATAAAAAAGGCTTAACTTTAAGCCTTGCCTTTTTTTATACCAAGCCCTTTTGGTCTTTTTTCATAAATTTTAACTTGTTTTTGTCTTCTTCAAGCCTTGCTAAGACTTTGTCTAAATTTCTTAGGCTCTTGGCGACGTCAAATTTTTTGTATCTCATCTTGCTTCTAAGAGCGATGTCATCAATGATACCTGTCACCTTGCCGGCTTCTGCCATCCTGGAAGGCAGCCTCAATGATTTGGCTAGGTTTTCGTCGTAGACTAGGAGGTCTCTTTCTAGGTCTAGCATAGCTTGTTGGACTTTATTTATGAGTGAGTTTAGCTTGTCAGTTCTTTTTTTTCTGATGAAGTCACCTAAAATATTTCCCCTGAGCCAATCAGATGTTGAGTAGGCATATTGGTTGTCCATGTTTTTCATAGCAAGCTTGACCATGGCCCTCACTTGTCTTACCCTTCTTATCATCTTGTTGGTTCTTACTATTCTTAAATCTATATCCACAATTTTATTTTCCATTTTTTCCTCCATAACCTTAGTCTTTATTATTATATACCCATTTTTCAAAATTGACCTTAATTTTATGATTAGTATAGTTTATATATAAATATAGAAATGAGGATTATATGGCAGAAATACTATTTTATAATACACACCTTGCGAAAGACTACGATAAATTTAAGGAAATTTGTAATGAAAATGACGTTGATATAATAGAAGTTGGTCAAGATCATGTAGACCATTATGTAGGCTACCTTTTGGGCCTTGATGGTTTTTCTGAAGAGAAAAAAGCTGGTATCAACGAGAGCATAAATATTGACTTTGACTTTGTTTTATTTTCTAATTTTGACCATGAAAAGATGTTTAAGGTTATGGACGAGCTTAGAAATAGCGGGGCAAGTGTTCAACACAAGGCTGGGACAACACAAAATAATGTGACCTGGTCTTTAAGGGAGCTTTTGATCGAAAATGACAAGGAAGCAAGGACTATGGGCCTTATTAACAAGATTAATATCCAACTAGAGAAGGCCTCAAGCCTCAAGCAAGCCTATGGGGAAGATGCCAAAACCAAGGAGCTAATAGAAGAAATCAAGGGATTTTTCCAAGATTCTTCGATATTTTCTATAGACAAGGCCAAGGACTACTACCTAAAACTCATGGACGAGAATATAAGGGTAGAAAATGAAAACAAATAGGAAGTATAAGTGGTACTAAGGTGCCACTTTTCTTTTTGAAATTTTAATTATTTTTCTAGCCTAAGAGATATAAGCTTATAATAAAGAAGGAAAGGTTTGCAAATTTTTTCTCGAAAATTAATCAGACCTCTTTAAAATAAATACAAAAAAAGGTATAAATATAAATAAAGAACTAAGTTTTTTATTATAAGAGGTGAAAAAATGATTATAGGAATACCAAAAGAATTAAAAGACCAAGAGTCAAGAGTTGCTGCAGTACCAGGTGCTGTTGCCGATCTTGTTAAAAACGGAATAGAAGTGCTTGTTGAAGCGGGGGCGGGTGTAGGCTCTGGCATATCCGATTCTGACTACAAAGAAGCAGGTGCCAAGGTCCTTGATTCTGCGGCTGATGTTTGGGAAAAGTCCGACATCATCTATAAGGTCAAAGAGCCTCTCAAAGATGAATATAAATACTTAAGAGAAGGTCTCATCATTTATTGCTACCTCCACTTAGCTGGCAACGAAGAGCTACTTGACGAGCTTTTGAAGAAAAAAGTCACAGCTATTGGTTTTGAGACAGTAATAAAAGATGGCAAACTCCCACTTCTTCGCCCAATGTCAGAAATCGCTGGCAGGATGGCAGTCCAAGAGGGAGCAAGATATTTAACCAAGCCTGAAGGTGGTAGGGGGATTCTTCTCCAAGGTGTGCCAGGTGTGAGACCTGCTAATGTTGTAATAGTCGGTGCAGGTACAGTAGGCACAGCTGCGACCCGTATCGCTGTTGGTATGGGAGCTAGGGTTACAGTCCTAGATGTGAATATTGATGCCCTAACAAGCCTTCACAATATTTTCCCAGACAAGATTGAAACTCTCTATTCTAACCCACTAAATATTGACGAAGCGGTAAGTGGGGCAGACCTTGTTATATCCACAGTCCTAATCCCAGGTAGACGTGCACCACAACTTGTAAAGGTAGACACAGTTAAGAAGATGAAGGAAGGATCTGTCGTAGTCGATGTTGCTATCGACCAAGGTGGTTCAACAGACATCACAAAAGATCACGCCACCAGCCACACCCATCCAGTATTCAAAGAATATGGCGTTACCTTCTATGCAGTAGGCAACATCCCAGGAGCAGTCGCAATGACTTCTACCTACGCCTTATCTAATGCCACAACTGTTTACGCCAAGGCGCTTGGCAAGTACGGTTTTAAGGGAGCAATCGAAAAATCCCCAGAGCTTGCGACTGGTATCAACACTCACAAGGGCGAGGTTACAATCGAATCTGTAGCCAAAGATACAGGCCATGAATGTAAGGCTCTTGAAATCTAAAAAAAGACTAGCTTTGTTAAGATGAAAGTCATCTAAAAAACTACCAGCCAAATAGCCAATTCCCTAGACTAAGGGGGTGATTATCGCTGGTAGTTTTTTTATTCAAATATTTCTAAATATTTGCCGTAGCCTTCTTCTTTTAGCTTATCTTTTGGGATAAAACGAAGGGCAGCTCCATTTATGCAATATCTAAGGCCGGTTGCTTCTTTGGGACCATCTGGGAAAACATGGCCGAGGTGGCTATCTGCTTCCTTGCTTCTGACTTCGATTCTTTTTCGCATGAGCCTAAAGTCATCCTTTTCTGTAAGGTCGGTGCCATCAATAGGTTTGGTAAAGGAAGGCCAACCACAGCCGGCATTAAACTTATCTTTTGAAGAAAAAAGTGGCTCACCAGAGACTATATCAACGTAAATCCCATCCTCATAAAAATTGTCATATTCAGATGAAAATGGCATTTCTGTGCCACTCTCTTGGGTCACTTCATACTGAATGTCGGTTAAGATTTTTTTTAAATCATCTTTCTTATACTTACTCATAAAATTTTCCTCCTGTTTTTAATTCTTACCCAATATTATCAACAAAACCCAAGTCATGGCAATAAAATTCGGTATAATAATAAAAAACCTAGTAGAGGAGAAAAACATGACAATGACAATACAAAAAAGCGGAAAAACTGGTCCAGACCTCGCTTTTGCAATAAACGCCAAGGTAAAAGAAGCCCAAGCCAAGTTTGGCAAGGCAAATGTAATTAACGCTGTTCTTGGCACCCTAGCCGATGATGAGGGAAATATAATCGCCCTCGATTCCTTCTATAAAAGACTTGAAACCATAGACAGGGGACTTATCGCATCCTATGCACCAATAGAAGGGGAAAAGACCTTCAGGGATACAGTAATAAACCTACTTTTTGAGGACTATAGACCTGATGCCTATATCGAAGCTGTATCCACACCGGGGGGCACAGGGGCAATCAGAAATGGAATTTTTTCCTATGCTGACATCGGTGATCCCGTTATTTGCCACGATTATTTTTGGCAACCCTACCAAAAGATGTGCAGGGAATTTGATAGAGACTTTAGGACCTATAATTTTTTCACCAAAGATTTTAAATTTGACCTTGCTTCCTACAAAAAATGTCAAGATGAGGCCCTAAAAGACCACGATCGTTTGGTTTCTATAATCAATTCTCCAGGCAATAACCCAACCGGCTATTCGCTTTCCGATGAGGAATGGGATGAGGTCTTGGAAATTTCAAAACAAGCTGTTGCTAGGGGAAAGAAAATTACCCTTCTTATAGATGTGGCCTACATAGAATTTGCAGGAGATGGCGAGCAAAAGAAGTTTTTCAAGAAATTTTCAAAGCTTCCAGAAAATCTCATGGTCTTAGTTGCCTTTTCCATGTCCAAGGCCTACACAGCCTATGGTCTAAGAAGTGGGGCTGTGATTGGGATTTCAAGCTCTAAAGAAGTTATAGAAGAATTTAAGGATGCCATGGCATCTTCTGCTAGGGTGAACTGGTCAAACGGAGTCCACGCTCCTCAGCTAATCCTAGTTGACCTTGCCAAGAATGAAAACAAGGGAGAATATGACAAGGAACTCGCAAGTCTAAAAGCCATGCTCAGAGAGAGGGCAGATGTCTTTGTAGAGGAAGCTTTTAAGCATAAATTGGATATAATCCCATATTTTGGTGGTTTTTTTGCCTTTGTGCCAACTCCTAGGGCCTTTGCAATCACAGAAAATTTGGAAAAAGAAAACATCTTCACAATCCCATCAGCCAAGGGAATAAGAATCGCCCTTTGCGCTACAAACAAGAAAGATGTAGTGAAATTAGTGGAGAGAATTGCCTTTTACATGGATAAATAGATTCTTATTTCGTCTTACTCTTGAAATAAAAAAACATCTTAGTATATTATAACTAGGAGTTAGCACTCAAACATAATGACTGCTAACAAAACCCAAAGCTATCATTATTTTATTTTCAATAGGAGGAAATAATATGAATTTAAAACCAATCGGAGATAGGATTGTAATAAAAAAAGCTGAAGCAGAAAAAACTACAGCATCTGGAATTGTTCTTCCAGAAAGTGCTCAAGAAAAGCCACAATACGCAGAAGTAGTTGCTATAAGCACTGACATAGAAAATGACGAAAAGAAAAAAGGTTCGCTAAAAGTTGGCGATAAGGTTATTTATTCTCAATACGCTGGCACAGATGTAAAACTTGATGGTGAAAAATTTATCGTTGTTAAGTACAACGACATCTTGGCAGTAGTAGAAGGTTAAGGAGGAAAAAATGGCAAAAGATATTAAATTCGGTACAGACGCTAGAGAAGGTCTCGAAAGAGGTATAGATAAACTTGCAAATGCAGTAAGGGTTACCCTAGGACCAAAGGGTAGAAATGTAGTTCTTGACAAGGCTTATGGTGCACCAACTATCACAAACGACGGTGTGACAATTGCAAATGACATCGAGCTAGAAGACAGGTTTGAAAATATGGGAGCTCAACTTGTAAAAGAAGTAGCAACCAAAACCAATGATGTAGCAGGAGACGGCACAACAACAGCAACAGTCCTTGCCTACTCAATCATCAAAGAAGGTCTTAAGAACCTTGCAGCAGGCGCTAACCCAATCGTATTAAACAAGGGTCTAAAAAAAGCTACTGACATAGTAGTTGACTATATCAAGGAAAACTCAAAAGAAGTTGAAGACAAACAAGCAATTGAGAATGTAGGATCAATTTCTTCCCAAGACCACGCCATTGGTAAGCTAATCGCTGATGCTATGGAAAAGGTTGGAAATGACGGAGTTATCACTGTTGAAGAATCAAAAACAACAGGCACCTACCTTGACCTTGTAGAAGGTATGCAATTTGACAGGGGCTACCTATCACCTTACATGGCAACAGACAATGAAAAGATGATAGCAGAACTTGCAGACCCATACATCCTTTTAACAGACAAAAAGATATCAAACATCCAGGAAGTCCTTCCACTCCTTGAACAAATCGTTCAAGAATCAAGACCACTTCTAATCATAGCTGACGATGTAGATGGCGAAGCTCTCACAACCCTTATCCTAAACAAACTAAGGGGCACCTTCAACGTAGTAGCAGTAAAAGCACCAGGCTATGGTGACAGAAGAAAGGCTATGCTTGAAGATATAGCCATCCTAACAGGTGGTAAGGTAATAAGTGAAGATTTAGGCATGGACCTAAAAGAAGCCACAATCGACATGCTAGGATCTGCTAAGAAGGTTAAAGTAGACAAAGACAACACAACAATTGTAGAAGGCAAAGGCGACAAGGAAGCCCTTGCTGAAAGAGTAGAAAACATCAGAAACCAAGTAGCCAAAGAAGAAAGCGAATACGAAAAAGAAAAACTTCAAGAAAGACTAGCCAAACTTGCAGGTGGGGTTGCAGTAATCAACGTAGGTGCAGCCACAGAAACAGAAATGCAAGAGAAAAAATACAGAATTGAAGACGCCCTATCAGCAACCAGAGCAGCTGTAGAAGAAGGTATAGTCGCAGGTGGTGGAGTAGTCCTAATAGGAGCAATCGAAAAGGTAGAAGAACTTAGAGAAAAATTGATTGGCGACGAAAAAACAGGCGCCCTAATCATAGAAAAAGCCCTAGAAGCACCACTAAGACAAATAGTAGAAAACGCAGGCCTAGACGGATCTGTAATAGTAGAAAAAGTTAAAAACTCTGGCAAAGAAGAAGGCTACGACGCCTACGAAAACAAATTTGTAAATATGTTTGAAGCAGGAATCGTAGAACCAACCAAGGTAACCAGATCTGCCCTCCAAAACGCAGTAAGCGTAGCAGGCATGATACTCACAACAGAAGCCGCAGTAGCAGACATCCCAAAAGCAGAACCAGCTATGCCAGCCCCACAAATGCCAATGTATTAAACCCGCCCCTCCGGCGCGTAGAGGAGCCCCGCGGAGCGGCTCGCAGCGAAGCGAGAGAGAAAAGTCCGCCTCGTTGAGGACCCTCCATGGAATGTTTCGCAGCGTAGCGAGAAAAAAAGAGCACTCACGCAGAAGCACTCAGAATGTAGATAAAGTATATAAACATACGTCATTCCGACAGAGAATCCCCCAGATAGTTTACCCCGAGCGGAGTCGAGGGGACGAGGAATCCCATAAATTGTAGGATTCTTCCTCACTTCGTTCGTCTGAATGACATCAGAAAATGACTTTGTCTATAGCCTGAGCACTCACGCAGAGTGCTTTTTCTTTGGATTTTATAAGAAATTTGCTATTTATTTTAAGGAGTGTGGAAATACTAAGTAAGCCAGTGTAGACCACCTCGCAGCGCAGCGAGAGAAAATAATTGAAAAGTTCTTTCTTGTTAGTATAATGATTGTAACCAAGAAGGATAATATAAGTCCATGCGGACACAAAAAAACCAGGAAATTTCCTGGTTTTTTTGATGCCAAATTTTTCTTATAAAAAATTTAAGAATAAAATGTAAGTTATCATCTCTCCCATTAGCATGGGAAAGGTGAGTTCATGCGAGAATTGATTAACTTCATAATTGCATTTTAGCACAAAACAAGCCCCCTCCGAATATCGCTTCTACAAAGCTCTTCGTGCTACCGCACTATTATTCGGCATAAACATGCCAAATCAAGGCATGTTTATGAGGCTAATGGAGGAGTGGTAACTGCTTGTATAAGTGGCTAGAAACTAGCCCGTCAGGCTAGGGGAGGACCCCTGTGGAGCGAGAAAGCTAAGTAAAGATGATAACTAGCACAAAAAAGACGAGCGTGCAGGCTCGTCTTTTTGGTTGAGACCATGCAAAATTTTTTCTAGAATTCATGTTTATTGTTAATATACCAAATATCTACATTTTTTCAACATTAGTAACCTATGGTTGAGTTTTTGTATCTATAGTTTTTAAATCTTGTTAAGGGGTTTTTGTGTCTAAAGGTAGAAGAGTATAATATATATGTTATCATCGGCCCACAGGGTGGGAGGGGGTGATTTCATGATAATAATAGAACTCATTGTTTCTATCGTAGCACAAGTGGTTGGTTACTACTTGTGCAATTGGCTAGATAGAAAGCTAAATAATAGCGATGATAATTAGCCTATTAAAAAAGACGAGCATGCGGGCTCGTCTTTTTTGGTTATTCCATGCATTATAATAGAACTCATGGTTACTATTAATATACCCACTATTTGTGGATTTTCAATATTATAACTTTACTTATATTTTTCCCTATTAGCCTTCAAAACTTTTTCGGAATGTTTTAGTCTTGATAGTTCTTCTTCATTTAGTTTAAGCTCGATTGCCTTTTCCATGCCGCTTTTGCCTAGGACACATGGGGTGGATAGGTAGATATCATCAAGACCGTACATGCCTTCCATGAGGGTGGCCACAAGGATGACTTTTTTTCTGTCGTTGACTATGGCGTCAATCATGGAGCAGACTGTGTTTCCTATCCCACATTGGGTGTGGCCCTTGCCGTCTATTACCCTCCAAGCCCTTTCTCTTACGAGGTTTTCTACGTCATCTCTTGAAAAGCTTGCTGGGTTTTGTTTTAGATATTCCTCAAAGGTTAGGTTGTTGATAAAGATGTTTGACCAGGCAACAAATTGGCTTTCGCCATGTTCACCAAGTACAACTCCCCTCACATCTGCCGGATCAATTTCTAAAAGTTTGCATAAGGTGGTATTAAGCCTTGTAGTATCAAGGGCAGTACCAGATCCGATGACCCTTTCTTTTGGAAAACCACTTGCCCTGTAGACAAGATCTGCCATGAGGTCGCAAGGATTGCCCACAACAATAAAGATGCCCTTAAAACCTGCTTTTACAATTTCCTTAACATAGGCTTCTGTGGCGTCTTTGAACATCTCGTATTCTTCAAGTCTGTCACGCACGCCATCAAGACTGCCTGTGGCTGTGACGATTATGTCCCTATCTGCCATATCCTTGTAGGATCCCCAGCTCATTTTTACATAGTGTGGGTAAAAGCTTGACGCATCCTCAATATCCATGGCTTGGGCCTTGGCCCTTTCTTCGATAATATCATTGTATTTTATGTCAGAAGCTATGCCCATTCTTGCGGCTGTGTAGCCAACTGCAAAACCAACAGCTCCTGCACCGATTATTCCTAATTTCATATTTTCACCTCAAAAATATTATAACTCAGAAATGAAAAATTCCTAATAAACTCACCTCATAAAAAGATTCGATAAAAAAATTCGCTAGCTTCTTTACAAATCGTTTTATCTGTTATATAATATATATAACACATAGGACAAAGGAGGACTTATGTTTTTAGAAATTGATTTTAAATCTGACTTGCCAATCTATGAGCAAATCAGAAGGGGAATTATAATCGGCCTCGCCAATGGCCAAATAAATCCAGGTGACAAACTACCTTCTGTAAGGGAGATGGCGGAAAACATCGGAATCAACCTCCATACTGTCAACAAGGCCTACAAGCTTTTGGAAGCCGATGGGGTTCTTACTATGGATCGCAGGTACGGCAGCCTCATTAGCGAGGAAAAAAACGCCATGAAGGACTTTGACGCCGACAAAATTTCTGGCGAACTAGACTACTTGCTTGCCATTTGCAAGTTAAAGGGTCTAAAGAAGGAAGACTTTATAGATCATATCAATAAAAAATGGGAGAATAAAAATGACTGAAGCAAGATTTATCGCAATAAATTATACATTTGTCCTTATACTGGTTGGTATAATTCAGGTCTTTGTTCAGACTTTTTCTAAAAAAGGCTACACACTTGGAGTATCAGTCCCAAAAGATGTGACAGAGACAGAAACCATGAAGCAAATTTTAATAGATTATAAGATAATGGCCATAACAATGACCATTTTCCTAGGTCTTGGCCAATATTTTTTGTCTTATGTCACAAAATCAGTGGGATTTTTGACACTTTTCTTTTTTATAAGTCTAGGTCTTCTTTCCCTACCACTTATTATTTATAACAAGAATTTAAAAAACATGACCAAGGGACTTAGCCAAGATAAGAGGAAAATCATCGTTATCGACAACAATGAAGGCAAGGCAGACTTAAGGAAAATAATGGCCATATTCTACGGAGCATCCTTTTTACTAATAATATTGGTAAGCCTATTTTTGTTTATAAATTACGATAAAATTGGAAATCAAATCATTATGCAGACTGATTTTGAGGGCAAGGTCACAAGGATGGGTGATAAAACCTACCTCAATGTCTTTTATCCAAGTCTCATAAGCCTTGCTAGCCTTGCCATGTTTTATTTTATAAACCTCATGGTTATCAAGGTTAGACCAAGAATTTCAAAGGAAAATCCAGAAAAATCTTTGGAAAATAATAGAAAAGCCAAGAAGATTTGGACCTATTACATAGGCATAAATGCCTTTGTCATGACCTTACTTTTTGAAGTCGGAGTTAATTTCCTAGCCCTAAAAAATACTAACCTTCCTTTATATATCCTAACCATTATTACAATCATATTGTCAATCGGAGGCGTGATATACCTTGGAATCAAGGTGGGCACTGACGGTTCAAGACTTGATAAGATGGAAGACTTTTCCTTTGAGGAAGATGACAAGTATTGGATTTTGGGAGCTGGTTTTTACAATAATCCCGATGACCCAGCAATTTTTGTGCCAAAAAGAATTGGAGTTGGCTATACAATAAATATCGGAAGACCCGCAGGTAAAGTTATTATGATTCTTACAGCCCTTATAATAATATTTTCTATAGTTTCTATGTTTATTTTTAACTAGACAAGCTCCCTTCAATAGCAAGGGAGTTTTTGTTTGAAATTTTGGAAACTCCTTACAATTTGATATTATTTTTGACCTTTCTATGTTATAATTAGACTATGAAAAGGATTTTATAAAGAGAGGAATATTTATGGACGTTTACGAAATAGCACTCAAAAAACACGAACAATGGCAGGGCAAGGTTGCCACAGAAGTGAAGGCGAAGGTCGAAAATGCAGAAGACCTAACCTACGCCTACACACCTGGTGTGGCAGAGCCTTGCAGGAAAATCCACGAAGACGAGAAGAAGGCCTATGTCTACACCTCAAAGGCCAACACAATCGCAGTTGTCTCTGACGGATCAGCTGTCCTTGGTCTTGGCAATATCGGGCCAAAGGCTGGCTTGCCTGTAATGGAAGGTAAGGCAGTACTTTTCAAAGAATTTGGGGATGTAAATGCAGTGCCAATTGTCCTTGATACCCAAGATGCTGACGAAATTATCGAAACTGTTAAAAATATTGCCCCTACTTTCGGAGGTATAAATCTCGAGGATATTTCATCACCAAGGTGCGTTTATATAGAAAATAAACTCAAGGAAATCCTTGATATTCCAGTCTTCCACGACGACCAACATGGCACAGCCATAGTGACAGTGGCAGCTCTTATAAATGCCCTAAAAATCGTAAATAAAAATGTCGCAGACATCAAGGTTTTGATTTCAGGTGCAGGTGCAGCAGGCTATTCTATTACTAAACTCCTTTTGGATTTGGGAGTGAAAAATATAATCGCTTGTGACTCCAAAGGCACAATCAATAAGACCCACCTAGCAGGCTTAAACCCAGTCAAGGCCGAGCTTGCAAAGATTACTAACAAAGACAACCTCATTGGAAGCCTCAAGGAAGCCATCAAGGGTTGTGATGTCTTTATCGGAGTGTCTGCCCCAGGTGTAATTGATGAAAATGACATCAAAAACATGGCAGCCGACCCAATAGTCTTTGCCATGGCAAACCCAGTCCCTGAAATCGACCCAGCCCTTGCCAAAGAGGCAGGTGCCAAGGTTGTAGCCACAGGCAGGTCGGATTATCCAAACCAAATCAACAACGTCCTAGCCTTCCCGGGCATCTTTAGGGGTGCTCTTGATGCTCACGCTAAGGAAATCACAGACTCCATGAAACTTGCCGCAGCCAAGGCCCTAGCAGGTCTTGTAAGCGAGGAAAAATTATCAGCCGACTACGTAATCCCAGGCGCCTTTGAAGAAGGCGTGGCAGAAGCCGTAGCCAGAGCAGTCAAGGCTGAAATCAAATAGGTTATAAAAACTAACAAGGAGAATATGCTAGGAAAATCTCCACCCACCCCAAGCTATCCCACATCGCCTTTCGACGACTGAACCTACGCGCCGTTTCGACGACCGAAGGGAGGAGAAACCTCATAAACGCGAGAACAACTTCGCCCTTGCGACAACTAAAGGGAGGAGAAACCCCATAAACAAGAGCCCTCTAAATTTCCACACCCAAAACCCAAACCTTATCACGCCACCACCTCAGCCGGGGTGGTTTTTTACATGCCTTAACGATTGAATCCCCACCTATATTCTAGTAAAATAATAGGAGTTTGAGAGAAGAAAAAGAAAGTGGTAATGATGAAAAAAGATATAAAATTAATAGCATTTGATATAGACGGGACCATAATCACCAAAGACGGCAGGGTCCTAGAAGAAACAAAAAAAATAATAACCGACCTTAAGGCAAGAGGCATCAAGATAGTCCTCTGCACAGGCAGGGATTTCAATGGATTTTATTGGATAAGAGAAGGTCTGGGCCTTATGGACTTTGATGATTATTCGATTACCTGCACAGGTGCCTTTGTCAGACAAAACGCCACAGGCAAGGCCATCATCAAAAAGACCCTCAGCCCAGCAGATGTAGAGAAAATCGCAGCCAAACTTGACAATGACAAGATTGACCTCACCATCCACACCAGGGACATCCTCTACAACAAGGCCAAAACCCCAAATAAACACTTCCGCTATGACCAGGCCCTCATGAAGATGCCTTGGCTCAGGTACGAAACCATAGCCGACATCCATGACGACCTCGCCAGAGTGAGCTTTGACAGCGATTTTGACACCCTAAACGACTTTGAAAACCGACACAAGGAAGAATTCAAAGACTCCTACAAGTACATGAGAAATGAAAAAACCATAATAGAAATTTTGAACAAGTCGGCAGGCAAGTCCGAGACCCTATCGGAGCTGGCAGACCTATTCGGCATAAAGATGGAAGAAATTATGTACTTCGGCGATGGTGCCAACGACCTAAAATCCATCAAGGCTGTAGGCGTGGGTGTTGCCATGGGCAATGCGAGAACTATGACCAAGGAAGCTGCTGATTATGTCATAGGATCCAATGACGAGCCATCAATCGCAAATTTTTTGAAAGACTACTTTAATGACTAAGTTTGTAGTTTTATCATCAGGATCTTCCGGAAATTCAGTTTTTATCGAACACGACGGGACCAAAATCTTGGTAGACGCTGGCTTTTCTGGCAGGCAAATCGAAAGGCTCCTCGAAAGTGTAGGCGAATCTGCAACTAAGCTTGACGGTATATTTTTAACCCACGAACACGCCGACCACGCCAAGGGAGCAGCAGTCCTAGCCAAGAGATTTAAAATTCCGCTCTTTGCCAACAGGGGCACTTGGAAGGCCATCCTTCCCACAACAAAAAATTTTAGCGAAAAGCTCATAGGAGAATTCAAATCCAACGAGTTTTTAAATTTCAAATCCATGGATATCTATCCCATATCAACCTACCATGATGCCAATGAGCCGGTAGGTTTTGTGCTTTACTTGGGCAATAAGAAAATCACCCTCCTCACAGACACAGGCATGATAGACGACAAAATTGCCTACCAAATCCAAGGCTCTGACATCTACTACCTAGAGGCCAACCACGACCTCGAAGCCCTAAAAATGGGTCCCTATCCCTACAACCTAAAACTCAGAGTCATGGGCAAGATGGGCCACTTGTCAAATGATCAGGCAGCAGAAATCTTAGGCGACGCCCTCGAAGGCAGGGGAGAATCGGTCTTCCTATCCCATTTATCTACAACCAACAACACCGAGGCCCTCTCCTTAATCACAGTCGAAACCTACCTAAAAAGCCTAGGCCTTGACACAGACAAGGACATCAAACTCGAAGTATCCAAAAGATACGAACCATCAAGGAAAGTAATACTATGACAGACATAAAAGAAATCGAAAAATCCCTCATAAAAAAATACAGGAAAGAAATCTGGTCGCCCTTCATCAAGGCCATCAAAGAATTTAAGTTAATTGAAGAAGGCGATAGGGTAGGAGTCGCCATATCTGGAGGCAAAGATTCACTACTCCTAGCCAAACTCATAGAAGAGCTCCACAAGCATGGACCGGTAGACTTTGATGTCGAATACCTCTCAATGAATCCGGGCTATGATGAGGAAAACCTAGAGCTCCTAAAGAAAAACCTAGCCCACCTACAAATCCCAGGCAAAATCTACGACTCAAGAGTCTTTGACATATCAGAAACACTTGCCGATGGGGGCAATCCTTGCTACCTCTGTGCGAGGATGAGAAGAGGCTTTCTCTATGCCAAGGCAAAAGAACTCGGCTGCAATAAACTAGCCCTAGGCCACCACCTAAACGACGTCATCGAAACCATCATGATAAACGTCCTCTACGCCGGCAACTACAAAACCATGAAGCCAAAACTCACTGCCCAAAACTTTGACGACATGCTCCTCATAAGACCCCTCTACTATCTGAGAGAAGAAGACATCATAAGGTGGAGAGACTTCGCAGAGCTAAAGGCGCTAGACTGTGCCTGCACAGTCACCAAATCAAGCGAATCCCACACCAGAAAAAAAGTCAAAGACCTCATAGCAGACCTAAAAAAAGACAACCCAAATGTTGAAATGTCAATACTACGCAGCTCGGAAAATGTCAACTGCGACATGGTCCTAGCCTATCAAATAAAAGGTGAACACCACACATTCATGGAGGAATTTCAATGATAATCAACCTAATCAAAGTCCTAATCCTATCCCTAGTAGAAGGCATCACAGAATTTTTGCCAGTCTCATCCACCGGCCACCTCATCCTAGTCAACCAATTTGTAAAACTCGAACCAGAAGGCTTCTCCAACGCCTTCAACGTCATCATCCAGCTAGGAGCCATCCTATCAGTAGTAGTCATCTACTTTGAAAAACTAAACCCTTGGGCAAAATCCAAACAAGAACTCCCAAAGAAATACAAAGACCTAAACGCCCAATCCAAAGCCTACTACCTAGCCACCCATCCAGACAAAACCACCATCAACTTGTGGCTAAAAGTCATAGTAGGCGTCCTCCCAGCCATGGTCCTAGGCCTCCTCTTCGATGACCTAATCGACGCCTACCTCTTTAACCCCATCACAGTAGCAGCCATGCTCCTACTTTGGGGCATCATCATAATTTTCATCGAAAAGAAAAACAAAACCATCAAATACGACAGCCTAAAAGACGTACCCTACACCACAATCATAATGATAGGCCTCTTCCAATGCCTAGCCATGGTCCCAGGCACATCAAGGTCTGCCGCCACCATCATAGGAGCCATGATCCTAGGCCTAAGTAGACCCGCCGCAGCAGAATTCTCCTTCTTCCTAGCCATCCCAACCATGCTAGGAGCAACCCTACTAAAACTAATAAAAAACCTAGGAGACTTCACCGGAACAGAATGGACACTAATCCTACTAGGCATGATCCTATCATTCATAGTAGCCTTCATAGTAATCAAACAATTCCTAGCCTACGTAAAAAAACACGATTTTATACCCTTCGGGATCTATAGAATAATATTAGCAGTAGTTGTGTTTGGTTATTTTTTACTAATAAATAGATAATATCATTTTTTTAATTTCGTCCGAGACGAAATGGTAGTAAAAACTTTTAAATAAAAGTTTTTACGGTTTTCAAAATTTCTCAAGGTGCAAAGCACCGCAGCAGAAATTTCTGAAAAACCTTACGTAATTTTTTACAAGCGATGCGACGAATAGGAGCATTGATTGTAAAAAGATTACGTTCCTTAGCCTTTCAATCCGAGATTGAATATCAACCTATATATAATTATTTTGATTTTTAAAAGTATTATTCCACTTACAGTTGAATCTCCGTTTAAAGGGGGAGCCCCAAGATTTTAGAGGTTTATACGATATAAATTATCTTTTTGTTAATCCGAGATTAACTGTATCTTATAAATAATCTCAACCATTAACATGGCTGCTCCGTTCAAAGGGGAGGCCCGAGGGGGCGGCAGATGCCCCCTCACCCGCCTCCCCTTAAACCCCTCTCGGCTACACCCCTGACTGCTCCTTAGCGGAGTGCGAAACAGGAAGATTTCCAAAGGAAATCTTCTTTTTGTAGGGTTTGCGACTTCGTTTTTGTTTACGTATTTTTCTGACTTTTTAAAATCCCAAGACTCCTAAAAATTGCAATCTAGTCTGACTTGTGCTTTGTATTTTTTATTAGCTCACAGTATTTATTGTTCTTTTGTTCATAGAATGCTGTCAGTGCAATTTTCTTAACGGAGTCTTGGGATTTTAAAATACTTGGTCTTGTGTTTTTTTAACTCTTAGTATTTACATATCTTTAAGTCACGAGATTCCACGTTTCGACCGAAGTGGAGAAGCCCCTTGCCATGTATATAAAATAATTATCGTATAGAAGTCTTGTCATACTAGAATCAAAAAAAATAACTCTCATCTAGCAATGTTTGGCGAAGCCAAACGAGCCTTGCTGCACTGAAACCTCGAGAAAAAATCTCCACTCTGTCGGGTAAAGATTTCTAATCAAGGGTTGCGTTAAGAAAACTGATTGTCTGAGGCGTAGCCGAGTTATCAGTTTTTAGCAACCCGATGATTAGAAATCAGTGGGGAAATACATTTATATTATATAGAAAGGATGATTCAATCTCGGATTGAAAGAAAAATTAATTATTAAGACCCTTTTAGCCAATTAAACTTTTTTAAAATTTTATATTATCATTGATTTAGTCTCGAGATGAATTTTATGAAATGAGGATATTTTTATGATTAATATAAACAAAGCAGAGAGGATTATGGGAGATTATATGCCTTTGATCCTTGCCACTGTTAGAAGATTTGATGCTTTTGAGAAGGAAGAAGCTATTGATGAGGCTAAGATGGTCTTAGTTGAGGCGATTGTCTCCTATGATGAGGATAAGGGCACCTTTGGCAACCATTTGAAGCACAGGCTTAATTACTATTTTTGGGACAAGGCGAAGAAGCCTCGACCTACTTCCCTTGACATAGTGACCGAGAAGGGACAAAGTCTCGTGGATAATTTGATAAGCGATGATGACATCGAGGATGATTTTTTCACCAAAGAAGCCTACAAGGACTTGTATGCCAATATTAAAAAGCTTGATAGGAAGGATGTAGTAATCATCAAATTGAAATATTGGGAAAGACTCTCCGACAAAAAAATCGCCGAGCTCATAGGCCTTTCATCAAAAACTGTGAGAAATAGACACTCTCTAGCACTCAAAAAATTGAGAAAAATGATGGAATAAGGTCTTTGCTAAAAATATTTTAGCCTTGCGATTAAAAAGCCTAAAAGGCTTTTAGCAAAATTTTTTCAAAACTCTTGCCAGGATTTTGTTTTCGATGTACAATACAAGTACATTAAAAGTCCAAATAGACATGAAAGGAGAAAGTATGTTCACAGATATAATTGCAATCATGCCCGAACAAGTTAAGGGCAAGGGAATATATTCACGCATCTACAAGGAAGACGAATCAATCTTGGATCAGAGAACGCCGGCCCTCTTCCTAAAAAACCTCTACGAGGAAAAAGGCAAGAGCAAAAAGCAGATGGACAAGAAAATCAAGGCAACTTACCAAATCTACCGTAACATCCCCTACGTCATAGACGCCAACCAGGTATTTTTCCCATTCAAAATCAGAAACACCCCCTTCGCAGAAAACAACCGAGCCTTTATCAACGTCAAATACGTCAGCAAAATCAAAGACACCACCATAGTCCTAGTCTCAGGCGAAGAAATCCAGACCCTAAGCAACAACAAATCCCTAATCCAAAACCGAAACCTAGCCAAAGCCCTCCACCTAGAAGAAATCCTAGTAAAAACCCTAGAAAGAGAATCTAGCATGAGATATGTTATGGCATATTTACGAAAAGGGGGTTATCCGAGATAACATATCTTTTTTTTAATTTCGTCCGAGACGAAACAATCTTTTCTTTATAATATTAATTATTTTTATTTTTAAAAGTATTATTCCACTTACAGTTGAATCTCCGTTTAAAGGGGGAGCCCCGGGGGACTTTCCGTATGTCCCCCCACCGGCTCCCCCTAAAACCCCCTTACGCTACCCCCTCCAAACGGCCCCTTAGCGGGGAGCATGAGCAGAAGCTTGCCTTTTCGGCAAGCTTTTTTTGTAGAGAGAAAATCCCTGTATAAGCTGTTGTATATCCTAACTGATTTCTAATCTGCGAAGCCCTAAAAATCGCAAACTCGCTTCGCTCAGACAAGCGATTTTCTTAACGGGCTTCTGGATTAGAAATCTTTGCTCGATAAATGGGAGAAATGGTCTCGGGGTTCAAGATTTGCTCGGCTCGTTTGGCTTTCGCCAAACATTGCTAGATGAGTTTTATCTTTCTTATACGAAGAGTTAAAAACTTAAGACCTTGTATTTTTGTAAATGAAGGAGGCGTCAAAAAATTTGATTGTTTGAGCGTTAGCGAGTTATCAAATTTTAGCCGACTGAATGTCAAAAAAGTTAAAAGCTAGTCCAACTTGAACAGAGGTATCTCTATATCAATAGTTTGCCGAAGGCAAACACGTTGTCCCCCGAGAGGGGTCGCCCGGAGGGTGTAACGGAATGGGGGTGTAAGGGGGAAACAGATGAGGGAACGTGCGAAACGTTCCCTAGGGTTTCCCCCTTAGAAAAAAAGTAATAGTATAATAAGTGTAATCTTACAAAATCCCATTTAAAAAAACCATTTAATCCCCCCCCAAAAACAAAATAAAAATGGTGAGGGAGGGGGCAGGGGCCTTCACAGAAGGACTCCACACCTGGTGTGGAAAGAAGAATATCTGGTGTGGAAAAAATGAATTGTGTAGAAAAATTGTAGATATATTTGCTGAAAATTTAGAAATATTTACAAATTGCATAAATGTGTTGACAATGTGGAGAAACTATTGTAAGATTATAAATGTAAAGTGAGTACACTAAGTACAAAACAAATTTCAAAGAAATTCAAAGGAGAATTATTATTATGAAAATGAATAAATTAGCAGCAGGTGCTCTAGCACTAGCTCTAGGTCTTGGTGCAGTTGCTCCAGCAGTTGCAGCAGAATCTGAACACGGAACAAAATTAGTAGAAGTTAACTACAATGAAAATTTAGCAGAAGCTCAAAAATACTTCGCACAAAGAGAAGATGCTAGAAAGAAATTAGCAGCAGCTAAAGAAAGATACGAAGCAGCTAAAAAAGCAGAAGAAGCAGCAGAAAAGAAATGGAAAGATCTTCCAGCAGACAAAGACCCTGCTCAAGCAAGATTAAAAGATACTGTTGAAGGTGACATAAAAACTCAAAAAACTAAAGTTGCTGAAAAGGTTACTGCATTAGAAACTGCATTGAAAGCAGACCCAAGAGTTGACGAAAATGTTGATAAGGCAAGGAAAGAATTAAAAGACGAAACTGACAAACTTGATAAATTAGTTGCAGAATTAGGTGAAATTCTTAAAAAAGAAGCTCAAAAGCTTCCTAAACTTGATGAAAATAAATTAGCTCCTAAAGCTCAAGCTCTAGTTGACTATGTAAAAGCTCAAGAAGAAACAAAAATGGCTTACGCTGCATATGGTATAGCTATTGACAATGAAATTGCATTAAGCAAAAAATTCAAAGAAACAATGGATGATTTAAATACAGCAGCTACACTTGTAAACAAAATCGTTACAATCGAAGGAACAAAGATTGTTGTTAAAGACGCTAAACCAGCATCAAAATCAGTAGCAGAAGCTGTAAAAGCTCTTAAAGCATCTATCGATGACAACAAAGCAGCAGTTAAATCAGCTGAATTCCTACTTCAAAACGCTCCAAAATCAGTTGCTAAAGTAAAAGCTAAACTTGAAGCTCAAATCGTTAAAGCTAAAGCAGCTATCACAAAAGGTGAAGCAGCTCTTGCAAAAGTAGAAAAGAAAATGGCTTTCATCGCTACAGCTTACGCTGCTGAAGATGATGTAAAAGTAGAAGATCTTGAAGCTCTTACAAAAGAAAACAAAGAATCAGCTTCTGACATCAACAACACAATCAAAGAAAACGAAAAAGAACAACCAGCTGTTGAAGAAGAAAAGAAACCAGAAGAAAAGAAACCAGAAGAAAACAAACCAGCTAGAAAAGCAGGCAAAAACGCTAAAACTGGTATCGCTGGTATCGCAGGCGTTGCTGGTATCCTAGCAGCAGCTTCAGTTGCATACGCAGCAAGCAAAAGAGACTAATCACAGACTCTAAAGGAAGGACCAAACTAAGAGTGCACTCTTAGGTCCAACCAAAAAATAAAATACCCGGGTACTCACTTGACAAAAACCATCCTTTTGATAAAGGGTGGTTTTTTTATTCCACTAAAACTAATTATTTTCTTTTTTTCTAAAATGTATTTTATCTTAAAATGTTCTAGGTCATTTACATGACCCCTCCGTTAATAGGGGGAACCCAAGGGGGCGGCAGATGCCCCCTCACTGGTTCCCCCTAAGACCCCCTTACGCTACACCCCTGACTGCTCCTTAGCGGAGTGCGAAACAGGAAGATTTCCTTCGGAAATCTTCTTTTTGTAGGGATTGCGACTTCGTTTTTGTTTACGTATTTTTCTGACTTTTTAAAATCCCAAGCCTCCTAAAAATTGCAATCTAGTCTGACTTTTGACTTGCTTTTGAATATTAGTTCACAGTAGTTACTGCATTTCTAATTGTAAAGAGCTGTCAGTGCAATTTTCTTAACGGATGCTTGGGATTTTAAAAGACAAGGTCTTAAGATTAAAAACTTCTTCGTATATGAATATCCTTAAGTTATGAGATTCCTCGTCACTATGTTCCTCGGAATGGTGCTGTGGGAGTTAGGAGACCTCGTCCCCTCGCTTCGTCCGAAGTGGAGAAGTCTCTGGCAATGTGTATAAAATAATTATAGTATAGGAATCTTGTTATACTTGAATCTAAAACATAATACTCATCTAGCAATGTTTGGCGAAGCCAAACGAGCCTTGCACAATCTGGAACTTCGAAATAAAATTTCTACTTTATCGAGCAAAGATTTCTAATCAAGGGTTGTGTTAAGAAAACTGATTGTTTGAGCGTAAGCGAGTTATCAGTTTTTAACAACCCGACGATTAGAAATCAGTTAGAATATACAACAACTAATACGAAGCCATTCTCCATAAAAAAGAAGCTTGCCGAAAAGGCAAGTTTCTGCTCATGCTCCCCGCTAAGGGGCCGTTTGGAGGGGGTAGCGTAAGGGGGTTTAAGGGGGAGCCGGTGGGGGGACATACGGAAAGTCCCCCTGGGCTCCCCCTTTAAACGAAGATTCAACTGTAAGTGGAATAAACAACTTTAAAAATCAAAAAAAATTAATTATATATAGATAGATAAGTTAATCTCGGATTAACGAAAAAAAAGATGATAACTTATCTCGGATAAGAAAATCTTAATGGTATAGTATTACTAACAAATAGTTTATCATATTGTATAGCAGAAAGGATTTGTTATGGTTAATAAGGTTAAGGTTTTTTCTCTTGTTTTAAGTTTTGGTTTGTTGGCTCCTTCTTTTGCTTTTGCGGCGGATGCTGGCGTTGATGCTAGGATTAAGGAGCTTGATAAGGAAATTGACAAGCTTGAGTATGAGTATAAGGGTTTTGGTGAGGTTTTTGATAAGGCGAGCCAGTCTTCTAAGGCTTATATTGATGAGCGTGGCAATTTTGTGCCTCATGACAAGGCTGTTATGGAGAATTTGCTTAAGGTTTCATCTAAGCTTGATGAGTTTGTGGATAATGTGACTCCTTCTTTGGAGCAGCCTATGTTGGGTGTTTATTTTGCTAATGGTGCCAAGCTTGATGGTTTTAATATCCGTAAGAATAATGCTAATGATCTTTACTTATATCTTAAGAAGCATTTTGTGATGAAGAAGGGCAAGGATAAGGCTGAGTATGATTCGCTTTTGAGGGAGTATGTGAATGCTATTTCTGATTCGGTGCTTTTGCCTGATCTTAGCAAGGTGACTGATTCTTTGTATGGCCAGATGACTAAACGCAAGCAAAAGCTTGATAAGGCGAAGGCTCTTCGCAGGTATTACAAGAGGGAGAAGTACCAAGATGTGATTAAGAGGCTTGAGGATGCCATTAGCGAGTCTGAGGCTACTGTGAAGTCTTGTAGGCAGTTGATGGAGTATTCTCCAAAGACTATTGCAAGGGTGAGGGGCAAACTTGAGAGGATGCTTGTGGACCAGGAGGCTTTGATAGTAAGGAGCAAGCGAGCCTTGAGCAGGTTCGTTGATGGGCTGTAAGTATTGAAATTTAGGTCTTTATTGACATTTCACCCTAAATATATTATAATTACACTAACAGGCTATGCCTGTGGGGAGAGATTTATGAATAAAAAATTAATTGCAAGCCTACTGACCCTAGGCCTAATCCTAAGCCCAGTGTCGGGCGCACTAGGAAGTAGGTCCATGGTGAGCGAGGCTAGGGCAGATGAAAGTGATGTAAAAAAAGAATTTGCACAAGCTTTCACTTATTTTATAAATGCTTTTGTAGCTAGGTACGATAAGGTGAAAGCAAGTCAATTGTATCGCCATGCTACTACTGAGGAACAAGAAAAACTTGATAAGGTTATGAAAGATGCTAAAACCTATGTTGATGGGAGCAATGTAACCTTTGATGGTTTAAAGGAATATGCTGAAAAAATTTTAAAATCAAGTTCTACACTAGCAAAAGAAGCAAACGATAATGTAAAAAATCTTAAGATAGAAGTTATTTATTCTAGTAAGCTTATAGAAAACAATAGTGGAAAAGTGAGTGAGACTGAGTATAACCAATTAAAAGAAAAAATTGCTGAAGCAAAGGAAGTTCTTAAAAATGAGAATTTAGCTAAGGTTAAAGGTGATGATTTAAAAACTGAAACTAAAGAGCTTAATAAACTTTTTAATAAGGCAAAAGACGCTTTCGGGGATACAAGTCCACATAGCGAGCCAGATACTGAAGATATTAGAAAGTTAGATAAAGAAATAAATAAGATAGGTAATTTTGTTACAACTGAAACAAGTTTTGATGAACTTCTATTAGATGCTGAGAAGTTAGTAAAAAGTCACGATGGTTTTATAAAAGATAATCACTATACTCATAGCGACCAAGCTTTAAGGGAAGTTTATGACCACGCTTATGCAGAGCTTGAAAACCTTCTAAAGCTACCAAAGCTTGATGATAACAAAGAAAACTATGATAAGCTTATAGCAATCTTGAAAAATATTGCCGAAGCAAGATACAAAATAGATAGTACAGATTTGAAACTAAATTCTATTAAACTTTATCCTTATGATGGTATAGGCGATAGTGCAGCTAGTATTATACAAAATATTGATGATATTGATAAAAATAGCCTTGACCTTATTAAAAATTTGAAAGATAAGGATCTTGGAGAATCTTTTAGAGATACGCTTAGTAAGGCAAAGGCTATGGCGCTTAACTATCTTATCGGCTATGAAAGAGATTATAAAGGCCTCAATGAGTTGAACGATAAACTTAATAAGATTGTTAAGGATATCAAAAAATCAAAGGGGGAAGTTGAGGTTCGCCCTGAGGATAAGAAAAAAGAAAAGATAGAAAAGCTTGATAAGTTGCTTTCATGGATTAAGTACTTTAGGGACACTGATAGCTACAAGGAAGGTAAGCTTGCTGATAAAAAAGACTTGGAAGATGCTATTAAAGAGGCTGAAGATCTCAAAAAAGCTTATGGCATTAGCGAAGCTTTGGTTAGTGAAGATAAGCTTAGTGAGGCTATCAATAAGTTAGAGAAAGCTTTGGCTAAGTTTGAAAAGGCTGATGATAAGGCTTTGGTCAAAAAGCTTATTGAAGATTTGCTTAAGTCGACTGAGGGCATAAGGATTGACCAAATCTATGGCAAGGATGGAAAAGATGCCAAGAATGCCTATACCAAGGCGAGGGAGGCTGCTGCCAAGGCCGCTAAGGATAAGAATATGAGTCTTTCCGATTTGACCAAGGCTTATGAAAATTTTAAGGATGCTAGGGATAAGCTGGCTGAGTTTTTGACCAGCAGACTTAAAAAATTGGTTGATGACGATAGCAATTTTGTCGATACAGAAAAATATAAGGAAGCTGACAGGTCTTTGGATGCCAAAGATGTTGATGCTATTTTAAATTATAGGTCGCTAATTAGAGATAGCAAGGAAGAATTGGATAAGACAAGCCCAGATGCTAACAAGCTCGATTTGTTGTATAAAAAATTAGATGCAGCGAGAAGGGAGATTGAGGGCAAATTATCTAGCCAGGCAAGAAAATTGACTGATGCGATTTTGGATTCGGATGATTTCATGGCGAGCCTAGCCTTTAAGGCAGCTGCTACAGGTAGTGATAAGTATTTGAAATATGCAGCTGAGAAGTATAAGGCTGATTTAGAAAGGGCAAAGAAACTTAGTGAGGCTGGTAAGCTTGATAGCAAAGAGGCTGAGGCTATTTTAGAATCTCTTTCTAAGTCTAGGGATTTCATTGAGGATAAAATCAGCCAGAAGGCCTATTTGATTTTTGAATATACTAGGACCCTTGAGGAGATTAAAAATCATAAGGATTATAAATCATTGAACCAAGCTCTAAGAAAAAGGCTTGAAGCTGCCCTTGACCTTGCTCATAAGGGTGGCGATGAAGATGAGATTTTTAGAGCCCTTGATGAGGTGATGAATGATGATGCTATCAAGGCTTTCATCAAAAAAATAGAACTCGAAAAAAATCCTAACAAGGTTAGGGATAAGCTTCTAATTGATTTGACAAATCTTATTAATGAAGATAAAAAATTAAAAGAGGGTAGTTTTAAATATACCAAGGCTCAAAAGGCCCTTAGGGATGCTTATGATCTTGCCTTGAAAGAGGCGAAGGATTTAATTGCTGATAATAAAAATCCAAAAGAAGCCGAAGTGAAGGCTGTTTATCAAAAATTGTTAAAGGCAAAAAATGCCCTAGATGGGGATAAGTTTGATAAGTTAATCAATGACCTAGCCGCAAGATTTAAGAAAAACCAGCTAAAGATAGCTAGTGTAGAGGCTAGAAAGGCGATAGCTGCCAAGATCAATGCCTTATCTGATCCTAAGGCTACTATGGATGATGCTTTGAGAGTGGAAAAGGAGCTTAACGACCTTATTAATCCAAAGTACGCTGCGACTACTACTCTTACACCAACAAACCAAGTCCAAACTTCAACTCGTCCTGTTTCTACAGTAACAAAACCAGGATCTATTGTAAAAACGGGTATAAATGGAATAGCTAAAGTTGCGGCAGTTCTTGTCGTGGCTGCTATAATATTAAAATTAACATCAAAAAAAGGAGATAAGAAATGAAAATAACTAATAAACAAATCATCGCTGCTGTCCTTATTGCAGCTACACTTACAGGTTGCGATAGCCTAAAAAACAAGCTTAAGAATAGCGAAGATACAAAGGTAGAAGAAAGCTCTAAGGAAGAAACTACCAAAAAAGAAGGCGAAGAAGACGCAGAAAATACTGGCTCTACAGAAAAAGAAGAAAAAAAGGATGATAGCGAGGATAAATCTAGCGAGGATAAGTCTAGCGAAGATAAATCTAGCGAAGCTGAAACAGAAGATGGCAACACAATTGTAGAACAACTTGAAGATGCAGTTTTCAATAATAGGGTTCAAGCAAGGGCTGCAGAAATTCTTTTAGAGGAAACTCCAGAATCACTTAGCGAAGAATACAAGGCTAAGCTTAAAGAACTTGTAGAAAAATCAAACGACATAATCGAAAGATCTGAAAAAGCTCTAGAAGCTTACAAGAAATAATTATGAAATGTGGCTTGCTGGGGCAAGCCCTTTTTTGCATGTTTTATAATAGCTCAAAAAGGGTATATTATAAGAAAGAATTAAAAACAGAGAGGTTTTAATATGAAAAAAAATAATTTAACAAAGGCAATCTTGGCAATGGCACTAGCATCTGCAGTTTTTGCTCCAAGTGTTAAAAAATCATTTGCAACTGATACTTTTTACTCTGATTATCTTTATGAATCATCTTATCTTGAATCAAGAAGAGAACTTTATAAGACAATAAGCGATGCAAAGGAGCTTAAAAATAAAGACAGATATATTTATGCAAAAACATCTGTCAAAGATAGTTTTAATGTTTGGTTTAAATATGCAGAAGACGCTTATAAACAAGCTCCAGAATATTCAAGCCTAAGCTCTGAAAAAGACAAGCTAACTAGGGCTACACAATATTTAAAAGAAGCTATGAAGGCTTTAGATGGCAAAAAAGCTTCAATTACTGACTTGAAGGACTTGCTTGATAAACATACTGACTTTACAACATCTTCATCATATTTGTATGCTACACAAAAACAAAAGGATGCTTACTTAGATGCTTATAACAAGGCTTATCGTTACTACTATTATGAAACATACAATAATGTTTTATCAGAATATTATACTAAGGAATTAAAAGAGAAGAGAGCAGCTATAGAAAATGCCTATCTAAATGAGAGAAAAAAAGTTGTTAAGGACGAGATAGATCTTTCAGAACCATTTAGAAAAAATTCTGAAAAATATACAAAGAAGAGCTTTGATACTTTCTTATCTGCCCTAAAACTTGCAGAAACAAGTGTGGAAGATAAGTCAAATATCAAAACTGAAGCTGAATATAAGCAAATTGCTGCAACTCTTAAGTCTGCGAGAGAAGCACTTGTTGAAGTGAAAGTTAAGAATGAAGAATTAGAAAAATATATAGAAAAACTTCAAACAGCTGTAGATAATAACAAAATTGCAGTGAAATCTGGTGAAACCCTACTAGAAATAGCTCCAAAACAAGTAGCTCCTGTTAAGGGTAAGCTAATAAACTTAATTAAAAACGCAAAGAGTGTTATTGAAAAATCTGAAGCAGTCCTTGCCAAACTAAAAGGAATCAAGGGATAATATGAAAATATTAAAAAAAATAGCTGTTTCACTCTTGCTTTGCAACTTCGCCTTTGTGGGTCTTGCCCAGACAAAGGTTAGTGAAGTTTATGCGGCAGAAACAAGCGAAGAGGCAAAGTATAAGACTCAAAAGGAAAATCTTTCTTTTGCTGTTGCAGATAGTATAAATGTTATTAGCACTGAGGCATACAATAACTATGCTTCTAGCAATACAAAGATGGCTTATCAAAAGGCTGTCATGGATGGCAAGGCTGTGCTTCAAAAGGGCGATACTGCATCTTTTACAGAGCTTGCTGTGGCAACAAGCAAAATCAATGATGCCAAGTCAGCTATCTGGCGTGATGTTGACAGGGCTGTGAAGATTATAAGACTTAAGGAAGCTGTAGAGCAAAATAAGGTAAGTGTTAGATCGGCAAAATTCTTACTACAAAACGCACCAAATTCTGTGGCTGGGGTTAAGGATAAGTTAATTAACTTGATTAAAAAATCCGAAGCCTTGATTGAAAAAACAGAAGCAGTTTTACAAAGAGTATAAAAAAATAGGGGACTCTTGTGGGCAAAACCACAAAAGTCCTTTTAAATGAGGTGCAAAATGAAAAAGAAAATCTTATTTATTCTTGCTCTGGTATTTTTCATGGTCCCAAAAACGAGCCATGCTGTAAGCCAGGAGCTTGAAGAGAAGATAATAGCTATAGATACAAACAAACAAAAGGAAAGCCTAGCTAGGGCAAGAAAACACCTTAATGATAAGGGAGTTTCCCAAAAAAAGCGTGAGAAGCTAGAAAAATTAATTGATAAGAACGAAAAAACTATACAGAGAATCGAAAAGTTGCAAGAGATTTTCAAGGATAATATAAGGATTAGAAACCAGATTAGACCACACCTTCAAAATAGGGACACATATTTTAGTGTGGATATAGGAAAGTCTATCACTAATGAAAAAATTTCTGAGCTTTTTCTTGATGTGTGCAAGGAAGATGATTATTTCTTCTATGGTCAGTATGGGTCAGCAAGGATAGATACAACTTATAATCCTGCTAAGTCTGTTGGAGATAAGACCTATATAGAAAAGGCGAATTTTGATGTAAGATACAGGGTGGACATAGATATGGAATATTCGACTACCAATTTTGTGAAAAACTGGGTGGCTGAAAATATTGACCCATCCTACACAGAATACGCCAAAGTGAAGGCTATCCACGATTTTATAGTCAAGAAAAATTTCTATAACAAGGGTGATCGAAACGAAGAAAGTGGTGGAGTATCAATCTACCATCCAGCATCAATAATTTTTGGTAATGGTGGTGTTTGCAATGCCTATGCGACTCTTTTTGACCTAATGGCAAAGCAAGCAGGTCTAAAGACAAGATTTCTAACTGGCAAGTCCCTAAAAAATGGTGAAGACCACATGTGGAATATGGTAAAGGTCATGGGTGGTTGGTATCATATCGACACTACTTGGGATGACCCAATAATAAACTTTAGCGATAGGGATATTGAAAATATCGAGGACTTTGTCATCTACGATTATTTCCTAAAATCCGATGCAGAAATCAAAAAATCAAGAACTATAAATGAAAACAAAACTCGCCCACAAGCTCCGACAAATTTCCCAACTAGCCCCAAAAATACAAAGATTGAGGAAATCGACGGAAAATATTATGTAAGGTGATAAAAAACAAACTCTCTTTTTCCACTGCGAAGGTGGTTAAAAAGGGAGTTTTTTAGTGGCAAAATTTTTTACCGATTTATTTTGACAAGCTAAACTTTGATGGTATCATATAGGAGATTTGAGGAAAAAAAAGAAAGGAATTTTTATGAACAAAGAAAAGAAAATCTATCATATTGATGATAAGGTCCCAGCGAAACTTTTATTGCCCCTATCTTTGCAACACACTTTTGCAATGTTTGGTGCATCAGTTTTAGTCCCTATTTTATTTCAAATTAATCCAGGTATTGTTCTTTTAATGAACGGGATAGGCACCTTATTATTCATCTTAATAACCAAAGGCAAGGCACCTGCTTATTTGGGTTCTTCATTTGCATTTTTGGCTCCAGGAACAGCTATCATTGCAAAGCAAGGATTTGAATATGCGCAAGGTGCCTTTGTTGTGGTCGGAATTTTGGGTTGTGTCATGGCATACATCATCTACAAGTTTGGTATAGATTGGATTAATGTAGTCCTACCTCCTGCTGCCATGGGTGCAGTTGTAGCCCTAATCGGTTTCGAACTTGCAGGCAACACTGTCACAGGTGGGGCAATCGGCGCCAACCTCATGACAGACACTGCTCAAGCCAAGGATTTTATAGTCTTTGGCATCACACTTTTTACAGCTATTATCGGATCTGTTGCCTTTAAGGGATTTTTCTCAACCATCCCAATTTTAATAGCAATCATAGTAGGCTACATTGCAGCTATATGCTTTAACATGGTAGACTTTACTCCAGTTGTTGAAGCACAACTTTTCACTATGCCAAACTTCCATATGGCAAAATTTAGCGTAAATGCTATCCTTGCTATGCTCCCAGTGCTTTTGGTAATCACAAGCGAACACATTTCCCACCAGGTAGTAACATCTAATATAGTAGGTCGTGACCTTCTAAAAGACCCAGGTCTTCACAGGTCAATCTTTGCAGACAACTTTTCTACAGCCCTTTCAGGTCTTGTGGGAGGTGTACCAACCACAACCTACGGCGAAAATATCGGTGTAATGGCAATTACTGGCGTTTACTCAGTCCAAGTAATAGGTGGAGCTGCAGTTGTATCAATTATAATGGCATTTTTTGGCCCACTAGCAGCCTTCATTTCAACCATCCCAGGCAACGTCATCGGCGGAGTAACTTTCCTTCTATACGGAATGATTGGTACCAGTGGTATTAGACTCCTAGTAGATGAAAAAGTTGACTACTCAAAATCAATGAACTTGGTTTTAACTTCAATAATCTTTATAGCCGGTCTATCGGGCTTAAAAATTCAATTTGGCTCAATAGAACTTCAAGGCATGGTATTAGCATCTGTAGTAGCAGTAATCCTATCAGCCTTCATGACAATCTTAAAGAAATTGAAACTTACAAACGAGTAAAAATAAGCAAAGTCCCCACAGCAGGGGACTTTTGTTGTTGATAAACTATTTGGTTGTTTTATCAATTAAAAAATAAATAATAGTCACTCAAATCCTAAATTTATGGGATTCTTCCTCACTTCGTTCGTCAGAATGACGTGAATATAGGACTTTGTAGATTGTCTGAGTCCCCACAGCAGGGGACTTTTTGCTGTATGACGGGCATGTTCTAATGCTGGGGTGAAAATCCCTACAGAGCGTAGTTACCGACGAATCTAATAGCAACTTGCAAGTTTTAGATGGCGACGTCTAGGAGAGAAGAAGCAATAGCGAAATCGTGGCTTGACGAACAGGAACAGAATACAAGGCGTAACAGGTGGGCAAGCTAGCAGTAGATAGCAAAGACCCAAAAGGTAACCGTAAGCCCAAGGCGTAAATTCTGCAAGTAAACGATGAAAGTATTAGAGCTTATCCCGTGAGGTCTCACTAGCAGTAATGGACAGAATAATCCAACAAGCAATCGTACAATTACTAACCCCGATAATAGACAAAAGATTTTCCGAAGCAAGCTATGGCTTCAGACCAGGAAGAAACTGTCAAATGGCAATAACCAAAAGCCTAGAATACTTAAATGATAGATTCGAATGGGTAGTAGACATAGACCTAGAAAAATTCTTCGACAAAGTGCCACAAGATAAACTAATGAGCATAGTCCATGAACATATCAAAGCACCAGATACAGAATCACTAATCAGAAAATACCTAAAAGCGGGAATAATGAACAAAGGCGCATACGAAAAAAGTGAAATAGGAACCCCACAGGGTAGAAACCTATCACAACTACTAAGCAACATCATGCTAGACAAACTAGACAAAGAACTAGAAGCAAGAAAACTTAGGTATACAAGATATGCAGACGATTGTTTAATATTTGTAAAAAGTAAAGCAGCAGCCACAAGAGTAATGCACTCAATAACAAGATTCATAGAAAATAAACTAGGATTAAAAGTAAATGCAGAAAAAAGCAAAATAACAAGACCAAACAAAATAAAATATCTTGGATTTGGCTACTGGAAAGACAACAAAACAAATCAATGGAAAGCACGAGTCCATGAAACATCATTTAAAAGATTCAAAGATAAAATAAAGACTCTAACCACAAGAAAATGGTCAGTTTCTTTTGATTACAGAATAAAGAAAATAAATGAAGTAACAAGAGGTTGGATAAACTACTTTAAAATAGCAAGCATGAAAAGTAAACTAAAAGCTTTCAGCGAGCATTTAAGAACCAGACTAAGAATAATATGTTGGAAAATGTGGAAAGTACCAAAGAAAAGACAATGGGCGTTAAGAAAAATGGGAGTAGTAAAAGACCTAGCAAGATTAACATCCTATTGTGGAAACAGATACTACTTTGTAGCAACAAAAACCTGCTTAGTAAGAGCAATCACAAAAGAAAGATTAAGTAAAACAAGCTTAATTGACCCTTATGACTACTACATAAGCAGGACATGTGTAAATTAAATTGAACCGCCGTATGCCGAACGGCACGTACGATGGTGTGAAAGGGGCTAGATCTTAGCCCCTATTCGATTTAGGGATTTTTAGAAATAGAGTATATTAATACTATGACGATTGAAATTAATAAAAAACGCTATAGGGACTTTGATTCCTATATGAAGGAAAAATTTCAAAAAAAAATTATCAAATTACCCTTAGATGGGGGCTTTACCTGCCCCAATAGGGACGGAAGCCTATCGAAAGAAGGGTGCATTTTTTGCTCCGAGGCAGGCTCTGGTGAATGGACATTTGGAAAAAAATCTATACAAGCTCAAATTTCCTATCAAAAGGCTAGGCTATCAAAGGAAGGAAGAGTTGAGGCCTATCTGGGTTATTTTCAAAATTTTACCAACACCTATGGTGAAGTCGCTAGGCTTAGGAAAATTTATTACGAAGCACTCTCAGCTGATGATGTGATTGGCCTTGCCATAGCTACTAGGGCTGATTGCTTGTCTGATGAGGTCCTCGGCCTATTAGAAGAAATTAATGAGAAATATTTTCTAGTAGTTGAGCTGGGGATGCAAAGTGTAAATGATAGGACCCTCAAGCTTATTAATAGGGGCTATGACCATGAGACTTTCAACTTGGGTCTTAGGAAGTTAAAGGCTCGTGGCATCAAGGTCCTAGTCCATATGATTGTTGGTTTGCCTTATGAAAATTTTGATGACTACATGAAGGATATAGCCTACATTAATGAGGCCTTCGTCTGGGGAATTAAAATTCACAACCTCTACATAGAAAAAGCTAGCAGGTTTGAAAAATTTTACCAAGAAAAGGGACTTATCTATAGCATGGATATGGCAGAATATGTTAAAATAGTGGTAGAAATACTTAGGAAGTTAAGACCAGAGATAGTTATAAATAGGTTGACAGGCGATGGGATAAATGACAAAATCGCCTACCCTCTTTGGTCAAAGAACAAGGCTAAGATATTGACAAGTATCGACAAAATGATGAAAGATAAAAATTTTAGACAGGGGGACTTATGGAAAGAAAATTAGATGCGAGATTTTTTACAAACTCACTAAGCGAAGACGGAACTTATACTGCCAAGGATAGGTCACTACTTTTGGTAGTTGATATCCAGCCAAAGCTAATGGTAACTATGGATAAGGGCGAAAGGACAACTAGGAATACAGTTGGTCTTATCAAGGCCTTTAAGAAATATGACATGGCAGTTCTGGCAACAGAACAATATCCAAAGGGACTTGGCAGGTCTGATGAAGAAATTTTGGCAGAAATTGAGGAAGACAAAATTTTTGCCAAGACAAGTTTCAATGCCCTAACACCAGAAGTTTACGATTTTATCAAGGAAAATAAAATTGAAAAAGTCTTTGTGACAGGCGCAGAGGGTCACATTTGTATCTACCAAACCATTAGAAGCCTTTTGGATTTAGGTCTTGATGTATTTTATGTTGACGATGCCATCTCATCTTATAGCGATGAGCTTAAGAAAATTGCCAGAAAATCTTTAAGAGATATGGGTGCTGTTCTTGTAAACACAGAGCTAATCCTCTTTGATCTCGCAGTTGACAGCAAAGACCCTAATTTTAAATTTGTGTCAAATTTGGTAAAAGAACTAAGAAAGTAGGAGAAAAATCACAGATTTACCTAAATGACTATTTTGTGGGGGAAAACTACACCTATAAAGACGGAGATAAAAAGAATACTATCCTTAGCTTTTCGTCCGAGACGAAACAATCTTTTCTTTATAATATAAATATTTTTTTGATTTTTAAAAGTATTATTCCACTTACAGTTGAATCTCCGTAATCGGGAGGGACGCTAAGGGACCTTCCGTATGGTCCCTCAACGCTTCCCTCCCGAACCCTCCCTTTCCTTACACCTCCAGACGGCTCCTTAGCGGAGGGCGAATAATGTAGCTTGCCTTTTCGGCAAGCTTTTTTATGTAGGGAGAATTACCTTGTATTAGTTGATGTATCTCCCCACTGATTTCTAATCTTCGGGTTGCTAAAAATCGCAAACTCGCTACGCTCAGACATGCGATTTTTTAACGCAACCCTTGATTAGAAATCTTTGCTCGATAAAGTAGAAATTTTATTTCGAAGTTCCAGATTGTGCAAGGCTCGTTTGGCTTTCGCCAAACATTGCTGGATGAGTCTTACTCGTAGTACTAACGCCATTGCTAATGGAATTGGCACAGTAAAAAAAGTAAACTGATGAAATTGTTTAATCGAGGATTTTCGAGATGAAGCAAGCCGTTTGGCGAAGTCTTAATTCGAAAACTACCTTTGACGAGGAATCCAATGAAATAAGGAGCAGGATATTCGAATGGATTTTTATCTTACAAAACAGTAAGACCTTATATATTCTAGGCTAAAAACATAATATTTTTTTGTCAATTTCTTGCTAACTTTTACATTTGGAATAAGGATTTTATAAGAGTATAATAGCCTTGAAATTACTAACGTTTTCTTGGGAAAATTTTTTTATCAAAGGAGATTTAATGTTTAACAAAGATGATTTTAAGGCTGTCAATGCTATAAGGACCCTATCTATCGCTCAAATTGAGAAGGCTAATTCTGGTCATCCTGGCCTACCTATGGGGGCTAGTCCTATGGCTTATGCTTTATTCAACAAGGTTTTAAAGGCAAATCCTTCTAATCCTAGCTTTTTTAATAGGGATAGGTTTGTCTTATCTGCTGGCCATGGTTCTGCTATGCTCTATGCCCTCCTACATTTATCAGGTTATGGTGTTGGTATTGAGGATTTAAAAAACTTTAGGCAAATTGGTTCTATTACTCCAGGCCATCCTGAACTTGGGCTGACTCCTGGTGTTGAGGTGGTGACAGGTCCACTTGGTCAAGGTATAGCTCAGTCTGTGGGGCTTGCTGCAGCTGAAAAACACTTAGCCGGTTTATATAATAAGGAAGATATTAAGATAATCGACCACTATACTTATGCTATTTGTGGTGATGGTGATCTTATGGAAGGTGTTTCTTATGAGGCTATGAGTCTTGCTGGACATTTAAAGCTTGATAAATTAATTATCCTCTATGATTCAAATGATATATGTCTTGACGGAAATCTTTCTACATCTTTTTCTGAATCTGTGAAGGACAGGGTGCTTGCACAAAATTGGGCCTATGACAGGGTTGAAGATGGAGAAGATTTGGAAGCAATCTTAAAGGCAATCGAAAAGGCTAAGGAAAATGATAAGCCAAGCCTAATTGAAATTAAAACTGTGATTGGTTTTGGTTCTAAAAACCAAGGTACAAACAAGGTTCACGGTGCACCAATTGGAAGAGAAGACTTTGAATTTGCCAAAAAAGCTTACGAGTGGGAAGACGATGATTTTGTTATCTCAGATGACATCTATGAAACTTTTAAAAATGGCATTGGTAAGCGTGGTGCAGAAGCTAACGCAGCTTGGGATAAGCTTTTAGAAGAATATGCTGAAAAATATCCGGCTGACTATAAGGAATTAATGGCTGGTATCAATAGAGAACTTCCAGAAAATTTCCTCGATCAGGTTAAAAAATATAGCCACGAAGATAAGCCAATCGCTACTCGTGCATCAAGTGGAGAAATTCTTCAAGACCTTGCAAAAGTTTCTAGAAATATTTGGGGTGGCTCTGCCGACCTATTCTCATCAAACAAGACAAATATAGTTGACTCTGCTTCTTTCAAAGATGACCCAGCAGGCAGAAATATTTGGTATGGTGTGCGTGAATTTGCTATGGCAGCCATAGGTAATGGAATTATGGCCCATGGTGGCAGTTTCCATCACGTATCAACCTTCTTTGTCTTTGCTGACTACCTAAAGGCTGCAGTAAGGTTATCAGCTTTGTCTAACTTGCCACTTTCTTATGTGATGACTCACGATTCTGTGGCAGTAGGTGAGGATGGACCAACCCATGAACCAATCGAGCAACTTGCTATGCTTAGGTCAATCCCAAACACTCTTGTTCTTAGGCCGGCAGATGCTAATGAAACTAGACTTGCTTGGAAAATTGCCTTAGAAAGCAAGGATAAGCCAGTTGTAATTGCTCTTACCCGTCAAAATGTACCAAACCTTGAAGAAACTGAAGGCCTAAAATCAATTGAAAAAGGCGCCTACATCATAAAAGATGTTGAAAATCCAGAGCTAATCCTAATTGCAACAGGATCAGAAGTGGCTGTTGCTATAGAATGTGCAAAGGTGCTTGAAAAAGAAGGAAAGGCTGTGAGGGTTGTTTCTATGCCATCTATGGAATTGTTTAGAGCCCAAGATGCTAGTTATAAAGAAAAAATCCTCCCAAGTGAAGTTAGAAATAGGGTTTCAATCGAGATGGGAACATCTTTTGGTTGGGGAGAATTTACAGGTCTTGATGGCTTGAATATCTCAATTGACAGGTTCGGCATTTCAGGACCAGGTGGAGATGTTGCTAAGAAACTCGGTTTTAATACTGAAGATATTGTAGCAAGGATAAAACAAAAATTTTATTAAATTTTAAAGGCTATGGTTAAAAGACCATAGCTTTTTTGTGGCAAATTGTATATAATAATAGGAGAATAACCTTAGGAAAGAAGGAAATATGAAAATATTAGAATTACTTGCAGATGGCAATGAAACTATAGAATTACTTACAGTTGTGGATTATCTTAGGAGGGCAGATATCAAAATTGACATGGTATCAACAACAGGGTCTAAGGACCTTGTGACAAGTCATGGCGTAAGATATCAGGCCGATTATTTGCTTGAAGAAATCAATCCTGAAGATTACGATGGAGTTTATATACCAGGTGGTACCAAGGGTGCAGAAACTCTAAGGGATGATGATAGGGTAATAGAGATTGTAAAAAAATTTGAGGCAGCAAATAAATTGATAGCAGCGATTTGCGCAGGACCAATTGTCCTTGATAAGGCAGGTGTCCTTGCTGATAAAAAGGCGACATCTTTTCCGACAATCAAACAAGAACTTAAGAATGTTGGGGAATATATGGATGATGAAATAGTAGTAACAGATGGCAATGTCACAACAGGTAGGGGTGCTGCTGTTACAAATTATTTGGCTCTTAGACTTATAGAGCTTATCAAGGGCAAGGAAGCGAAAGAGCAAATTAAGTATGGCACCCAACATGCCGCTGTTGAAAATTATTTTGATATAGAATTTTAGGAAAATCATGAAAAACGTCAGGAAAATATTTATACTAGGTGGGGCAAATCTTTTTGCCAAGACGACAATTAAATATGCGCTTGAGCTTGGATATGCTGTGAAGGCAGTCGATCTCATTAGACCGAGTGATCTTGAGGGGCTACCTAATCTTGAATTTTTCTTGCAGGATTTCTTTTCTCTTTCAGATGCTGAAGCTATAAAACTTATGGATGATTGTGATAGCTTTATTTATGCTGGTGGAGTTAGTGATTTATCTGTGCCAAGAAAGCCTTGTGGTAAATTTTTCTATGAGAGAAATGTTTTGCCAACAGGTAGGGTTGCTAGACTTGCTAGACGTGCTGGCATCAAAAATTTCCTACTTTTGGGAGACTATAAGACAGAACTTGCTGAAAAAAATATAAGTTTGAGGGAAAATGGCTACCACAAGGAGCCTTATATCCAAACCAGGTTTATGCAAGAAGCCATAGCAAATTTTGAGGCAGAACCTTTAATGAATGTGTCTGTTTTAAGACCGGGCGTGGTAATCGGCAAGGCAAACAAATCAATTTTGGAAGCCCACATTGACTTGGTTAAGGCCAATAAAAAAATCCCTGTTACAAAGGGAGTAATTCCTATAATATCAGCCGATGCCCTAGCCAAGGCTGCGATTTATGCCCTAGAGCTTGAGGGAGATAAGAAGACCTATGTTGTTGCAACTTCAAAAATTTCCTACAAGGAAATATATGAAAAAATAATTGAAGTTATGGAAAAAACAGGCGAAAAAACTCTGGTTGAAAAAACCTTCGACGACCTGCTCCCAGCCTATGAAAAGGACATGAAAATCACTGATAATAAGGGACTTGAACATGGGATAAGCCAAGTAAATATGCTAAGGACTATGACCATGGACCTAAGCCTTAAGTCAGATTTTGATTTGGGCGAAGAAGATTTGACCGAAAACCTAACTGAAATGATAAATCTCTACCTAAAAGGAACACCAGTTAAGGCGAAAAAACAAGAATAAGAGCAAAAAAGACTGAATTAACAGTCTTTTTTTTATGAGAAATGATTTATAAAAAATGTAATCACGATAGGGTTGGTGAAGTTAACAGCGATGGCAAGGACTATAGGAAAGATGAACATGCTGGCATCTGCGGGGCCTTTTTCCTCGATTATTGCTTCCATATTTGCCATGGCATTTGGGGTTTGACCAAGGCCAACCCCACAGTGACCGGCAACCATTACAGCCGCATCATAGTCACGCCCCAAGAGGTTGAAGGTTACGAGACTTGTGTAGATGGCGATAAAAATCGCTTGGGCAAGCATGATCACAAGCATAGGACCGGCAAGGGTAAGGATAGCCGAAATATTTAAATTTATAAGGGCTAAGGATAGGAAAAGGCTGAGGGAAATATTTCCAACCAGGTCAATATTATCCATATCTATCGGTTTTTTGATAAAGTCGTAGACATTTCTTACAAGAAGGCCTCCAAACTGGCAACCAACATAGTAAGGGAAGTTAAGACCAGTTTTAGCAAGGATTTTATTGATGAAAGTTCCCAAAAAAGCAGCAAGTCCAATAATGATGATGGCTTTTGTGAGTGTTTTTTGGTTGGTCATTGCTTTTATATCAGCCAAGGTGTCCCTTGAAAGAGCCCCCTTGCTTTGTAAATTATTTTTTGCGATAAGACGTCTTGCTGTAGGGCCTCCTACAAGAGAGCCAGCCAAAAGTCCGAAGGTTGCAGCAGCAACGCCTATGGTAATATTTGACTCAGCGCCCATTTTCTCCATGATTTTGCCAAAACTAATGGCAGATCCAATCCCACCTGTCATTGATGTTGAGCCCATGGCTATGCCATGGAGGGGGTTGATGCCAAAAAATTTAGCTAAGCCCACGCCAATTAGGTTTTGGAGGGGCAAGAGAATTATTATGGCAAGGGCAAGCTTAAGACCCAGGACTCCTGATTTTTTGAGCATGGAAAAGGAAGCTGAAAGGCCTATAGCTGTAAAAAATATATTCATAAAGAAATCTTGGAGGATTTTGTCAAATTCTACACTTGCTATTTTTGTTTCTTTTAAAATAAGAACAAGCATAGAAATGATAAGTCCTCCAATGACTGGACTTGGTATAAAGAAAGTTTTTAAAAAAGAAAATTTGTTTTTTGCTAAGTTGCCAAGGACTAGGGCAATGATTGCTATGCCGAGGCTTTGTAAGATATCTAGTTGTAGGGTCATGGTTTCCTCTTTTTTGGTAATAAAATTCTAAGATGTAGAAATATTATAGTTTTTTTTGCAAAAATAACAATATTTATGGGCTTTTTCTTGAAAAGGCGATGCCTTTTATAATATAATAGTAAGATAGGAGAGAAAGAATGAAAATTTTATTTTACTTATCAGGATTTGCCTTATTTTACGCAATGATAGGCTATCCACTTGTTCTTCTCATTTTGGAAAAGTTTATCAAAAGAAAAAATGACCAGGATTATTCCTATAAGCCTTTTGTTTCTGTGATAATCTCAGCCTACAATGAAGAAGATGTGATTGAAAAAAAGCTAGAAAACATAATAAAAACTCAGTATCCTTCCTATGAGGTAATAATTGCTAATGATGCCTCAAATGACAGGACAGTTGAGATTTGTGAAAAATTTATAAAAGAGAACCCAGCTTACAATATCAGGGTCAACACCGTAGTAAACCACCTCGGAAAGACCAATGCCCAAGATGAAGCTGTTGAGGTTGCAAGAGGCGAGATTATTGTATTTTCAGATGCAAATTCTATGTTTAAAACAGATGCCATCGACGAACTTGTTTCATATTTCACAGCAGATGATATTGAATATGTTTGTGGATCTTTAATCTATATGGAAGATGTGGATGTTTCTTCTGCTGTAGCGGAAAATACCTATTGGAACTTTGAGCTTAAGCTAAGAAAAATCGAGTCAAATATAAAGACCATTGTAAATGGCAATGGAGCGATTTATGCCGTAAGAAAGAAGGATTACAGGCACATAGACTTGGTTAATAGCCATGACTATGAGCTTCCTTTATATGCTGGACTTAACCACAAGAGAGCCCTTTATAATCCAAAGGCAATCGCTGTTGAAAAGGCGGGCCAAACCACAGCCGATGAGTTTAAGAGAAAGGTAAGGATGCAAAGAAGGATTCTTACAAATATCTTTACTAATCTAAGAAGGCTAAATATTTTTGAATATGGTTGGTTTTCGTTTTTTCACTTTGGCCATAAGACCCTAAGGTATATGCAGGCATTTTTTCACATTGTCCTATTTATAGCTAACCTTGGTGTTTTAAATGATGGAATATTTTATAAACTATTTTTCCTAGGCCAAGTCGCCTTTTACACCCTAGCTGTAATCGGCCAGTTATCAGGAGCAAAGAGTAAGGTATTTTATTTTCCAAGATATTATTGCGCCATGATGCTCGCCCAAATCCTAGGAGGATATAAGGAACTTAAGGGTGGCTCAAAGGCTACTTGGGAAAAGGCAGAAACAACAAGGAAACTATGAGAGTTGAAGTGTTAATCTCCGCTATGAATGTGGAGGATATAAATTTTTATAAGAAGTTTAACTTAGAATGTGATGCCCTTATCATAAACCAGGCTGGTAAAAACGCTTATGAAGAAGTCTATGATGGTGGCAAAAAAATCAGAATGATTACCACAGACACAAGGGGCCTTGCGGTATCCCGTAACCTTGCTATTCTAAATTCAACTGCGGATGTAGTTATTTTCGCAGATGATGATGAGGTTTTTGAAGAGGGTTATCTAGAAAGAATCAAAGATGGTTTTATAGAACATCCAGATGTTGATTTTTTCGTATTTAAGACTATAGTTTACCAGGATGGCAAGGAAATAATTAAGGTTAAGGAAGAAAAAAATCTTAGTTTCTATAACTGTCTAAGGTATGGATCAGTCCACTTTGTTTTTAGAAGAGAAGTCTTGGCGAGAGAAAATTTATACCTAAATACTCTCTTTGGATCAGGGACAAATATAGGATCTGGTGAAGATTCGATTTTTATCCTATCAGCCATTAGAAAAGGACTGAAGGTAAGGACTAACAAAAGCCTAATTGCCAAGGTTTACAACGATAAATCAAACTGGTTTGAAGGATATAATGAAAAGTATTTCTACGATAAGGGAGTCCTAGCAAGGGCACTTTTCCCTAGATTATACAAACTATATATAGGGTATTTTCTGTATTCGCACCCGGAAATGCTTAGAGAAATAAAAAAAGAAAAAGCAAAAGAAAAAATGTATGAGGGTGCTAGAGATTTTGGAGGATATAATGGAAAATAGAAAATCGAAGTTTACAGCGTTCTTATCATCTATTATAGCTGGTGTAATTGTGGCCATGGTTGTATATTTTGGCCTCAATATTGCAGGTTATAAGGAATATAGAGCTTCCGCAAAACTTGTTACAACTTCTGTAGAAAATTTAACTGAAACTAACCCTGCAGAGGGCTATGCAGCAACCCTAAATTCCAAGGCGATTAAGGAGAGGACCTTAGCGAACTTAAAAATAGATTGGCCTGTATCTAAGCTTGATAATAAACTTAGCCTAACACCAATTGCAAGCTCACCAATAATTGAAATTTCAGTAACAGATACCAATAAGCTAAGGGCAGAAGACCTTGCTGATGAGTATGCTGATTTGTCAATGACCGTTATAAATAATATTTATAACACCGGGGCAAATGTGATGGAATATGCCTACAAAAATGCAAACGCAGTTGATAATACTCTAAATTATGCGATTTATGCTGGCCTTGCAGGATTTGTAATTTATCTTGTAATCTCCCTAGTATCTGTAAGTCGACACAACCATAAGCTTAATAAAGGTGGGATTAAGGGTAAAAAAAAGTTAGAAAAAAAAGCTAAGGACCAGGTTAAGAAGAACAAAGACTTAATCGAAGAAAATGAAGAAGCCTTAGTAGATAAGTTTGATGACGAAATTGACGATAAAGATTATGATTTAGAAGATGAATTTGAACAATCTTATAAAGATGAGGAGCCTTTTGAAGAAGTTAAGGAAGGAACAAGACCTCTTAGCCCAGTAGATGAGGTAGCTGATGAAGACTTTGAAGCCACAAGGAAGTTAGATAGCAAAGATATAGAAATGGCAAGAAAACAAGATGAGCAAAGGGCTGAGGAAGTAAACGAGGAAGAAAGAGACGCTAACAAGCTTGAAATTTTGGGCAAACTTCCAAAATATCAGAGAGGAGCTTTAGATGTTTAGAAGAAAAAAAGTTGATGAAAAAAAAGAAATCCTCCTCCAAGCTTTTTACAATCTTGAAGATAAGCTAACAAGAAACCTAGGAGTTGATGATGTAGTGATTGCCTTTACTGCGACTGATGATATGGTTATGAAAATGGATTCTATTTATATCATGGCAGGTCATCTTGCAGAAGAGGATGAAAGAATCCTTGTAATAGATGCAAACCTAAGGGCAGACGAACTTGAAGAAATGAAAGGTTTCTACAACAAAAGAGGTTTTGTTGATTGTCTTTTGGGAGATTTTAGGCTTGATGATGTCATTGTTAGGGAAAGTGACAACCTTCATCTATTAATGACAGGTAGGGTTAGCGAATATGAAGATATGTACCTAGAGCCTTCTGCAATCACTAATTTTTTTGCAGATTGCAAGGATAGGTATGACTATGTATTTATAAATACCAAGGAAAATATCGGCATAGCTGAGTCTAATGTATTTTGTGGCCTTGCTGATAAGACAGTAATCTTTAGCACAGAGGCAAATTTAAGATCTTACCTCCTTGAGGAATCTAAAAGCCAGCTAGAAAAAGCGGGTGCTGATATCAAGGGAGTTATAATTTCAGATTATGTCTACGAAGATAATGAACTTGATGACCTTTTTGGAGGCAAATAATGAAAAAGATAAGTGCGATTTTAGCCCTAGTCCTAGTATTTTCTCTTACATCTTGCATGAATGATTCATATACATCAGTAAGACATCCTGAAAATGCTGAAAGTGAATCCGTTGAAGAAACTAAGGAAAATGAGGCAAAAAAAGCAGAAAACGAAGATCAAAAAGAAGAAAAAACTGAAGAAGAAGTGACTGATAAGGTTAGGGATGAAATATCAGATGGGGTTGAGTTTAGGGTGGAAGATACTGTAAATATGCGTCTTGCTCCATCAGAAAACTCTGCTGTAGTTTCTGAAGTTGGACCAGATGATGAAATCCTAAACCTAGGAGAGACTGAAGGTTGGACCAGGGTAACTGTAAATGGCAAAACTGGATATATAAGATCAGACCTTTTAACAAAAAATTAAGCTATTGAGGTTGTTAATTTTCTAACAACCTCTAATTTTATGTCATCTTTCTATAAAGATATGTTATAATAAAAGCAGAGAGGTTTAAATGATTGATATAATAAAAAATATGTTTATGCCAATCTTTACGGTAGTTGCTGTAATTAGCCTTATAAACTTTCTAGTGGATGGCAGGAAGCTATCTATTTATGTAAGTGTGGTCACCGGATTTATTGCCGCCATTTTATTGGTTATATCTGTGATAAATCCAAATAGCGATTTGTTCATGCAATTGTATTTATTGTTATTTTTATTATCGATTTCGCTGGTGATTTTGGCTTTGCAAAAGCAAATTGATGCCTTTACCTGGATTGGGATAGCCCTTATGGTTGTAATGTTGTACTTATTATTAAGATTTCCATTAATATGAAAAAGAGGACTATATGATTAATATCAAAAACTTAAAGAAAATTTACGACAATGGTTATGAGGCTTTAAAGTCTGTAAACCTTGATATCAAAGATGGGGCTTTGGTGACCCTGCTTGGACCTAGTGGGTGTGGTAAGTCCACAATCCTTAACATCATCGCCGGTATTTTGGATCCAACAGATGGAGATATAGAATTTGACGGTGAATCTATTGTAAATAAACACCCAAAAGACCGTGATATTGGTATGGTTTTTCAAAATTATGCCCTCTATCCACATATGACTGTTCTTGAAAATATAATCTTTCCCCTAGTTGTTGGAGAACATAAGATTAAAAAAGAAGAAGCGATTAAGATTGCCCAAAAATATATGGATTTGACCTATATTACCGATATTCAAAACAAAAGACCAAAGGAAATTTCTGGTGGTCAACAACAAAGGGTGGCTATAGCTAGAGCCTTAGTTAAAAATCCAAAGACTCTCTTACTTGACGAGCCCCTTTCAAACCTTGATGCTAGACTTAGACTTTCTATTAGGGAAGAGATTAGAAATATTGTAAAAACAGTTGGAGTAACAACAATTTTCGTAACCCACGACCAAGAAGAGGCTCTTTCAATCAGTGATTACATAGCCCTTATGGATAAGGGGGTTATCCAACAATATGATATACCACAAAATCTTTACCTCGAACCAGCCAACCTTTTTGTAGCGAAATTTATTGGTAATCCAATTATAAATATTTACGATGTAGAAAATAAGGGAGATGTCTTTACCAACGGGGACTTACTTATCAATAAAGAAAAATTAATTGATTCAAGAAAAAAATCAGACCTTAGTGGCAAGACCTACCAAGTTGGGATTAGACCTGAGCATTTCAAGCTTGACCCAAATGGAGATTTGGAAATTGAAGTTGAGTCACGCGATATGATTGGTAGGTATATGATCCTCCACTTTAATTTAAACGGACAAGCCTCAAGGATGGTTGTTGATTCAGCCCTTGCGATAAATCCAAAAGATAAGGTGAGGGTAGCAGTTGACCATAAGGCAATCTACCTATTTACAGAAGATGGGGAAAGGGTCTACTAATGAAAAAGAAAATGACCTACAGGGCAGAGTCCACCAACAAGGCTTGGCTCTTTCTTCTACCAGCTCTGTTTTTTATCTTAGTATTTAACGTATATCCACTCTTTAGGACTTTTTACATGGCTGTCCACAGCAATAATATCCTAAAGCCAGAGTTTGTTGGATTAGCAAATTTTCCAGCAGTTTTTCATGACAAATTATTCATCCTTGCTATGAAGAATACCCTAATATATTCGATTACAGTTGTGCCTTTATCAATCATAATATCAATGTTTATAGCCTTGATTTTGAACGAAAAAATTAGGGGCAACAAGTTTTTTGAAACCATATTTTTTATACCTTACCTAACCAGTGTCATCGCTGTTGGTATTGTATTTAGGTATTTATTTAATGGTCAATACGGTTTTATCAACCACATGCTATCCTTTATTGGAATAGGGCCTATAGAATTTTTAAATAATCCTGACTACAATATGCTTGCAGCTATCATCTTTGGTGTATGGAATGGGCTTGCCTTTAATATTATCGTTATTTTGGCTGGTCTAAGGGGTATCGACAAGGATTATTACAAGATAGCTGACACCTTTGGTGCAAGTGGCTGGGAACAGTTTAAAAAAATAACCCTCCCACAGCTAACAAATATAATTACCTTTTTGTTTTTGACAAGTTTTATAGCAAGTTTTAAGGTTTATAACCAGATCTTTGCCCTCTTCAATGGTAAGGCGGGTGTAGGAAATAGGCTAATTACTGCAGTATTTTATATATACAAAAAATTCTACGTGGAATATCGCTATGGCCAGGCTATGGCTGCTGCTGTGATTTTGTTCTTATTCCTTTTAGTTATGACCTTTGTCCAAAGAGCAATCATAAGAAAGATAGCGAGGTAGGAGATGAAAAAGATTTTTAAAGGCCTAGCCTTCATATTTATAATACTAATGGCAGCTGTGACCCTATTTCCATTTCTCTACATGATTGCATCAGCCCTTATGAGTTTTAGGGAGGTAACTTCTATACCACCAAAACTCTTGCCAGCAAGTCCACAATTTGTAAATTTTGCTGAGGCGATGAAGGCAGCACCTTTTGAAAGGTATTTTGTAAATACAGTTTTTGTATCACTAATAAACACACTTGGAACTTTGACAACAACAGTTCTTGCAGCCTTCGCTCTAAACTTTATGAACTTTAAGGGCAAGAATATTTTGCAAAACTTTATGCTAGCACTTTTGATGGTACCTTTTGAAATAATTATCTTTACAAACTATTCAACAATAGCTAAACTTGGACTTCTTGATACCTATGCTGCTCTTATAATTCCTTTTATGGCATCAGTATTTTATATTTTCTATTTGAAAGAATTTTTAAAATCTGTTCCAAGGGAATTTTATAATGTGGCTAAGGTTGATGGAGCGAGTGATTTTGAATTTATAAGAAAAGTTATGATTCCAATGTGCAAGCAAAGTCTATTTACCATTGGACTTTTAAACTTTATTACAGGTTGGAATTCATTCTTGTGGCCAATCCTTGTTACAAACACAAAGGACATGAGACTTATCTCAAATGGTCTATCAGCCTTTGCAACAGAAGCTGGGCAATTGATCCACCTTCAAATGGCAGCTTCAACCATTACCGTCCTACCAATCTTAATTCTTTACTTCATCTTTAGGAAGCAAATCCTAAGAGGAGTTTCTTTTGGAGGAATTAAGGGATAAGGATTGAATAAAATTACTTTTAATGGTATATATTAAATGTAAGAATGATGAGTTTGCTTGTAAACAAACTTAGGTGAATTTTTTTAAAAGGGGAAGAAATGAAGAAAAAATTAACATTACTTGCAGCTTTAGTTTTATCTATCGGAATGTTTTCAGCTTGTGGAAACAAGGCAAAAGAAGAAGCTCCAAAAGAAGAAGCTAAGGTAGAAGAAAAAGCCGAAGAAGGCAAAGAGAAAGCTAAAGATGGTCAAACAGAAGTAGTATTCTGGCATGCTATGGGTGGCGGACAAGGTGAAGCCTTAGAAAGTCTTGTTAAAGATTTTGAAAAGGAAAATCCAGATATAAAAATCACTCTCCAACACCAAGGTGGTTATAAGGATCTTAACCAAATCTTAGTTGCAACCATGCAATCACCTAAAGATCTACCAACTATTACCCAAGCTTATCCAGACTGGATGCTACAATTTAGCGAAGCTGGTATGGTAGCTGACCTTACTGAAAGAGTTAAGGGCGAAAATGGTATCGAAGATTACGACGATATCTTCCAAGGTGTTAGGGATGAAATAGAACAAGATGGTAAAATCATCGGTATTCCATTTAATAAATCAACAGAAGTTTTATGGTACAACCAAGACATATTTGATGAACTAGGCCTTAAAAATCCTACAAACTTTGAAGAACTAAAAGAAGTTGCTAAGAAAATCAAAGCTAAGAAAAATATTCCAGCTTTCGGTTGGGATGCACTTTCTAACTTCTATGTAACCTACCTAAAGAACAAGGGAATTGACTTTGGTCCAGACTTAGACGTTACTTGCCCAGAATCAATCGAAGCAATCAAATATTACCTAGATGGTATCAAGGAGGGTTACTTCAGAATAGCAGGTACTGACCAATACCTATCAGGACCATTTTCTAACCAACAATTAGCTGGCTACATCGGTTCAAATGCTGGTGAAGTCTATGTTAAAGAAGGTGTTGACGGCAAATTCAAATACGCAGCTCAAGCATATCCTGCAGATAAGGCTGTTCAACAAGGTACAAACATCTATATGTTTGATGGCGCAAGCGATGAACAAAAAGATGCAGCATTTAAGTTCCTTAAATTCGTAGCAAGCAAGGAAAGCCAAATCAAATTCGCTCTAGCAACAGGCTACATGCCAGCTAGAAAATCAGCAGTTGAAGATGATAGCTACAAGAATGCTGATTCAGTAATTCCAAAAATCCTTGCACCAGCAAGTGAAAAATTATTCTCAAGACCACTTGTACCAGGTAGCCAACAAGCTTACAACGACATAGCAAGCAAACTTGAAGAAATCCTATCAAATCCAAATTCTGATGTAGAAGCAGAAATGAAAGCTTTCGCACCACAATTTAAAGCAGATTTCGAAAAATAAAATGAGCAAAGAAAAACTCCCTTACCGGGAGTTTTTTTGTTGTACACTTAAGTGAGTTGAGCGAACGAAAGAGAGCGAAACAAAAAACCACCTGCTATGCAGGTGGAGGGACTTAGCTTTAGCTTCAAGCACCAAGAAAACCTCCTTAAAGTATAATTGTGATAGTTACATGTACAATTAAACAAGGAGGTAATCTTGGATAAAAATACTTTTTAAGCAGTAGTTGGGATAGTGGTGCATGTGATAGAATACTCAGAGCCCCAATAGGAGCGTGCCGGTATTCGCGCCTTATAGGCGCTGTGCAAACTACCAGCTAAGCTGGTAGTTTTGATTCAAGTAAGTTAGACTTCTATATTCTAATAAAAAAGCAATACAAGATGAGAATCAATGAAGAAACTGTAAGAGAGATATGGATAAACTTTTAATAAATGATATTTTCTTCTATTTTTTTCTTAGCCTCAAGAAGTTTTTCTTTGAGTTTATCATAATTTTTAAATTTAAGCCTTGTTGTTGGACCTGATATGCTCATAGCAGCGATTACTTCACCATCTTTTTTTATCGGAGTAGCGATACATGATAGGCCATATTCGTACTCCTCGTTGTCATAAGATAGGTCGTTTTTTAAGATTTCTTCCTTTTCCTTTAGGAAATCATCTAGTCTTGTAATTGTATTTATGGTTCTTTTTTCTAGCTCGTCATTAAAATATTCTTTTAAGCTAGCTTCATCCATATAAGCAAGAAAAATTTTACCAGTGCTTGAGCAGTAAAGGTCTGATTCTGGTGGCATATTAGCTTGGAGGGTGTAGTATTCTCCATCAACACATACAATATTATAGGCCTTGTTCTTTTGATTTACAGCTAAATTTATTGACTCTCCTATAAGGTCAGCGAAGTCTTTTAGGATATCTTTTGAGTATTTTATCAACAAAGTATCCTTGTTAAGACTAGGTTTTAAGCTATGTATTTTGTAGCCTATAGCATACTCATCATCACTTGTTGAAAGCAAATAATCAATTTCTTCCAAGGATTTTAGTATTCTAAAAACAGTTGATTTTGGAATATCCAAATTTTTTGATATCTCTCTTACCCCAGCCTGTCCCTTGGCATTTATAAAATCCATAATTTTTCCAGCATTTATAATTGATTGAATGGTATCCGATTTTGGGCTCATTATAGCCTCCTTCCTATATATATTTTAATACATATATGAAAAAAAGAAAAATATATTATAAAGTTAAGATTTTAATTGTAAAAAAAATATTAATAGTATATAATGTATAAGAAGGGACGGCGTCCCGAAAATAAGAAAGGAGAATGTATGACTAAGAACGTTGGAAAAAGTAATATAATTAAATTTATATTAGGAACTTTATTTGGAGTATTTTTTGTTTTAGTGCCTTTTAATTTTGATGGGAAGGTAGATACTGTTCTATTTTACTATGTAAAATTATTTGTAAGTAAGTTCAATAACATTCTTACACCCCTGGTAGTTTTGTGCATTTGTTTTAGTGCCTTAATTTCCTTGTTTAACTTGTTTAATAATAGGACTTACTTTGCGAATGACAGGCTTATGAAAAAATTATTTGTTACATCACCATTTTATGTAGCAAATAGGATTATAGGAGCTATTTTAGCACTTATGATCTACTTTAAAGTAGGACCTGACTTTATTATTTCAGAAGATACTGGTGGCTCTATGTTATCATTAGCAACTCAACTTTCTGTTGTTGTTCCATCCATGCTTTTATTTCAAACCTTTATCCTAGAATTTGGAGCTATGGAATTTTTGGGACAGTTTGTTGGAAAGATAGTAAAACCGCTTTTTAAAGTTTCAGAAATTTGTGCGACAAGCATAATAAGCGCTTGGGTAGGACCTGGAAATGCAGCGATTATGGGAACTAGCGAGTTGTTTGACCAAGGATATTACACTCTTAGAGAAGCAGCAATCATATCTACACAATTTACAACTGGTAGTATAGGTTGGGTAGTTGTTGTTTCCTCAGTACTCGGAGTTATGGATTACTTTGGTTCTATATTATTGGGTTTATTTGTAGTCTCTATTATAGTTGCTTTCATATCCGTTAGAATAAAACCAGTTTCTTCTTATGCTGATGTATATTCAGAAAGTAATAAGGCAACAAGAATTAAAAACGATACAGCTAAGCAAGGAAGTGTTATAGCAAGAGCAACTGAGGAAGCTTCAAACAGAGCATCCCAAGTAACAAGTAAAAATTTCATCTCAAAGATTGATAATATGACCTTCTATATATTTTGGTTAACACCAATAATAGTTTTCTGGGGGACTGCTGCCCTTATTTTAGCAACACATACACCAGTTATTTCCTATGTATCTTTACCAATAGAGTGGATTTTATCTTTTATGGGAGTTGAGGAATCTAAGGTGGCTGCAAGTGCTATAATGTCAGGCATAGCAGATAACTACTTGCCAGTTATTATAGGAGAATCAATCCAAAGTGTTCAAACTAGAGTAATAGTCGCGATGATGAGTATTATATCTATAATCTACCTATCAGAAACAGCAACCTTACTTACATCTACAAAAATGGTTCCAAGATTTATTGATGTAATTATCATCTTTTTGGAAAGAACATTCATAGCTCTACCATTTGTCGTTTTGTTCGTAAAATTAATAGCTTAGGAGGTTATATATGGTAAAAATTGTTAGATTATTCGAAGATAATATGAATGAAGTCGAAGAAAAAACTATAAAAGAATTGGGATTTTGTGCTGAAGTTTTGGTAAGACCATCCACAACAGAAGAAGAAGTTATTGAAAATGCAAAAGATGCTGATGTAATCATAGCTGTGTATGAACCCTTAACAAAGAAGGTCTTAGAATCCTTACCAAATCTTAAGATGGTTATGTACAGGTCTATAGGATTTAACTCAATTGACCTAGACTTTGCCAACGAAATCAAACTTCCAGTGGGCCACTGTAGCCAGTATTGTACACAAGAAGTAGCTGATTGGGTCTTGGGATCCATCCTTATGCACAATAGGAGATTGTATGATTTCAATAATTCTGTAAAAATTGACAAAAAATGGGACTGTGAGCTATTTCCAAGTATGAGAAGATTAGCCGAGCAAAAGGTTGGGCTCATTGGCTTTGGAAGCATACCAAGATTAGTTACAAAGAGATTAGCGGCCTTTGGGGCAGATGTTTTAGCTTATGATCCTTTTGTTTCTGATGAAGACTTTGAAAAACTTGGTGTAAAAAAAGCGAGCCTTGAAGAAATATTTGAAAAATGCGATTATATATCCTCCCATCTTCCTCTAAATGATAGTACAGAAAAACTTATAGACAAAAAGCTTTTCTCTCTTGTAAAAGAAGAAGCGGTGTTTATCAATTCTTCAAGAGGAGGAGTGGTAAATGAAGATGACCTCTATGAGGCTCTAAAGGAAGGGAAACTTTCTTATGCAATCTTAGATGTACTTTCCACCGAACAGCCAGATGTTTACAATAATAAGCTTATCAATCTAGATAAGGTATTTATAACCCCGCACATAGCTTTCTATTCACAAGATGCCTTCAAGCAAGGGGCGGCAGATACTATAAATAATATCTACAAATATTTCAAGGGCGATTACACAAAAGCCGAGTTGGTAAATTTAAAGCATATAAACTAAAAAAATCTAAACCAAGACCTATCTAAGAAATTAGATGAACTTTTAAAACTTCAAAAAGAGAACAATGAGAAAAAAGAAGATAATAAATCTCAAGATAAAAAGTGGGACGAACTTTTAAAAGCTGATGACAAGAATATCCTAAATCAATTTGGTCTTAACAAGATGAAAGAGCAAGAGGAACAACAAGGAAAAAAGCAAGTTAAAGATGAAAAAGAATTTGCAGTTTTCCAAGTAGACAAAAACTTCTATAACATCATCTATAAAGATGGTAATACAACAGCCTATATGGATGTAAAAACTTATGTAGACCAAGGAAGAACTATGATTCCAGTACTACAATTCTAAAGAATTTAAATTATGTCACCCGAAATGTCACTCAAAATGTCACCCAAAGTGAGGGGCAAAATGGGGGTGAAAATGAAGGTCAAAAAGACGGTAAAAAGTTAAAACCAAAAGATAGGCGAAATAAGATAGTGAGACTTATGAAAGAAAATTCAAACATAGCAACAATTGAATTATCTCATATATTATTGGTGTCTGTAAGCACGATAGAAAGAGATTTAAAATTCTCACAGATGAGAAAACAATCGAGTAATAGGCAGTGCTAGGAATGGCTATTGGAAAGTTAATAAATAAAATAGTGAATTTATCTAAAAAATTATATTTATGGATAGAAAACAACAAAAAAACTCCCTTACCGGGAGTTTTTTTGTTGGATATTTTATTATTCAAAATACTGGGCTTGGGCCTTGTAGAGTTTGGAGTAGAGGTTGTCAGATTTCATTAGGTTCTCGTGGCTATCGAAGGCTGCCGCCTTTCCTTCGTCTAGTAAGAGGATTTTGTCAGTAAATCTTGATGAGCTCATCCTGTGGGAGATGAAGATTGCAGTTTTGCCCTCTGTCATTTCATTGAAATGCTCGTAGATTTTGCTTTCTGCAAGGGGGTCTAATGAAGCTGTTGGCTCATCTAGGATTAGGAAATCTGCGTTCTGATAAAGGGCACGTCCTATGGCAAGCTTTTGCTTTTGGCCAAGTGATAAGTCTGTGGCATTTTCGTAGATGTCCTTATTGAGATAAGTATTAATCCCACGAGGAAGTTCTTTTATCTTTTCACAAAGATCTAGCTGTTTTATAATTTCATCAGTTTTATTTTTCCTAAATTCCTTATCTCCAATGATATTTTCCTTGATTGTAAAGGGCATGATTGCAAAGTCCTGGAAAACTCCTGTAATTTTCTCATAAAGAGACTTTTTGCTAATATTTTTTATATTTACCCCGTTGTATAAAATTTCTCCGGAATCAATGTCGAAAAACCTTAGGAGAATCTTGACTATAGTTGTTTTTCCAGCGTTATTTACACCTACAATTGATATTTTCTCTCCCTTATTTATCGTAAATGACAAATTATCAATGATTTTCCTTTCTGATCCTGGATAGGCAAAGGTTACATTTTTAAATTCCAAGCTTTGGAAATCACTAGCTTTTTCTAGATTTTCTTCAAAATCAGAATCTAGGATGTAAAAATCGTAGAGAGGCTCTAGATTTGCTAAACTCATAATAAAGTCCGCCAGCTCTGAAAACATGGTCTGGAAGGAAGTCATGAAGTTTTCATTCGCCCCAATAATTGCTGAAAAGGATCCAAAGGAAATTTGTGGTCCGTAGGCAGCTGAGAGTGTTCTCATTGCCACATAGGTGTAGGAAACTAATCTTAAAATAGACTCTAAAAAGATTTTTATAGCTCCCATATTGGCCTCAAAGCCGTATTTATCTTCAAATCCATCCATCATTTGGTCTAAGTATTCTTGTGTTTTAGATTGGAGCATTTCTCCTAGGTCAAAGACTCTTATTTCCTTTTGGTAGTGGGGACTTGCCATGAGGGAGAAATAATAAGAAAATCTCCTGTTTACATTTACAATCTCTAGGTCAAACTTGCTGGTGTAGGCAGATTGTTTGCCATTTACAAGTATTATTAAAAAGGAAATCAGGATTGAAAAACCAACCAAGTAAGGGGAGAAGGATATGATCACAAGGGCAGTTCCTATCATGGTTGCCACACTTGTTATTATATCCTTAAGGCATGATAGCAAGTTATGGATAGCGCCCATATTAATTGCGGCGTTTGCCTTTTCCTTTAGGTCTAGGGTGTGGGGGTTTTCTATATTTTGATAGGTCAGATCCATGGCCTTTTTGGCAAGCTCAAAGGTCAAATAATCATTGATTCCCTGGCGTCTTACGAATTCTTCTCTGTTTAGGAGTCTTTCAAGACTTTCTAGGAGGATTTTTCCTATAATTAGGAGTAGGACAATTTTAATAAACTCATCAGCTGGCTTTGGGTCTGTGATTTGGTTAATAAAAATCATTGGCACGAAGACATTGATCATGGTAGCTGCAGCCGGTGCTAGGGCGTTTAAAATAATTACCAGTATATAAAGAGGATCATTTTTCGCTGTAATTTTTATAAAAAGCCAGAGGGCCTTTAATTTATTTTTCATGATTTTCCTCCAAATAGTATTTTCTTTGGGATTCGTACATTTCCTTATAGAGCCCATCTTGTTTTAAAAGTTCATCATGGGTTCCGTATTCGGTGATTTTGCCGCCATTAAGGAGCATGATTTTGTCACAAAATCTGGTCGAAGCTAGCCTGTGGGAGATAAAAATCAGGGTTTTATCCTTACTAATCTCATCCAGGTCCCTATAAATTTTCTCTTCTGCCAGGGCATCGAGGGCTGCAGTTGGCTCATCCATTATAAGGGCTCCCGAATTCTCTTTGTAAAGGGCACGAGCGATTGCGAGTTTCTGGTTTTCTCCACCGGAGAAAAGTGTCCCATCATCGTGGATATTACGGGTCATTTGGGTGTCGATTCCTTGTGGTAATTGGTCAAGCTTGTATCCTAAACCTGCTTTTTTTAGTGAATCTATAACTCTTTCTCTGTCGATATTTTCATCGGTCGCTGCCACATTTTCTGCGATAGAAACTGCGAGGGGTTCTACATTTTGAAGGACTGTTGCAAAGGCAGAGTACCTTTCTTTTAGGTCAAGGTCATTGGCATTTGTACCGTTAATATAAATCGCACCTTTTGTTGGCTTATAAAGGCCAAGGATTAGGGAAACAATAGTGGACTTACCAGCTCCATTTACACCAACAATTGCGACCTTCTCCTTTTTTTTGATAGTAAATGACAGATTTTCTAAAACATTTACGTTAGATAGGGGATAAGAAAAGCTCACATTTCTAAATTCTATTGACATAGGTCCTGTAATTTTTTTATCTCCTGCCTTTGACTTTAGGTCAGCCCTAATCATATCAAAGCCATCTGATACATAAAGTAGGTTTGACCTGGTTTGGGCAATATTTATCACAAGAGTCAAGACAACATTAGAGTAAATTGCAACTGATGTGATAAGCAGGGTTAGGTTTTTAAGGGTAATTTGATCTGCTAAAATTTTTTCTGTTAGGAAATAAAAGCAGAGAGCCTCGATTCCTACAATGAGGACTGCAAGGATAGGTGATAGAAACATTTCAGGTTTGATAAAGGTCCTTGAAATCTTAATCACATTTCCTACAAGGGGCTTAAAGCCTTCTATAAACCTATCCTTGAAAGAAAAGACCCTAATATCCTTGGCAAAACGAAAGTCGGATGCTTCTTTGTAATAGGCGTCAGTTTTTCTCCTAACCTTGTTAAGCTCACCCATGTGGGAGTGCCTATACTTATCAGTGTAAGTTCTAATCCCAAGTTGAATTAGGATTGAAATTATGGCAAAGATAAAAATTAGGGGAGATAATTTTGCCATAATGATAGAAATTATTACAAAGGAAAGGATATTTGCCAAAAGCTTATACATATCATGGTAAATTCCTTCAAGGCCTGTGACGTTGTTAGAAAAAGGTTCAAAACCTCTGGAAAATTCAGCCATAAAGAGAGAATTTTCCCCAAGACCGTAGTCCATTTCCATAATAGGACCAGAAGCCTTGATGAAGGTTGATAGCCTAGTACCCATATAAGTCGAGTAAGTTCTACGCTCAATCTGGTTTGATACCATAGAACAGATGAAAATTATTAGGGCGTAGGCTATAATAGTTATAATCATTGTCCTAAGGTCGGTATTCTTTTCTATGAGATCAACCAAATAATACATTATAAAGGCTTGAATTATTGGTATTAGGCCTGCTGTTAAGGGATAAATTATGAGGGATAATTTTATTTTTAGATTGTCCTTAAAAGGCCCATAGGCCATTTTTAGAAGGTCAAAATTTGATAATTTATCGGCTCTTAGATATGATTTTATGACTTCTTCATCATTTAGATTTTGGGCGAGGTTTTCTTTTAGGTTTTTAAGATTCTTTTCCATAATTTTCCTCCCTTATGTCCTTAGAAAATTCTGTGAGTTCTTCTATTACTTTTTCAAAACCAGGCTTTCTCAAGTAATAATAGGTCTTCCTGCCTTCGATATAGGCACCGATAAAGCCACAAACATGAAGCTGGCTTATGTGGTAAGACAGGGTCGCTGGCGTTATATAAAGCTTGTCAGAAAGCTCTTTTGCATAGTAATTTCTTTCTTTTAAGAGGTCTAGAATGTCAATCCTGGTTGGATCTCCTAGGATTTTTAGGTATTGGCTAAGGTGTTTTAGTTTGTTTTCCTTTTTAACGAAGTCTTTATTTGAATAAATTCCAAATTTGATAAAGGCATCATCGTAATCTTCTGATATAAACTGAATCATGATCATGTTTGGTGCAAGGATAAGGCCATAGATGTTTAAAGGCTCATCTCTTTTGCTTAAAAAACTTGCTAAGCCAACTTGGTCTATTACTTCACTTACCTTTTTGTAGCCATCTTTTTTTATTTTTTCAAAATGTTCTGTAAACTCATCTTGAATTTTTGGAAAATTATTTTCTAAAATCTGGCAAATTTTTTCTAAAAGAGGATAGAGTCTATCGTAGATTGATTTCTTATTAGAAAAAGACCTTAAAAGTGCCATAGAATGCTTATCTCCGTAGGGTAGACTAGCTATTAAGCTCAGAAAGTCTGATTTTAAAGCTTTTTTTGACCATTCTTTTAAGTTTGCTGATTTTAATTCTGGATTATCTATGTCAACACCTATACATCTTAAAAAAGCTAGGTTGAAGACTAGGTCAAAGATCTCATAGGAAAATTCTTTAATAGAGCTAACATTGATATTTTGGAAAACACCTGCCATAAAAGGCAAATAATTTCCATCGTTTTCTATAAATATATAAAAAAGATTTAGAATATCCTCATTTTGGTCGTGAAAAAACTCTTCTAGATAGGGAAGGGATTCCTTTTTCACACTTCTAACAAAGTCTATATAGGCCTTGTTGTTGTAAAAAGCAGTATCTATTGAGGTTAAATTCATATCCTGGGAGTAATTAAAACCTGGATAGGAATCCTCAAAAGAGAAGAAGTTTTTGTTCTTTGCAGCCAAATAATTTGTATAAAGATAAACCACCAGACCAGCTTCATTTACAAGTAAGGGCTTTTCTATGAGATTAAAATTATCAAAGTGAGTTTTCATTATAGGTCCTTTCTTAGATTTAAATCTAATAATTATTTTTATCTTAGATATATGTCAACCTAATTATAAGATAAATATCATCTAACATCAAGAGTTCTATATTCGATATTAATCTAAGTATGACTTTGGAAAGAATCATCCTTGACAAAATTTGGGTAAAGATTTAAAATATAAGACATACAAGGGAGTTCTAAAAGATCTGAGAGGAGGCCTAGCCTCGACCTTACCTGATTTGGATAATGCCAACGTAGGGATGTATATTTTTTATGCATATTTTTTTGAACTTATAGGACGAGCATTGGCTTGTTCTTTTTTTTGTAAATAAGAAAAAGGAGATTTCATGAAAAAGATGATGAACTTATTTGGGGAAAGAAAATTCCAAGAAAAGAAAGGAGAAGAAAAATGAAAAAAACTTCTAATTTTGAAAATGGCCTAATTTGGTTTGGTGCGGGCGTATCTATAGCAGAAATTATTACCGGTACATATTTTGCACCTCTAGGATTTAAAAAAGGTCTTTTGGCAATGCTAATCGGCCACGCTATTGGGGCCATACTTTTATACATGGCGGGGATCATCGGTGGCAAGACCGAAAAATCAGCCATGGAGACAGTAAAAATGTCCTTTGGCCAAAAAGGCGGACTATTTTTTGCACTTTTAAACGTCCTCCAACTTGTAGGATGGACTGCTATTATGATTTACGACGGGGCGATTTCAACATCCCACGTTTTCTCTACAGGCCATATAATCTGGGCACTTGTAATAGGAGCCTTGGTTTTAGTCTGGATAATGGTCGGCATTTCAAATCTTGGCAAACTAAACACAGTTTCTATGTCGCTTTTATTTATCCTTACAATCTTACTTTCCTTTAAAGTATTCCAAGGAGTAAATTTTGCTTCAAAAGAAACAGCCGATGCCATGAGCTTTGGTCTTGCCATAGAACTTGCTGTAGCCATGCCACTTTCTTGGCTGCCACTAATATCCGACTACACCAGGGAGGCAGAAGACCCAAGAGGAGCAACCCTCACTTCAACTGTCATCTACACCCTAGTTTCTATGTGGATGTATGTAATAGGCATGGGTATGGCCCTACTTACAAAAGAGAGCGATATAGCAATGATTATGGTAAAATCAGGTCTAGGCTTGGCTGCGATTTTGATTATAATTTTATCAACAGTAACAACCACCTTCCTAGACGCCTATTCAGCAGGAATTTCTGCCGAATCACTTTCTAAAAAAATTAATGGTCAGAAGATAGGAATATTTGTCACCATAATTGGTACAATTGGAGCAATTTTATTCCCAATGGATGATATAACAGACTTTTTATACCTAATCGGCTCAGTATTCGCTCCAATGATAGCCATCCAAATCGCTGACTTCTTTATCCTACATAAAGATAAATCGGAAGCTGATATCTATTACAAAAACATGGTAATCTGGCTAATCGGCTTTATCGCAAACAGGGTATTTTTGAAGATGGACCTTTTTATAGGTTCGACAATTTCATGTATAGTGGTTGTGATAATAGTAAAAATTTTGGCAGAAAAGTTAATAAAAGATTAAAGAAAAAGACGAGTAATTCTCAATTGAGATTCTTACTCGTCTTTGTTTATTTATTCGATTTCTCCTATAGGAATGTCGTAGAGGTCTTCGTAGAGGTAGGACTTGTCGATTCCCTTCATGAAAACCTCCCTGTCGGTAATTTTATCTGTAAGGGCAGATTTTAATAGGTGGTTGATTTCAAGTGTGTTTAAAATCGACCTTTCAATTGCGGACAGATAAGCAAACTTATCAATCTTATCCCAATCGATGCATTTACCCAGGTTTTTCTTAAGGATTAAATCAAGCCAAATCCTTGTAGCCCTTCCGTTTCCTTCTCTAAAAGGATGAGCTATATTCATCTCAACATATTTGTCCACAATCTCATCAAAAGTTGTTTCTGGCATTTTTTCAATAATTGCAAGGTTTGATTCTAGGAAAAGCAAGGGTGCAAAACGAAAATTCCCCTTGGAAATATTTACAGTCCTAATTTTGCCGGCAAAGTCAAAGACGTCTTGGAAAAGATAGGCGTGGATGTCTTTTAAAGATTTAAAAGTTCCAACCTCAAAATTATTTATAAGGCCAAGATCCCAAAGTTCTTTGGCACGTTTTTTACTTAAGTATTCTTCATTTCTATTCATTTTAGCACCTAGGATTATTATACAAGATTAAGAGAAAAAATTCCCCCAAAACCAAAGTTTTGGAGGAAAATTTTTAGGCTAATTCCACCTTGTGGAAGTTTTTCTTGCCTTTTTTGATTATTATTCTATGAATTTTACAATGCTTGTTCCTTCTAAAAAATCCATTAAGAGAATCTCATCATTTTTAATTTTACCTATATAATTTCTCTGACCATCATTTTCTATATCTTTAAGAACTATTTGAACTTCACCAGCATAGTGTTTATAATTATCATTTACGATAACTATATCACCTGGAAGGAAAGTTTTTTTCTCATTTTCTCTAGGTTTAATGGATAAATCAGGGTTGAATCGTGACATTCTTGAGCGCCATATAAATTCAGAATTATCTCCTAGGGCCAGATGAGGCTCAAAATTAAATATTATTTCTCTTTCAACATTACTAATATCATCAGAAATATCAGGGTTAATCTTTATAATTCTTGGATAATCAAGATTTAGAATACCGTGTTCAACTAGCATATTTATGATAGGCATATCTTTTTTTAATTCATAACCTTCTATAGTTTCTGAAAGGGTTCTTAATTCGTTTTCGCTGGCGTAAGCATTTCCAATAAGTATATCATCTACCATACCACTAGCTAGCAAAATTCTTGATTGAAGTCCAATGTCAAGATCTCTTAATCTTTCTACTGTAGGAAGGCCGTACTTGGCATCCCAAACTCCGTGAGTTGGGTTATTGTTTGAGCTAACAAATGCTCCTATTTTAACATTAGCCAAAGACTTTATCTTCTTATTTTTTTCTAAGAAACCATCCCAACTTAAACCAGTATATCTTTGTGGGTAAAAGTTGTGACATATTAGAAAATCATCTTTTTTTGCCCCTGCTTTTAATAAGCCTTCAACTATCTTTTCAGAAGAGTTAAACTCTATTTTTATACCATAAGGATTATTAACAAGAATATAGTCTTTTTCTCCGCCGTAACTTAAATCCATTCTTAGAATGTCTACATCAATATCTTTAAATACTGATAAATCCTCTATACTTGCTCCTAGCCTTTTGAATAAATCTGGATTTACATCTAATGCAACTTGCATGTCATATTTATGTGCATAATTTATTAAATCTTTAAAATAATTGAGCACTTCCTCTTTGCTACCTTTAACAGAGAACATGCTAGAGAAAATTCTTTTGAATCCGTACTTAGATGCTAATTTAATATATTTTTTTATATCTGCTATATCACTTATATCAGGATATACTGATATTCCAAGATTATGTTTCATTATTTATCCTTTCTAAAGTTGTTATTTTAGTTTATTTTCTTCTTCTAGTTTTTCCATTTCTTGTTCTTTTTTAATAAGATCTTTTTCATATATTTTATAAAATGGATACCAAACAAGCCACATAACAGGTAGCATAACAAATGGCATTATTGCATTCCTTATGTCTAAAGTATTCATGAAACCACCAACGCCCATTGGTAATAGAGCAAATACTAGAATATGTGGTAAAGAAATTAATTGAAAATGGTATGCTAGGTACAAGAAAACCATATAAACAATCGGTGCAAGTAAGAATGGTATCATGAGTATAGGATTATACATTATTGGAAATCCAAATACGACTGGTTCATTTATACCAAAAATACTAGGTATTAGAGAAGCTTTAGATACAGCTTTAATTTGTTTTGATTTGCTTTTTAGTCCCATTAATACAATTGGCAAAGTATTTCCTGCTCCGCCAACAGATCCGTTTGCACCAAATAAGAACATTGCGCTGTAAACTAGAGGCAAATTTTGTGCTGCAAGCTCAGAGTTTGTTGTATATGCAGCTATTAAAGGAACCATTACTACAGACATTATTATTGAAGTTCCATGTATTCCGAAGAACCAAAATAGTTGCGCTAACAATAAAATTATAACCATACCTGCAGTGGATTCCAAGTATTTTACAGGATATGCTAATAAAAATGTTATTAAACTTGAAAGAGTGAAGGCACCTTTTGATATATAGCTTATTAATAAAGTTAACCCATACCATACAATTATATTTAATAAAGCAGGTATAACCGAGTTAAAACCCTCGATAACTCCTTGTGGAACTGATTCAGGCATTTTTATAACAAGATCTTTATCTATAGCAAATTTAGTTATTCTTACTGATAATAAACCTATTATAATTGCTATAAATAGTCCTTTTGCTCCTAGGTTATCTATATTTATAACGCTTATTGCACCAGCTTCACTTTGAATGGTTTCTATGGGTGCGGCAACTAATATATAACTTATTATCGCAATGAATCCGGCTTGGACAGGGGATGATTTTACCTTCAGTTTTTGGGTGTATTTATGAGCTAAACTAAATGTCATAAACAAAGCTAGTATTCCCATCGTAACCTTATATGGCATATATATTAATTGATATACAGGATTATCAGGGGTAATCTTAAAAGCTATACCTATTATGGCTACTATTATTTGAACGATTGCACCAATTAATATGATTCCCATATTTGAACTCATTCCAGTAGATATGGTTGAAAATGATGGGCTTTGTGATAATTTTTGACTTAAATTTCTTAACCATGTTATGAATCTACTATTTGCAAACTTTTCAATTTGTTTTTGCATGATATTCTCCTTTATTGTGTTATATTTTTGGCCAGTTCAACAACTTTTTGGCTATCTGCAAGTGCATATACCATTGGTTCTATACAAGCAACCGGTATTGAAACGTTTTCTTTAATTTCATCAAGTGCATAAGCGATTTGTGGTCCAAGTAATATACAGTCATAGTCTTCCCAAATATTTGTATATGCTTCCTTACCTGTGGCTTCAATAGTTATATCTTCCTCATTTTCTTCTGCCCATTTTTTAACCTTTCCCATGATAATACTTGTAGAAAATCCTCCGGCACAAACTAGTAATATTTTCATTTTTTCTCCTTTTTTTTCCTCTTTATTTAATTGATAATTAATTTTGTTTTTAATAAGTTCTCCTAAACGATTTATAGAATTTTCAATTGGTATATATAGATGTTCAGGAATTGAAAGTAATTGATTTTCATTTAATTGGTAATCACTTATTATTACGTCTTTATAATTCATTATTTGCGGGCTCAGAAGGTATAAGTCATAACAATTTTCTTTTAACGAGTTAATTCCTTTACCTAAATATGCTGAACTAACAATTATATCATCTCCATAATTTTTGAATTTATTGTTAAGTTTTCTAGCAATTATTGAGCTAGACATACCAGCTGAACATATAAGAATTATTTTTTTCACTTAATTATCCTCTATTAATTTTTTTGTAAATTGAAATAAACTCTTCTGCTAACTCTTTTACCGTCATGGCATTCATTAGATGATCTTGAGCGTGGACCATCAACAAGCTGAGCTCAACTTTCCTGCCCTTTATTTCTTCTTCGATTAATTTTGTTTGTATTTTATGGGCATTTAAAAATTCTTGATTAGATTTTTCTAAAAAATCATATGAATTTTCTAAGTTATTATTTTTAGCACTCTTTATAGCTTGCATGGCTAAAGTTCTTGCGGAACCAGCATGAGCTATGATAGTCATAATAATTTCTTCGTAGTTTAAATTCTCTTCCATAAATACCTCCTTTATCTCTATGTCTATATTATCTTATAAAAACTTTTAAATGTTAAGGCAAATTTTTTCATAAAAAATGAAAAAAAATCTCAGCCCAAAATAAATTAGGTATTTCTCTTGGGTTGAGATTACTTATGAAAATAATTTTATTATGTCATTCTTATTTTTTGAATATAGAATCTTATTTACATTCTCTATATTATCAGTAAATTTAAATATTCTTTCATATAAATCATCTAAGCTATCGACTTCATTTTCACCTAAACATAAAAATATTATAATTCTGACAAAATTATTTCCCCAATTAACTTTATTTTTTAAAATCCCTACGGAGATAAAAGTTTCTTTGGCTATTGGTTTAATAGGATGCGGAACAGCAACTAAATTTCCATAGTCGGTATTAGCTATATTTTCTCTTTCTAATATATATTTGTACAAATTATGATTTTTATTTATTTTATAATTTAGCTTATCAGACATATATTGTAAGATTTCATCTTTATTATTAAAATCAAGATCTAAAAATATGTCATCAGTATTTAGATATTTTTTTTTGGAAATTAGTTCTTTATTATTAATAAATTTTTCGATTTTTGAAAAATCACTTTCTCCTAATATATCATTTATAACTATACAAGTTTTATTAGAATTGTTGTTAAAAGGAACTGTAGAAATTATGATATCATAATCATCATCGCTGAATTTATCTAAATTATAGTATTGACTTAAACCGACAATTGTAATCCTTTTATTAAACTTAGATTTTAATTTATATTTTAAAAGTTGAGAACTTCCAACACCTGTAGTGCAAACCAGAAGGACTCTTAACTTTGGAGCATTTAGTTTATATCTCTCAATTGCAGCTCCAAAGTGAATTGTTATAAATCCAATTTCATCTTCATTTAAAACAATATTAAAGGTGTTATTCAATATTTTAGATTCATTGTAACATGATTTAAAAATATCTGGATAGTTTAGTTTTATAGATTCTAAAAGGGGATTTCTTATGCTCATATTATTTTTTAATCTGTAAATTGCAGGCTTCAAGTGATTAACTAAGCCATAGTATAGTTGATAATCACTTTCGAGATCGCAATTTAGTGATGATTGTACATTAGTTATTAATTTTTTGCATGTCATATCTAATAGACTAGATTCACATGAGCTACATTTTTCTGTAACCTCACTATCAAAGCTTAACCTAGTTCCAATTAAGTGCATAGTTATATAATCTAGCTCTTCCTTTGGAAATTTAATATCAAACTCATTTTCTAAATCATATACAATTGATTTAGAAATCAAATATTCATTAAATTCTGATAAGTCTTCAGGCATATCAATTGTTAGATAAATGTTTTTCTCGATTCTTTTCATAGCTATTATTAAGTGAACTATAAGATTGTTCATTGCTAAATCTGAAAGCTCGATATCAGATTTCTTTACATTATCAATTATTATATGTCGCACTAAGCTTATTTTATTTTGGCTATAAGAAAGAAGTTTTTCGCCAATATCTTCGAAATTATAAGTTTGAGAAGTTTTATAAATTATGTCAGATATAGCTTTTCTAATTGATTTTTCCTCTCCAGATATCTTCATACCATAATTTGCTTTAAATTTTAATTTTAAGTCGTAATTGTCTAAATCTTTTTTAACTTGTTTAAGGTCATTTTGAATTGTTGATTTACTAATAAACATTTCGTCTGCTAAATCGTCTAGTTTAATGTAATTTTCAGCATATAAATAGGCTAATTTAATATATAAAATTCTATCTTTAGGTTCATTAAAATTAAAGCTGTCAAAAGAAAATAAATCGTTTTTAAAAATTTTCTCATCTATCTCATTTACAAATGTTAAAGAATAAGAATTGTCTTTTAATTTTTTTATTGAGGAATTATATTTTACTAGAAAATTATTTATTTTTGATATATCATTTCTAACGGTTCTTTGTGAAACTTTTAGAAAGTTAGATATCTCTTCTAAGGACATATTCCTATTTAATAATTTATTTATTAGTTTGCTATCTCGAGTATTCATTATATCACCTAATCCTACTATACTAATTTTATATGAAAAATCCCCTAAATCAGGAGACTTAGGGGATGGTCTTAGGCTAATCCAACCTTGTGGAAGTTTTTCTTGCCTTTTTTGATTATTATTCTATTATCTTCAAAGATTTCTTCTGTGACTTCAAAGGCCGGGTCTGTAATTTTTTCATCGTTGATTGACACGCCACCTTGTTGGACAATTCGTCTCGCTTCACCATTCGACTTGGTTAGGCCTACTTCTGTCATGAGGGCTAAAAGACCCTTTGGTAGGTCAGATGCAGAAATTTGTGTTGTTGGCATGGCGCTCTCATCACCTTTGCCAGAGAAAAGTGCCTTTGCTGCATCAAGGGCAGCGTCTGCTTCTTCCTTGCCATGGACAAGTTTAACAACTTCGTAGGCTAGGATTTCTTTTGCTTTGTTTATTTCGGCTGCTTCTGTTGCTTGTCCTAATTTTCTACATTCAGCTGTAGGTAGGAAGGTAAGTTGAAGGAGGAATTTTTCAACGTCCCTATCATCGACATTTCTCATGTATTGGAACATTTCAAATGGACTTGTTTTTTCCTTATCAAGCCAAACTGCACCTTTTTGGGATTTGCCCATTTTAATTCCGTCAGCTGTTGTAAGGAGGGCAAAGGTCATGCCGTAGGCGTCGCCTTGTTCATGTTTTTTGATTAAATCAACACCACCGATGATGTTTGACCATTGGTCAGACCCACCCATTTCAAGGGTTACGCCATTTTCCCTATACATTTTCAAAAAGTCGTAAGATTGGAGAAGCATATAAGAAAATTCGAAAAATGTTAGACCACCAGCTGCCATCCTGTTTTTGTAGGCATCTTTTTTGATCATTTCATTTACCAAAAATTCGCTTCCAACATCTCTTAAAAATCCAACAAAGTTAAGGTCAAGTAGCCAATCTTTGTTGTTTAGCATTTCTGCTCCACCCTCGTCAGTGAAGTCTAAAAATCTTTGGAATTGCTTGTAGAAGCACTCAGCGTTGTGGTTGATTCTTTCAACTGTCATAACTTGGCGCATATCAGACCTGCCGGATGGGTCACCGATTAGGGTTGTACCACCACCGAGAAGGGCAACTGGTCTGTGGCCGTAGTTTTGCATACGCATCATAACCATGATCTGGATAAGGTGGCCAACAGTTAGGGAATCGGCTGTAGCATCAAAACCACAGTAGAATTTTACAGACTCTGTGGCAAGTTTTTTCTTTAATTCTTCTTCGTTTGTAGCTTGCTCGTAGTAGCCACGATCTACAAGCTCATCAAAAACATTATCGTATTCTTTTTCGTAAGTAAATTTCATAAATCTTCCTTTCTTTTCTTTTTGTGTCATATGGAATTCAAGCGAGAAATCCCATAAAAACAGGACTTCTAATTTAAATTAGGCACAAAAAAAGAGCATAAAAGCGCAAAGACTTGCGGTACCAGCTTTTTTTATACTCATTGCCAAGTACAGACAACTTGGCTTGCCTTAAACAAAATGAAAGTGTAATTTCAAAAAAGCCATTCCAGGCCCTTCCTACTTGAATTCATTGTAAGTTTTATTCTTATAGACTATTTAACACTATAGGCGAACTTTTGTCAAATAAATCTCACTTTATTGAGGTATTTAATTATTTAAACCTCGCAAGAGGGGGTATATTTATAATAAGAAAACGATTGATAATAATAGAAAGGAGCAATCATGAAAAAGAAATTTTTGGCAGGAGCCCTTGCCCTTATATTTTTAATTCCAAATGCAAGTGCCTTTGCCGACGAAAAGGATGTGGCGGGTTCGGATGATTTTAAGGGAGATTATACCTATGAAGATGGCATGTATTTACCAGCCCTATATCATTTTGGTGTAACAAAGGGTAGGCAGGTCCATCCTTATGGAGCTAGCAAGGTAGGAAAGATATCTCAAAAAGAGAAAAAAGCAGTCCTTCAAAGACCTAAGGTTAAGAAATTGATAAAGCTATACAACAAATATTACCAAAATCTTATCGTCTGGTATAAGTTTGGCGATAAAAACATGGCTAGGTGGAAGGCAGTTAAGACCATGACAGATCCTGTTTTTGGAAAGTTTACCAAGGCTAGTTGGGTAGACCATTACGAAAAATGGGCAATCACTCTCCAAAATGCGCGTGATTATTTCGATTCTTTGGGCCTTGCTGATAGTGACTTCACAAATGAAAAGACCTTGAAAATGATCTATAAACCTGAATTAAGCTTTGAGAAAATTGAGTCTTGCGGGGCAGAAGATACAATTGTTTTTAACCAAGGAATTTCAAGTGCTAAACTAGATGCCCAATCTAGGGAACTTACTGATGCAAATGGCGGAAAGTTAGTAAAGAGACTTTTTGTGCAAATTTATTTAACTAGGGGTGATTCACAAATTCTCTTCCAGATGGCAGGCAAGGATGGAGAAATTTTTAGCGATTATGGCTTAAAAGATAAAAAAATCTCTAATTTCTATGGCCAAGAAATGCTACTTTCTTCCTATAAAGAGGGAGGTTTATATAGGGCAGAGTTTAAAGATTTGGATAATGAATATTTGGTAGAATCCTCTGGTATTTATGAAGACGAATTTTTGGTAATATTAAGGTCCTTTATAGCCAATATTAGAAATGTCTCAGCTTTATCATCCATGAAATTAGAATTCTAGGAAAATCTAGGATTACTGTCATAAATATAAAAAAATCTGGATTTTAATAAAAAACATTCTTTACAAAGCTTTGAAATTTCAATAATATAGCTAAATTTTAAAAAACATTAGGAAAATTTTGGGAAAATTGTTTGACAAAGAATGAATACCAGGTTACAATATAACCAATCAAATCATTAGTTAGAAAAAGTGTTGAAGAGAAGAGTAGCTTTCTTAAGGCTTGCAGCGAATCCCGTAGAGTGTGAGGGGAGAAGTTAAGAGATTGCGAAAAGAACCTCAGAGCTTATAGGTCGATACAAGGAGACTTATACGGGCACTCCCGTTACAGAGTTAGAGTATGTTAGTACTTGAAGAGGTCTTTTTTGCGAGAAATAGATGAATATGGGTGGTATCACGAGTCTTCGTCCCTTTTTGGGATGAAGGCTTTTTTTATTATCAAAAAAGCGGCACAAATGACTAGTTTTGAGAAAAAATTTTAGGGAGGAAAACAATGATAAAGAACGAATACGAAGTATTAAAAGAAGCAAAAAAGGTAGTTTTAGCCTATTCTGGAGGCCTTGATACATCTGTGATTGTAACTTGGCTTATGGAAAATGGGGCCAAAGAAGTCATTTGTGTGTCAGTTGATTTAGGCCAGGTAAAAGATCCTAAGGCCATGGAAGAAAAGGCTTTAAAATCAGGTGCAAAGAAGTTTTATAATATCAATGTGGAAGACGAATTTATAGATGATTATGGTTTTAAATCCTTAATGGCAGGGGCTAAATATGAAAATGTCTACCTACTAGGCACAGCCATCGCTCGTCCACTAATTTCAAAAGTTTTGGTAGATGTCGCAAAAAAAGAGGGTGCAGATTTGATAGTTCATGGCTGCACAGGAAAGGGCAACGATCAAATCCGTTTCGAACTTTCAATTATGGCCATAGCTCCGGACATGAAAGTTATCGCTCCATGGAGGTTCTGGGATATCAAAGGACGTAGCGAAGAAGAAGCTTATGCCAAGGATCATGGTATAAACTTAAATTTCACTAAAGATGAAGATTATTCTATGGATGAAAATATCTGGCATTTATCTCATGAAGGCCTAGACCTAGAAGACCCAGAGAATCCTGCAAATTTGGAAAAAATCCTTCACTGGGTAACCCCACCAGAAAAAGCTCCTGATAAGGCAGAAATTGTTGAAATTGAATTTAAAAAAGGCAAACCAATTGGGCTTAATGGCGAAAAACTCAAAGGCTCAGACTTAGTTAAAAAATTAAACGATCTTGCCGGTAAACACGGAATAGGCATTGACGATATAGTTGAGTCTAGGATGGTCGGTATGAAGTCAAGGGGAGTTTATGAAAATCCGGCAGCAAGCCTTTTATACTTTGCTCACGAAAAGCTAGAAACAGTCACCATTCACCCAGATTGTCTCCAATATAAGCAAAAAATGGCCCTTGATTATGCCAAACTCGTTTATGCTGGCAAGTGGATGACACCTTTAAAGGAAGCTATGGATGCCTTTATAGAAAAAACTCAGGAAAATGTGACAGGCAAGGTCAAAGTCAAACTCTACAAGGGAGCTATGCAGCCAGCTGGTATATTTGGGGCAAATTCTCTTTACCTAGAAGAATACGCAACCTTTGAAGAAGACGATGTTTACAACCAATCAGATGCAACTGGGTTTATAAATTTATTTGGCCTATCAACAAAAATTTATGCAAAGGCCATGAAAGAAGGAGAGAAAAAATAGATGAAACTTTGGAGCGGGATGCTTGACGGGTCTTTGGATAAGGATGCCGAAGCTTTTAACTCATCTATAGGGGTGGATAAGAGATTGGTTTTTGATGATATAACTGGATCGATTGCCCATGTGAAAATGCTTGGTAAGCAAGGAATTATCGGGGAAGATGAAGCGGATAAAATTATCAAAGGCCTTAATAAAATAGAAGAAAAATTGAAGGCAAAGACTCTTGAAATCGACATGACTTGCGAAGACATCCACACCTTTGTAGAGGGAGCTTTAATTTCTGAGATAGGGGAAGTGGGCAAAAAGATGCACACAGCAAGGTCTAGAAATGACCAAGTCACAACCGATTTAAAATTTTATATAAAAAAGGAAGGATTGGAAATAATTAACTACTTAAAAATTTATAGCAAAAGCCTAACCAACCTTGCCAAAAACCATACCGAGACCATCATGCCTGGCTACACCCATCTTCAAGCTGCCCAACCAGTAAGTTTCGCCCACCATCTAATGGCCTATGCCTTCATGAATTTGAGAGACATATCTAGGATGGAAGCTTGCATCAAAAGGTTAAATGAACTCCCACTTGGAGCCTGTGCCCTAGCTGGAACAACCTATGACATAGACAGAGATTTTGTGGCAAATGACCTTGGTTTTGAAAGAGTCATGGGAAATTCTATGGATGCGGTAAGCGATAGGGACTATGTCATGGACCTAGCTTCGGTTTTATCAATAATAGCCGTCCATCTATCGAGACTTGCAGAAGAAATCATAAACTGGGCATCTCCTGCCTATAAATTTATAGAAATAGACGACAAATTTGCTACAGGCTCATCAATCATGCCCCAAAAGAAAAATCCTGACATGGCAGAATTAATTAGGGGAAAATCAGCAAGGATTATTGGAAATATGAACCAGGCCTTTGTAATGATGAAGGCTCTTCCGCTTTCCTACGCCAAAGATATGCAGGAAGATAAGGAATTTATCTTTGACTCCATCGACACCATAAAAATTTCCTTAAAAATAATGGCAGGGCAAATTCAAAGTCTTAGTGTAAATAAAGATAAAATGCTAGAAGCATGTAAGGTTGGGTTTTTGAATGCGACTGACCTGGCAGATTATTTGGTAAAAAAGCAAGTAGCCTTCAGAGACGCTCATCACATAGCAGCAAGGCTTGTAAAATACGCAATAGAGAGAAGTCTCGCCTTAGAAGACCTTGACCTAGAAACTTATAAAAAAGAATCTGATCTTTTTCAAGAGGATGTTTACGAAGCCATTGACCTAAAAACCTGCCTAAAAAACCGAAAATCCCAAGGTGGACCTGCTCCCGAAGAAGTCCTAAGGCAAATTGCCTATGTTGAAAGAAAAATTTCTTAATTTGCTTAATGAAGTATTTGAAATATCCTAAAGAAAATTGTCTGAAATCGAAATTTAAATATTTATTAGTCTAAAATACAGAGAATAAATAAGTTCATTTGCTAAAAATTATGGTAAAAAAATGCTGGTGCATGAAATTTCATGCACCAGACATTTTTGTAGACTATAAATAACTATGGGGAATTATGCTTCTAATAATTTTCCTGCAATAGGACCTGAATCAAGGGTATAGATTTTTTCAATATCTATGATTACGGCTGCAGCTTTTGGCATAACACCAGCCTTTTCCTTGGCTAGGTTCATATGCTCTTCGTCAGTATAGGATTTGGCTGTGCCCACAATCCTAAAGCCCTTGTTGTCTTCTCTTTTTACAAAGGCGATAGCAACCTTGCCGTTATTTTTAATATTGGCATGGTGCTTACCATCGGTATTTTCACAATAGATGAGATGTTCGTCATCAAGAACTCTCATAGTTCTTTTCGGTCCTATATTAGGATTGCCATTTTCATCGACAGTTGCCATATAGGCAAGCTGTTCACCAATTAAGTCTTTTATTTCTTGGGTTAATTTCATATTTTCACCTCATTATATATTTTTTTACTTTTATAGTATATCACATTTTTTAAAAATAATCAATAATGATTATCATTATTGCAAAATATTTTAGAAATTCATCTTAGATATTTTTATTTTTACGAATTTTGATTTTATAAAAAAACTAATATCAAAATAGATAGGTAAAAGAGTAAATTCCTAATGATTTATAGGCTTGGTTGAAGTATGATAAAATAAGTATATTCATTAGAATTATGAAAGGATTATTATGACAGATAGAAAACCTTATTATATTACAACACCAATATATTATCCAAACTCCAATTTACATATAGGAAATACCTATACTTCAATAATTGCAGATGTTTTAAAAAGATATAAGACTCTTTTGGGCTACGACGCCTACCTTGTAACAGGTACTGACGAGCACGGCCAAAAGATTATGGAATCTGCTCATGCCCATGGCAAGGAGCCTCAAGAATTTGTAGATAAAATCGCAGCTGAGACCATCAAATTATGGGAAAAGCTTGATATTAACTACGATACCTTTATAAGATCAACAGGTAAACAACACGAAAAAGACGTAGTAGATATTTTCAACAAACTCTATGAGCAAGGCGATATTTATAAGGGAGAATACAAGGGATATTACTGCACACCTTGTTTAGATTATCCAAATATGCAGATAAACTCAAAGAATTATTCAAAGACCACCCAGAATTTCTTGAGCCTGCCTTTAGGCAAAAGGAAATGCTTAATAACTTTATAAACAAGGGACTTGAAGACCTTTCTGTAACCAGGACTTCCTTTGACTGGGGAGTTGACGTGCCATTTGATAATAAACACGTGGTTTATGTGTGGATTGACGCCCTTTCTTGTTACCTTTCAGCTATTGGCTATGGGGATGATAAGGAGAAATTTGAAAGATATTGGCCAGCTAGCGTTCATTTAATCGGTAAGGACATAGTGAGATTTCATACTATAATTTGGCCAGCACTTTTGATGGCCCTTGACCTTCCACTTCCAGAAAAAGTTTTCGCCCACGGTTGGATTTTGTTTGAAAACGACAAGATGAGTAAGTCAAAGGGTAATATCATGTACCCAGAGCCACTTGTAGAACTTTACGGCAACGACGCCCTTAAGTATTTCATGCTTAGGGAATTTAACTTTGGTTCTGATGGGGACTTTTCTTCAAAGAAATTTATGGATAGGTATAACTCTGATCTTGTAAATGACCTTGGTAACCTTGTTTCAAGAACAACATCAATGATTTCAAAATACAACGTTGGAGTCATTGAAAAGGGCACTGAAGAAGGCGAATTTGACGATGAACTAATTGCTCTTGCTAAGGAAACCTACACAAGATTTACAGACTTAATGGATTCTTTCAAATTCAACGAAGCTTTAGAAACAATTTGGAAATTAATTCGTCGTGCTAATAAGTATGTAGATGAAACTGAGCCATGGATTTTAGGTCGTGATGAGGCAAATCTTCCAAGATTAAACAGGGTTTTATACAACCTTGCAGAGACTTTGAGGATTGTTGCTCAATTAATAGAGCCAACCATGAAGGACACTACAAAATTAATCTTAGAAAAACTCGGCACAGACAACAAGGGCTTTGAATCTGCCAAGGAATTTGGTCTTCTAGAAGAAGGTGCCAAAGTTTCTAAGGGCAAAAACCTCTTTGATAGGCTAGATGTAGAGGAAGAATTAGTAAAACTTCATGAAAAAAATAATGCCCTAATCCACGAAAGACTTGCTGATAAAAAAGAAGAAGAACCAGCAGTAGAAGAGGAAGTAAAACCAGAAATTACCTACGAAGACTTCACAAAACTCGACTTAGTTGTAGGAAAAATTATCGAAGCCAATGACCATCCAAATGCTGATAAGCTTTTAGTTTTCAAGGTTGATATCGGATCTGAAGTAAGAACAATTGTATCAGGCATCAAAAAATGGTACAAGGCAGAAGATTTAATCGGCAAAAATGTAATCGTGGTTAAAAACCTAGCACCAAGAAAGATGAGGGGGATTGAATCTCAAGGCATGCTTCTTGCAGCAGATTTTGGTGAAGACTTGACCATGCTTTCAACACTTGCGGACATCAAACCAGGAAGTAAGGTTTCTTAATGAATTTGATTGATTCACACGCCCATTTAACAAGCGAAGAATTTAACGAAGACAGGCTCTTTATAATAAGAGACCTGTCTAATTTCTCTATAGAAGCTGTAATTAATCCGGGGGTTAATCTCGCAAATTCAAGGGAAAATATAAGGCTTGCAAAGGAATTTAAAAATTTCTTTGCCCAGGTAGGCATCCACCCATCAGATGTGGAAGAAATGGGAGAAGGTGATCTAGCAGAAATTGAAAACCTCGCTAAAGACGCTGTTGCCATAGGTGAAATTGGCCTTGATTATTATTGGACAACAGATACCAAGGAGCTCCAGAAAAAAGTTTTTATAGCCCAACTAGATATGGCAAGGAGACTAGAAAAGCCAGTTGTAATTCATAACAGGGAAGCGACAGAGGATATCATGGAAATTTTGGAAAATTATAAGGACCTCAAAGTGCAAATCCATTGCTTTTCGACAGATGAAGAAACTCTAAAGACCTTTATGGATTGGGGTTTTTATATTTCAATCGGTGGGGTTGTGACCTATAATACTGGCATAAATGAAAAGCAGGCAGCGGCTCTTGTTCCCATAGAAAGATTGATGCTAGAAACAGATAGTCCCTACCTTACTCCTGAGCCTTATAGGGGCCTTAGAAATGATCCTAGAAAAATTATAGAAGTGGCAAGAAAAATTGCGGAAATAAGGGGAATGAAATTGTCAAAAGTTGCTAAGTGGACAAGCAAAAATGCCAGGGAGTTTTTTGACCTATGATAAAAGAGACAATTGTAGTTGAAGGAAAAGATGACATAGCCAATGTCAAAAGGGCAGTAGATTGCGAAATGATTGCCACAAATGGCCTAGCCTTTGGAGATAACCTTATAAAAAGGCTTGAAGAAATAAATGCTAGGTGTGGAATAATAATCCTTACTGACCCAGACTATGCAGGCAAAAGAATTAGAGCGAGACTCGCTCGCCACATCCCAACAGCCAAGCACGCCTATATCGACAGGAAAAAAGCCATCAAAAAGGGCGACCTGGGCGTTGAAAATGCAGAACCAGAGGTAATTATAGATGCCCTAAAAAGAGCCAAGGCAGAAGAAACTATTCGCAGGGATGAATTTACCATGACTGATCTTGTGAAAAATGGCCTATCAATCGGCGATGGGTCTCGAGAAAAAAGGGCTAAACTTGGCGAATTACTAGGGATTGGCTATTATAATTCCAAGGGGCTTTTGGCTAAACTTAATTCCTTTGGGGTAAGTCGAGAAGAATTTGAAAGGGCGGTATCTAGCTTATGAGAAAATTATATTCACCAAAGGTTGTAAAGGACATAATCGACCTCTATGGCTTTAGGTTTTCCAAATCTTTGGGCCAAAACTTTTTGATTGACAAAAATTTCGTCGATAAAATCGTAGATGGGGCTGACATTGCTGACAAAAACGTAATTGAAGTTGGTCCTGGGATTGGGACAATCTCCTACGAAATGGCCAAAACTTGCAAAAAGCTTGTCCTAATTGAAATTGACGATAGCCTTATTCCAATCTTAGAAGAAAATATGTCCGACTTTGAAAATGTAACAATCATTCATCAGGACATTTTAAAAACTGACCTAAGAGAAATCCAAGATAAGTATTTTGGTGGCGAAGCCTTTGAATTTGTGTCAAATCTACCATATTATATAACAACACCAATTATAGAAAAAATCTTTGAAGAAGACCTCAATTGCCATTCTATGACCATCATGGTCCAAAAGGAAGTGGCAGATAGGATGCTGGCCACAGAAAAAGACAAGGACTATTCATCTTTGTCTGTCTTTGTAAAATATTATTCTGAAGCGAAGCTTCTCACCAAGGTACCAAAATCTGTTTTCATGCCTCAGCCAAAGATAGATTCGGCTGTCCTAAGGCTTGATTTGAGGATTTATGATGAAAAGGTAAACAAAGAAAAATTATTTAGCCTGGTAAAGGCAGGTTTTCTTAAAAGACGTAAAACTATTTTAAATTCTTTATCAGCTGTGGCTGAAAAAGAAGATTTGAAAAAAGTTTTTGATTCTTTGGGACTTAAGGAAAATCTTAGGGCGGAAAATCTTTCCCTAGATGATTATATAAAAATTTCCGATGAGCTAGAAAATTGTTAGGCTAGAAGGATCGTAGAGTACCTTATCTATGATCTCTTCTATGCTTTTTTCTTTGATAATAATTTTATCAAGGCTAGCAAATAGTCCCTTTCTGTCATCAAAGTCAGCCAAATAAATATTATCATCTGGACTTGATAGGACCCAGGCATTTGGGTGGTCATCATCGCCCAGATTATTTATAGAATAAGGGACATTATCAAAAATAAATTCGATTTCATGGCCTATTTCTAGTAGATTTTTAAGGTGCTTATAGGAAAAATTTTGATTTTTCATGACTCCTCCTTGTTTATAAGTCAAATTTTGGGGTATACTTCTAATTGAGACTTGGGTCTTACTTTTATTTTATACTAATTTTATTTTTTGGGTATATATAAAATAGAGAAATAGAAAGAGGGTTATTATGCACGATATTACAATTTATACATCAAACACTTGCGTATTTTGCAAGGCAGCTAAACAATATTTCAAGGAAAATAATATTGAATACAAAGAAAGAAATATTGACGAAGACAAGGAAGCTGTCAACTACCTAATCGAAAAGGGTTATAGGGGAGTGCCTGTAATCAATATTGATGGCGAAGATATTGTTGGTTTTGACAAAAAAGTTATCGAAGAAAAATTAAAATCAAAACTACCAGCTTAGCTGGTAGTTTGCACAGCGCCTATAAGGCGCGAATACCGGCACGCCCCTATTGGGGCTGTCGAGTATTCTATCACATGCA
>QWCH01000387.1_pt1 | contig 108564 bp, 98 predicted proteins | sample 1972671 | NCBI WGS metagenome assembly QWCH01 (sample SAMN09866713, study PRJNA288562) | Human gut metagenome isolate term3_stool, whole genome shotgun sequencing... | isolation source: gut | host: Homo sapiens | place: USA: California
ATGGACGAGGCGGAATACTGCAACCGTGTCTCCATCATGGTCGACGGCAAGATCGAAGCGCTCGACAGCCCCGCCGCGCTGAAGAAAACTTTCAAGGCCGATAATATGAACGATGTCTTCCGGGCTCTGGCTCGAAATGCAAAAAGAGGAGAGTAAACGTATGAAGCAATTTATCTCTTTCATCAGAAAAGAATTCTATCATATCTTCCGGGATAAGCGGACGATGATGATCCTGTTAGCAATGCCGATCATCCTGATCATCCTCTTCGGATATGCGATCACGACCGAGATCAAGCGTGCCCCGATCGCCATCCTGGACCAGAGTCGGGACGAAGTGACACAGAAAATGATCGAGCATCTCTCCGCCAGCGAGTACTTCGAACTCTACACAATGGTCAACAGCGAGGCGGAAGGACAGGCGCTTTTCCGGCAAGGCAAAGTGCGGCTGCTCATCATCTTCCCCGCCCAATATGCCTCCTCGCCCGACGCCTCCGTCCAGCTCCTGGCCGACGCCACCGACCCGAACGAAGCAACGCAGCTTGCCGCTTACGCAACCGCAATCCTTAGTCAGGTGAAAGTTGAAACTATCAACTCTCCACTTTCAACTGCCAACGCGATTACGCCAGTCGTCTCGTTGCTCTACAATCCTCTGATGAAAGGCGCCTATAACTTTGTGCCCGGGGTGATGGGATTGATCCTGATCCTGATCTGCGCCATGATGACCTCTGTCGGGATTGTAAAGGAGAAAGAGATCGGGACGATGGAAGTCCTGCTGGTGTCGCCCATGAAGCCGGTCTATATCATCCTGGCAAAGGCGACGCCGTATCTGTTGCTGAGCCTGGTCAATATTGCGACGATCCTGTCGCTGTCCTATTTCCTGCTCGACGTGCCGATCGCCGGCAGCCTGACGTTGTTGGTGTCGGTGTCTATCCTCTATGCGTTAGTGTCGCTCTGCCTGGGGCTGCTGATTTCGACGGTGGCCGATACGCAGCAGGCGGCGATGCTGGTCAGTGCCGTTGTCCTGATGCTTCCGGTGATGCTGCTCAGCGGGATGATGTTCCCGATCGAGAATATGCCGAAGATTTTGCAAGTGCTGTCCAATATCGTTCCGGCCCGGTGGTATATCTCCGCGGTAAAAGATATCATGATAAAAGGATTGGGGGCGAGGGCGATCCTGCCCGAGATCAGTATCCTGGCCGGTATGGCGGTTTTCCTGGTTGCATTGAGTGTGAAACGTTTTAAAATACGATTGTAATATGTTGAAGTATCTATTGGAAAAGGAATTTAAGCAGATCAAGCGGGATAGTTTCCTGCCCCGTATCATTTTCCTGTTGCCCATCCTGCAACTGGTGATCCTTCCTTTTGCCGCAAATTTCGAGATGCGCAATATCAACCTGAGCATCGTGGATAACGACCATTCCGTCCTGTCCCAACAATTAAGGGAGAAGGTGCTCTCTTCCGGTTACTTCAACCTGGTCGACGTCTCGGCGAAGTATGACGAAGCGCTCACCTCCATCGAGAGTAACAAGGCTGATATCATTCTGGAAATCCCTTCCCGCTTCGAGGAACGCTTAGGGCGCGAAGGGGGAGCGGAAGTGCTGATCGCCGCCAATGCCGTGAACGGGACGAAAGGAGGAATGGGGAGTTCATACCTCTCGTCCATCCTGATGGACTTCAATCAGGAAAAAGGGCTTTCTCCCGCCGCCGGTCAGATGGGAGGTGTCCGGGTGACGAACCTGTTTAATCCGCATCTGAATTATAAGATTTATATGGTACCGGGGATCATGGCATTCCTGCTGACGATCATCGGTGGTTTCCTTTCCGCCCTGAATATCGTGAGCGAGAAGGAGAAGGGGACGATTGAGCAGATCAATGTGACGCCTGTCCCGAAGGCCTTGTTCCTGCTGTCCAAGTTGATCCCGTTCTGGGTGATCGGGCTGTTTCTGCTTACGATCGGGGCGCTTGTTGCCTGGCTGGTCTACGGGCTGGTTCCGGTCGGCCACCTTGGGATCATTTACCTGTTTGCGGCTGTCTATCTGATGGCTTTTACCGGGTTCGGATTGGCTATCTCGTCTATTTCTTCAAGCCAGCAGCAGGCTATGTTTACGGCTTTTTTCTTCTTTATCATATTCCTTCTTCTGAGCGGTTTGTTTACGCCGATCAGCAGCATGCCTGAATGGGCGCAGGCGCTGACCCGGTTTAATCCGGTCCGCTATTTAGTGGAAGTGATGCGTATGGTCTATCTGAAAGGAAGCAGCCTGGCCGATATGTCGGGGCACTTTGCGATCATCTGCCTGTTTGCCGTGTTCTTTAACGTCCTGGCAGTGTTGAGCTACCGGAAAAACAGTTGACGTCAAAAGCTCCTCGTTCCCGCGCTTGACGCGGGATCGCATTAGAGCCGGCAGTATAAACAACTGATCGATAAAGCCTGTTCTTTTGCGGCCCCGCGTCAAGCGCGGGGACAGGGATGTTTTAACACAATCTCATTGAATAATGTGCTTTACGACATACTTAACTAATTTTTGCATACATCCTGCCTTCATTTCTCCGCACTCTTTTATATTTGATTCAAATCTGAAACAATATTTCAAATATGAAAAGCAGTATTCCAAATATGGAAAAACCGGAAGAGAACTACAAGGTGCCCAATCTCGAAAAAGGGATTGCCGTACTGGAGTATCTGTCGCTTCACACGCAAGGCGGCACGCTTCAGGAAATCAAGTCTGATCTCGACATTTCCCAGACTACGGCTTATCGTATTCTGAATACGCTTGTACGCTTGGATTATTTGATATATAATGAGGATACAAAACGATACAAGTTGTCCCGCAAATTACTAACTTTGGGATTCAGATCGCTAAACGAACACAATCTGCTGGAAACTGTTTTACCGCGTCTGCGTGACTTGCGCGACCAGGTGAAAGAGACAGCATGCTTCGGCGTGTTAGGGGATAAGAAAGGCATTTTCATCGAGCAGGCGCAGGGACATCATACGTTCCGCTTCATCCTGTCTCCGGGAAAATCTTTCGACTTGCATTGTTCGGCTCCGGGAAAAGCAATTATGGCATATTTGCCGAATACTGTCCGGGACCGTTATTTGTCATACATGGAATTTACACGCTACAACGCCCGGACGATTACTACACGTGATGCTTATTTAGAGGAATTGGAGAAAGTCCGGAAATTGGGCTATGCCATGGATAACGAGGAAGAACTGAACGGTGTGATTTGCATCGGAGCTCCTATCTTTAATTTCACGGGTTATCCTTGCGGGGCCATCTGGATTTCAGGCCCGAAGGACCGCTTGTCGAAAGAGGTGGTACGGACATCCGTAGACTGCATAAAGAATGTGGCACAGGCTATCTCTCTTGAATTAGGATACAGTAAAGCAAGAAAAATATAATACATAATAATCTTACCATGAACACACGAAAATACATGCTAAAAAACTCACTGGTGGCTTGTTTTGCCTGCTGTTGCATCTCCATTGCTTCAGCAGGCAATCCACCGTTCTTTCCGACGGACATTGCCGTGAACGGGAAAGGTGAGTTGTTGATGACAGATAAAGGAGTAAAGCGAGTGGATGTCTTTTCGCCTGACGGTACGGCATTGCTGCGCTCTTTCCCGATGGATGAAGCGCCTACCGGCATCTTGATGGATGGAGATAAAGCGTATGTGACTACTTTCGGAACGACAGGCCATTTGCAGGTGCTGTTGTTGGAGTCGGGCAGGATAGAGGCTTCCATTCCGACCGGTTCGGGAGCTTGCCATCCGATGTTCAGTCCGGACAGGAAACATATATATGTATGTAACCAGTTCCAAAATACAGTATCCGAGATCGACCCGGCGTCGCGCAAGGTGGTACGCACCGTGAAAGTGCTACGCGAACCGAAATCGGCCGTGTTCAGCAAGGATGGCAAATATATGTTTGTCACTAACTTCCTGCCGGCCCAGCGGGCTGACCTCGATTACGTGGCCGCCTGCGTCTCGGTTATCGAGATGGATGGCTTCACAAAGGTGAAAGATATTCAGCTGGCCAACGGCAGTAACGCACTTCGGGGCATTTGCATCACTCCCGACGGCAAATATATTTATGTCTCGCACAACCTGGGACGCTTCACGGTTCCGACTTCACAGTTGCAGCAGGGCTGGATGAACACCAGCGCTTTCAGCGTGATCGACGTGGACAAGCAGGAATTCTTAGGTGCCGTTGTGGTTGACGAACCGGAACGGGGCGCAGCCGGTATCTGGAGCATCGCCTGTAATGACGAATCAGTCTTTATCTCACATTCCGGTACACATGAAGTCAGCGTGATCGACCATAAAGCCATGCTCGACAAGTTCCTGAACTATCCGAACAAGGCGGTGCTGGATTATGACCTGACATTCCTCTACGGCTTGCGCGAACGCATCCAGTTACAAGGAAACGGTCCCCGCAATATGCTTTTAGCCGGCGACAAACTGATCATCCCGACCTATTTTGCCGACGTACTGAACATCATGGATATCCAGACCAACGAGGTAAAGGCAACCGAGCTGAATCCTGGCCGCGAAGAAAGCGATGAAAACAAAGGGGAACGCTATTTCAACGATGCCTCTCACTGCTTCCAGAACTGGCAAAGTTGCAACGGCTGTCATCCGGGCGATGCCCGCACGGACGGCATGAACTGGGACCTGATGAACGACGGTGTCGGCAACTCCAAGAACTGCAAGAGCCTGCTCTTTAGCCACGTGACGCCTCCCAATATGATTTCAGGAATCCGCGCATCGGCGGAAGTGGCTGTCCGTGCAGGATATAACTTTATCCAGTTCTTCGATATTACCGAAGAAGACGCCCTTTGTGTGGATGCTTACCTGAAAGCGCTTCGTCCCGTCGCCAGCCCTTATCTGGTCAACGGCGAACTGTCCGAACTGGCAAAAGAAGGCCAGAAGGTCTTTGAGAAGCTGAAATGCGGAGAATGCCACAGCGGCGTTTACTACACAGACATGAAAATGCACCGTATCGGTGAAGACATAGAGTTCGAGAAAGGATGGGACACCCCGACCTTGCGTGAGGTATGGCGCACGGCTCCTTACCTGTTTAACGGACGGGCTGCCACGATGAAAGAGGTGTTCAGCGTCTATAAACACGGCATTGAGAAGAAAGTATCAGAGAAAGACATCGAAGCACTAACCGAATACGTAAACTCTTTATGAACTACTGCGATAAAATACATTATAACATTTATACAACCGGGGTCGCTGCCTTCAGTGAAATGGTCGACGCCTTGCTGGCGCAATTGCCGCAGGACGAACAGATTCTCCGCCTGGCCTTCTTCGGCATGCCGTCCGACAACGAGCAATATGTCTCGCGCCGTATCATGCTGCGCGAGAAGATCCGCAAGTTCTACGGCAACCACGAGCCGGTGCTGAGCTATGTTTCCCAGCCGCCTCTGAATGCCGGATTGATTCTGGAAGTTCACAGCTACAAGACCGGCGAAGGCGATCATGTCACATTCCGTCATTACGGCGGTTTCCCGTATGTCGTATTGGAGAATGCAGACGGACGTTTCCTCTTTGCCGGAGGTTTCCACGGGGATGTGATCAATTTCGGTATCCAGCAGCAGTCGACGGAAGTATTCCATATGATAGGCGAAGTAATGCGCCGGGAAGGTTTCCCGATAAACAGCATCATCCGCCAATGGAACTACATCGAGCAGATTACGCGTTTCGACGGGCCGGACCAGCATTACCAGATGTTTAATAACGCCCGTGCCGATTTTTACGGGAAGACAGACTGGGATAATGGCTATCCGGCTGCAACCGGTATCGGGGCTAATCTGGGCGGAATCCTGGTAGATCTGGATGCGGCTGTTTTTGCCCGTCCCGAATGTTATGCCACGCCGATCGACAATAAGTTGCAGGTCGCTGCACACGCTTATTCGGACCAGGTCCTGGAAGCTGCCCAGCAGAAGAAGGCGACTCCGAAGTTCGAACGCGCTAAAAGCATGACCTTCGATGGCAGGCGGATCGTATATATTTCCGGCACGGCTGCTATCCGGGGAGAAGAAAGCTTGGTGGGAGTGGGCCTCGGACGACAGCTCCATATCACAATGGAGAATATCGACCAGTTGATCGGAAATGCTAAGTTGAAGATGTTGCGCGTCTACCTGAAAGAAAAATCTTTCTACGAAGAAGCACGCGAATTGTTGGAAGGCTATCGGTTGGATATACCGATTTCCTATATGTGGGCGGATGTTTGCCGGGATGAGTTACTGATCGAGATAGAAGGGATCGCCATCGAATAGGAGTTTCATAGGCATGGAACAAAAGTTTCATGGGCATGAAACTAAAATTACGTCGGCATGAAACTAAAATTACCTAAAGAGGAAAGAACGAATATTACTAACTAAATAAACAAAAGAAAGAAATGAAAAAGAATCTGATGAAATTAACGGCTATGGGAGCACTCTTGCTTTCTATGGCAGCATGTACCGGCAAAACATCTACTGGCGAAGCTACTTGTTGCGCAGCAGCAGGTAAAGGACAATGCACCGAACAGTGCGGAAGTGATTGTGAGAATGAATGTGGAAACAATGCTAACTGTAAAAATAAGAAAGAAATGAAGTATTCAAAGAAGTACACAAACGCCGACTTTTACAAAGACGGCAAGTTCCAACAGGATGTTGCCACAGAGGCAATGAAAGACATGTTTGCTTTCTACGGTGTTCCTTACACCGAGTTGATGGCTAAAGACATGTGGGTAACAGATTTCGGTCTGGGTGATTTTGAAAACGTAGGTATGGGCGGTATCTTCTGGGTGAACGACGCAGACTATGGCTACTTCGCTCATGCAATCTATCTGCTTCCGGGACAGATGATCCCCGAGCACGCTCATGTGAAAACTAAATTCCCGGCTAAACACGAGTCTTGGATGGTAGAAAAAGGATGGGTGTATAACTTCTCTGAAATAGGAGACGAAACACCTAACGCTCCGGCTATTCCTGCCACTCACGGCGCTATCAAGAGCAAGAACTTCGTGGTTCAGAATGTCGGTGATGTTCTTCGCCTGAAAAAACTGGAAACATTCCACTTTATGATGGCTGGTCCTGAAGGTGCTATTGTTGATGAATGGGCATGCTATCACGATAACGACGGCTTGCGCTTCACTCATCCGAAAGCTTCGTTATAATATAAGTAATACCACCTTATAATTTATTACATGAACAAATACTATTTATTAGTATCACTCTTTCTGTCCTCTTCTGCCCTGGTATCCGCAGGACCCAAGCAGAAGAAGGCGGAAACGTGGATTGATGCTTCAGTCAAAGCTAAGACGGAATTGCAGGCAAAGCTGAAGAAATCCGGAATGCCGATCATCTCTACCTGGATGAAACATAAGGCGAAAGCCGAACCTTTCGTGGTAGACTTGAAAGGACTGGATAAGCTGGTGCTTGTGACTGCCGGAGGTCCCGACGGTACGGATTACGACCAGGCTGTATGGGCAAACGCCCGTCTGATAAAAGCCGATGGTACAGCCGTATGGTTGGACGAGGTTCCTTATGAATATGGTGTTGCCGGTTGGGCGGCGCCTAAGATGAACACAAATGCTTACGATCATGAGATTTTCATTGCCGGAAAAGAATACAAACACGGTGTCTTCTGTCATGCAAACGGCACATTGGTCTATCCGATCAATGGTGAATATGTCCGTTTTGAAGCTGAAGTCGGTATCGATGATACATCGAGCGGCGGAAGCGTCTTTTTCCAGGCGTTGAACACTGTTCCGGCTTTCGTGGCAGAAGAGTTGAATGCCAAATATCCGAAGGAAATCGGTATGTTAGGCGCTGTATTGGACGGCTTGGATACTTGGCTGATTACTCCGGATGCTTCTGTCGAGAAACAGGCTGCGGAGAATGCAATCGCCCGGTTGAAAGACGGTGCTTATTTCACCAATGTAGCGAAGCAGATTGCCGGTGAGAAAGACCTCTATACACAGATACACCAGTATCTTGCATTGGTCGAAAAAGTACAGGAAGTCTATAACCTGCAGAACGAACTGGAATGGTTGAACGTGGAAGCTGTCAAGCTGGCCTTTGCCGATATGAAAAAGCAAAAGGGTTATGACGCTGCCAAATACGAACCGATGCTGAACGAATTGATACAGCTCGAAAAGAAAGGCTTCAAAGGTATTTACAACGATGACGCGCAGGTGATAGCCGATGCCAAGAAAGCATTGGAATGCAAACGTGCCATCTTGCTGGCCAACCCGTTGCTGGATGCCGATAAAATTGTGGCTGCCCGCTTTAAAGTAGGGGCCAAGGCACATCAGATCATGACTCCTTCATTAGGAACGCAGGCTAACAACTGGAGTAACCAGGAATCGGCCGGACGTGAAGGTTTCGATGCTGAAATTGTCGAACTCTCCAATCTGCGCGGCGACGTACAGATGCGTCAGGTCTACAAGCCGACGAACGGTTCTTCCATTGCCGACCTGAAGTTGCACTGGGACGGTGACCGTGTGATGTTCACACAGACACAGGACGACAAGCGTTGGAACATCTACGAAGTGAAGTTAGATGGAACCGGCTTCAAGCCGTTGGTGGAAAACGACGAACCGGACTTGGAGTTCTATGACGGGACTTACCTGCCCGACGGCCGTGTGATTGCTATCTCCAATATCGGTTACCAAGGTGTTCCTTGTGTGAACGGTTCCGATGCAGTAGGAAATATGGTGCTGTATAATCCGAAGGATAAGAGCATGCGCCGTCTGACGTTCGACCAGGATGCCAACTGGAATCCGGTTATCATGAATAACGGACGTGTGATGTACACCCGTTGGGAATATACCGATCTGACTCACTATTATTCCCGTATCGTCATGCACATGAACCCGGACGGAACGGAGAACAAGGCTCTCTATGGTAGCGGCGCGATGTTCCCGAACAGTACGTTCGACGTGCAGCCTTTGCCCGGTCATGGTTCTGCCTTCGTCGGCATCATCTCCGGCCACCACGGTGTAGCCCGTTCAGGCCGTATGATTATCTTCGATCCGACAAAAGGACGTAAGAGCACACTCGGTATGGTACAGGAAATTCCTCACCGCAACCGTCCGGTCAAAGAAGAAATCAAAGACCAGCTGGTAAACGGCGTATGGCCGCAGTTCATCAAACCGACTCCGCTGAACGACAAATATTTCTTAGTTGCAGCCAAGTTAGACCCGCATGCACTGTGGGGACTTTATCTGGTGGACGTTTACGACAACGTGACTTGCTTGATGCAGGCCGAAGGTGAAGGATATATCAGCCCGATCCTGGTGCGCAACACCAAGACTCCTCCGTCTATTCCTGACCGTGTGAAGCTGAATGAAAAGGAAGCAACCTTCTTTATCCAGGATATCTACGAAGGCGAAGGCCTAAGAGGCATTCCTCGCGGTACGGTTAAATCTCTCCGTCTGCATGCTTACGAATATGCGTATGTGAAAACTCGCTCCGATCATAACTGGCATGGTATTCAGTCCGGTTGGGACATCAAGCGTATGTTAGGTACGGTTCCTGTCGAAGAAGACGGTTCCGTGATCTTCAAAGCTCCGGCCAATACTCCTATTTCCATCCAGCCGTTGGATAAGGATGGCGTTGCTATCCAGTGGATGCGTAGCTGGGTGACAGGCCAGCCGGGTGAAGTGGTTTCCTGTATCGGTTGCCACGAAGACCAGAATCAGATTCCTATTCCGAAGCGTGTGATCGCATCGCAGAAGGCTCCGTCGGTTTTGACTTTGCCGGAAGGCGGTACGCGTTCCTTTACGTTCGATCTGGAAGTGCAGCCGATTCTTGACCGTGCATGTATCGCTTGTCACAATGGCAATGGCAAAGCATTCGATCTGCGTGGCGGCGTGAAAGACGAGTTGGGTTACGGTACGTCTTATCTGAACCTGCATCCTTATGTGCACCGCCAAGGTGGTGAAGGTGATATGGTTGTCTTGCAGCCGTACGAATATCATCCGAACACCAGTGAACTGGTCCGCCTGTTGAAGAAAGGTCATCACAACGTGAAACTGACGGATAAGGAATGGAAAACGCTTTATAACTGGATCGACTATAACGCTCCGGACAAGGGTTATTTCAATGCAAATGTCTTGGATATGCTTCCTTACAAGGGATTCGACCAGATCAAACGCCGTAAGGATTTGACCGACAAGTATGCAAATGGTGCCGGTGTGGACTGGAAGAAAGAGATTGCCGACTATGCCGACTATCTGAAGAAACAAGGCCCGATCACTCCGGAAATGCCGGAAAAAGCTGCTCCTGTCAAGGAAAAGCAGGTGAAGGTGAAAGGCTGGCCTTTCGGTGCAGACCGTATCAAGGAAATGCTGGCGAAGGAAACAGAAACCCGTAAAACGGTGGAAATCGCTCCGGGCGTTAAGATTAACTTCGTACGTGTTCCTGCCGGTGAATTTGTAATGGGTAGCTATCGTGGTGAACCGGATACTTATCCGACAGCTAAGGTGAAGATAGATAAAGGTTTCTGGATGGCGGAATTGGAAACAACCAACGAACAGTTCAACGTAGTCTTCCCGGATCACGACAGCCGTTTCGTAGACCAGCAGTGGAAGGACCATGTGAACCAGGGTTATCCTGCCAACAAACCGGAACAGCCTGTTATCCGTGTCAGCTACAACGATGCCATGGAGTATTGCAAGAAACTGAGCGAAAAGACCGGTCTCAACATTACGCTTCCGACAGAAGCGCAGTGGGAGTGGGCTTGCCGCGCCGGTAGCGACCAGGACTTCTGGTATGGCGATATGCACACCGACTTCGGCAAGAAAGACAACTTGGCCGACAAGACAACGCTGTTGCTTGCCGTTTCCGGTATAGACCCGCAGCCGATGGCAAAGACCAATCCGTGGTACAAATACTACACCTTCCTTCCGAAAGAAGAAAGCGTGGACGACGGTAATCTTGTCCAGGTAGGCGGTAAGGCATACGAAGCCAATCCGTTCGGTCTGTACAGCATGCACGGGAACGTAGCCGAATGGACCCGTTCGGATTATGTATCTTATCCGTATAATGAAAAGACGAAAGAGACATCTGAATACAAGGTGGCACGTGGCGGTTCCTATATCGACCGTCCGAAATATGCCGCATCTTATACCCGTAAGGCTTATTACCCGTATCAGCGTGTGTTTAATGTCGGCTTCCGTATGATCATTGAAGATTGATAATTAAGATGTATAAATGACATCTATCAACTAATAGAGCACACAGATGTGGCGGATTGCCACGGATTATTTCATTACATGATTAATCTGCGTACATTTGCCGCATCTGTGAACTCTAATTATAATGTAAATGAAAACAAGTCTCGAAAGATTTTTCTCCTCTTTTGTAACGACGATTGTCCTGTTACTGATTTATGCCTTTGGCCTGGCCGTTGCCACTTTCATTGAAAAGTATCACGGTACAGCTGCAGCCAAAGCAATGGTTTATTATTCCCCTTTATTCTTCCTTCTTCAATTCCTTTTAGTTGTCAATTTCCTGGCGGCAGTCGCCAAACACCAATACCTGAAACGTGGCAAATGGGGACTGATACTGACCCATTTTGCTTTTATCATCATCCTATTAGGAGCTCTCACCTCTTTCCTTTTCGGTGAGGAAGGCATCCTGCATTTGCGTGAAGGAGAGACAAGCAACCGGATTGCTGTCCGTACTTCCGATAACACAACCTATCATACCCTGCCTTTTTCCGTTGAACTGAAGAAATTCACCTTAACCCGTTATCCCGGTTCCGCCAGCCCTTCGTCTTACGAGAGCGAAGTAATTGTCCATGTGGACGGACAGGATCGTGAAGAACGGATCTATATGAATAATATTTTGGATGTAAAAGGTTACCGCTTCTTCCAGGCCTCCTATGACCAGGACGAACACGGAACCATCCTTTCCGTCAACCGTGATGTGGCCGGACGGAATATAACTTATACCGGTTACTTGATATTGTTGGTTGGTTTGATTCTCAGCCTGGTCGGTAAAGATTCCCGTTTTATGCGTCAGAGCCGCCGGTTGAAAGAACTGCGCCGGTCGATGGATGTAGCGGTTGTGTTGTTTGCCTTACTGGCTTTCTCCATGCAGGCGGAAGCAAAAGGTGATGCTTCTCCCATGCTGGATGCCGTACAGAAATACCAGGTGAGCCCTGTCCATGCCGAACTGTTCGGCGCTCTGCCGATCCAGTCGGCTAATGGGCGTATGATGCCGGTCAATACGTTCTCTTCCGAAGTGCTTCGTAAACTCCATAAATCGGATAAGATCGGCAAACTGAATTCCGACCAGTTCCTGTTGAGTCTTCTGGCCATGCCGGATATGTGGATGCGGGTTCCTTTTATCGCTTTGTCTAACCCCGAATTAGCAAATTATTATGATCTGACGGACGGCGAATGTGCTTATATCCAGGTTTTCGACAGTAACGGTAATTATAAGTTACAGGATAAGCTGGAAGAGGCTTATAATAAAATGCCTGCCCAGCGTACCCGTTTTGATAAGGATTTGATGAAACTGGACGAACAGATGAACATCGTCCATCAGTTGATGAACCACCAGATGTTGAACCTCTTCCCGAAGGAGAACGATCCGAATCATAAATGGTATGCGCCGGGGGATGACCTTTCGGTTTTTGCCGGTAAGGACTCCATGTTTGTATCCCGCATCCTCGAATGGTATTTAGGCGAAGTGCAGGAGGCGTTAAAGAGTGGTGACTGGGCGAAAGCCGATGAAGTGGTAGGGATGATCAGCACATATCAGCAGGCAAAGAACAAAACACTCGATATCAGTCCTAAACGGATGGAGGCAGAGTTGAAATACAACAAGATGGATGTCTTCCGCTATTGCAAGATCGGCTATCTGATCCTGGGTGGGCTGTTGCTGGTCCTCTCTTTTGGTATGCTGTTCCGTCAGAGCCGTTGGATGAAGATGACTGCCTGGCTATTAGGTATTGGTGTGTTAGTTGTATTTCATTACCATATGTTCGGTATGGGGATGCGTTGGTATATCGGAGGCTATGCTCCCTGGAGCAATTCATACGAGACGATGGTCTATGTCGGATGGGCGACTGTCCTGGCAGGTTTGTTGTTCGTGCGGCGCAGTACGATCACCTTTGCGTTGGCTACCCTGTTTGGTGGTATCATTCTTTTTGTGTCCAGTTTGAATTGGATGGATCCGGAGATCAATCCGCTTGTTCCTGTTTTGAAATCTCCCTGGTTGATGTTTCATGTTGCGGTTATCGTAGCTGCTTACGGTTTCTTCGGTATCAGTTGCTTGATCGGGTTGACCAATATGGTGATGATGTCTATCCTGGGAAAGAAGAACGGGGAGATGCTGAAGGCACGCATTACGGAACTGAGTATTGTGAACGAGATGGCGCTTTGGGTAGGACTTGCCCTGATGACTGTCGGAACGTTCCTCGGAGCTGTCTGGGCTAACGAATCATGGGGCCGTTACTGGGGATGGGATCCGAAGGAGACTTGGGCGCTGATTACGATGGTTGTTTATGCCGTGGTTGCCCATCTTCACTTGGTAAAACGTTGGAATAACCCCTGGTTGTTCAACTTAACGTCCGTCGTTGCGTTTGCCTCCGTACTGATGACTTTCTTCGGTGTCAATTATTTCCTGAGCGGGATGCATTCATACGGGCAGAATGATAATGTGAATGGAATATTCGCCTATCTATATATGGCATTGGGAGTCGTCGTCGTTCTGGCTTTCCTGTCACATAGAGGATGGAAGAGGGGAGTATAAAGTTTTTATGCTTTGAAGTAGATAGAATTAACAACGAATAATATTACGAACACTTAAAATTAATTAGTCATGAGAACATTTAATCACGTCGGTATCGTAACGACAGAAAAAGTAGAAGGGGCTATGTATAATGAAGGCCTGAGTGTATGGTTGACGGATTACAGCAAGAGCCCGAACCGTATCGAATTCCTGAAATTTGAAGCAGGAAGCTGTCTGCCCGAGCTGGTGCAGAAACAGGGACATATCGCTTACACCGTTCCTTCCTTGGAAGAAGAGCTGAAAGGCAAAAAGGTCATTTTTGGTCCGGCTGTGTGTGACGAACATCTTACGATCGCTTTCATCGAAGAAGAAGGCATTGCTATTGAAATCATGGAGATTAAATAATAATATAAATAACTTAAATAGGAGGAAAATACCATGTCAGACATTAAGACAAAATTCATAAATGATCCTGAACAGATAACACCCGAATTGTTGGAAGGCTATGTATTGGCATATCCCGACCAGGTTAAATTGGGAGGTGAAAACATCGTAGTACGTGCGAATCCGAAGAGCGAAGACAAGGTCGCTATCGTTACCTTGGGCGGTTCCGGCCATGAACCTGCATTGAGCGGATTCGTTGGCGAAGGGATGCTGGACTGCTCCGTTGTGGGAGATGTGTTTGCCGCTCCCGGCGCACAGCGTCTTTTTCAGGCTTTGCAACTGATGAAACGCGAAGCCGGTATCCTGTTAGTTGTCTTGAACCACTCGGGCGACGTGATGAGTGCAAACATGGCTTGCCAGTTGGCAGAACGTGTAGGCATCAAGGTGAAGCAAGTGCTGACTCATGATGATATCAGTGCCGGTATCGGTGCTAACATAGACGACCGCCGCGGTCTGGCCGGATGTGTGCCATTGTACAAGATACTGGGTGCTGCCGCCGAAGAAGGCAAATCACTGGATGAGCTGGCTGAAATAGCAGAACGTTATAATAAAAATGTAGCAACTCTGGCTGTTGCTATGCGCTCTTGTACACATCCGCAGAATGGTGGTACGATCACTGACCTGCCTGCCGGTATCATGGAGATCGGTATGGGGCAGCATGGTGAAGGCGGCGGCGGACAGAAACCGTTGGTATCAGCTGACGATACGGCTGCTGAAATGGTGGACCTGCTCTGCCAGCAGCTTCAGCCGAAGGCCGGCGATAAGATGATGCTTATCATCAACGGTGTAGGAGCTACTACACACATGGAACTGAACATTATCTTCCGTAAAGCCTACAAGGAATTGGAAGCCCGTGGTTTGCAGGTTGTCGTGAGCCGCATCCAGGAAATCCTGACTGTACAGGAACAGGCCGGTTTCCAGATGATCATGGCTATCCTCGACGAAGACCATATCGACTATCTGAAGAATAAACGTGCTGATGCACCTTACTGGACAACAATCGGTAAATAAATGAGATATGAAACAATTGACTATCGAGAACTTCAAGGCGATGCTGGACACCGCCTTGAAGAACATCAAAGAACGCGAAGACGAATTCTCTAAACTGGACGCCGTTATCGGTGACGGTGACCACGGACAGGCAATCGTAACGGCTATGTCCGCTATTGTTGCTACGGCTCAGAAAGGAACAGAGTTTAAATCCATGTTGAACGATATGGGTTTCGACGTCATGTTGCAGGTGAGCGGCTCTACCAGTACCCTGCTGGGTGCCTTTTTCTTAGGTATGAGTGACCATGCTGCCGGGACGGAACTGGATGCAGCCGGAGTGAAAGCGATGTTTGCCGGTGGCCTTGCCAACGTGCAGAAACAGACAAAAGCTCAGAAAGGTGACAAGACCATGATGGACGCACTGATCCCTGCTGTGGATGCTATTCAGGCATGCCCTTCCGACGACATCAAGGAAATACTGGAAGCCGGAGCAAAAGCCGCTCTTGCCGGTGCTGCTTCGACTGTCGATATGAAAGCTAACTTCGGTCGTGCCCGTAACTACGGTGAACGTTCCATCGGTTATGCCGACAGTGGTGCTACTTCCTGGAGCTGTATGTTTGCTTCATTCGCCCAGGCATTATAACACACTCCTCGTAGGGACGGTTCGCGAACCGCCCCTACGGCAGATTTTATTAATTGTATAACAAATAAAGAAAGGAATAACACTATGCCAGATATGGATGGTTTCAGAGAAGCAAACAACTATGGTTTCGGACAGACTTCTCAATTTGATAATTTTCATGTAAAAGGTGCGTCTAACTTACCCTGGGGAATGAAAGACCGTCTTTCCCGTATCTTCAACCCGAAAACAGGTCGTGCTGTCATGTTGGCATTCGACCATGGATTTATTATGGGGCCGACTTCAGGTTTGGAACGTATCGACCTGAACATCGTTCCCCTCGTACAGTATGCCGACTGTATCATGTGTACACGCGGTATCCTGCAAACTTCGATCCCTGCTAATATCAATAAACCTGTCTGCTTGCGTTCGGATGCCGGTTCTACGATCCTCACGGAACTGAACCGCAATGTCCTGATCGACATCGAAGATGCAATCCGTTGCAATGCTTCCGCCCTGGCAGTCATGTTCTCAGCCGGTGACGGCGATCAGGAAGCGATCACGGCTGCCAACCTGGTTGAAGCCGTGGATATGGGTAACCGCTACGGTATCCCTGTGATGGGCGTTACGGCTGTCGGCAAACAGATGGCACGCGACTCCCGTTATTTCGCACTGGCTTCCCGCGTATGTGCTGAAAACGGAGCTTCTATCGTGAAGACTTACTATTGCGACGGTTTTGAAAAGGTTGCTGCTTCCTGTCCGGTTCCCGTAGTGATTGCCGGCGGTAAGAAACTCCCTGAGAAAGAAGCGCTCGAACTCTGCTATAACGCCGTTAACGATGGGGCTGCCGGTGTCGATATGGGACGTAATGTCTTCCAGAGCGAAAACCCTGCTGCCATGATCCAGGCTGTACATGCTGTTGTACACGAAGGTTTGACGCCGGAACAAGGCTTTGAAATGTTCAAGGATTTGTCAAAATAATAAGCCATGCGTAAATTATTTACATATCTCTGTTCTGCATTGTTGCTGGTGACTGCCACTTCCTGCGAGAAGAAAACAGAGAAATTACTGTTAGGCGGCTCCGGCTGGAACAAGATCGTGATCATCGATAAGAACACCAAGCAGGTGGAATGGGAACATCCTCTTGAAAAAGGATGGGAATGTAATTCCGCTGTTGCCACTCCGGATGGTAACATCCTCTTTGCCTATGCCAGAGGAGCAAAGCTAATCGACCGCAATCACCAGGAGATCTGGAATATTGCAGCTCCAGATACTTGCGAGATGCAGACAGCCCGCGTATTGCCCGACGGCAACTATTTGTTAGGTTGGGTAGGCCATCCGGCTGTTATCATGGAAGTAAGCCCGAAAGGCGATATTCTGTCGCGTACCGAGTACGAAACAGGTATCGAACATCCGCACGCCCAGTTCCGCCAGCTGAACAAGAACGAACGTGGTAACTACCTGATGCCTCTTTTCGCTACTTCACAGGTTCGCGAGATATCTCCGGCTGGTGAAGTCGTGAAGATTACAACGCTTGAAGGAACTCCTTTTACTACGTTAGCTTTGGCTAACGGTAACTATTGGGTTGCCTGTGGCGACGGTCATTCCCTGATGGAAGTGAATCTCGATAACGGGCAGGTGGCCCGTCGTTTCGGTGAGAACGATATCAAAGGTGCCCGTCTCTTCTTTGTTGCCGGTCTGCTTCCCGCAAAGGATGGCGGCCTGTATGTTTGTAACTGGCAGGGCCACGACAAGAATGCCGTAGAAGCCAACAGCCCGCAGGTATTCGAGATCAACGAGAAAGGCGAAATACTTTGGAGCCTGAATGACAATGAAAAGTTCGGTATGATTTCTACGATCAGTGCGATCGAATAATCGCGATACTGTATAATCTTTCTACCCTATAGCCTTTTGCGAGACAGGCTATAGGGTATTTTTTTTAATTAGAAGGTTGTATATAAGTTTTATTTATCATCCCATAGATAAAACTTATCCCGGTTCTGAGTAGCGCTTGATTTTTCTATGTTACCTTTGTGCTTAACAAATCTAAATAAACCAATATTTATGCTTAACACTATTCTTAGTAAGAGGACGGCATTACCTGTAGGGCTGCTTGCATTGGCTCTGGTATTGCCTTCGTGTGGTTCTTCCGAATACAAGAAGTATGCGGATAACCAGGCAAAACAGGTTGCTTCCATTCTTCGGGAGAACGGATGCATGGAATGTCACTCGGCTACGGCACCGCTTCCTTTCTATGGCAAACTTCCCCTGATCGGCCCGACGGTAAAGGCTGATATGCGGGAGGGTACACGCTATCTGGATCTGACGGCTATGCTGGATGCGCTCGACAATGGCAAACTCGTTTCCGAATCCGACCTGGCAAAGGTGGAGGATGCCGCTCTTTCCGGCTCCATGCCTCCCGCCAAGTATTCCCATATGCCGATGCATTGGGGTACCACGCTTGACAGCAGTGAAAAGGCTGTACTGCTCTCATGGGCTAAAGATGTACGTAAAAAGAATTACTCGACACCGACTGTCGCCGAAGAATTTGCCAACGAACCAGTACAGCCACTGCCTGTATCGATTCCGACCGATCCGGCAAAGGTGGCGTTGGGCTTCGATCTCTATCACGACACACGCCTTTCGGGTGATAATACGATTTCTTGTGCAACTTGTCACGGATTGGCTACCGCAGGTGTGGACCGTAAACAATATTCCGAAGGTATTGACGGGCAGTTTGGTGGCGTGAATGCTCCGACGGTCTATAACTCGGCTCTGAATATTCTCCAGTTCTGGGACGGACGTGCTGCCGACCTGAAAGAACAGGCTGCCGGTCCTCCTCTGAATCCGGTGGAAATGGGTAGCCTTTCGTTCGACGATATCTCGGCTAAGCTGGCTGAAGATAAAGAGTTGAGCAAACGTTTTCTGGAAGTCTATCCGGAAGGTTTCAACCAGTCGACTATAACCGATGCAATTGCCGAATTTGAAAAGACGTTGCTCACTCCGAGCCGTTTCGACAAATATCTGATGGGCGATAAAACAGCTTTGACTGCCGAAGAAATTGCCGGTTACGAATTGTTCAAGGAAAACAAATGTGCAACTTGCCATACCGGTGCTAATCTTGGCGGACAGTCGTTTGAATACATGGGTATCAAGGATAACTACTTCGATTATCGTGGTACGGGCTTGACTGATGGAGACAACGGACGCTATGCCGTGACTAAGAACGAACAGGATCGTCACCGTTTCAAGACCCCGACATTGCGTAACGTGATGCTTACGCCTCCGTATATGCATGACGGTTCGATTGCCACAGTGGAAGACGCTATCCGCATCATGCACCAGTTCCAGATCGGTAAGAACATTTCTTCTGACGATACCAAGAGTATTGTGGCATTCCTGAATACGCTGACCGGAGAGTATAACGGCGAGCTGTTACAATAAAATCCGGTTTTTTGCGTTATTGCTAAGTAAGACAAACAATAACGTGCATGCCCTTCCGTCTGGTACATATCATTCTTCTGCTGGTCGCTCTCACGAGCGTCGGTGAAGCGTGGGGCCAGGAGGAAGGGCTTGCTTCTTATTACCACAAGCGTTTTCATGGACGTAAGGCGGCCGATGGGAGTATCCATGATAACGACGAGCTGGTGGCTGCCCACCGGACCTATCCTTTCGGTACTTACCTTCGTGTCACGAACCTTTCCAATATGAAGCGGGTGATTGTCTGTGTCACTGATCGCGGTCCCTTCCGCAAAGGACGTATTATCGATGTTTCCGACGGTGCCGCCGAACTGTTAGGATTTAAGAAAAAAGGACTTGCCCGTGTCCGTATCGAAGTCGTTCCCGGAAAGATCGATCTTAGTTTCCTCGACTTCCTTTATCCCGAAATGCCTTTCTTAAAGGTTGATCATCTTCGTCTGAAGCCTCCTTACAGGATGGAGATTAATAAATAATCTAATGATTTTCTAATCTCACCTAAGAGTTTTCTAATCAGATATTCAGGCCGGTAAAACTATAGGTCTGTACATTTGCCCAAAAAAGAAAAAGCAAATGTGCAAACCTGTTTTATTTATATTATTATTCTTTCGTATATGGACGGTTACGGCGCAGGATAATACCGTTAAACTGTCTTTGGAAGATGCGATCGGGCGCTTTACCACGTGTAATCTTTCGTTGATAGCCGAGCGCTACAATATTGACATGGCCGAGGCCGAAGTCATTCAGGCAAAACTGTTCGATAACCCCGTAATCTCACTCGAACAGAATATCTATAACCGTAATAACGGCAAATATTTTGATGTAGGACGTGAAGGAGAAGCTGTTGTGGAGATCGAGCAGCTGATCTACATTGCCGGTCAGCGTAACAAGCGTGTCCGTCTGGAAAAGATCAATAAGGAAATGGCTGCCTACCAGTTTGAGGAAGTTCTCCGTACACTGCGGGGAGAACTGAAATCTAAGTTTATCGATCTTTATTATACGCAAAAGTCTGTATCGGTCTACGACCGTGAGATCAGCTATCTGTCGACATTGCTCAATGTCTATAAGGAGCAGAGCGCGAAGGGGAATGTCTCCTTGTTGGAGAAGTCTCGTATTCAGGCTCTCCTGCTTTCATTGCAACAGGAAAGGAATGATCTTTCCAACGAATTGCTCACTTTGCAAGGCGATCTCCGGCTACTGTTAGGATTGAAAAGCAGTGAGCTTCTCGAACCGCTTTTCGATGAATCGGTATTGGAACGTATCGACCTGGATAAGCTCCCGTTTGCCGAGTTGAGCGCCCGTCTTTCCGTCCGTCCGGATCAGAAGTTCGCTGAGGCGGGCATACGGGCATCGGAAGCGGACGTGCGGTTGCAAAAATCGCTTGCATTCCCGGAAGTGAGCCTGAAAGGTGCGTATGACAGGGCTGGGAACTTCTGTAATAATTATTTCGCAATCGGGCTAAGTGTATCGGTCCCGATCTTCAATCGCAATCAGGGGAATATTAAATCGGCGCGCCTCTCGGTGTTGCAGAACAATAGCCGGGCGGAGTTAGTCCGCCGGCAAGCGGATAACGAACTGTTTGCCTGCTATACCAAACTGGAAAAGGCTTTACAGTTATACCGTTCGTCAGACTATGAGCTGGAACGGGATTTCAATCGTATCATCGAAGGGGTGAATACAGGTTTCCAGAAGCGTAATATCAGCCTGTTGGAATTTATCGACTACTATCAGGCTTATAAGGAAACCTGTCTACAGTTGTATAACATAAAGAAGAATGTGTTGCAAGCTGTGGAAGACTTGAATACGGTTGTAGGAGATTAATACGGATAAATAAAATAAACTCAAAAACATATGAATAAGAATAATTTATTAATAATTCTTTTGCTTCCCTTGTTCGCCTCTTGTGGTAAACAGGTGGCAGTACAGGAAAAAGCGGCTGACGGTCTGATGTTGACGGATAGCCTTCAACAGGTCATCTCTATTGACACCGTCCGGGAAACCGCATTAAATAACGAACTGCTATTGAACGGACGTGTAACTTTTGATGCCGGCCAGGTAGCACATGTCTATCCCATCTTCGGCGGAACCATTGCACAGGTAAACGTGGAGATTGGCGATTATATCCGCAAAGGCGATGTCCTTGCCGTTATCCGAAGCAGTGAAGTGGCTGATTTCGAAAAGCAACAGAAAGATGCCGAGCACCAGCTCGCATTGGCAAACCGCAACTTCGAGGCGACGCGCGATATGCTTGATAGCGGAACCGCTTCCGAACGCGATCTTCTGCAAGCCGAACAGGAGGCAGCTAATGCAAAGGCAGAGGTGAAAAGGCTTCGAGAAGTTTATGATATCTATCAAATCAATGCGAACTCGACTTATAATATTGTATCTCCCGTTTCCGGCTTTGTGGTGGAAAAGAATATCAGCAAGAATATGTTGATCCGTTCTGATCAGGGAGAAGAGTTATTTACCGTTTCCGGTCTTGACAACGTTTGGGTGATGGCTGATGTGTATGAAGGCGATATCCGGAAGGTAAACGAAGGTGCGGATGTCCGTATTACGACACTTGCTTATGGGAAGGACAAGGAGTTCACCGGGACGATCGACAAGGTTTATAATATACTGGACGATGAGAGTAAGACGATGAAAGTACGTATCAAATTGAATAATAAGGATTATATGCTTAAACCGGGAATGTTTACGAATGTGTATGTGCAATGTCGGGTGGAAGGGGAACTTATGCCCCGTATTCCGGCCCATGCCCTGATATTTGAAGGGGGCAAACAGTATGTCGTATGTGTTGGTCCGGATGGATACCTCCGCATGCAGGAGGTCGATGTCTATAAACAGACTGACAAGTATTGCTACCTGAATACCGGTTTGAAAGAGGGCGACCGGGTAGTGAACAAGAATGCGTTGTTAGTTTACAATGCGCTGAAATAATGATCCTTTAGAAGAGAAGACAAGATGCATACATTCATAGATAAGATTATCACCTTTTCCCTCAGGAACAAGTTTTTTATCTTTTTCCTGACCGTGATAGCCATTATTGCCGGAGCTGTCAGTTTCCTGCATACGCCCGTCGATGCCTTTCCTGATGTGACGAATACGAAGGTGACCATCATCACCCAGTGGCCGGGACGAAGTGCAGAAGAGATCGAGAAGTTTATCACGATCCCGATCGAGATAGCCATGAATCCGGTACAGAAGAAGACGGATATCCGGAGTACGACCTTGTTCGGGCTGTCGGTGATCAATGTGATGTTTGACGATGACGTAGACGATTTCTATGCCCGCCAGCAAGTCTATAACCTGCTGAACGATGCCGACCTGCCGGAAGGCGTGACACCCGAGGTACAACCTTTGTACGGACCGACAGGGGAGATTTTCCGCTATACGCTGCGCAGTGACAAACGGACGGTGCGCGAGTTGAAGACGTTCCAAGACTGGGTGATCGAGCGGAAGCTGCGTGCGGTGCCCGGAGTGGCGGACATCGTCAGCTTTGGCGGTGAAGTCAAGACGTTTGAAGTGAGCGTGAACCCGAACCAGTTGATTAACTATGGAGTGACGACGCTCGAACTGTATGATGCCATTGCCAAGAGTAATATCAATGTGGGCGGTGATGTGATTACACGCAGTTCGCAGGCGTATGTCGTCCGGGGTATCGGTCTGATTAATGATGTGAAGGAAATCGAGAACATCGTTGTCAAGAACATCAACGGAACGCCTATTTTGGTTAAAAACCTGGCGGATGTGCATGAGTCATGCCTGCCGCGTCTCGGACAGGTAGGCCGGATGGAAGAGGACGACGTCGTGCAAGGGATCATCGTGATGCGGAAAGGGGAGAACCCCGGCGAAGTGATTGCCGCGCTGAAGGATAAGATTGCCGATATCCAGCAAAATGCGTTGCCGGAAGATGTGCAGATCGTACCGTTCTACGACCGGGAGGATTTGGTGAATCTCGCTGTGCGTACGGTTACGCATAACTTGATAGAAGGTATTTTACTGGTAACTTTCATTGTGTTGATTTTTATGGCGGACTGGCGTACAACGGTAGTGGTGTCCATCATCATACCGTTGGCGCTGCTCTTTGCCTTCATCTGCCTTCGGGTGATGGGAATGAGTGCCAACCTGTTGTCGATGGGGGCGATCGACTTCGGTATCATCATCGATGGGGCTGTCGTGATGGTGGAGGGGCTGTTTGTCGCGCTCGACAAGAAAGCGCGCGAGGTCGGGATGCCGGCCTTCAACGTGATGAGTAAGATGGGGATTATCCGGCATACGGCGAAAGACCGGGCGAAAGCCGTGTTCTTCTCCAAACTGATTATTATTACGGCTTTGGTTCCGATTTTCTCTTTCCAGAAAGTGGAAGGGAAGATGTTCAGTCCGCTTGCTTACACGTTAGGGTTTGCCTTGTTAGGAGCGTTGATCTTTACGTTGACGCTTGTACCGGTTCTCTCGTCGATGCTGTTGAAAAAGAATGTGCGCGAGAAACATAATCCGTTTCTTGCTTGGGTGAACCGGGCCGCAACAGGGCTGTTTGACCGCTGTCATGCCCATAAACGGATGACGATAACCGTTACGACTTTAGTTGCAGCCGTAGGGTTGTGGTGTTTCACACTTTTGGGGACGGAATTCTTGCCGCAGTTGAACGAAGGTTCTATCTATATCCGTGCGACGCTTCCGCAGAGTATCTCGTTGGATGAGTCTGTGAAACTGGCAAATCAGATGAGGCGTACGTTAGCTTCCTATCCGGAGGTCCGGCAAGTACTTTCGCAGACGGGACGCCCGAATGACGGGACGGATGCGACGGGTTTCTACAATATCGAGTTTCATGTGGACATCTATCCCGAGAAAGAATGGAAAAGCAAGTTGACAAAGGCGGAACTGATCGACCGGATGCAGGACCGGCTGGATGTTTATCCGGGTGTGGATTTCAACTTCTCGCAACCGATCAGTGATAATGTGGAAGAGGCTGCCAGCGGTGTGAAAGGCTCTATTGCGGTGAAGGTCTTCGGTAAAGATTTATATGAATCGGAGAAAAAAGCGGTTGAAGTCTATAAGGTATTACAGACCGTAGACGGCATAGAAGACTTGGGCGTCATCCGCAATATCGGGCAGCCGGAACTCCGGATCGAACTCAATGAATCCCGTCTGGCACGCTATGGTGTTGCTAAAGAGGATGTACAGTCGATCATCGAGATGGCGATAGGTGGCAAAAGTGCTTCATTGCTTTATGAGGATGAGCGGAAGTTCAATATCATGGTGCGTTACGACTCCACGTTCCGCCGTGGCGAAGAAGAGATCGGGAAGATATTGGTTCCGGCACGTGACGGGACGATGGTTCCGATTAAAGAGTTGGCTGATATCCGGACGATTACCGGACCACTGATTATCTATCGTGACAATCATGCCCGTTTCTGTGCTGTTAAGTTCTCTGTCCGTGGACGTGATATGGGAACGGCTGTTGCCGAGGCGCAGCAGAAAGTACAAAAACAGGTGAACCTTCCTGAAGGTTATACCCTGAAATGGACCGGTGATTTTGAGAATCAGCAGCGTGCGACAAAGCGGTTGGCACAAGTCGTGCCCGTCAGTATTGCGATTATCTTTATCATCCTTTTTGTTCTCTTCGGAAATGCCCGCGATGCAGGATTGGTTTTGTTGAATGTGCCCTATGCTGCCGTTGGAGGTATCCTCGCTTTGTTGATAACGCGGTTTAATTTTTCCATCTCGGCCGGTATCGGGTTTATCGCCCTTTTCGGTATCTGTATACAGAACGGGGTGATTATGATTTCGGATATCAAGAGTAACCTGAAAGCCCGTAGCCCGTTGGATGTGGCGGTGAAACAAAGTGTCCGTTCGCGTGTGCGTTCCGTCCTGATGACTGCGTCGATGGCCGCAATAGGTTTGATGCCGGCAGCCTTGAGTCATGGTATCGGCTCGGAAAGCCAGCGTCCGTTGGCAATCGTCATTATCGGCGGTCTGATCGGCGCGACATTCTTCACTCTTTTCGTCTTTCCGTTGATGGTGGAGGCTTTCTATCGCCGGATGCTTTACGATAAGGATGGGAAATTGTTACAACGCAGGTTGTAACGGGGAGTCAGGAATAATTTAATATATTTGTAGTCTGATACACGATATAAACAATGGCAAAGATACTATTAGTAGAAGATGAAGTGAACATCGCCTCGTTCATCGAGCGGGGGTTGCTGGAGTTCGGGCACGAGGTTCGTGTAGCCTATGATGGCCAGGCAGGTTGGGAGTTGGTTCAGCAGGAAGATTTCGAATTGCTGATCCTCGATATTATCATGCCGAAAATGAACGGTCTGCAACTCTGTAAGCAATACCGCCAGACGTATGGCTATCAGTCGCCGGTCATTATGCTGACCGCTTTGGGAACGACGGAAGATATCGTCAGTGGTCTGGATGCCGGTGCCGATGATTATCTGGTGAAACCTTTCAGTTTCCAGGAACTGGAGGCGCGTATCAAAGCCCTCCTGCGGCGTACGGGAGCGGAGCCGGCCGTTCCGCTTTTGACCTGTGGCGAACTGACACTCGATCCGTCCAGCCACCGGGCTACGCGCGGCAAGGTTGTGATCGATCTTACTGTTAAGGAATATCGCTTGCTTGAATATCTGATCCAGAATCAGGGAATGGCACAGAGCCGCCTAACACTCCTGAAGAACGTATGGGATAAGAATTTCGATACGAATACGAATGTGGTGGACGTCTATGTCAACTATCTCCGTAGTAAGATCGATAAGGATTTTGACCACAAAATGATCCGCACCGTGGTGGGAGTGGGCTATATGTTGGAAGCATGAAAACAGGAAATAAGATCGCTCTCTTTTATACGACTATCACCATCGGCATTATTGCAATGGTGACAGTTGTTTTTTATTTTGTGGCAACTAACTACATCAGCCGTCTTTATTATTCCTATCTGACCGAAAAGGCGTATGCTATTGCCGAGAAACATTGGGAGAAAGACGAGGTCGACGAGGAAGACTATGCCCGTATCCAGAAACACTATGAGGAGACGTTGCCGGTCGCTTCGGAAATATTGCTGAATGCGGACAGTCTTGCCGAAACACGAACTGTTTTATCCCGTTATCTGACGGACGATAAGATAAGTGATCTTTATAAAGGCAATGTTATCCGGTTCCATAAAGACAAGGAATTAGGGGCGGCAGTCTATTATCCCGATAATGAGGGCAATTTTATCGTTGTGGTGATTTCGAGTAACCAGTATGGCGGTGATATACAGCAACGGATCGGGTGGTTGCTGCTGGCTATGTTGGTGGTCAGTGCAGTCTTGGTCTATTTCGTAGGACGTCTGTATGCAACCCGTATGGTGGACCGTATAGATGCGGCTTACCAGAGCGAGAAGTCTTTTATCAGTAACGCCTCTCATGAGCTGAACAATCCGCTTACGGCCATTCAGGGAGAATGTGAGATCAGCCTGCTGAAAGAGCGTACGCCTGCCGAATATCAGGCCGCTTTGGGGCGTATCGCGTCGGAGACAAAGCGAATTATCCAGTTGATGAAAAACTTGCTCTTCCTCTCTCATGGAGATAAGGAAATACTTAAGAATGAGCGCGAGACAGTCCTGTTGGCCGATTTCCTGATGCAGTTCGTCGGCAACCGGATTCGCTTTACAACCGATAACTTTGCTTTTGTCATTCAGGCAAATCCGTATCTGCTGAAGATAGCAATCAATAATATCCTGAATAACGCCTGTAAGTATTCCGGGGAAGCGCCTGTCGAAATGCGTTTGAAAGGCGCTACCTTAACTATTACCGATACGGGCATCGGCATCCCGGAAGAGGAAATCACCCGTGTGTACCAACCTTTCTATCGCGCCTCCAATACACGGGAATTTGCCGGACACGGCATCGGCCTCAGTCTTTCCATGCGTATCCTGCGGACCTACGGGGCTGAAGTGAATATCCTTTCGGAAGTAGGTAAGGGGACAACGGTGGCGATTGAATTTCCGTAAGATTCAGGCAGTAATGCTTGCTTGGTAATAAAGATTGATTATCTTTGCGATATTGTTTAACTAAATGTATTAGCTATGGAAATAAAAGAAAGAGTTGGAATCTTTGTCTTAGACATTTCAAAGTTGATTTTCGGAGGAGTAATCCTTAGTAGTATTGTATCGGAAAATATTAATCCGGCTGTTGTATATGGTTTGGGTTTCTTTTTCTTTATGTTTGGAATCGCAATAGGATTTGTTTTAATTGATAACACTGATAAGAAAGGAGATTGTATATGAATATGATGTGGTTTATGGGAATGTGCTTATTAGGGACAGTTGTTATAGGCGGATTTTATTCATTTGGATAATAAGCGTAAAGCCGCTGCAGAAAAAAGAGAGCAGTCTTCAAAGGAAGCTGAATAAGAAATATTATTTATCAATTATAGACTGGGTCCGGTTAAGTACTTCTTAGCCGGACTTCGTTTTTATGACGGTTTGGCTGTAGCAACAATTAGCCTTCTTTGATTGTTAGATATAAAAACAAATAATATGGCATATAAGATTGCATTCTTTGGAGCTAAACCGTACGATATAGCTTCATTTGATAAAGTTAATGAAAAGTACAATTACGACATCCGTTACTATAAAGGACATCTGAACCCGAATAACGTAGTACTGACACAAGGTGTGGACGCTGTCTGCATCTTTGTAAACGACACTGCCGACGCTACCGTGATCGACGCGATGGTGGACAACGGTGTCAAGCTGCTGGCCCTTCGCTGCGCCGGTTTTAATAATGTGGATTTGAAAGCAGCCAAAGGCAAACTGCCGGTCGTGCGCGTTCCGGCCTATTCGCCCTATGCTGTAGCTGAATATTCGCTTGCCCTCATGTTGTCTCTCAACCGTAAGATCCATCGTGCTTACTGGCGTACGCGTGACGGCAATTTCTCATTGAACGGCCTGATGGGATTCGATATGCACGGCAAGACAATCGGTATTATCGGCACCGGAAAGATAGCCAAAATACTGATCCGGATGTTGAAAGGCTTCGGTATGCATATTCTGGCTTATGACCTTTATCCGGACCTGAAGTTTGCCGAAGAAGAAGGCTTCTCTTATGTATCGCTGGACGAGCTGTATCGTGAGTCGGACATTATCTCTTTGCATTGTCCGCTGACCGACCAGACGAAATATATGATCAACAAAGACTCCATCTCAAAGATGAAGGACGGCGTGATGATTATCAACACCGGTCGCGGACAGCTGATCAACACCAACGACCTGATCGAGGGCTTGAAGGAAAAGAAGATTGCAGCCGCCGGTTTGGATGTGTACGAGGAGGAGGGTGAGTATTTTTATGAGGACAAGTCCGATAAGATTATCGACGATGATGTACTGGCCCGTCTGCTCTCTTTTAACAATGTAATAGTAACTTCGCACCAGGCTTTTTTTACAAGGGAAGCACTGCATAATATAGCAGAAACTACCCTTCAAAACATCGATGATTTCCGTCATCACCGTCCGTTAGTAAACGAAGTTATTCTGTAAAAAGACTATGTTTATATCGTTGATTTATTATATTTTTGGGGCCATTGTCCGGTGTGAGCCAGGCAATGGCTTTTATTTTATAATAAAACAGATATGGAAATAGACAGTCATACAGGTTTGGTGCTGGAGGGCGGGGGAATGCGTGCCATTTTTACCGTCGGCGTGTTGGATTGCTTTATGGAGCATAACCTTTGGTTCCCTTATACAATAGGTGTTTCCGCCGGGGCAAGCAATGGCATCTCTTATGCTTCCCGGCAGCCCGGGCGTTCCCGTTTCAGCAATATCGACCTGCTGGAAAAGTATAACTACATAGGTCTGCGGCATTTCCTGCGTGGGCGGGGATATATCGATATGAAATATCTGTTTTATATCTATCCGGAGCAATATTACCCGCTCGATTTTGATACTTATTTCAAATCTCCGGACCGTTTCGTGATGGTCACCAGCAATTGTCTCACCGGTAAAGCCGAATATTTCGAGGAAAAGCATGATGCGAAACGCCTTGTCGATATCTGCTGCGCTTCGTGTACGCTCCCGGTGCTTTGTCCGGTGGCGTATGTAGACGGCATACCGATGGTAGATGGCGGTGTTTGTGATGCAATCCCCATCCAGCGTGCCATCGACGACGGTTTCCGCAAGAATGTGATTGTCCTGACACGCAATAAAGGCTACCGGAAAAAAGAAAAGGATTTCTGGTTGCCGGGATTTATCTACCGCCAATATCCGGCTATCCGCGAACAGTTGAAACTGCGCTACCGTCGTTATAACGAAGTGCTGGACTATATCGACGAGCTGGAAGCCAAAGGAGACGCAATCGTAATCCGTCCTGAAAAGAAAATAGAAGTGGGGCGCACGACCAGCGACCGGAAGAAGCTGACCGCTCTTTATGAAGAAGGGTATGAGATTGGGCGGTCGATCGTATAGTTAAATATGTTAAAACTGATAATAACCCCCTTTCCGGGGTGTTTTTCTATTTCGTCCGAAAAGTTAATCGATTTTGAATTGACTCTTTTCATGGTTTTAACCTGTTCGACTGACAACAGAGGAGATGAGGTGCGCAGCTCGTTCCGGAAAGCGTGCAATTTGATTGCCGGAAACCGGAAACACCGTCAATGTGATAAAGCTTAACTCCCGGAGAATCGCCTGTAGCAAAACGAAGACGGGCGGCGTCCCAAATATTCAAAGGAAATTCCGGGGCCTTGTCGCCACGACGACCGTCTTCATCGCCGTCGCGACCGTCTTCATTTGAATGGCGACCGTCTTCATAGGGTATGACGACCGTCTTCAGGGCGATAAAGTTCCGGATAAATGAAATAAAGGTTGACTTCCCGGCAATAGACTCCCGGGAAAGGGGAAAAAGCCCTTTTTTGACGGCTGAAAATCGGATTGACATTTATTGTGTCTCGGACTTCTTCCGAGGCTGAAAAATGCGTTTTATACAATAAGTCCCCCTCCGGTAAACCATCTCTGTGGTCCGCCAATCTTCCCGAAGTATAAAAAGAAGCCCTTATAATTCCGGTTATTCAAGGAAAATACTTATATTTGTATATTGACAATCTAAAAAAGAGACAAGTGATGATGAACAACTATGCAAACTACCTTTATATAGCAGTGCGTGCCGCCCTCGATGCAGGCAAAGCTATCATGGATATTTATACTGATCCTGAGTCTGATTTCGGTATCGAGCGAAAAGCCGATAACTCCCCCTTGACAAAGGCGGACAAGAAAGCACATAAGATTATATCGATGGCTTTGTCCGTAACCCCGTTTCCCGTATTGAGTGAGGAAGGAAAGGAAATCCCTTTTGCCGAACGTGCGGCGTGGGATGAGCTTTGGATTGTGGACCCACTGGATGGAACGAAAGAGTTTATCAAGAAGAACGGTGAATTTACAGTGAATATCGCGCTCGTGAAAGAAGGAGTGCCTGTGTTGGGCGTTATCTATGTCCCGGTACGGAAGGAATTGTATTTTGCCGTCGATTCCCAGGGGGCTTTTAAGCTTACCGGAGTGGATAGCAGTAACCAGCCGTCAATGGATGAGATGCTGGAGAATGCCGTGCGTCTGCCTTTGTCGATGGGGCATCAGGGAGTTGTCGTCGTGGCTTCCCGTTCGCACCAGACGGAAGATACGACCGCTTTTATAGAAAACCTGCGTAAACAGGGGCAGCCGGTTACGCTGATAAGCAGCGGCAGCAGCCTGAAAATCTGTCTGGTAGCAGACGGATCGGCCGATGTGTATCCCCGTTTTGCCCCGACAATGGAGTGGGATACGGCAGCCGGACATGCAATTGCACGGGCAGCCGGATGTGAGGTTTTCCATATAGACGGAAAGACACCTTTAAAGTATAATAAGGAAGACCTTCACAATCCTTGGTTCATAGTCAAACCCCTCTGACGGACGTTTGTTCCGTTTGCTGAAACTTTTGGTCTGTAAGTAAGAAATCCCTAAAAATAGGTTATTGTAATGAGATTGGCTTTAATATTCTTATTACATTTGCACCTTATCTAAAAACTTATACTTACAGATTGGGTAGGCATGAACTTTGAAATAATATTTGTATTGCTGGCTTTGGTCGGCATGATAGCGGCGTTGATCTGGGATAAGTTGAGACCCGGGATGGTGTTACTCACGGTTGTAGTGCTGTTCTTGTGTGCCGGTATATTGACGCCGAAGGAAATGCTGGAAGGTTTTAGCAATAAAGGAATGATTACCGTAGGGATGCTTTTTCTGGTAAGCGAGGGTATCCGACAGAGCGGTGCATTGGGACAGCTTATAAAGAAACTGTTGCCGGAAGGGAAAACGACTGTTTTCAAGGCTCAGTTCCGTATGTTGCCGCCTATCGCTTTTATCTCCGCTTTTCTGAATAATACTCCTGTTGTCGTTATCTTTGCTCCGATCATCAAACGGTGGGCGGAGTCAGTCAAGTTGCCGGCAACGAAATTCCTGATACCTCTTTCTTATGTGACGATCTTAGGCGGTATTTGTACCCTGATCGGGACGTCGACCAACCTGGTTGTGCACGGGATGATCCTGGAGGCAGGCTACGAAGGGTTTACGATGTTCGAACTTGGTAAGGTCGGCATCTTTATCGCTTTGGCCGGTATTATCTATCTGTTTATATTCTCCAATAAACTGTTGCCCGATTCACGGACGGATACCTACGAGGAAGAGGAGGAGGAAGGAAACCCCGGCAATCTGCACCGTGTGGAGGCTGTGTTGGGTTCGCGTTTTCCCGGTATCAATAAGACATTGGGCGAGTTTAACTTTACCCGCCACTATGGGGCGATCGTAAAAGAGGTCAAGAGCGGGGGACAACGGTTCACGCGGGATCTGGATAAAGTTGTCTTGCATGAAGGCGACACCCTGGTGCTTTGGGCGGATGAAACGTTCGTGCCGACATGGGGCGAATCGAGTGTCTTCCTTTTGCTTGCCAACGGAAGCGAGGGGACGGAACCTGTTTCCCGTAAGAAACGCTGGTTGGCACTGGGGCTGCTTATCTTTATGATTGTCGGTGCTACTGTCGGCGAGCTGCCAGCGGTGAGAAAAGCTTTCCCTGAAATCCGTCTGGACATGTTTTTCTTCGTTTGTATCACAACGATAATCATGGCCTGGACAAAGATATTTCCTCCGAAGAAGTACACGAAATATATCTCCTGGGATATCCTGATCACGATTGCCTGCGCTTTTGCGATCAGTAAGGCGATGGAAAATTCAGGCTTTGCCGCTTTGATTGCCCGCCATATTATCGATATGGCTCATAATATAGGCCCGTATGCTTTGCTGGCCATTCTTTTTATCATTACGAATATTTTTACGGAGTTGATTACCAATAATGCGGCTGCGGCGCTTAGCTTCCCGATCGCATTGTCGGTGGCAACGCAGTTGGGTGTGGACCCGACGCCTTTCTTTGTGGTGATCTGTATGGCGGCATCCGCCAGCTTCAGTACGCCGATCGGCTATCAGACGAACCTGATTGTGCAAGGTATCGGCAGTTACAAGTTCACGGACTTTGTGAAAATCGGCTTGCCGCTGAACCTGATCACTTTTTTGATCTCGGTATTCATGATACCCCTGATCTGGAAATTCTAAACAGTTGAAAATGGAAGAAAAACAAAATAATATCTATCCTATCTTCGATAAGATGATGACGAGGGAGGATAAGGAGCGCTTGTTGAAGCAGCGCAGTGTGATGGTCTGGTTTACCGGGCTGAGTGGTTCCGGTAAGAGTACGGTTGCTATTGCGCTTGAACGTGAGTTGCATAAATGCGGTCTGTTGTGCCGCATCCTGGATGGAGATAATATCCGTAGCGGGATCAATAATAACTTGGGCTTCTCCGCGGAAGACCGGGTGGAGAATATCCGCCGGATAGCCGAAGTAAGCAAACTTTTTATCGATACGGGTATTATAACCATAGCGGCTTTTATCAGTCCGAACAACGATTTAAGGGAAATGGCGGCATCCATCATCGGGAAAGAGAATTTCCTGGAGGTTTATATCAGCACGCCGATCGAAGAATGCGAACGGCGCGATGTCAAAGGCCTGTATGCAAAGGCACGCCGGGGTGAGATCAAAGACTTTACAGGTGTTTCCGCACCTTTCGAAGCTCCTGGGCATCCCGACCTGACGTTAGATACGTCCGTATTGAGTTTGCAGGACTCTGTCCGTAAGCTGATGGAACTGGTCATTCCGAAAGTAACAGTCGCAAGACAATCATAAATAAGAAATAAACAAAACAATCCTATAATTATGTCAGATTATAAGTTAAGCCATTTACAGGAGTTGGAGGCAGAGTCCATCCACATCATCCGGGAGGTTGCTGCCGAGTTTGAGAATCCTGTTATGCTTTATTCTATCGGCAAAGACTCTTCTGTCATGGTTCGCCTGGCTGAAAAGGCTTTTTATCCGGGAAAGGTTCCTTTCCCATTGATGCACATCGATTCCAAATGGAAATTCAAGGAGATGATCCAGTTCCGTGACGACTATGCAAAGAAGTTCGGATGGAACCTGATCGTCGAATCCAATATGGAGGCCTTCCATGCAGGTGTAGGGCCTTTCACGCATGGCAGCAAGGTCCATACGGACCTGATGAAGACGCAGGCTTTGTTGCATGCTCTCGATAAATATAAGTTCGATGCTGCTTTCGGCGGTGCCCGTCGTGATGAAGAAAAGAGCCGTGCGAAAGAACGTATCTATTCGTTCCGCGACAAGTTCCACCAGTGGGACCCGAAGAACCAGCGTCCGGAGTTGTGGGATATCTATAATGCACGTGTGCATAAAGGCGAGAGTATCCGTGTGTTCCCGTTGTCGAATTGGACGGAACTGGACATCTGGCAGTATATCCGTCTGGAAAACATACCGATCGTACCGTTGTATTTCGCTAAGGAACGCCCCTGCGTAGAGATCGACGGCAACCTGATCATGGCAGACGACGACCGCCTGCCGGAACAATATCGCGATCAGATCAAGATGCGGATGGTACGTTTCCGTACATTGGGTTGCTGGCCGCTGACCGGTGCTGTGGAAAGCAATGCCGACACGATCGAAAAGATTGTCGAAGAAATGATGACCACCACGAAGAGCGAACGCACGACCCGTGTGATCGACTTCGACCAGGATGCAAGTATGGAACAAAAGAAACGTGAAGGATATTTTTAATATGGCAACATTAAATATAAAGGAGTTTTTGGATAAGGATGAACAGAAAGACTTACTCCGCTTTCTGACTGCCGGATCGGTGGATGATGGGAAATCGACGCTGATCGGCCGTTTGCTGTTTGACAGTAAAAAGATTTACGAAGACCAGCTGGATGCCCTCGAACGCGATAGCAAGCGTATGGGCAATGCAGGCGATCATATCGATTATGCCCTGTTGCTGGACGGACTGAAAGCCGAACGCGAACAGGGAATCACCATTGACGTGGCATACCGCTATTTCAGTACGAACAACCGTAAGTTTATTATTGCCGACACCCCGGGACATGAACAATATACCCGTAACATGATTACCGGCGGTTCGACAGCCAACCTTGCCATTATCCTGGTGGACGCCCGTACGGGAGTGATCACGCAGACACGCCGCCATACCTATTTAGTTTCCCTGTTAGGCATCAAACATGTGGTGTTAGCGGTGAACAAGATGGACCTGGTTGATTTCGACAAACAGATTTTCGATAAGATCGTTTCCGACTATAAAGAGTTTGTCTCTTCCCTGAATATTCCGGATATCACCTATATTCCGCTTTCCGCCTTAGATGGCGATAATGTGGTGGATAAGAGCGATCGCACGCCTTGGTATGAAGGACCGTCGTTGCTCGACTTCCTTGAGACGGTTCCTATCGACCAGGATCGTAACTTCGAGGACTTCCGCTATCCGGTGCAATATGTCTTGCGTCCGAACCTGGATTTCCGCGGTTTCTGCGGAAAAGTTTCCAGCGGCATCGTGTGCAAGGGCGATACGGTGATGGCTTTACCTTCGGGTAAGACTTCCAAAGTAAAAAGTATCGTCACGTATGACGGTGAATTGGAATATGCTTTCCCACCCCAATGCATAACGATTACACTGGAAGACGAGATCGACGTATCACGCGGGGAAATGCTGGTTCATCCGGACAATCAGCCCATCGCAGACCGTAACTTCGAAGCGATGCTGGTATGGATGGACGAGGAACCGATGGATGTAAACAAACAGTTCTATATCAAACATACGACCAACCTGACACGTGCCCGTGTGGACAGCATCCGCTATAAAGTGAATGTCAATACGATGGAACAGCTGACAATCGAAAACGGACAGTTGACAAAGGAAACGTTGCCAATGAAACTGAATGAGATCGGACGTGTAGTCTTTACGACCGGTAAAGAACTGTTCTTTGATCCGTATCAGAAGAATAAACAGACTGGTGCCTTCATCCTGATCGACCCGATCACGAACAACACATCGGCTGTCGGTATGATTATCGGCCGCATAGATGCACGGGATATGGTGACGGAAGATGCACTGGCCGTACTGAACCTGCCGGAATTGGGTATCGGAGCCGAACATTACGAGGCTATCCGTACTGTTTGCCAGGAACTCGAACGGCAAGGTGTTCCCGTGAAATACATAACAGAAAATAAATAAATTATGGGATTGGAATTTGACAAGCTACCGATCAATACATTGGTAGGGGCTGACTGGAAAACGTTTAAGGCTGTGACAGCCAATAGAACCATCGACAAAGGATTTCGTAAGAAGTATTTTCTGACTAAATCCGTTTGCCGCCTGCTTAGTCCGTTGCAACCGTTTGAAAATGCACGCTATCGTAAGATTGCCGACAAGCCGCTGGAAATGGACCCGGTATTTATCCTCGGGCATTGGCGCAGCGGGACGACATTCATGCACAATGTCTTTTCATGCGATAAGCATTTCGGTTATAACACGACGTATCAGACCGTATTCCCGAACCTGATGCTTTGGGGACAGCCTTTCTTTAAGAAGAATATGTCATTCATGATGCCGGATAAGCGTCCGACCGATAATATGGAGTTGAAGGTGGATCTTCCCCAGGAAGAGGAGTTTGCTTTGGCCAACATGATGCCTTATTCGTATTATAACTTCTGGTTTTTCCCGAAACACATGTTGGAATATTGTGATCGCTACCTGCTGTTCAACAATATCAGCGAACATGAGCGTGAAATATTTAAGCAGACCTTCCTCAAACTGATCAAGATTTCACTCTGGAATACGCATGGAACCCAGTTTTTGAGCAAGAATCCGCCTCATACGGGACGTGTAAAGACATTGGTCGAGATGTTTCCCAATGCCAAATTTATTTACTTGAAACGGAATCCGTACACCGTATTCGAAAGCACACGCAGCTTCTTCACCAATACGATACAGCCGCTTCGCTTGCAGGATATTTCCAACGAACAGATCGAAAGCAACCTGATCGAAGTGTATCGCCGTTTGTTCTATAAATATGAAGAAGAAAAGCACCTGATACCTGAAGGAAACCTGGTAGAGGTGAAGTTCGAGGATTTCGAGCAGGATGCCTTTGCCATGACGGAGGATATTTACAAGAAATTAAACCTCCCCGGATTTGAAGAGTCTAAAGCAGATATCGAGAAATATCTCGGTAAGAAGAAAGGCTATAAAAAGAACCAATACAAGTATGACGACCGTACGGTACAGCTTGTAGAGGAAAACTGGGGAATGGCTCTCAAGGAATGGGGGTATTCTTTATAAGATGGATAGTTTGTGTAATAAAAGGAGAATGAGATTTGAATATTTGAAAATATTGGCGATAGGTTCCCTGTTGCTTGCCAATGGTCAGCTATCGCTTGTCAAAGGACAGGAGCATGTCGTCCCGTTTACTTACGGCGATATGGACCAGTGGGTGGTTCGTGAAATACATGAATCCGGTATTATCGGAGGAAACACGAAACACCTTTATGAGCTGGGGCCGACAGATACGATCGTCGGCAATACGGCGTATAAAAACCGGGGCGGTTCTCCTTGGGCAAATTCCAACGTGATGGCTAAAGTAGCGGGCGTGGTCAAGACCAATACTTCCGTCTTCCCGGAGGAACGGGGTGACGGATGGTGCGCACGCCTGGAAACGCGGATGGAGAGTGTAAAAGTATTCGGTTTGGTCGACATTGAAGTCGTGGCTGCCGGTTCTCTTTTCTTAGGATCAGTGCACGAACCGATCAAAGGGACCAAGAACCCGCAGGCGATGCTGAACAGCGGAGTTGCGTTTAGCAAGAAGCCGAAAGCCCTGCGTTTTGACTATAAGGTGAAGTTGGCTCCGGAAAAGGACCGTATTCGCAGTACCGGTTTCAGTCGTAAGTCGACGGTGGCCGGACAGGATTCGATCGCCGCCATCCTTTTCCTGCAGAAACGATGGGAAGATAAGGATGGGAACATATATGCCAAGCGTGTCGGAACAATGGTGCAGCGTTATACGGAGTCCACAGACGATTGGACGAACGACGCCACTTATCCGATTCTTTATGGAGATATATCCCATCATCCGGAATATAAACCCTATATGCAGATTCAGGTGGAAGAACGGTATGCCCTGAACAGCCGGGGAGAAAGCGTCCCGATTCAGGAAATAGGCTGGGCGGAGGAAGACGAAATGCCGACTCATCTGATCCTGCAGTTTACTTCCAGCCATGGCGGTGCCTATATCGGTTCGCCTGGAAATACGATGTGGATTGATAATGTAGAACTGGTATACTAAAAAAGATGGAAGCAAAAGATAAAATAAAAGCACTTCGTGAGGCCTTGGAACAGCATAATTATAATTATTATGTGCTTTCGACGCCGACGATATCAGACCGCGAGTTTGATGAGATGATGAAGGAGCTGCAAACACTTGAAGAGGCGCATCCCGAATATGCCGATCCCCATTCGCCGACACAGCGGGTGGGAAGCGACCTCTCTAAAGAGTTTGAACAGGTGGTGCATAAATATCCGATGCTTTCTTTGGGCAACACCTATTCGGAAGACGAGGTAAAGGATTTCTACGAGCGCACAGCCCGTGACCTGAACGAGCCTTTTGAGATTGTTGCCGAACTGAAATATGACGGAACTTCCATTTCGCTGATTTATGAGAACGGACGCCTGCTTCGCGCTGTAACCCGTGGTGACGGTACCCGTGGCGACGATGTAACGGCGAATGTGAAAACAATCCGTTCCGTACCCTTGAAGCTGATGGGAGACGGATATCCGTCGGTGTTTGAGATACGCGGGGAGATATTGCTCCCCTGGGCTGAGTTCGACCGTTTGAACAAGGAACGCGAGGAGCAGGAAGAACCGCTGTTTGCGAATCCCCGTAATGCAGCTTCCGGCACTTTGAAACAGCAGAATCCTACTGTTGTGGCGGCACGTAAGCTGGATGCCTATTTTTATTACCTGTTAGGGGAAGAGTTGCCGGCTGAGACGCATTATGACAATCTGGAGGCGGCCCGTTCATGGGGCTTTAAAATACCGGATGTGATCCGTAAATGTAACAGCCTGCAGGATATTTACGATTATATCGCCAATTGGGATACCGAACGCAAGAACTTGCCGGTGGCAACCGACGGAATCGTCCTGAAAGTAAATTCCCTGCGGCAACAAAAGAATTTAGGCTTTACAGCTAAAAGCCCGCGCTGGGCGATTGCCTATAAGTTCCAGGCAGAACGTGCCGTGACCCGTCTGAACTCTGTCTCTTTCCAGGTGGGGCGTACGGGGGCTGTCACCCCGGTGGCCAATTTGGAACCGGTTTTGCTGGCAGGTACGACTGTTAAGCGTGCATCCTTGCATAATGCGGATATTATCGAAGGCCTCGACCTGCATTTGGGAGACATGGTCTATGTGGAGAAAGGCGGGGAGATTATCCCTAAGATCGTAGGGGTGGACGTCGAAGCCCGTTCTTTACTGATAGGCGACAAGGTGCGTTTCATCCGTTCCTGCCCTGAATGCGGAACGCCGTTGGTACGTCCGGAAGGAGAAGCCGGGCATTATTGTCCGAACGAATCCGGTTGCCCTCCCCAGATTAAAGGAAGGATCGAGCATTTCGTTACCCGAAGGGCAATGAATATCAATATGGGGCCGGAAACAGTCGAAGATTTGTACGAGGCCGGTTATGTCAAGAACGCTGCTGATCTCTATACGCTGGAAATAGCCGATTTGCTTCGTCTGGAACGCTGGGCGGAGAAGAGCGCGAGCAATTTGATCGCCAGCCTTGAAGAGTCCAAGCAGGTGTCTTTCGAACGTGTCCTGTATGGATTGGGGATTCGCTATGTGGGGGAAACAGTTGCAAAACGTTTGGTTTCCGCTTTTCATTCGATGGAACAGCTGGAGCAAGCTTCTTTGGAAGAGCTGACGGCAGTGGATGAAATCGGGGATCGTATCGCACAGAGCGTAATCGATTACTTTGCCGACGAACGTAACCGGGCGTTGGTGAACCGTTTGAAAGAGTATGGTCTTCAGATGTCCGTTGCCGAAGAGGTTTTGGCGAACCGTTCCGAGAAGCTGAAGGGGTTGGTCATCGTGATTAGCGGGACGTTCTCGAAGCATTCGCGCGACGAATACAAGGCGATGATCGAGCAGCATGGCGGTAAGAACAGCGGTTCCGTATCCGGTAAGACCGATTATATCCTGGCAGGCGAGAATATGGGACCGGCTAAACTTGAAAAGGCCGCCAAATTGGGCGTGAAGATTATAAACGAAGACGAATTTCTAAACATGATAGCGGAATGAGACTGACGAATTATTTTATTAAGAAGAAAGTGCAGTCTTTAGCTTCCGGAGCTGCAAACCGCAAACATGAGTTTTGCACATTGGAAGATGCCGGCCACATCCTGGTCTTGTACCAGGCGGACGACCATGAGTTTGTGGAGCCTTGTCTCGAAAAGTTGCGTAAGATGCGTAAAAAGGTAGAGGCCTGTGTCTATGTGTCCGGCAGTACGCTTCCGGAGATGAAAGCGTCATACACGGCAGTCCATGCCAAGAAGGATCTGGATACCTGGCAGACCCCTTCGGATGCCATTGTCGAACAATTGAAGACGGTCAGGGCGGATATTCTGATCGACCTTACACGTTCTGATTGTTATCCGATGCAATATATTATGTTACAGCATCCTTGCCGGTTTAAGGTGGGAGTGAAGCGTGCCGATATCGATTTGTACGACCTGTCTATATCCTTGACAGAGCGTGAAGATATCAAGCATTTGTTCGACCATATATTATTTTATTTGCAGGCGATACGCTCAAAATGATATAAATTCCTTATTTTTGCAAGGCTGATTGATAATTGTTGCTATTTTTCTTTCAATTATCAATTGTCAATTATCAATTGTCAATTAATAATCATGGCAGACATAAACTTAAAAGGAATGGGTGTGGCGTTGATCACTCCCTTTAAAGAAGATGAAAGTGTTGACTACGAAGCGTTAGGAAGGCTTGTAGACTATCAGTTGCAGAATGGAACCGATTATCTGGTTGTGCTTGGTACCACTGCGGAAACCCCTACACTTACAGAAGAAGAAAAGAAGAATATAGTTGATTTAGTAGTAACGAAGGTTAGCGGTCGCATCCCCATTGTACTGGGACTGGGCGGAAACTGTACGCGGTCGATTGTCGAAAAACTGAAGAACGACAATTTCGACGGTATAGACGCGATCCTGTCTGTCGTACCTTATTATAATAAACCCTCCCAGGAAGGAATCTACCAGCACTATAAAGCGATTGCCGAAGCGACTACGTTGCCGATCGTGTTGTATAACGTCCCCGGACGTACGGGTGTGAACATGACGGCCGAAACGACTCTCCGCATTGCCCGTGAATTTAAGAATGTGATTGCAGTCAAGGAAGCCTCCGGCAATATTACCCAGATGGATGATATCATCAAGAACAAGCCGGCTAACTTCAGCGTGATTTCCGGTGACGACGGTATCACGTTCCCGCTTATCACATTGGGTGCTGTCGGTGTGATCTCCGTAATCGGAAATGCTTTCCCGCGTGAATTCAGCCGTATGGTACGCTTGGCATTGGCAGGTGACTACAACAGTGCCCGTACGATTCACCATAGTTTTACGGAGTTGTTCAACCTTTTGTTTGTGGACGGTAATCCGGCAGGGGCGAAGAGTATGCTGAATGCAATGGGCTTTATCGAAAACAAGTTGCGTTTGCCATTGGTTCCGACCCGTATTACGACATTTGAAAAGATCCGTGACGTATTGAACCAACTTAGTATAAAGTGCTAAAAGATGACATTGCCGGAAGATCCGATGATGCTGTTTAGCGTCATCAATATGAAACTGCGTGATGATTATTCTTCTCTTGATGAATTGTGCGACGATATGCATATCAAGAAAGAAACACTTGTTCAGAAATTGAAAAACGTTGGATTCGAGTATAGCCGGGAGAATAATAAGTTCTGGTAATGAATAGTTGTGTAGTATATGGAAAAACGATGGCTGCATGGTCGGTTGGGATCGCCATGTTGCTTTCTTCGTGTACTACCGGAGTTCGTACGGCGTTAAGTGAAAAAGAACTCTTGGGAAAACAAATCTTTTTCGACGAATCGCTTTCGGAACCGGCGGGACAATCTTGTGGAACCTGCCATGAACCGTCCAAAGGCTTTGCCGACAAATATGGGCGGATCACTTCGGAGGGGGCCGTGCAAGGTTTGTTCAGCAACCGGAATGCCATGACCTGTTCATATGTGGCGTATGTCCCCGCCTTGCATTACGATGACGAGGATGAAACATACGTCGGCGGTTTGTTCTGGGACGGACGTGTGAACTCTTTGGAAGAACAGGCCGGCCAGCCTTTTATCAACCCGTTGGAGATGGGTAATAAGGACAGCCGGATGGTTGTCGGGAAGTTTCGCCGTACAGCCTACTATCCTGATTTTGTCCGCCTCTATGGCGAGATAGCGTCTGATGATTCCCTTTTTACGAAAATATTGGATGTGTTGGCTGCCTACGAGCGTTCGGTGGAAGTCAATCCCTACACTTCGAAATATGATGCCTATCTGGAGGGTAAATGCAAACTTACCAAACAGGAGAAGAAAGGTTTGGCTTTGTTTAAGGAAAAAGGGATGTGTGCCGAATGCCATGTACTGGAGAAAGACGAACGTGCCGGACGCGTTTTGTTTACCGACCATACGTATGATAACTTAGGGATCCCTTCCAATCCGGACAACCCGTTCTTTCATGTTTCGCCTCCTTATAACACGGTAGGGCGGGATACGATGGACCTGGGGTTGGGCGCTTTTCTCGGTGACAGTGCGGAATTTGGCAAGTTTCGTGTACCCACTTTGCGTAATATCGCTTTGACCGCCCCTTATGGGCATAACGGCTATTTTAAGACACTCGAAGAGATTGTCCATTTTTATAACGTACGTGATGTGGAGGATTATCCGGCGCCCGAATATGCTGCGACGGTCAACCGGGAGGAATTGGGCAATCTGGGGCTTAGCCCGGAGGAAGAGGCTGCCATTGTCGCTTTTATGCAAGCGCTGACCGATGGCTATCGTTAGGACTTAATAAATAACTTAATAGATTGAAACCATGAAACTTAAATTCTCTTTTCTGGCTGTTTTTATACTGGTTGTTTTTTCAGTAAAAGGTGCTGTTGTCGATACGTTGGCTGTTTACAGCGATGCAATGAAAAAGAATGTCCAGGTAGTTGTCGTCTCTCCGGATAATAGCCGGTCGCCTAAGCCTGTGATCTACCTGTTGCACGGATATGGCGGGAATGCGAAGACTTGGATCTCCATGAAACCGGAGTTGAAAGATATTGCCGACCGGGACGGACTGATATTTGTCTGCCCCGACGGTAAAAACAGTTGGTATTGGGATAGCCCGAAAGACCCTTCGTATCGTTATGAAACATTCGTTTCCGGGGAACTGGTCAAATATATCGATTCCAAATATCAGACAGTCAAGGACCGTAGCGGCCGTGCCATTACCGGTTTGAGCATGGGCGGACATGGAGCCATGTGGCTGGCTTTTCGCCATAAAGATGTGTTCGGGGCTGTTGGCAGTACCAGTGGAGGTGTCGATATCCGTCCGTTTCCGAACAACTGGGAGATGAGCAAGCAGCTGGGGAATGAGAGCGACAACCAGGATGTCTGGAATAGCCATACGGCAATCAACCAGATTGACCGTATCAAGAATGGCGAATTGGCAATTATCTTTGATTGCGGTTACAGCGATTTCTTCTTTGAAGTGAATAATGACTTTCACAAGAAACTCCTGAAGTATAAGATCGACCATGATTTCCTGGTCCGTCCCGGTGCCCATAACGGTGAGTATTGGAAAAACTCGATCGATTATCAGATCATGTTCTTCAAGAAATTTTTCGACCGGAAATAAGAAATACTTATGTCTTGAAGTCGAAATACTTATGTTTTCACCGACAAATACTTATGTTTTTGAAACCAAACACTTATGTTTTTGAATCGCAACATAAGTGTTTGGTTTTATAGGATGTAACGCTTTTCTTTTGGTCAGCTCAATCCTTCGATCACACCGTCCACGATGTCGATGCGTTTTGCCTGCGGGTCTTTGGGAAGTCCCGGCATACGCATGATCTCACCCATAATCACGACGATCATTTCAGCGCCGTTGTTGATGATGATATCGCGTACTTTCATCTCGAAGTTTTTAGCAACGCCGTAGGCTTTCGGATCGGATGAGAATGAATACTGCGTCTTTGCAATACAAATCGGATAGTGCGAGATTCCCAGGCTTTCGATCTGTTTGATCTTCTTGTCGGCCAATGTGGTGTAAACGACGGATGCAGCCCCGTAGATCTGTTCGGATACCTTCTTGATCTTAGTGCGGACCGGGTCATTGTCTTCATATATATATTGGAGCGGGGCGGATGGTTTCTTCTCAATGGTATCGACAACCAGTCTGGCCAGTTCGGCACCTCCTTCGCCACCTGCTGCAAATACGTTATTCATACAGAAACCTACGCCTATCTCGCGGCAGTGTTCGGCCACCAGATTGATTTCCTCGTCTGTGTCGGATGCATATTTGTTGAAGGTGACGATTACTTCCTGCCCGAAACGTTTCATGTTCTCTACATGCTTGTCCAGGTTTTCAAAACCGTTCTTCAGTCCTTCGACGTTCGGTTCTTTGATCTTGTCTTCCGGTACGCCGCCATGCAGTTTCAGGCTTTGTGCCGTTGCGACGATAACGGTCAGTTTCGGGGCCAGTCCTGCTTTTCTGCATTTGATATCGAAAAATTTTTCTGCTCCCAGGTCTGCACCGAAGCCGGCCTCTGTCACGACATAGTCACCATATGTGAGTGCCATTTTTGTTGCCAGGATCGAATTGCAACCGTGTGCAATGTTAGCGAACGGGCCTCCGTGTACAAATGCTGCAGTATTCTCGGTCGTCTGCACCAGGTTGGGCAGGAGGGCGTCTTTCAGTAAAACAGTGATGGCGCCTGCTACTCCCAGGTCGTTTACGGTAAACGGGTTTCCGTCGTATGCATATCCCAACAGGATATTGCCGACACGGCGTTTCAGGTCTTCGATGTCCGTTGCCAGACAAAGGATCGCCATGATTTCCGAAGCGGGGGTGATGTCGAAACCTGTCTCTGTCGGGACGCCGTTGGCGGAGCCTCCCAGACCGGAAACGATATTGCGCAGGCTGCGGTCGTTTACGTCCAGTACGCGCTTCCATTTGATCTCTTTCAGGCCCTCGCAGGTATTGCGGGTCTGATAGATGTAGTTATCGAGCAAAGCCGTGATCATATTGTGTGCGGAGGTAACCGCGTGAAAGTCTCCTGTGAAGTGGAGGTTGATGTTTTCCATCGGCAGCACTTGCGAGTAACCGCCTCCGGCAGCCCCGCCTTTCATACCGAAGCACGGCCCTAATGAAGGCTCACGAAGGGCGACAACCGCTTTTTTTCCGATCTTGTTCAGTCCCAATGTCAGGCCGATCGAGACGGTAGTCTTACCGATACCGGCCTTGGTCGGGGTGATGGCTGTGACCAGAATCAGGTTATGCTCCTTGATTTTCTTATCGTCGATCAGGTGAAGGGGTATTTTGGCTATATACCTGCCGTAATTTTGAACTTCTTCACGTGGGATACCCAGCCCGCTTGCGACTTCCTTTATTTTATGTAGGGAAACCTCTCTTGCAATTTCTATGTCCGATTTCATGCTTGATGTAAGTTTAAGTGAGAAACAAATGTAATTATATTTTTATATAATAACAAAATGAAAGGGAGGATAGTTGTTGAAAGCCAAGTCTTCCGTAAAATAGATGTCAGTTTGATAATTGATAATAAAAGTGGGGATAGATTGTCATTGTGTTATGTATATATGTTATTTTATTGTTATTTTGTAAACTTGAGTTGGCAGAATATGGGCTTTTGGTTATCTCTTATCTTAAAGAATTCTAAAATGTGGAACAACTTGTGCTGTGTGTGATAATTTGATTACATTTGCAATGTCACGATGATAAAATGAAAGAGACATAGAGTTAAATGTGATAAAAAGTAAATAGTGTAACAAATAAGAAAACTACGGTTTATGTAATTTAAGGAGATTTGATTATGGCAACAATGAGATTAAGTTTGATGGAAGTAGCATTAAGAGAAACGAGTTCATGGATAAAGACTATAGCAGATAGTCTTGGTTTTCAGGCATTTTCTAAGATGAATCCTTCCGGTGGTATGAATAATGTAGGTTGGGATGTGACTAAACAGAAAGAAATCCAGGATCTCCATCATTATGCAGTCCGCGACTTGATCCCCAAGGCAGGTGTCTATCAAATGAAGTTGCTCGAATCATTGGCCCAATCGGCTTCCATCTATTCTCCGGAAGATTTGGAGTCTCTTTACAGTGACACGAATAAAAGGATTGAAAAGATCGGCAGCCATATTTCGGGAGTGCTGGTGAGTGCACGTGAACTCTGCAAGTCCGGCCATCAGAACTGGGAATCCGTTCAATCCCTTCGCTATCACATCATTCAATTGAGCAATCTTTTGGAATCCGAATAGATTCTACTATTTATATGATAAACTACTGTATGATCATCAGTGAGAAATAAGGAAACGGTTTTTCACTGATGATTTTTTTATCGGATGTATAATACTCTTTATCCGTCCCGACGTTCTCGAAGTAGTGAAACCGGGCTTGCGGGTGCTTGCAGATGCATTCATGGACAGCATCCACGCATTGGGACAGTTTCATAATGACGATTACGTAGCCGGCTTTGATCTTTTCCGACAGTTCTTCCGCTGTCAGCATTCCGGGAATGACGATGATCTGTTCTTCCTGTTTGACGATATGCAAGCCGGCAAGGGCTCCGGCTGCGATAAAGGCGGGGATTCCGGCGGTACGCTCCACCTCGATGTCATTAGCCTTGAATTTATCGTATATATATTGGATGGAAGAGTAGAAGCCTGCATCCCCTTCAGCTACAATGACAGTCTTTTTCCCTTCCAGCCGGGCGGATACAGCCTTTTCGTATAGTCTGTCGTAGGCTTTCCAGGCTTCGGTACGGTCCTTGCTCATCGGGAGTGTGAACAGCTGGATTGCCGAATCTTCGATATTGAGTTCCTTTACGATATTGGCTGCGCGTGAGAGGGATTGGCCACTCTTGTTTAAGGTTGCAGGGCAATAGATGATATCGGCCTGTTGGAGCTTTTTCAAACCTTTCAGGGTAATCAGTTCCGGCTCTCCCGGACCGAGTGATACGAAGCAAATGGGATATGGCATATACTTTTGTTGTTTAATGATTATTTTGTTTCATACAGATTTCTCCATCTTTCATGTGAAAGCGGCTGTCGTGTTCCACCAGGAAACGGATGACGGTTATGCTTTTCTCTGCCGGGAAAGGCAGGGATTCCGTTATGGCATTGACCGGGAGTGGTTGTTCCCCGGATAAGCGTTTCAGGAGCTTGTCGCTTATCATGTTGAAGTCCCTGTTGCTTAATCCTGAACTGTTCTTGGAGAGGCAGACATCACAGCATCCGCAGGCTTCCGTGTCCTTCTCTCCAAAGTAAGAGATTAGCAGATGGCTGCGGCAGATGCGTTCTGTTTCGAGGTACTCTACGACTTTGGTGATGCGTTTCCCAGCTCTTTCACGTCGCTCCTCATAGACGGAGGGAGGAATGATAAGGGAGTTTCCCTTTATCCCCGGATGGGTGCGAGTGACTTGTGGAGCTATCTTATGGAGGGCTTCATCCTGCTGTTCGATGTATTCGATATATCCGGATAGTTCCAATAGCTTCAGAGCATGATGGACCTGCAACGGGGGAAGTTGATTGGTTGAACAGAAATCTGCTAACGAGAAGTCATGCGCCAGGTTGTAGCTGTCCAAGGTTTCATATATCTGTTTGATGAGTTTCTTATCTGGAAATTCATCTTCTATCCGCTTTTTCAGTATGAGGCTGTCCGTCTCAGAACAGAGGGCTACGGCATAGGCCTTCTTGTTATCACGTCCGGCGCGTCCTGCTTCCTGGTAGTATTCCTCCAACGAACCGGGCATATCCAGGTGTACGACCAGACGTACATCCGGTTTATCGATCCCCATGCCGAAAGCATTGGTGGCAACCATTACCCTGCATTCGTTGTTTTTCCAGCGGTTTTGCCGTATCTCCTTCTCTTCTCGGCTCAGTCCGGCATGGAAGTAATCGGCGGATATGCCGGCTTGTTGCAGGAGGATGGCAACCTCTTTTGTCTGCTTCCGGTTTCGTACATAGACGATGGCTGTACCCGGGACTTTACTGAGTATATAGACAAGTGTACCCGGTTTGTCTTCCGTGCGGCGTACAATATACGCCAGGTTCGGACGGACAAAGCTTTTCCTGAAAACATTTTTCTCTTTGAAAAGCAACCGTTCCTGTATGTCGTCCACTACTTCCGGAGTAGCCGTTGCTGTAAGCGCTAATACCGGTACACCGGGCAACTGTTTGCGGACATCGGCTATATGAAGGTAGGAGGGACGGAAATCATAACCCCATTGCGAGATACAATGGCTCTCGTCTACAACCAGCAGGCAGACGTTCATGGCTTGCAGCTTCTCCCGGAATTGTTCCATGGCGAGACGTTCGGGCGAGATGTACAGGAATTTGCAGTTTCCGGAAATGCATCTTTCCAGTTCTGTGGCAATCTCCTGTCGGCTCATGCCTGAGTAGACAGCCGTAGCGTTGATTCCTACCCGGCGTAGATTATCCACCTGGTCGCGCATCAACGCTATCAATGGGGTGACGACGATGCATATCCCTTCCATTATCAGTGCCGGAACCTGGAAGGTTATGGATTTACCACCTCCTGTAGGCATTAGTCCGAGCGTGTCTTTTCCTTCGCAGACAGCATGAATGATTTCTTCCTGCAAAGGACGGAAAGCAGGGTATCCCCAGTACTTCCCTAATATCTTATGGTAGACGTCCACCGCATCCCTTCACATATCGTTCTCCTTGATATCCTTCACCATAAGTTGTAGAGAGGTGTTGCCGTTATAGGTGTTCTCTTCGATAGTGTAACAGATATTGAAAGGCTTCATGTTTTTGATATGGGTATTGTGCTGGTGCATGCCGAAGGCAATGCCATGTATCGGCGTATTCGATTTGTCGTCGATCAATTCCAGTTTGATATGCTCCAGCTCTTTACCCACCAGCTTGCTGGTTCCGTAATCCTTTACGCCGAAAGAACAAAACACCGGCTTCTGGTTGTCCGGGCCGAAGGGATTCATTTTCTTCAGCTCGCTCATGAATTTGGAATTGATATCCTGCAAGTCCAATACGGCGTCGACGTCGAGTTGGGGTATCATCTGTTCGGGGATAATCTCGTCGGCAGCCAGCTTGAGGAACCGTTCGGTGAAAGCTTCCAGATTCTCTTCTCTCAGGGAGAGCCCGGCTGCATAAGTATGTCCGCCGAAGTTTTCCAACAAGTCACGGCAGTTCTCGATTGCCTTATAGATATCGAATCCTGTAACCGAGCGTGCGGAGCCCGTGATCAGTTCGGAAGATTTGGTCAGTACGACAGCCGGACGGTAATACTTCTCCGTCAGGCGGGATGCAACGATACCGATCACGCCCTTGTGCCAGCCCGGGTTATAGACAATGATCGCCTTCCGGTCTTCCATGTTCTGGAACTCGTCGATGATGGCATTCGCTTCGTCCGTGATCTTTTTGTCCAGTTCGCGTCGTTCTTCGTTGTACTGGTTGATGCTTTCGCTTTTCTCCCTTGCGCTGTCCACATCTTTTGCCAGCAAGAGTTCGACAGCTTCCTTTCCGTTCATCATACGTCCGGAGGCATTGATACGCGGTCCGATCTTGAAAACGATGTCGCTGATGGTGATCTCTTTTCCGGACAAACCGCAGATGTCGATGATTCCCTTCAGTCCGAGGCTCGGGTTGCTGTTGAGTTGCTTCAGACCGTAATAGGCCAGTATGCGGTTCTCCCCTGTGATGGGAACGATGTCCGATGCAATGCTGACTGCCGTCAGTTCCAACAGCTTCTCCAGGTCGGCAAACGGGAAGTTATTGCTCTTGGCAAACGCCTGCATGAACTTGAAACCGACTCCGCATCCCGACAGATGTTCATACGGGTAGATCGAATCCACCCGCTTGGCATCCAACACCGCCACAGCATCCGGCAATGTGTCGTCCGGCATATGGTGGTCACAGATAATAAAGTCGATACCCAATTCCTTGGCATACTCGATCTTCTCAATCGCTTTGATGCCGCAGTCAAGCGAAATGATAAGCGTAATCCCATTCTCCTTGGCATAATTGATCCCCTTGTATGAGATCCCGTACCCTTCGTCATACCGATCCGGGATATAGTAATCCAGTGATGACGAATAGGGGCGTAAAAACTTGTAGACCAGAGAAACAGCGGTCGTGCCGTCTACATCATAGTCACCGTAAACCAAAATCTTTTCTTTATTGCCCAGAGCCTTGTTCAGACGCTTGACAGCCTTTTCCATATCCGGCATAAGGAATGGATCGTGCAGGTCGCTCAAGCTGGGTTTAAAGAATTTCTTCACCTCTTCAACAGTGGTCAGTCCTCGTTGAACGAGCAAAAGACATACGACCGGACTGAGGCCCAGTTCGGTTGCCAGCTTGTCTCTTTTATGTAACTCTTCTTCTGTTGGGGTTTGAAAGTTCCATTTTGTAATCATTATATATTGTTTTTTTCTTTTTTATCGTCCCAGATATATTGGATATAGAAGCTGATAGCAACAAAATCTCCAATATATTTCAATCCGTAAAGTTAGACAATATAAATGGATATTTCTGTTCAGGCGCATACATTTTTATTAAAATACATTTTCTCTACTTTTTATAATAAAGTCCGCGAATGATTTGTACATTTGTGACATTATTTAAAAAACAATGACAGACGATATTCAAAAAGCCTGTGAAATCATGCAGGCAGGAGGGATAATACTCTATCCCACAGATACTATTTGGGGGATTGGTTGTGATGCAACCAACGAGAAAGCCGTGCAAAGAGTGTACGAGCTGAAGAGAAGAATTGACAATAAGGCTATGTTGGTCCTGACTGACAGTACGGCGAAACTGAGCATGTACGTGTCGGAAATTCCCGATATAGCCTGGGACCTGATCGAGGTAGCCGACAAACCGTTGACGGTTATTTATCCGCATGCGAAGAATATTGCCGGTAACCTGTTGGGCGAAGACGGCAGCGTCGGGATCCGGATCACGAACGAAGAGTTCTCACGTAAGCTGTGCGAACGTTTCCGGAGGCCGTTGGTTTCCACTTCTGCAAATGTAAGCGGGGAACCTTCTCCGGCTAATTTTAGTGAAGTGTCGGATGTGATTAAGAACGGTGTCGATTATATAGTGAAGTATCGCCAAGATGATATGAGTAAGGCAAAACCTTCCAATATCATTAAATTAGGAGATGGTGGCGTTATTCAGGTAATCAGATAAAAATGAAGAAGAGCAAGCAGGCAGGGAAATACATATTATCGGATTATCTATCGGCTTCCGTTGCATGGTTGTTGTTCAATATCCTTCGTTACGAGGTGTTTGCCATCGACGAAGGGGCAAGCAGTCTGCTCGACTATCTGCAATATCCGGGTGTGCTTACCGGCCAGGCAATCATCCCTTTTTTCTGGCTGGTTCTTTATTATTTCTCCGGGTATTATAATAAACCGTTTGGAAAATCCCGTCTGACCGAATTGTTTTCGACGTTTATCACGGTGCTGATCGGTACGCTTGTCGTATTCTTTGCCCTGATGCTCGACGATATTCCCCATTCGTTCAAGATATATTACAAGCTGTTTTTCGGCCTGTTCGGCTTACAGTTTATCGTGACTTATATCCCGCGCCTGCTGATCACGCAGGACGGTGTCCGTAAGATCAAGAGCCGGAAATGGGCGATGAACGTACTTGTGGTCGGCGCCGGAGGTAAGGCTGTCCGTATCGCCCGCGACCTGTACCGCCTGGGATATAATATTTACGGTTTCGTATCGGAGAACGGGAATATCCCTGTCAAGGCCGACTGTGCCCATGTCTTAGGGACGGTGGAGGATATCCCGGCCCTGATGGATACAGGGAATGTCGACGAGTTCGTCCTGGCTGTCGAGTCGAAAAGCAACAAGGAGCTGTTGGGCATCCTTTATTCGCTCTACCGTTATAAACGTCCGATAAAGGTGTTGGCAGACCGCTTCAATATGTTGTCCAAGATCCAGATCCGGACCATTCGGGGAATTCCCCTGGTCGACGTGACGGATAACAATTTCTCGCCTGCCGCACAGAATATTAAGCTTTTTCTGGATAAAGTTTGTTCTGTTGTCGCATTGGTACTCCTTTCCCCGTTGTTCGCCTATATCGCTTGGCGGGTGAAGAAAGACTCTCCGGGCTCCATCTTCTTCCGTCAGGAACGGATCGGCTATCTCGGCGAGCCGTTTATGATGTATAAGTTCCGGACCATGTATGTGAATGCAGAGGAAAACGGACCGTTGCTTGCCTCGGAGGACGATTGCCGCATTACGCCGTTCGGGCGGATCATGCGGAAGTATCGGTTGGATGAGCTGCCCCAGTTCTGGAATGTGTTGAAAGGGGATATGTCGCTCGTCGGGCCCCGTCCCGAACGAAAATATTTTATTGACGAAATTGTGAAGAAGGCTCCTTATTATTACCTGCTGCACAACGTCCGTCCGGGTATCACCTCGTTAGGGATGGTGAAGTATGGCTATGCCGAGAATGTGGATAAAATGATAGAGCGTATGGAATACGATATATTATATTACGAAAACATGTCATTGACACTGGATCTGACAATTCTGATCTATACAGTTAAAACAGTAATTACAGGTAAAGGTATTTAAGATGGTAAACGAAGGATTATTCTATCGGTTCCTGCTATGGCGGGACAAGCATATAAAAGAGAAAAATTTTATCTTGATCGTCAGTCTTTTGGTCGGGATTTGCACGGCAGCTGCTGCTATTATCCTGAAATGGATCATTCATCATATCCAACATATGTTGACCGGAAACTTTAACCAGGACGGGGCTAACTACCTCTACCTGCTCTATCCGGTGATTGGTATCCTGCTTGCCGGTTTGTTCGTCAAGTATATCGTGCGGGACGACATCAGCCACGGGGTGACGAAAATCCTGTATGCCATTTCCCAGCGTAAGAGCCGTATCAAACCCCATAACACCTGGACCTCTATTGTAGCCAGTTCCGTTACCATCGGTTTTGGTGGATCGGTCGGGGCGGAGGCGCCTATCGTGCTGACGGGAGCGGCGATCGGTTCCAATCTGGGACGCCTGTTCAGGATGGAGCAAAAGACGTTGATGCTGCTTGTCGGCTGTGGGGCGGCAGGCGCCATCTCTGGTATCTTTAAGGCTCCGATAACCGGAGTGGTCTTCGTGGTGGAAGTGTTGTTGCTCGACCTGACAATGACGTCGGTGTTGCCTCTGCTTATCACTTCAGTGACAGCTGCGACTGTCTCCTATATCTTTACAGGAACGGAAGCGATGTTCCCCTTCTCGCAGACCGAAGTGTTTGTGATCGAACGCATACCCTACGTCCTTCTGCTTGGTGTGTTCTGTGGCCTGGTATCCCTCTATTTTACGAAGGTGATGAACAGGGTGGAGGGGATGTACCGGAAACTCGGTAAGTATTGGAAGAAATTTCTCGTCGGAGGCATCATGCTGAGCGTATTGATTTTCGTATTCCCCCCGCTTTACGGTGAAGGTTACGACACGATCTCGTCCCTGCTCAACGGCCAGTTCTCCCATATCATGGACAAGAGTATGTTTTACAGCCTGAACGATACTTACTGGGGCTTGCAACTCTTCCTGACACTGATCCTGCTCTTCAAAGTCTTTGCTTCGAGTGCGACGAACGCTGGAGGCGGATGCGGTGGTATTTTTGCTCCCAGCTTGTATTTGGGCTGTATTGCCGGTTTTGTGTTTGCCCATGCGTCCAACTTTTTCCCCTTTACGATGTACCTCTCGGAGAAGAATTTCGCCCTCTTGGGGATGGCAGGCATCATGTCCGGTGTCATGCATGCACCGCTGACGGGTGTCTTCCTTATTGCCGAACTGACAGGTGGCTACGAGCTTTTCCTTCCGCTGATGATTGTCTCGGTCAGCTCCTATATCACGATCAAGATGTTCTTGCCTCACAGCATCTACTCGATGCGTCTGGCCCAGAAAGGCGAGTTGCTGACTCACCATAAGGACCGTGCCGTCCTGACGCTCCTCAATACAGACAGTGTGATCGAACGCGATTTCCTCACCGTCTCTCCCGAAATGTCGTTAGGCGATATGGTGAAGGTGATCGCCAAGAGCGGACGAAACACCTTCCCGGTCATTGACGAGCGGGGAATCCTGTTAGGGCTCGTCCTGCTGGATAATATCCGGAATATTATGTTCCGTCCGGAGTTATATAACCGGTTCCATGTCTCCAAGTTCATGGTGTCGGCTCCCGCCAAGATACAGGTAGGGACGCCAATGGAGCAGATTATGCGTATCTTTGACGATACGAAAGCCTGGAACCTCCCTGTAGTGGACGAGGAAGGACGATACATAGGCTTTATGTCCAAGTCGAAAATATTTAACTCATACCGCGAAGTGCTGGTAGAAAACTTTTCAGGAGATTAAGAAGATGAAGAAAGAAGATTTGCGAATCGTATATATGGGCACTCCCGACTTTGCCGTGGAGAGCCTGCGTGCCTTGGTTGAAGGCGGATATAATGTAGTAGGTGTGATCACGATGCCGGACAAACCCGTAGGCCGTCATGGCAGTGTCTTGCAGGCAAGCCCCGTCAAGCAATATGCCGTCTCGAAAGGTCTGCCCGTGCTTCAGCCGGTAAAGCTCAAAGACGAAGCTTTCCTCTCCGAACTCCGTGCGTTGGAGGCTGACTTGCAGATTGTCGTGGCCTTCCGTATGCTGCCGGAGGTGGTCTGGAACATGCCGCGTCTGGGGACGTTTAACCTCCATGCCTCTCTCTTGCCTCAGTACCGGGGAGCAGCCCCGATCAACTGGGCGGTCATCAACGGAGATACGGAAACCGGCGTGACGACCTTCTTCCTGACACACGAGATCGACACAGGCAAGATCATCCGCCAGAAACACCTCCCTATAGCCGATACGGACGATGTCGGCACTGTGCACGATTCCCTGATGGCGATGGGTGCCGGCTTGGTATTGGAGACAGTCGACCTGCTGTTGGAAGGCAAGACTGACGCCATACCCCAGGAAGAGTTCTATCAAGACTCAGCTGAACTCCGTCCCGCCCCGAAGATATTCAAAGAAACCTGTCGTATCGACTGGAATCAGCCTCTGAAAAAGATATACGATTTCATCCGTGGCTTGTCACCTTATCCCGCTGCCTGGACGGAGATCATCTCACCCGAAGGCGTCCCGACTGCTTTGAAGGTCTACCAGGCGGAAAAACATCCCGCCACCCATAACCTTCCCGTCGGCACCATCTGCACAGACAAGAAAAGCTATGTCGACATCGCCGTAGAGGGCGGTTATCTCCGTCTGCTCTCCCTACAGCTCGCTGGAAAGAAACGCCTGTCTATTACGGAGTTTTTGAATGGGTTTAAGCAGATTGGGGAATATACGGTAAAATAGATTACTGTTTTTATTCTTCTTTGATTTTGCGCAGTATTATTCTCTCCTTATATTAATAATGTATATATATCTACAAGAGTTTTTGTTTCTGGTTATTCGTTAGCTGGAAACAAAAATTCTTTGTGCTTTTAGCAGGTAGTCCGACTTTTGCCGGATTGTCTTCAAAATGTACTTTTGGGGATTATCATTTAGTTTCTGAAATCAGCAAAATTGTAATAAAAAGAAAGTTTTTATATAGTTGTACTAAAGTAAATGGCTGTATTTTGCTGTTACGCGCTTGAATATGAATGTTTAGGAAATGACTAAAAAAAACGTTCCTTTTTTTTAGTCATTGCAAAAGTAGATATTATATTTTGAACGACCAAAATAAAATAACAATATATTACTTGTAGATCAATGAATAAAGAAATATAAGGCTTGATACAATTTTTTTGGATATATCGACTAAAAAAATGACTAAAAAAAAGGAACGTTTTTTTTAGTCATTTTAGTTAGTACACCCTTTGTGACTGACGAACTTTGTCATGTTCACTTAAAACTTAATTGATATGTCTTATTTATTGATACTGTTATGTTTATCTGTTTCGATAGCACTATCCTTTATCATAATTCCGCGCATTTTGGTGATATCCTACCGAAAGAAATTATTCGACATCCCGGACGAAAGAAAGGTCCATAATCAGGCAATTCCCCGTTTAGGCGGTTTTTCCTTCCTTCCGACGATTTTATTCTCCCTCTTCTTTTCTGTTGGTTTTAGATACTTGGTTGGTTTACAATTACCTGTGAAATCATTGGGCTTTATAGTGCCTGAATTCTTTTTTCTTATATGCGGGCTAATTCTATTATATTTAGCAGGAATAAAAGATGATTTAATAGGGCTTCGCTATCGGTCTAAATTTGTGATACAGATTGTAGCTGTCAGTATGTTACCTCTATCCGGCTTGTGGATTAACAATTTGTACGGCTTGTTGGGTATCCACGAGTTATCACCCTGGCTTGGCATCCCGTTTACCATTCTGGCTACAGTCTTTATTATTAATGCGATCAATCTGATCGACGGTCTGGACGGTCTGGCTTCCGGTATAAGTGGAATCTCCCTGATAATAATGGGCAGCCTTTTCTTTTATCACGATATGTTGATTTATGCCATGTTGGCCTTTACCGTGTTAGGAACTCTGATTCCTTTCTTTTATTATAATGTATTCGGACGGGTCGAACACTGTAGAAAGATCTTTATGGGAGATACCGGCAGTTTGACCTTAGGCTATCTGTTGGCCTTTTTGATCATCCGCTATTCTTCCTGTCATCCGGAACTGATGCCCTGCTCCGGGAAAACTTTTACGGTTGCTTTTACAACATTGCTGATTCCCATATTTGATGTGTTCCGGGTGATGCTGTTGCGTACCCGCCTGCATAAACCTCTTTTTATAGCAGATAAGAATCACATTCATCATAAACTGTTGTCGATCGATTTTTCTCCCCGCCGTTCCATGTTGACTATTCTTTTTATGTCTGGCGCTTTTTGTGTCTTAAATATGACGTTGGTCTCCTATATCAATTGTAATGTATTGCTCCTGGTCGATATCGTTCTCTATACTGGTATAAACCTCTGGATCGATAAGGTGCGGGATGCCCATCCGTCATCAGTGTTGAGTCTAAATAAAAAAATATGAATATAGCGATTGTAGGAACCGGCTATGTCGGTTTGGTGACAGGTACATGCTTCTCTGAAATGGGAGTCGATGTCACTTGCGTAGATATTAATGAAGCCAAAATAAAAGCTTTACAAGCAGGTGTCATGCCGATTTATGAGCCCGGTTTGGAAAGCTTGGTACAAAAGAATGTACAGGCCGGCCGTTTGCACTTTACAACAGACTTGGTTTCTTGTCTGGATAAGGTATCGGTTGTCTTTAGTGCCGTCGGGACTCCTCCGGACGAAGATGGCAGTGCCGATTTGAAATATGTATTGGAAGTTGCCCGTACGGTAGGACGCCATATGAACCGGTATATTGTGTTGGTCACCAAAAGCACGGTTCCGGTAGGAACTGCCGAGAAAGTCAAAGCCGCCATCAGCGAAGAGTTGGATAAACGGGGCGTACAAATCCCTTTCGATGTCGCTTCCAATCCTGAATTTCTGAAAGAAGGTGCTGCCGTCAAAGACTTTCTGGCTCCGGATCGTGTCGTGGTCGGTGTGGAGAGTGAAGAAGCCCGTAAGTTGTTGGAACGTCTGTACCGTCCTTTCCTGCTGAATGGTTATCCCATCATATTTATGGATATCCGGTCCGCTGAGATGACAAAATATGCCGCTAATGCCATGCTTGCCACCCGTATCAGTTTCATGAATGATATTGCCAACCTCTGTGAGATCGTCGGTGCCGACGTTGAGTCTGTCCGTAAGGGGATGGGATCGGACAGCCGTATCGGTAACCGTTTCCTGTATGCCGGTTGCGGCTATGGAGGCAGTTGCTTTCCGAAAGATGTGAAAGCGCTTATCCATACCGGGAAAGAGAATGGCTACGATATGCGCGTGATAGAAGCGGTAGAGGAAGTGAATGAAAATCAGAAAAGCATAGTCTTCGATAAGATAAATAAACTATTCGGTGGAGAGCTGAAAGGCAAGATCATTACTTTGTGGGGCCTTTCCTTCAAACCCGAAACCGACGATATGCGCGAAGCCCCGGCCCTGGTCGTTATCGACAAACTATTGAAAGCCGGTGCAATCGTCAAAGTCTACGATCCTGTGGCGATGGACGAATGTAAGCGTCGTATCGGTTCGGTAGTCGAATATTGCAAGGATATGTACGAGGCCGTAATCGATGCAGACGCCCTGTTGCTGATCACCGAATGGAAACAATTCCGCCTGCCCAGTTGGAAATGCATCAAACGCCTGATGCGTGGAAATGTGATCGTCGACGGTCGTAACATATACGATGCGAAAGAGTTGGAAGAAGAATATTTTGTTTACTCACGAATAGGGAAAAAATGAAACGAATTTTAGTAACGGGAGGCGCCGGCTTTATCGGTTCCCATCTCTGTGCGCGTTTTGTCAGAGAAGGCAATGATGTGATTTGTCTGGATAACTATTTTACCGGTAGCAAGGATAATATCCGCCAACTACTGGACTGTCATAACTTCGAGCTGGTCCGTCACGACGTGACCACTCCTTATTATGCCGAGGTCGATGAAGTCTACAACCTCGCCTGTCCTGCTTCCCCTCCCCATTACCAATATAACCCCATCAAGACAATGAAGACATCCATCTACGGAGCGATGAACATGTTAGGGTTGGCGAAGCGTACGAATGCGAAGATCCTCCAGGCATCCACCAGCGAAGTCTATGGTGACCCCGCTGTCCATCCGCAGGTAGAGAGCTATTGGGGGCATGTCAATCCGATCGGCATTCGTAGCTGCTACGACGAAGGCAAACGCTCTGCTGAGACGCTCTTCATGGACTACCACCGTCAGAATGGCGTACGGATTAAAATCATCCGCATCTTCAATACCTACGGTCCGAATATGAACCCGAACGACGGCCGTGTTGTATCCAACTTCATCATGCAGGCCTTACGAGGCGAAGACCTTACGATTTACGGCGATGGTCTTCAAACCCGTAGCTTCCAATATGTGGACGACCTGGTTGAAGGCATGGTCCGTATGATGGCCACAGCTGACGATTTCATCGGTCCGGTCAATATCGGTAACCCCGGCGAGTTCACAATGTTGGAACTGGCTGAAAAGATAATCGAGCTCACCGGCTCCAAATCCAAAATCATACATTGCCCCTTACCGGGCGATGATCCGAAACAACGTAAACCGGATATTGCTTTGGCAAAAGAAATGCTTAACGGTTGGGAACCGAAGGTTAGGCTGGAAGAGGGGCTGAGGAAGACGATTGAGTATTTTTGTAATTTGGTAGTATAAATAGATAATACTATTTGTTAGTGAATTTGATAAATATGAATGGGTTCTATTAAAAAAGAAGGAAATCATTTTAAATTATATGGAAAAACAGGTTGATAAAAAACATTATGAATTTAATAATTATGTAGGTATTCCACGTTGGTGCTCATATTGGCATCAGATTAATGAAGTTTTGAGAACTCATGCAGATTCACTATTGATTATAGGGACTGGAGATTCTATAGTTGAGACAATATTATCTACTTGTGTGAAAAAAGTAAATATTCTCGATATTGATCCAGAGTTAAATCCTGATTATTTAACTTCTGTTACAGAGATTGATCGGGTTTGCACAGATAAATTCGATACAGTGCTTTGTTGTCAAGTTTTAGAACATCTTCCTTTTTCATTATTTGAGACAGCTATTAGTCAATTAGCTAAGGTCTGTCAAAAATATTGCATAATAAGTCTTCCACAGATACGTTTTATGTTTCGTTTTGCATTATATATTATGAATAGAGGTCGTGACTACCAATTTGTTAAGCGCCGTAATAATGTATCTTTCTCTTTTAATGGTGAGCATTATTGGGAAATTGGAGCAAAAGGATGTTCTTTAAAAGATGTTATGTCTGTTATGGAGAAGTATTTTGATATAGAAAAGAGATTTACAATAAAAGAAAATTCTTATCACTACTTTTTCATTCTTAAAAATAAATTAAGGACTTAGAATAATAATGTCTCAGACAATAAAGGTCAGTCGACAAGATATTATTTGGGGCTATTTTGCTCAGTTCTTTTCTATTGCATCAGGGATTATTATATTGCCAATGGTATTAAGAATGCTTTCTGCTGAAGAGGTCGGGATGAACTATTTGATGCTTTCGGTGGGGCAGTTGGTTACTTTGGTTGACTTTGGTTTTTCTCCCCAATTCGGACGGAATGTAACGTATGTCTATAGTGGTGCACAGCGATTGTTGAAGAATGGAATAGAAACGTTGGACAGTTCGGTAAAGGTTGAAATAAATTATTCTCTTTTAGCCGCACTGATCCAGACAGCCCGTTGGATATACCGTTTGATGGGAGGTGTTGTTTTGTTACTTATGCTAACAGCCGGCACCGGATACGTTTATCAAGTGACAGCCGGTTTCAGTAATCTCCCGAACAGCCTTCTTATTTGGTTGATCTATTCTGCAGGCGTGTTCTTTCAAATTTATTACTCCTACTATAGCGCATTATTAACGGGTTCGGGTAAAATCAAAGAAAGTAAAAAGGCGATGGTCTATTCCAATGTCTTGAAGATTGTGCTTACTTATGTTTTGTTATATGCCGGATATGGTTTGTTAGGGGTGGTGATAGCTAATTTTATTTATCCATTCTTGACCCGATACTTGTCATATCGCTACTATTTTACAGCAGGACTAAGACATACTTTATCATCTTATAAAGTATCGGTCACAGAAAAGATAGCGTTATTTAAGATCCTGTGGCATAACTCGAAAAAACTTGGGATAACCACATTATCCGGGTATTTAACTTATGGTGCATCTACTTTGCTGGCCGGTATTTATCTTTCCCTGGAAGAAGTTGCTTCGTATGGCTTGATGATACAGTTGATAGGTTTGATCGGGGGAATTTCCGGTATTATGTTTTCGATCTATCAACCTCGCTTTGCCTCTCTTCGCGTATCGGATAATAAAGTATTGTTTAGAAAAGAGGTTGCTTATACGATGACTATATTCTATTCCTTTTTTGTGATAGGAACGATTTTACTCATAACTGTTGCTCCCTATGCTATCCGGTTTATAGGCTCAAATACGACTTTACCTGGCGCATCTATCCTGTTAGTTTGTGCCGGCTTCAGGTTGCTGGATCATAATTTTTGGAATTTATGTCAGACTGTGATAGCCGGAAACGACTTTCCCTTCCTTAAAAGTTGCTTGTTTACGGGATTGGGAATAACTGCCGGATGCTATATCTCTTTGTCATGGCTTCATTTGGGCCTATGGGGTATTGTTTTGTCTACCGGATTAGCACAGTCGGTTTATAACAACTGGTACTGGCCTCGTATTATATTAAAACAAATGAATATAGGAAGCCTTTCTTTTTTGAAAGAAGGCTATCGCGAAGCATTGCTTCGTCTTCATATATAAAGAATAAATCCAATCATGTATAAAGTTACTTTATCAATGCCCATTTACAATGTGGCGCCTTATGTGGAACGCGCTTTGCTTTCTGCTCTGAATCAAACTTTTGATAGTATCGAATTTCTGATTGTGGATGATCGGGGTACGGATAATAGTATGGATATTGTCCGTAAAATTGTTGCCGAGCATTCTCGAGGAAAAGATGTGCGGATCATTGAACATCCGCATAATATAGGACTTGGTGCGACAAGAAATACAGCTATAGACAATGCAAAGGGAGAGTATTTGTTCTTTATGGATAGTGATGATGAGATAACACCGGATTGTATAGAGGTATTATATAAGGCGATGATGGAGGATGGTCCGGTAGATTTTGTGGCTGGGTCGTATGAACATATTTTGTTAAATGGGAAAAAGATCTCTTACTTGTATAATTGTGTTAAAATAAAGGGCGAAAATGCATTAGCAAATGAAGTATATAAATATCAAAAACGATTTTGTATAGGCATTTGGAATAAATTATACACTCTTTCATTTCTCCATGATCATCAGTTGTATTGCTTTCCGCATCATTTAAATGAAGATGAGATATTTACTGATAAGATTATATATGAAACATCATGTTGTAAATTGTTGGATCATGTAACACTGTTGTATTATGAGAGACCCAATTCTACAATGTATAAAAGGGCTTTTTCTTTAAGTGTGAGAGATGTAAAAGAATTTGAGGAAATAATTTCTTTTAAAAGAAAATTATTAGGAAAATATATAAAGTCTAATTTAAGAGGTTTTTTCTTATCGAAAACTATAAGATATATATATGGTGTATTATTGAAAATATGTCTGTCTACTAATATTAGTATTGAAGAGAAAAAAATATATTCAAATAAAATTACAAGTATTCTGAATGATCAGATAAATATAATGCAATTAAGACCATTATCTATAAAAAATATTATGTATGCGATAATTTTAAAAATTCCATATTTTATGCAATATAGAATAATAAATATGCATATTTCAATGTCGCGTAAAAGATGAAGTATATTAGTGTGTTAAGTCCCTACATATCTCGTGGAAATTATCGATTTTTTATTTTATATTTTTTGATAGTATTGAATTTTTGATTGTGGATGATCGGGGTACAGATAATAGTATGGATATGTGTATAAATACTATTTTGCATGGCTAATAGTAGCTGATTTTTAATGCTATAAAACTGGTACTTAAATCAAATTGTATATTAAAGAAGGATAAGGTTAGGTATTGTAATAAGATTTCTGGATGGAAATTGATTTTTGTTATTCCATTTACAGTAAAGAATATAACGTACTTAATATTGATGAAGATTCCTTACCGATTTAGATCTGTGTTATTTAAGGTAAGAAAGTTGTGTTTCCATTTTATGAGTTGTAAGATATAGAGTGATTGATATTTCTATAAGGATTATTTTTATTCAGATAATGAGGATGAATATTGTAAAATTGGATAAAAAGAATGTGTTTCTTTTCTTAGTGGGTTTGTTTTCTATGACTCAAATACGACTTATAGGTGCTTTCCCTCTTTGCGAAGCAGTAACAATTCCAATAGGATTTTTTTTGTTGTTCAAACTACCAAAATATTTTAGTAATAAACGTTTTCGAACTATTATACTTTTAGGACTATTTTGGTTTTTGGGCGCTTTCATTTCTGATGTTTACAATAATTCTCAAACTGAAGATATATTGAAAGGGTTGGGAACAGTTGCGTTTCTTATTACTAATTTAACGTTCTCTTTTTGGGCATTAAAAGATAACTATTATCGGATTATATGGTTTCTATCAGGGGCTTTTTTGTCTTCCTTCTTACAATTGTTTATGTTCACAAGTATGTCACTTCAGCAGCAAATGATTGAAAATGGATTGACTGGCGTATGGGAAGTATGGGCTGTTTATTTTATAGCTCCAGCAGTTTTGATTTTTGCTTTCTATTATTATGGCTCACATCGAAAATTGGTTATTTGTGCTATATTTTTATATGCGATATATAGTATATTTAATATGTCGAGAAATCAGTTTCTGATATATTCTATAGTCGGATTACTTCTCATAGCTTTTGGCTCTGTAAGAAGTTATAGAGAAGGATTGATAAAGCAAAGACTTTTACAATCAAAATCATTGCGTTATTTATGCTTGATGTTTTTAAGTTTAGTTGTCGTGAAAGGATCGTATGAATATTTAGCAGGACAGGGCTATTTAGGTGAAGATGCATATCAGAAATATGAAATGCAGGTCATAAATAGCAAATTAGGATTAGCTGCAGGGCGTGGTAATTTTTTTATGGGATTGTATGCAGTCAAAGATTCTCCTATTTTAGGTTTTGGATCATTTGCTAAAGATAATGGTAATTATGTGCTGAGATTTTTTCAATATTTTGATCCAGATAATCTTATGGCTATTAATTCTTTTCGATATAATACATATATTCCAGCACATTCGCATATTGTATGTGCATGGTTATGGCATGGTTTGGTTGGTTTGCTATTTTGGTCATATATTGTGTATTTATTGCTATTGTTTTTGTGGAAATATTTGATGAAACATCCCTCGTTGATTGCTTTTTCTCTTTTGATGTCTTTTGTCTTATTATGGAATATATTTTTTTCTCCCTTTGTGGATCGTATTGGAGAGGCAATGAAGATTGTTTTTATTGTATTGAGTATGGACTGTATAGATAAATATAATTGTAAAAAATATGTTTAGTGTCTATTTTTATAGAATCAAATTTTAATTATAATATATATGAATATTGGTGTTATATCTGAATATGATGTGTTTGACTATAATTCTCAAAGTGGAGTAATATATCATATCACTAAAGAATTGAAAAAAGAACATGATGTTGTTTGGATTAGTGCTAAATTGAATGGCTTTTTGAGATGGATTATGATTGTTTATAAGGCTCTTAATAGGCTGTTGCGTGTGACAGGCTGTTTTACAACTCACTTACATACTCCTTTTTATTCAAGGCTTATCGGATACTGTTTGGCAAAACAAATGAAAAATGAAAAATTTGAATTATTATTTGCCTTTGGTTCATATAATATTGCTTATCTGAAAACGAATGTTCCAATTGTTTATAGGACAGATGCTGTATATTATCAAATGGTAGATTATTATTGGAAACGTGTACCGAAGTATTTTCAGAAGAAGGGTGATATTATTGAACAAAAAGCATTAGATAAATCATCGTTGATTGTACTACCATCCGATTGGGCAAAGGAAGCTGCAGTAACTCACTATAATATTTGTGAAGATAAATTATGTGTGATAGAAACAGGAGCAGAAGTTTATTCTGTAAATAAAAAGTATTTAATGGAACCAAATAAGCAAACTATAAAAATGGTATTTATAGGGAAGGATATTTATAGAAAAGGAATAGAAATAGCTTTAGATGTAAATAAAATCTTGAAAAATAAATTTGGAGTTGATTCGTCGTTGGTAGTAATTGGAGGTATGATTGATAAACCAGACTATAGAGATAAGTCTGTTAATTGGATTGGCTTTTTAAATAAAAACATAAAAGATGATAAAGAACGATTTGAAAACTTAATATCTTCTTCAGATTTACTGATTTTACCGACTCGTGCAGAATGTGCTGGTATTGCTTTTGCTGAAGCATCTGCTTATGGATTACCGATTTTTACTTATGATACAGGTGGTATTGGTAATTATGTAATAAATGGTGTAAATGGTTATCGTCTTAATTTGAATAGTACTGCTGAAAATTTTGCTAATCGTATTTACCAGTCATGGATGTGTTGTGAATTTGTAACATTATCTAATGGAGGAAAGAAATTGTATAAAGATAAATTCAATTGGGATTGTTGGCGGAAACGTTTATATGAAAGAATGGAAGAAATTATTTGATATTATGTTTTAATGTATTGAATATTATGATGCTAAGTATTGTTACTCCTGTTTTAAATGGTTCTCGATTTATCCGAGATAATATTGTTAGTATTTCACAGTTGACAATTCCTCACGAACACATCATTGTAGATGGTGGTTCAACTGATGGTACATTAGATATATTAAAAGAATATCCAGATTTGATTATTATTTATCAAACGGATAGAGAAGGTATGTATAAAGCAATTGACATGGGATTTCAAGCTGCTAAAGGTGAGTATATCTGTTGGGTTAATTGTGATGATCGCGTTATTCCTAATGCATATGATAGACTATACCAATATGCGGTTGCAAATCAATATGATTTTGTATCTTCCGATGGTATACAATATTTTGTAAATGATAATAGAACAAGGATTGTGAGAAGTACAAAATATTTGAAATACTTTTTGCAAAAGGGATTTTTCCCTTTTTCACAACCAAGTGTTTTATATACTAAAAAAGCCTACAATCAAGTAAACGGGTTGCGATATAAATTGTTTAAAATTATTGGTGATGCTGATTTATTTATAAGAATGTCGCATGAACAGACATTAAGATTTTCTTACTTATCAATAACTACTTCTGTTTTTACAAAATATGGAAATTCTCTCTATGATAGAAGCATGAATCTTATAAAAAAAGAAGAAGAAATAATGAATGTGAAAAGATCTTTTACTATTCGTGTTTTGTTGCGTATTTGCCGCTTGTTAAGAATATGATGATTTTAGGGAACAACATAGATTAGTTTAGATGAAATTTAAATCAATGTACATACTTCATTCCATTCCTTCTTTTGGCCTTAAATCCGGTGGCACTTCCACTTGTACCTATGATTTGTTGTCAGCATTAAACCATCAATCTTGTCCAGCTGATGTTTTGACATTAAATCTTCAAAATACTTTGGATGAAATAATTGGAGAGGGTGAGGCATGGATTAAGGCATTACCTTTTGATGCAAGAACTCCATTTCAATTTTCTAACAATTTGAAACAATTCCTTTTAGAAGAGAGAATATATGATTTATACCATACAAATGGTCTATGGCTATACTGTAATCATATTACAGCATCTATTGCACGGAAAAAGGATAAACCTTACTTGATTTCTCTTCATGGAATGTTGTATCCACAGGCTTTATCCAGAAGTTCGTGGAAAAAGGTATTAATGAGGAAATTTTGCTTTGATGATGACTTGGCAAGGGCTGCTTGTATTCATGTGACTTGCGTAGAGGAAATGAACCATTACAGACAATTAGGATTTGAGAATCCGGTTGCTGTTATACCGAATCCAGTTCCATTCTTTGAAATGGGTGAAATGAAAGGAAAGAATGAGATATCTCGAATTGGTTTTTTGGGGCGTATTCATCCTCGAAAGCAAGTTGAAAGATTGATTTATGCGTGGAAAAAATTAGGAAATCAGATTAGCGGAGCAGAACTTTTGATTATGGGGGAAGGAGATGATTCTTATTTGTCTTTCTTGAAGCAAGAGGTAAAACGTTTAAACCTTTCTGGTGTTTGTTTTACAGGTTTTGTGTCGGGTAATGATAAATATGAAAAATTAGCTTCTTTGTCCTGCCTTTGTGTTCCGAGTGATTTTGAGAACTTTGGTATGATAATAACTGAAGCATTGTCTGTTGGAACTCCTGTCATCGCCTCTAAAGGTACCCCCTGGGAAGAGCTCAACACGCATCGTTGCGGTTGGTGGGTAGATAATGATGTGGATACTTTAGCTGCGACGATTCGGGAGGCACTGAATACCTCCGAAGAGGAAAGGCAGACGATGGGAGAGCGGGGTAAGCAGTTGATTAAAGATAATTATTCAGTAGAAATGGTTGCCGGTAAGATGAAGCGGTTATATGAGTGGATTTTATATGGAGGCGAGAAACCTGAGTTTGTCTATTTGAAATAATCTGAATCATGAAATGACTTAATAATAAATATAATGAAGCTTTTAACTGAAAAAGATAATATAACTGAAATAAGCGTATTGGAAAAAAGAATGCAGAAGTATTATGAAGCAGCAAGTACATATCCTGCATTTGTAACCCCTGCTTATCATACGCAGCAATGGAAAATTCTTTTGAAATACATTAAACACTATAGTAACACAAATAAAATTGTAGAGATATTAGAAATAGGTGCTGGTAAATCCGGATTAGGTGAATTCTTGGAATCAGAGAACGTACGCAGCTGCGTACGAGTGACGTCTCAAGACGTCACTCCATTAAATATAGATTGGTTAAAGCGATATTCAGATCAGGTTTTCATCGGAGACGTGGAAAAGATGGATGGAAAATTCCATATAGTGATTCATTCGTATGTGTTAGAACATGTTTCAAGGCCATTGAGTTTTCTGAATCATGTATATAATAAATTAACCTTTGATGGAGGTGTAAATATAATTGAATGTCCACGATATGATTTCTTGTTTTATTTACCGAATTCAATGGATCATTTAAGCATGATAGAAAAAATAAAAATGAAAATAAGGCTTATCTTCTTTTCTAAGCCATTTTCTATTATAGATGATCCTGCTATATTCTATTTGCCATTTCGGATAGATCGGGATGCTGTACATATAGTGAGGAAAAGAGACTTGTATAATCTTTTTGGCAAATCCAATATAAAAACATGGCATACTAAGTCTTTAAGTTTTCGCCATTGGTTGTTGAATACTTTTTTAACATGTCGAATGTGTATCAAGAAATAGTTAAGTATGAAAATAACAATAATAACAAGCCCTTTCGGGTATATTCCTCCAAATGGTATAGGAGCTGTAGAAAAGCTTTGGTACGATCTTGGTATTGAGTTTAAAAAGAAGGGAAATGATGTTACTATAATATCAAAACTACCTGCTTCTTATGACTCTTTCAAGGATGAGATTGATCGGGTTTATATAAAAGCGTATAGAAGAAGAAATAATATCTATAAAGATTTATTCTTTGATTTATTGTATTCATTAAAATGTTTTCTAAAGATTAAGAAAACAGATGTTTTAGTCCTGAATACATTTTGGACGCCATTCCTATGTCATCTCTTTAAGCGGAATTATGTCATATCAATTTATAATGTACAACGTTATCCTAAAGGACAATTCCGTTATTTGTCTCATATAGATAAATTAGTAGCTTGTAGTTCCATGATTCAAAAGGCAGTGTTGAGTCAAACTCCCAATATATGCAATGTTTGTACGATTAATAATCCGGTGAATTTGGATATTTTTTATCCTGATCGAAAGAATTTAATAGAAGATACGGTGAATGTTGTATATACTGGCCGTATTCATCCAGAAAAGGGATTGTTGAATTTAATAAAAGCATTAGCCTTACTTACAGAGGTGAAAGCAATAAAACTGTTATTGATAGGAACTTATGATATTGAAAAAGGAGGTGGAGGGGAATTATATCGTAAAAAATTAGAAGAGTGTGCTAAAAATGTGGAATTAATATTTATAGGTGAAATTGCAGATCCTAAATCTATGGCTTGCTATATGAGAGAGGCTCATATTTATTGTTATCCACCCTTAGAGACAACAGGAGATGCAATGCCTTGTGCTCCACTGGAAGCAATGGCTTTGGGATTACCTGTTATCGTTTCTGATATTCCCTGTTTTGATGATTATGTGGTAAATGGAGAGAATGCAATTCGTTTTGATGTTTCGAAGAATGCAGTCATTAATTTAAAGAGAGCTCTTGAACTGTTGATAAATGATGAGGCATTGCGATTACGTATAGGGAAAAATGCCTCACTAACAGCACAGAGATTTTCTTGTTCGAGTATAGCGGATCAATATCTTTATCTGTTTAAATCTCTTTTGCAAAATGGGTAAAGTTAGACTTAAAACTTCTTACCAACCCGATGCCTACACCTCTTCCTGGAGTTTGAAAGAAGCTTTAGGTATTCGAGTGTGGCATATTGTTTGGTTACTTTTGTTTCGATGGACACCCAAAAAAATGAATTTCTGGCGTCTCTTTCTGCTTCGATTGTTCGGGGCTAACTTAGAACAGGTTTTTATCTTTTCTTCAGCTCGTATTTATATTCCCTGGTTGCTGACGATGAAACATAAGTCATGCTTGGGGCCTTATTCCGAGGTCTATAATTTAGGACCTGTTACTTTCAAGGAGCGTTCGGTTTTGTCTCAATATTCGTATATCTGTAATGGAACTCATGATTTGTCTTCACGAAGACTACCTCTGATGGTTGGTGATATCATGATCGGTTCGGATGTCTTTATTGGAGCGAAAGCTCTTGTTTTACCGGGTGTTACAGTTGGTGATGGGGCTGTGATTGGTGCAGGAAGCGTTGTCACCAAGGATGTCGCCCCTTGGACCATCGTCGGTGGGAATCCTGCTAAATTTATAAAGAAACGTATCATAAACGAACCATGTTAGACCTGTCCGTTATTATCTTGACCTATAATGAAGAACTGCATATCCGGCGTTGCCTGGAGAATGTAAAATCTATTGCGAAAGCGATTTATATTGTCGATTCTTATTCGACGGATAAAACATTGGAGATTGCAAAAGAATATGATCAAGTGGTTGTTCTTCAGCATAAATGGGAGAATAATTATGCCAAACAGTTTAATTGGGGGTTGGGAAATGCTCCTGTTACGACTGAATGGGTGCTTCGTCTGGATGCGGATGAATATTTATTGCCTGAATTGATTGCGGAGATGGAAGAAAAGCTGCCGGCTATGGATGAGGGTGTGACAGGGGTGATTTTTAAACGTCGTCATATCTTCATGGACCGGTGGATGAAGAGGGGGATTTATCCAGTTAAATTGTTGCGGTTGTTCCGGTATGGGAAAGGGATGTGCGAACAACGCCTGATGGATGAACATATCCAGTTGTTAGAAGGAAAGGCTGTCGAATTTGAATATGATTTTGCAGATCATAACCTGAATAATCTGTCTTGGTTCTGCCATAAGCATGTTGATTATGCTATCCGGGAAGCTGTTGATTTGCTGGATATGGAATATGATCTGACAGGAGCGGCTAAAGAGGATGAACATAGACACTTAACGGAGCAGGCTATACATAAGAGAGCAATGAAGCATAGATATGTGAAACAACCTTTGTTTGTACGTTCATTTCTCTATTTCTGTTATCGTTATTTTCTCAAAGGAGCTTGTTTGGATGGAAAGATCGGATTTATCTGGACATTCTTTCAAGGGTGGTGGTACCGTACCCTCGTCGATGCTAAAATATTTGAAATTAAAAAGATATGTGGTTCTGATAAAACAAAAATGAAGGACTACATCTCTACATATTATAAGATTCAACTTTAATCTTTCCCTCATGCTTATCTCCCTCATCACCCCCGCCTACAACAGTGCGCGGACTATTTCTGATACGTTGCTTTCTGTGAATGGGCAGACGTATCGGGAGGTTGAACATATTATTGTGGACGGGCTGTCGACGGATGGGACGTTGGAGGTGGTGGAAAGGGTGGATGAGGGGAAGGGGGCGCTTTGTCCGGTATGCCGGAAGGTGGTGTGCGGGAAGGATGAGGGGCTTTATGATGCGATGAATAAAGGGATCAGGATGGCGGCCGGGGAGGTGGTCGGGATCTTGAATTCGGATGATTTCTTTACTGCGCCGGATGTGCTGGAGAAGGTGGCGGAGGCGTTTGAGGAAGATGAGACGCTGGAGGCGGTGTATGGGGATATCCATTATGTCTATCCGGAGGACTTGACGAAATGTGTCAGGTATTATTCCTCGAGGGTCTTTCGTTGCTGGCTGATGCGGCTTGGCTTTATGCCCGCCCATCCTTCGTTTTATGTGCGGCGTTCGTGCTATGAACGGTTAGGGTTGTATAAGACGGACTATAGGATATGTGCGGATTTTGAATTGCTGCTGCGGTATCTGTTTGTCCACCGGATACGTGTCCGTTATCTGCCGATGGATTTCGTGACGATGCGTATGGGAGGAGTCAGTACCTCCGGGCTGTCTGCCTGCCTGCAGATCATGAAAGAACATCTGCGGGCATTCCGTGAGAACAATATCTATACCAACCGCTTTATTCTGTCATTAAGATATGCGTATAAGGTGCTGGAGTTTGTGAAGAGGTAGAAGAGCTCTTACAAGCCAAGGGGGCAAAGCCCCCTCGGGAAACTACAACCAATATTTCAGTAAATATCCCGTGCCACCCAGCAGCATCAATGTGTATCCGGAGAGGCCGAGCCAGTCGGCTTCGAGGGCGGAGGTTTTGGTGTGGGCAGGAGGGAGAGGATTGCGCCTAAGGCTGTCAGGGCTATTTCCGCTTCCCCTTTCCAGAGGGAGAGGAGACTGAGGAGGCTGAGGCAGAGGATCAGGACAAAGGTTGTCACCGGTAACCGGTCTTTTCCGTCGCGGGAAGATGATTCGGGCGAGGGTGGTGAGGAAGTTGAGAATGGTTTCAAGATATTTCATTTTTTAATTGATTAATTGATTATTAATTTGTTCATTTGTAAAAAATCAAATTTGAAATGTCGAAGATGAAAAAGAAGAATATTTATCGTCCGGAGCCGGAAATACAGCAATCCCATACTTTGCGTGAACCGGAGGTGACCTACCTGCATAGGGGGCATCCGGAAGAAGCGGAGGGAACATATCCTGTCATGTCGCTGAAAGAAGCTTTGACAAACGGGATGCCTTTGGAAGAATCCAGACGATTGATGTTTGAACGGATACAGAAAGACTTTCAATAGCGATAACAATGCTTATGAAAGTGATTATTGACCAAAACGTTCATTCTCAGTTGAATGAGTTTTATGAGAACGCATTACGATTACATTTATCATTGGATAAGATTACCATATCTAAAAAAATGGAACGTTTATATGATGGCTTAAATCAATTGAGTCTCTATGCTCCGATATATGGCAAAGCACGCCTTCATCCTCTATGGATGCAAAAAGGATATCGGGAGTGTATAATCGAAGATATCCATTTTGCATTCCAAATATATACAGATGATGAAACAGGTGAAGCGTATGTGTATGTACATGAAGCCTGCCATAGTTTCCTTTATCATGAATGAGAATCTCCCGCTATCTTCCCAACCTGCCGGCATATCTTGACCAGTGCCTGACGGTAGGCGGTGCGGTTGTCGCCGTTGACTTCGCTGATGTATTTGCTGCAGGAGATTATGCGGGCGAAGGTCGGCGGGTCGTTGCTGGCATCGGCGGCCGAGGGATAGGCGTGGCGGATCAGACGGGCGTAGTCCATGAGGGAGTCTCCGGGTGTGTCGTAGACACGGAAGCGGAGGGAGTGGGGACCCAAGCTGATACTTTCGCCTTTCCACCAGACGTTTTTCTTGCCGTAGGCGGTGATGCCGAAGTAGTTGCGGTACAAGGTGGACAGGTCGCTCTGTCCCCAGCCGGATTCGATAGCTGCCTGTGCCAGGATGACTACCGGGTTGATCCGGAAAGCTTCCCCCGCCTTTCGGGCAAGGGGAAGGAGAGAAGATATGAAGTCTGCCTGTTTCATAATATTCCCGGACGTTCTACGCCGCCGTTAGGGTTTTCGTCCGGATCTTCGAACGGTTCGAGTTTCATGAAAGACGGTTTGGAGATGATGGTTTGCAGGATGGCTCCGGGGGTGAAAACGATACGGCCCTTTTTGAACATCGACGGATCGAAATTTCTCAGGGTAGCCGAACCGCGGCTGCCGGCAAGCATGCGGAAGTTGCCGAATGCACCCATCTGGACGATGTTGCCGCTTTCGAGTTCGTTTTTCATGATGTTGATCAGGCCGTCAACGACGAGTTCGACTTCGCCCTTTTTGGCCGTGCAGTAGCCCGACACTAATTCGCACAATTTTTTGAAATCGGTTTTTTCTATCGAACGGACTTGACCGTAGAATAGTTTGGCATCGGCTGCCGCACCTTTGCTCATGTCCCTTTTCAGGACGATACGATACTTTAACGCCATAAGGATTGTTTTTAGAATAAATAAAAGACTTGTTGTAAATAATAGTACAAATATACGGATGGAGTGTAGGGGTATTTTGATGAAATTATACAATTGAATACGAACTATGATATGTTTTCGTATAATGCTATGTTTTATGTCGATAAAATTTCTTTTAATGGTATTTAGTCCTTATATTTATAGCGTTATTATTAACCATAAAATAGATGGACAAAATGAATGAAATTTTTAAAGTTAAGAGTTACGGATGGCAAGAATTAGCGATCCTCTACGCTCCCGGGATTACACCCCGGGCAGCCACGCAAAGGTTAACCTTATGGGTGAAGAATATTCCGGATTTAATCGAAAGCCTGAAGGGAAAAGGGTGGGTTAAGGGACAACGTCTGTTGACACCCGTACAAGTGAAATTAATCGTGGATTATCTGGGTGAACCATAGTTTCGGTAAGGGAAAACAATTATTTTCAGATTTAAATACAGTTGTTTTTGAAAACGGAAACAATTGTTTTTGGAACCGTAGACTATTGTCTTTGCGCTAAAAGGAAATTAAATTACAAACAAGAAACATGAATGTTGTTGACCTTTGATCTGATAAAAAAAGAGAGAGCCTATATTTTATATATATTATATATGGTAGGGAAAAACCGCTTTTAATTCAGGTTGCTACTCTGGGGTATGATTATCAAGGCATAGGAAAAACCGCTTTCTGTTCAAAAGAAAAAAAAGCTATGAATGACAATGATTTAGCTGAGAAGGATCTTAAGGCTGTCCAATATTTGGGGAAGGCATATATAAAAATTCCTTGGCCAATCCTTAATCGCATGCTGGATATGCGCCAGCGTGAACGCCGCATCGGGCTTGTACACCTGGCTCTGTTTGCTAACTGCAATTATGCAGACAGTACTTTTGTTGTAAACGGGAATATGAAATTTTCCGGCATCGGGGAGGTCGTTTCGACCTATGATAAGCTGGCAGAAAGTGTAGGCTTGAGTGTTACAGCGTTCAGACGTTGTGTGAAGTCGCTGAAAGATGCAGGGTTGATAGATGTCCGCCGGGCCGGGGAGGCTACCTGTTTTCGTGTTTTCGGATATGAAAAGTTTATGCGTAACATGGAGACGCGTTCGTTTGCCGGGTATCAGGAAAAGAATAACCGGTCGGCCGAGAAGCTGAAGGAGGAAGAGTTACGGCGTTTTGGAGATCAGAAACCGCGTACGGACCTGTTAGATTGAAAGATGCCATGGAAGAAGAAATGAATGTCGAGCGTGCGTTGCTGTGCGCCCTCTTCCTGGATGGGGAAGTGCTGACGGAGGTGATGGCGGTAGTTCGCCCGGAGATGTTCCGGGACGTGAACTTGGGATTTATCTATGCTGCGTTTTTGTCCTTGTATGGGAGGGGAGAACAGCCGGATATGATGTTAGTGGAAACGGAAATGAAGAAAACGGATATGGACCGTTGTGCCCGGATGGGCGGATTGTCGTATTTGTCGGGCGATATGTCGAAGTATCGCCTGGACTTCAACGCCGTTTCGTATGCACGGGAAATCAAACGCCTTTTTATGCTGGACTGCCTGGACAAAATCTTTAAGAAACAAGAGCTGAAAGCCAACCAGTACGAGACGGATTATATGCAACTGATAGGCGAGACGGAGAACCTGCTGCTCGGTTTGCGGGAAGACTGCAATGAGGATGAACCGATGGTGCCGCTCTCCCGCTTGGCGGCCGAAACGATCGGTATCCAGCGGAACCGCATGGAACATAAGACCGACCCCCACCGCATCTGGAGCGGGGTCGATGAGTTCGACGGCATTACGGGCGGATTCTACATGGGTGAAATCGTGGTGCTCGGCGGCCTGACGAGTGACGGCAAGACCTCGTTGGCGATGTTTATGGCCATGTCTGCCGCGTTGTCCGGCCGGCATGTGCTCCATTTCAGCTACGAGATGACCGGGTTGCAGACGATGAACCGCATTTTTGCCGGTTATGCCGGTGTGGAGCCGGAGCTGCTGCGTATCGGGGGCTTGCAGACGCGAGACTTGGAGAAGATGGAAAAATATGCCGGGACATTGGAGGACTTGCCCTATCATTTCATCAACCCGGCCTCTTCGAGCCTCGAATCGTTGCGTGCGCAGGCACAGTTGATGCACCGCAAAGGGCAGTGTGACCTGATCTTGGTGGATTACCTCCACCAGATGGTCGGACAGCCGGGCAAGGGGGAGACGATGGAAAGCCTGGTGAACAATTACATCCGCGGCTTGAAAAAGATTGCGACGGAGCTGAATTGCGCCATACTGGTCGTCTCGCAATTGAACCGTGAAGTACACAAACGGGAGGAACATCTACCGGTTTTGAGCGATTTGCGCGATTCGGGTGCGATCGAACAGGTGGCCGACAATGTGGTCATCCTTCATCGTCCGGAGGAGTACGGGATTCCGAAAACCACGGAAGGGCGGAGTACCCATCACCTGATCCGGATGTATGTCCTGAAGACAAGAAACGGCGCGCGCGGCGTGGCCGATGTGTATCGCAATAAATCGTTCACCTATTTCTGGAATCCCGACCGGAAATTAAACATGGAAAGTAGATGAATAATCCGATAGACATAGCGTCCCTACGCGGACGGATCGATATCGTGCAGGTGATCGGCCATTACCTGCACTTGCAGAAACAGGGGGCGGGCTACGTGGGGCTTTGCCCGTTCCATGAGGATAAACACCCCTCTTTGCAGGTCAACCCTGCAAAGGGGCTCTACCATTGTTTCAGTTGCGGGGCGGGAGGCGATGCGTTCACCTTCGTGCAAAAGCGCGAGGGATGCGGTTTCGGGGAAGCTGTCCGGATTTGTGCGGACCTCTGCCATACCGGTTATATTCCCCGGGAGCCGGAGGTTCGGCAACCGGAAACGAAGAAAAAGGACCTGCATGACGAAGCGCCGACGGTCTCCGGCAACGAGCGTTTTTGGAAGACTTTGCTTCCCTATGACCCGGGATGCGGGGAGTTGAGGGAGACGTATGAACGGTTCGGGGTACGGATGGGGGCGGATACTGTTCGCGACTTTTTGTACCGGTTCACCGAGGGACGCCTTGTATTCCCGATACGGGACGGCGCCGGGCAGCTTGTCGCCTTTGCCGCACGCTATCTGGGTACGGACCCCGAAGTGCTGAAGCAACGCAAATACATGAACAGCAAAACCAGTTCGATTTATAAAAAAGATCACCTGCTTTATGCCTGGCATGAGGCGGAGGCGGCTATACGCGAAAGCGGGCAGGTTTTTATCACCGAGGGCTATAAGGATGCTTTGGCGATGCATGCCGCGGGTTTCAGCCGGACAGTCGCCCTGTGCGGGGTGAATCTTTCCGAAGCACATCTGTCCTTGATACGCGGGGCGGCGGATACGGTTTTCCTGTTGTTGGATGCCGATCGGGCAGGGCGCGAGACGGCGGGTAAGTTGGTCTCCCAGCTCTGGAAATCCGGTTTGCAGGTCGTGAACCTGGTCCCGGAAGGGGGAAAAGACCCCGACGAGATGTTCCGCCGGATGGGACGCGAGGCGTTTGCCGCCTGGGTACGGCAGGCGATGATACCGCCTGCCCGGTCGAGGGTCGGGGAGCTTTTGTCGGCGGCTTGCCGGCGTTGGCCGGAGAGCGTCGCGGAGGGGTACGGCCCGGAAGAGATACCGGAGATGTCGCTACCGGAAGATAGGCAGTCGTTCACCGGCTGTTTCCCGGAGCTGGACAAGTTGTACGAGCAGCATACGGAACTGTCCCATACGGAATCGGTCCGGCAGGGCGAACTGATCCGTTACCTGCATCTCTGCTACCGGGAAATATGCCTGGAGACGGATGTCCGGAACGAATGCCGCCGCCTGGCCCGGACTGCCGACGAGGATGCCCGTGCCGCTTGTATCGATTCCTTGCAACGCTATCGCTTGGAGCTGCGTGACGCTTCGTTGGCGTTGCACAGAAGGGGGTGAATAGTTGAAAGTTGAGAGTTGAAAGTTAAAAAAATACATAAAAAACGGATGAAGGGGAGATTGTTGGGGGTGGTTTGCGGCTGGTTGTTGGCATTGCCTGTATGGGGGCAGTATTCGATGGGGACGACCGGCTTATTGAACACTCCGTCTGCGGATATGCAGCAAGACGGTACTTTCATGGCGGGGGGAAACTTCCTCCCCAGGCAGTTGATGCCGGAGGCATGGAAGTCGAATACGGGTAATTATTTTGTGAATATGACGTTCCTGCCTTTTTTCGAGGTTGCCTACCGGTGTACATTGGTGCACGACGAGTTTAAGGCGGGGAATAAATGGCAGCAAGACCGTTCGGTGTCGGTGCGTCTTCGCCCGCTGAAAGAGGACCGGTGGTGGCCGTCGGTGGTGATCGGGTCGAGTGATGCGTTTACGACCTACGAGCTGAATATGTTCAGTGAGGCAAAGGGGAATCGTTTTTTTTCTTCCGTATATGGGGTGGCGACAAAGCATTTGGCAGTGTCCGGACATGATATCGGGTTTACTTTCGGGGGGAATATCCCTTTCCGCAAGAATAGCTATAAACAGGGGATATTCGGGGGGATCAGCTACCGTCCCGCATTTCTGGCGCCTGTCTGCCTGATGGCGGAATATGATACGACGGATGCGGTGAATATCGGTATGGCAGCCCGGCTGTTCGGCCATTTCTCCCTCTACGCTTTTTGCTATGACTTTAAGGCGGTCTGCGGAGGGATACGGTATGAATTCCGGTTAATCGGAAAGAGAGGGGATAGATGATGAATTGGAAGTTTCTGTTTTGTGCTTTGTTCATGTTGCTTGCCGGCAGGATGGACGCAACCACTTTTCCCGAAGCCGGAGTTACAGCCGACAGGCTCGTTCGGATGGGGATGGAAGACGTACGGGTGAAAGAGACGGGGGATGTCCTCCGCATTGCCTATGAAGATAATGTCTACCGGGGGACATACAGGGGATTGGGAGCCGTCATCGGCATGTTGCTGGACGAGGGGACGGCGGCAGGGGCCATACACCTGGTCGTACTCGAAGACCGTGTACCGCAGATAGCCGTCCGGATACCGGAGGAGGCGGTTGCCGGATACCGGGCGGGGGCATGGAGCTGGGAGCAGCTGGTCGGCAGCTTGCAGATCGGCTACGATACCGATGAAGATATGCGTCAGTTGGAGGCTGTCAAGGCGTTGAACCGTTCGGCGGGCAAGGTGGACCTGGTGGTCTATCCCGAAGTCGTGTTGAACAATTCCTGGTTGGATAAGCTCTACGGGACGGTTATCAACCTGTCGCCCGCTGTCGAGGTGGGGCTTTGGAAAGGGGCTTCCTTTACGGGACAAGTCATTTTCCCGATCTGGAATAATATGAAAGGAGAGATGGATTATATCCGTCCGGGAATGTTGGTTTTCAGGCAGGAATTGCGTTTCCCGCATAATTTGTTTGCCACCCTTAACGCCGGAAACTTCAACGGCAATCGTATCGGGGCGGAAGTTTCGCTATTGTACCGGATGAATAGCGGCCGTTGGGCGTTCGGGGTGGATGCCGGCCTGACAGGTTCGTCTACCTTTTACGGGGGAAAATGGGAGGTCACGCAATGGCGGCGTCTGAACGGTTCGGCGTTGGTTAGCTATCATGAGCCGTATTACAACCTGGAGTTCGATTTGCGTGCCATGCGTTTTGTTTATGGCGACTACGGGGTACGGCTGGACTGTGTCCGCCACTTCGGCGAAGTCTCGGTCGGGCTTTATGCGATGTGCGCCGGAGGGCTTGCCAACGGCGGCTTTAATTTTGCCATCCCGCTGCCGCGCGGGAAGAGGAGCAAGCGGCGTGCCGTACGTGTGCGCCTGCCGGAATATTTCGACTGGGAGTATGAAGCGCAGAGCGGCAATGAGTATGCTGCGCGCCGTCTGGGGCGTACTTTCGAAACCCGTCCGGATGCCAACCATAGCCGGGCTTACTATGATCCTTCCTTTATCCGGGACAACCTGATGAAACAGGGTGCCCGGTGATGACTTCGAAAATGAATCGAGTTTTAAATATATTTTTTTATTCACATTAATTTTTCAAGTATGAGAAAGAAAAGTTTGTTAGTGGCTGGACTGGCTATAAGCCTGCTGGCTACAATGAGTATGGGGATGATCTCCTGTAGTAAAGATGATCCGAAACCGGATGTAGTGGAGAATCCGTTAGATGCCGAGGTGTACTACATTATCGGCAAAGTGAGCCAGGGTACGGCTGCCCTCGAAGGAGTGAAGGTCAGTGCCGGAGGCTCTGAAGCGACGACGGCTGCCGACGGTACTTTCCAGCTGGAAGTGACGAAGAAGGGCGACTATGCGGTAGCGTTTGCCAAAGACGGTTATATCTCCGTATCGGCCAATGCGACAATTGCATCTGATGCTGCCAAGCGCAGCAGTGTGGCTGTTCTTCAGGAATTGACAAAGGCGAATGCACCTGTAACGGTGGAACCGGACAAGGAAGCGACCGTCTCGGGTGGCGAAGAGAGCGCAGCCTCCTTGGATATTCCGGCGGGAGCTGTTAAAACGGCAACGGATATCACGGTGACCGAATATGTTGCCGGCGCCCAGAAAGAGGCTACACATGCAAGTTTGTCTACGATCAATTGCCAGCCCGACGGCCTGACTTTTGAAAAGCCGGTAAAGGTTTCCGTTAAGAACCAGACCAGCAGCACGATCTATTTTGCCGATGTAGTCCATTATGTGGAAAAGAACGGCTCCTGGACAAAAAGCGGCGATGCAGCCTATGACGCGTCTGCCAATGCTTACGTAACAGAGTTGACCAGCTTCTCCAACCACTCGTTCGGCCCGTCTTATACGGCTGCTTCGAAGGGTTCTTCTTCGGAAGATTTGGGTGAGGTGACAATCGACAACTTGGGCAATATGTCTGCAAAGGATGGCGAGATCAAGGCTAAACAGAAAATGGGATGGACCATCGACGGCGACTTGAGCGCATTGCTGAAAGCACAGTTCCCCGCCCTGACATCCGCCGATATCGAAAGCTTAGTTGCCTCTATCAACAGTGCTATCGCTTCGACGAAGGGGGCTTCTGCCGGTATTAGCGAATCGACTGTTTCAATGGGGACAGCCAAGGTGAGCGGCGATACGAAGATGACCGTAAAACTCTCCGCCTCTGTACGGCAGACAACCGGAACATTCAACTTCATGTACCAGGGCAAGCCGGTAAGCTTCAGCGTCCCGGTTAAAACTTACAGCGGAGTGGCTACACAGATAACTTATCAGTATGGTTCAAGCCATACGGACCATTCCGGTGGCACAGGCAAATAACCGGATTAATTCCTCAATGATGATGAAGTATCTGAAGTTGATAATGATGTACATGGCGGTATTGTTTACCGCCTGTACTTCTCCGAAGGAAGTCTTGTACCTGCAAGACGTGGAACCGTACAAGCAGCAGGAGATCGAACAAAAGTACAAGGTGATTATCCATAGTGACGACTTGTTGTCGATCATGGTGAATTGTAAGGAGCCGGAGTTGGCTTTGCCGTTTAACATGCCGATGGTGACTTACCAGTTGGGCACGACGGGGGGTGTCATGAACGGACAGCAGCGCGTGTTGGGCTATCTGGTGGATGCGAACGGGGATATCGATTTCCCGATCCTCGGGAAGATGCATGTCGAAGGGCTTACGCGTATGCAGCTGACCGACCAGATCAAGGAGAAACTGATTGAAGGCGACCTGATCAAGGACCCGATCGTCACGGTGCAGTTCCTGAACTATAAGATATCGGTGATGGGGGAAGTGGCGCGTCCGGGAAGTTTCAATATTTCGGGAGACCGCATCACGCTGTTGGAAGCGCTCAGTATGGCGGGCGACCTGACCATCTACGGTAAACGCGACCGGGTGGCGGTGATACGCGAGAAAGACGGAAAGCGGACGATCCTCTACCACGATCTCCGTTCGGCCGATCTCTTTAAATCGCCTTGCTATTACTTGCAGCAGAACGATATCGTGTATGTAGAGCCCAATAAGGCGAAAGCGGGGCAGAGCGGCATTAACCAGAATAATTCGGTCGGCGTATGGCTGTCCGGTATATCGGTCCTGGCGTCGGTGATCTCATTGATTGTAACACTCTCTAAATAACAAAAGAATTGCATGGAACCTAATCAGGAATTAGAAAACTTACAGCAGCAGGAAGAGAACGAACTGAACCTGGGAGATATCATTCAGATCGTACGGGCCAACTGGTATTGGTTTGCTTTGTCGGTAGTGGTCTGTATGTCGGCCGCTTTTGTCTATTTGCAATGGGCCCCCAAACAGTACACACGTACCGCATCGGTCCTGATTAAAGACGACACGAAGGGATCGGGGGCAATGAGCGAGGCATCGGCTTTTTCGGACCTGGGAATGTTTAGCATGAAAAGCAGCGTGGATAACGAGGTACTTGTGTTCCAGTCGAGGCAACTGATGCAGAATGTCGTTAAACGCTTGAAGTTGGATATCAGCTATACACAGAAAAGGGGATTGAGAACTACGGAACTATATACGCAAAGCCCGGTCCATCTGGAGTTTCCGGATGCGGAGCCGAACCAGCAGTTCCGGTTGGTGGCGACGGCGATAGACGAAAGCAAGGTGGCCTTGTCCGATTTTGAAGCGGATTCGGTGGATGTCTCGGATGCCATGACGGTAGCGTTGAACGACACGGTGCAGACGCCTGTCGGCCGCGTGGTGGTGACGCCTACCTTGTTCTATACGACAGCGTATTTCGGGACGCCGGTGCGGGTGACGAAAAGCGACCTCGACGAGACGGTCTTGCATTTCAACCGGATATTGCAGGTGGCGCTTGCCAGCAAGACGGCGACGATCATCAACCTGACTTTGCAGGACGAATCGATCCAGCGGGCGGAAGATATTGTCAATACCTTGATCGCGATCTATAACGAAGATGTGATAAACGATAAGAACCAGATAACGGTCAACACCTCGGATTTCATTAACGATCGTCTGATCATTATCGAAAAGGAGTTGGGGAACGTGGACTCGCATATCGAATCGTTCAAACGGGAAAACCAACTGACGGATATCGTTTCGGAAACAGGCATGTACCTGAAGGAGAGCAGCGAATACAGCCGCGAGGGATTGAGCTTAGAGAACCAGCTAACGTTGGCCCGGTATATCCGTAGTTACCTGGTCGACCCGTCGAAAGAGGCGGAATTGATACCGGCCAATACGGGCATATCGGATTCGAACGTCGAGTCGCAGATAGGGGAATACAACGCCTTGCTGTTGAAACGGGACCGCCTGGTCAGCAGTAGCAGTAACCGGAACCCGGTGGTCATGAGCCTGAACAGCTCGATACAGGCGATGAAACAGACGATTGTCCGTTCGGTGGACAACCTGATTGTAAGCCTGAACATCCAGATAAAGAATGTCCGTAGCAGGGAGGAACAGAACGTTCGCCGTATCTCGGCCGTGCCGGGACAGCAAAAGCAGGTCCTGTCGATCGAGCGGCAACAGAAAATCAAGGAAGAACTTTATCTCTACTTATTGAATAAACGGGAGGAAAACGCGCTCTCACAGGCAATCACGGAGAGCAATGCGCGTATCATCGACCCGGCGTCGGGAAGCAAGAACCCGGTGGCTCCGAAGTCGATGATGGTGATGTTGGCTTCCCTGATATTAGGGTGCATGATCCCGGCCGGCGTCTTCTGGATACAGGCAACGATGGATACGAAGGTGCGTACGCGCAAAGACCTGGAAGACCGTATGACGATCCCGTTCCTCGGCGAGATCCCGTCACGCGAGAAAAAGGATAAGAATGAGATTGTGGTCCGGGAAGGAGGACGCGACTCCGTATCGGAGGCTTTCCGTATTGTCCGGACAAATATGGACTTCATGCGTGTGAAGGCAAAAGACCTGAAGGTGGTGATGTTCACCTCTTTCAACCCGGGTGCGGGTAAGACGTTTGTTTCGATGAACCTGGCGATGAGTTTTGCCCTGACAAAGAAGAAAGTAGTGTTGGTCGACCTGGATATCCGGAAAGGAACCTTGACTGCGCATACGGCTGGATCGGGTAAAGGAGTAACGAATTTCCTTTCGGGCAAGGTGACGGATGTGGATGAGATTATCTCGAAAAATGAAATCCATGAAAATTTAGATGTTATCCATACGGGTCCTGTACCGCCCAATCCGGCAGAACTGTTGTTGAGCGACCGTCTGGAAACGCTTATAGCCGGGCTGAAGGAGCGGTACGACTATGTGCTTCTGGATAACGTGCCGAGCGGGGTAGTGGCGGATGCGGCTATTGTCAATCGGGTAGCGGACCTGACGATTTATGTGATTCGCGCCGGCTTGTTCGACCGCCGCCAGTTGCCGGATCTGGAGCGCATGTACAGGCAGGAGAAACTGCGTAACCTGTGTGTCATATTGAACGGTGTCAATTATAAACGTACCGGTTACGGATATGGCTATGGATATGGATATGGTTACGGGTATGGTTACGGCTACGGAAATAAGGAATAGGGATGTTTTCATTTTTTAGCCGGAAGAAAAATATCCTTCAGACCGGATTATTGGAAGGGATGGCGGATGTGCACTGCCATCTGCTTCCCGGTGTGGACGACGGTATACGGACGGAAGAGGAGGCGATGGCCGCTTTTCGCGCCTTGTCCGATATGGGGGTGGCTTCTTTTTACCTGACTCCCCATGTGATGGAAGATTTGCCCATGAACAACCGTTCTTTCCTGTCGGAAAGGTTCGCAATGTTGCAGGAGATGCTTCCTCCGGGCATTCAGGTGAAGTTGGCGGCGGAGTATATGCTGGATGCGGGGTTTGCTTCCCATCAGAAAGACGGGTATCTAACGATGGGTGACGAGAGGCTGGTGCTGGTCGAGACTTCTTACCTGTCGGCTCCCCCGGAGTTGGACGGGATGTTGTATGACTTGACTGTGAGCGGATATACGCCTCTTATCGCACATCCTGAACGGTATATCTATATGGAGCGTGAGAGGTACGTATCGCTGAAAGAACGCGGGTATAAGTTCCAGTTGAACATCCTGTCGCTGGCAGGATTCTATGGGAAGCAGGCTCTTGATAAGTCTCGCTATCTGTTGAAGAACGGTCTCTATGATTTTGCCGGTTCCGATTTTCATAATTTGGGGAAGTATCGGCGGGGGTTGGAGCATCTGTCTCTCTCTGATTCCGAGCAGGAGGCGTTAAGGATATTACTGAAAAATAATGACGTAATTTTTTTTCATAAGTAATCTTTGCTTTTTTAAGCAAGGTTTTAATAGTGAGTTTTGGGAAAGGGGGGCCGTGAGGTTCCCCTTTCTGTTTTACTCAAATGGCTACTGTCAGCGCGTCTCTTTCAACGCGTCTTCCAGGCTGATCCCTAAGGCGTCGGCAACGCCTTTGCCGTAGGCGGGGTCGGCTTTGTAGCAGTTGCGGACGTGACGTTGTTGGATGAACAGTTCGGCTTCTCCTATCTGGCGGGCTGTATTCTCGAACAACAGCTGTTGTTCGTCGGCAGGCATCAGGCGGAACAGGTCGCCGGGCTGGCTGTAGTAGTCGTCATCGTATTCACGTTCGTTGTAGTTGTAGATGGCGCCGTTGGCGGGGTAGGGCGGTTCCTTGTTCTCGGGAGAGTCCTTCCATTCGCCGTAGCTGTTGGGTTCGTATCCTTTGGTCGCACCGTAGTTGCCGTCTACACGCATGGCTCCGTCGCGGTGATAGGCGTGGAACGGGCAGCGCGGCTTGTTTACCGGGATCTGTTCGGAGTTTACGCCCAAGCGGTAACGTTGTGCGTCACCGTAGGAGAAAAGGCGTCCCTGGAGCATCTTGTCGGGCGAGAAGCCGATGCCGTCGACAATATTGATCGGGTTGAAAGCGGCTTGTTCCACTTCGGCGAAGTAGTTTTCCGGGTTACGGTTCAACTCGAGGATCCCTACATCCTGCAGCGGGAAGTCTCCGTGCGGCCAGACCTTTGTCAGGTCGAAGGGGTTGATACGGTAGTTGTCCGCCTGCTCGGTCGTCATCAGCTGGATTTGGAATTTCCATTTCGGGAAGTCACCTTTCTCGATGCTTTCGAACAGGTCGCGCTGGTGAGACTCGCGGTCTTTGGCAATGATGGCTTCCGCTTCCTGGTCGGTCAGGTTCTTGATGCCCTGCATGGTTCTTAGGTGGAACTTCACCCAGATACGTTCGTTGTCGGCATTGATGAAGCTGTACGTATGGCTCCCGAATCCATGCATGTGGCGGTAGGAATAAGGGATGCCGCGCGGGCTCATGGTGATGGTAATCTGGTGCAACGCTTCGGGAAGCAGTGTCCAGAAGTCCCAGTTGTTGTTGGCACTGCGCATGTTTGTCTTCGGATCACGTTTGATGGCGTGGTTAAGATCGGGGAACTTCAACGGATCGCGCAGGAAGAATACCGGCGTGTTGTTGCCCACCAGGTCCCAATTGCCCTCTTCCGTATAGAACTTCATGGCGAAGCCGCGTATGTCACGCTCGGCGTCGGCAGCTCCACGTTCTCCGGCTACGGTCGAGAAGCGGACAAAGCAGTCTGTCTTTTTGCCTACTTCGCTGAAGATGGCAGCTTTTGTGTAGCGGGTGATATCGTGTGTGACGGTAAAAGTGCCGTACGCACCCGAACCTTTGGCATGCATACGGCGTTCGGGGATTACTTCCCGGTCGAAGTGTGCGAGTTTTTCGATCAGCCAGGGATCTTGCAATAAGACCTGGCCGCGCGGACCTACTGTCTGCGTGTTCTGATTGTCTGCCACGGGACGCCCGTTGGCAGCAGTTAGTTTCTTGTCATTCATACTGATTTTTTTATTAGTCCGTATTCTTTCAGCTTCACTTTATCCTTTAAAATAAAACTGCCTGTCTACAGATATTGTTTTTGACTGTGGTGTAAAAGTAAGATGTTATTAAACACTTGTCAAATAGGTAATTTCAATACCTGGATAGACTTTTTTTATTTCCGGCTGAACCTGTCCAGCACCTTTTCCTGGAAATCTTGCATCAGCTCATAGAAGCTTGGGATGAACATCGTTGCAAAGATGGTGTTGACCGCCATACCGAATACGACGGCTGCACCTAATGACAGACGGCTTCCCGCTCCGGCTCCCGTAGCGAATAGCAGAGGCATGACACCCAGCACGAAGGCGAATGAAGTCATCAGGATCGGGCGCAGGCGGACGTGCCCGGCTTCGAGGGCCGATTCACGTATCGGATTGCCGGCTTTGTGGTAGTCGCGGGCGAACTCGACGATCAGGATGCCGTTCTTGGCCGAGAGGGCGATCAGGAGGATGATACCGATCTGCGTATAGATACTGACCGGGACACCCATCACGAAACAGCCCAGGATCGCACCCAACAGGGCGATCGGCAATCCTAAAATGGCGGCAATCGGGCTTGTCCAGCTTTCATACTGGGCGGAAAGGACCAGGAAGGCGACCAACAACGCCATGGCAAAGACAAGCATTGTTGTAGAACCGGCTTTCGTCTCCTGGTAGGCGACGGAGGTCCATTCGTATCCGAAATTATCACCCAACTGTTCCTGTACCAGCTCTTCCATGGCCTGTATCGCTTCACCGGAACTATACTCCGGGTTGGCTATGCAGGTGATGGAGGCGGACTTATACATATTATAGAGATTGATCTGGTCCAGCCCCAACTGGTCTTTCACTTCGGTGAAAGCAGAGAAGGGAACCATTTTTCCCGCATTGTTCTCGAGGCTCAGGTGCATGACGTCGTCTATGACCTTCTGTGCCTCTCCGTTAGCTTCGATCTTGACCTGGTAGATGCGTCCGAACTCGACGAAGTCGTTGACGTAGGCGGCTCCCATGTAGTAGCTCAGCGTGGAGAATACTTGGTTGAGCTGGAGTCCTGACAGCTGCACCTTGTCGCGGTCGATCTCCAGTTTATACTGGGGGACGTTCGCCTGGTACATGCTCGAGAGGCTGAGTAACTGCGGCTTGCTGTGGTAGGTCTGCTGAAGGGTTTCGATGGCATGTTGCATCTCTGTCGGACCGAGGTTCTTACGGTCTTCCAATTGCAGCTGCAAACCGCCCGAAGCACCTAATCCGGGGATAGCAGGGGGAACCATTGCGAATATCTGGGCTTCCTCGATGCCATAGGCTTCGCGGTTGAAGCGGTTGACGACGGCCGAGGCTGTATGCGCCTTGCCTTTCCGCTCGTCCCAGTTCTTCAGGATCACAAAATAGGTACCGGCATTGGAGAGTTCGCCGCCGCCCATGATGGAGAAACCGTTTACCCCGATATAGGTCTTGACCTCCGGGTAGCTGTCGAGTATCTTGTCTATCTTTTTCCCGACCGCTTCCGTACGGTTCAGGCTGGCAGCCGGAGGAAGCTGGGCGGATACAAGGAAGTAGCCGTCGTCCTCTTCAGGGATGAAGGTAGTCGGCCAGCGCATAAACATGACGATAGCCACGGCGGTTATGACACCGAACACTAACATGGTGACAACCGGGCGTTTCAGCATACGGCCGACAATGTCATCGTAGAGGCTCTGCGTCTTGCCGAAAACCTTGTTGAATGCTTTGAACACGAAGAACTTCGGCTCTTTGTTGGCTTGCAGGAACAGGGCGCAGAGGGCGGGCGTAAGCGTAAGCGAGTTGAATCCGCTTAGGACGGTGGCTGCTGCAATGGTCAGTGCGAATTGTTTGTACAGCTGTCCGGAGATGCCGCCTATGAAAGTGGTCGGGATAAACACAGCCAGCAGTACCAGTACGACACCGACAATCGGGCCGACGATTTCACCCATGGCCTCCGTTACCGCCTCGCGTGCGGTGTATTTACCCGTGTCCATCAGGCGCGACGAGTTTTCCACCACCACGATCGCGTCGTCCACCACAATCGCTATTGCAAGGATCAATCCGAAAAGTGTCAGTGTGTTGATCGAGAATCCCAATGCAGACATCACCGCTAACGTCCCGATCAGGGAGACGGGAATGGTGATACAGGGGATGATGACCGCCCGGAAGTTTTGCAGGAAAAGGAAGATCACGAGAATCACAAGCGCGGTCGTTTCGAGGAAGGTGACGAGCACCTCGTCGATGGAAGCGTTGATGACCTGTGTCGTGTCCAAGGTTACATCATAGGTGACGTCCTCCGGCAGGTTGGCGGCCAGCTGTTTCATCTTGTCGCGCACCCCTTTGGCCACTTCGAGCGAGTTGGAGCCGGGTAGCTGGTAGATGGCGATGGCTGCACTCGAATGGCCTTTCAGGCTGGAGGTGACATTGTAGGAAGAGCTGCCCAGTTCGATGTGGGCGACGTCTTTCAGCCGTAGGATCTTGCCACCCTCTTCGGTGCGGAGGATGATGTTGCCGAACTCTTCCGGTGTCGTGAGGCGTCCTTTTACGGTCAGCGTGTATTGGAAGGGGTTGTCCGCTTTGGCGATCGGTTGCCCGACATAGCCGGCGGAGACCTGTGTGTTCTGTGTCGAGATGGCCTGGAAGATCATATCGGGAGTCAGGTTCCGGATACGCATGGCGTCAGGGTCGAGCCAGACGCGCATGCTGTAGCTGCCTGCACCCATGACACTGACAGAGCCTACACCCGGCAGGCGGGTCAGTTCGTCGGTCATGTTGAGGTTTGCGTAGTTGCTCAGGTAAAGCCCGTTGTAGATGGGATTCTTGGAGCTTAAGGTCAGCATCATGACGATGTTCGACGATTGTTTCTTAGTCGTGATGCCCTGTACGATCACCGCCTCCGGCAAGCTGCTTTGTGCGATGCTGACACGGTTTTGCACCATGACGGTTGCCATGTCGATGTCTGTCCCGACGGCAAACGTGATGGTCAGCGAATAGGCCCCCGAGCTGGATGAATTGGAACTCATGTATAGCATGCCGTCCACACCGTTCACCTGCTGTTCGATGGGCAGCCCGACAGTCTGTGCGACTGTTTCCGCATCCGCACCCGGATAGACGGCCGAGACTTGTACGGTAGGCGGTGTGATCTCCGGATATTGTGCGATCGGCAATATATGTAGCGTGACCAATCCGGCTACCACCAGGATGAGGGCGAGGACGGTAGCGAATATGGGTCTGTTGATGAAGAATTTTACCATAGCTTTTTATTTTATAGGCTTAATACTCATACCGTCCCTTACTTTCAGCAGGGCTGTTGTCACATAGCGTTCATCCGGACGGATGCCGCTGACGATCTGCCGGAGCGTGTCGTTCACCAACTGTCCGGCTTCGATGTGGCGATAGCGTACGATATTCGAGTCGTTGACGATATACAGGAATTTCCCTAACTGGTCGGTACCGATGGAGGCGTCGCGCACCAGGATGGCATCTTTCTGTTCGCTGTAAGGCAGTGTGATGGTGACGTAGAGGCCGCTCTTCAGTTCGCCGTCTTCGTTCTTCAGGTTGGCACGGACGTTCAGCGTCCCGGTCGAGAGGTCGATGTTGGGGGAGAGGTAGTCCAGCGTGCCGGTGTAGGTCTGGCGCCCGTCCTGTCCGGCGCGTATGGTGACATGGGTCGGCATCTTGATACTGGGATCGTTCTGTGCGGCAATCAGCTTCATGCGCATGAACTGGTTGTCTTCGATGTTGAAGTTGGCATACATCAGGTCGTCTTTATATAAGGTGGCCAATGTGACGGGCTGGACGGCTCCGTTGATATAGTTGCCTACGTCATAGCTTGCCCGTGTGACGCGTCCGTCGTAAGGAGCCCGTATGAAGCAATAGCCCAGGTTGGTCCGGGCCGTTTTCAGGGCGGCTTCGGCGTTACGTACGGAGGCTTCCATCTCGGCGGCTGTCGATTGTGCCTGCAAGACCTGTATCTGGCTGACAGCACCGCTTTTGGCGGCTTCTTTCATGCGTTCGTAGTTGCTTCGGGCATAATCCACCTGGGCTTTAGCCGTATTGAGGGCGGCTTCCGCCTGTGTGACATTATTCTGGTAGACCTCCGGCTCGATCACGAATATCAGGTCGCCTTTTTTCACTTTGGCTCCCGGCACAAGCTCGGACGATTGCAGATATCCGTTTACACGTGCAACAAGGTTGACCATCCTGTCCGAACTCAGATAGCCCGGATAATCCTTCGTCAAGATTATATCTTTTACAACCGGCATCGCCACGCTGATCGAAGGCGCCGGCGTTTCCGTCTGCTGTTTCTTCTCCTTGCAGCCTGCCAGCATCACCACTGCCAGCAGCCCCACAATCCCTATTCTAAAATACGTCTTCATCTTCTTGTTTTTTAATTCTTAATTTTTAATTTTCAATTCCCCAACCTCCCCCTAACGCCTGATAAAGCTGTATCAGGCTAAGGAGGGAAGATCCTTTCGCCTGTGTCAACTCGTTCTCGTAGGAAAGGAGGGAACGTTGGGCGTCCAGTACGTTCTGGAAGGGGGTTAATCCCTGTTTGTATAGGTCGAGGGAGAGTTCCAGGGTTTGCTTTCCCTGGTTGACCACTTCCCGGAGGGCGACGATCTGCCGGATCGAGTTTTTGTAGGCGTTCATCGCATTGTCCACTTCCTGGACGGCTGTCAGCACATCCTGGTTGAACTGGCGGATCGACTCGTCGAGTTGGGCTTTGGCAAGCCGTGTGGCCTGTGCCAGTTTGCCTCCCTGGAAGAAGCTCCAGGAGATGGACGGGGCGATTTCGTATGTGAGACTGTTGTGGTCAGCCAGTTTATCCAAATCGTGCGATGCGAACCCTACCGAACCGTTTACAAATACCTTCGGCCACCAATCGGATTTGGATGCTCCGAGTGAGGCAGCCTGTGCATTCACCAGCCGTTCGGCTGACCGGATATCCGGACGGCGGAGCAGCAAGTTGGCCGGAATGCCGATGCCGACCATCTCGACATACTCCGGCAACGGTTTCTGTGTCTCCATGATCTTACGGGCATCCTGAGGGTAGAGTCCCATCAATACGCCTAATGCGTTTGTGTATTGGATAATCCCGGCTTCCAGCATCGGAAGGGAGGCTTTCGTGTCGTAGTAGACGGATAGGGCCTGTGCTACGTCGAGCTTGGAGACAAGCCCTGTCTCATACCGTTTTTCCGTGATCTTGACGACGGCAAGTTGTGATTGGCAGTTCTTTTTTACAACTTCCACTTCCTGTTGCAGTTCCCGCAGGTTGATGTAGGCGGAGGCTACCTGTGCACAGAGGGACACCATCACGGCATTATAGTCCTCTTTCGAGGCGGCGAAGCTTTCCTTTTGTGCCTTTACACGGTTACGGATGCTGCCGAATACGTCGATTTCCCAGTTCATCGAGAGGGTGGCATCGCTGTATTGGGTTGTTGTTCGCGGCAGGCTACCGGTGTTACCGCTGGTCTGCTGGCGGGTCCAGCCGGCCGAGAGTCCGAGGGTGGGCGAGTAGCTGCCTTGTTGGATGCGCAGGTTCGCTTTAGCCATTGCAATGCGGTCTGCCGCCATCAGTACGGAGTAGTTTTGCCGGACGGCCACTTCGATCAGCGAATCCAGTACGGGGTCGTTGAAGTTCTTCCACCACTGGTCGTCTACCGGTAATGTCTGTTGGAAATTACTGTCGTCTTCCTGCCACGCCTCCGGCAATGCGTGATCCAGGTATTTGTGTTCCCCTTGCGCCTGTACCGTCATAGGCAAAATTAGGGAGAGCACAGCATAACACCATGTACGTATGTGCATAACTTTTTTGTTTAGATTTAGCCATTAAAGAACAGACTTCTGGTAGAATTGTTTGTCTCTTTTTATTTCTTTCTGTTTATTTTAGCCTCCCTTCCTTCCTTGTCTGGTCGTTTAATACTGGCAAGTAGTGAGCAATAACGGGTAAACACCGGTCTTCTATTGCATGTTACGGTTGTATTCTTTGCATGTCACAACTGTCTTCCTTCTATGTTACAGTTGGATTTCTTTTGTTTTACAGCTGTGACATGAATAGCGGGTAGGTATGGAGGGGGCACACATTCCGCATCGTTCATTCTATCTGCCGGGTCATTCATTCCTTTACGGCACCATACCCTCATGAAGTACTGCAATACTATTTCGTTTTGTATCTTTGCCCATGAATTAAATGAAATTCGAATGGGAAAGAAAGAAGAATATAAGGAACAGAATTTGCTGTTTATGGATGAGATGGCCGGACAGGCGGGAGTTATGAAACTTCCTTGCGGCGTGTTATATAAAGAAATAGAGAAAGGTTCCGGTATGGTTTCGCCGGGGTTGAGTGATGTAGTCTCCGTCCATTATCGCGGCACGTTGATTAACGGACGTGAGTTCGACAACTCCTGGAAACGAGGATATCCGGAGGCTTTCCGGCTGAACCAGGTGATCGAAGGCTGGCAGGAAGCCCTTCGGCACATGCATGTAGGGGACCGTTGGATGATCTATATTCCTTATACGCTTGGATACGGCACACGTGCATCCGGTCCGATCCCCGGTTTCTCTACGCTGGTCTTTGAAGTGGAGCTGCTGGGCATTGCCTGATCAGGCGCTCCGTACCGTCTTTTTCAATCTGCGGTAGACATAGATGAACGCCGGAACCAGAAACAGGTCGGCTGCGACCCAAGCTGTCGGGTCACCGAAGCAGACGGCAAGGAACCCGAATACCGGTACGGCAAGAACACTGACCAGTGCCCGTGCTATCATCTCGGACACGCCGGAGAGCATGGCGAGATTGGTGTAGCCCGCCCCTTGTATGGTGTAGCGCAGGATACAAAGCAATCCTAAAATCGGGAAGAAATAACAGGAGGCATGGAGGAACAAGACCGTGTTTTCCAGTATTTCCGTCTCCGAAGCATCTACGAACAGCAGGGAAATCTTGTCGGAAGCCCACATTAATATGATGAAAGTAACCACGGCATAGAGCATCATCATCAGGGAGCTGGCTTTGATACCCTGCCAGATACGTTCCGGCTTACCCGCCCCGTAGTTTTGTCCCGCATAGGTCGCCATCGCGATACCCAGGCTTTCAAAAGGACAGATAAAGAACATCTTGATTCGCATAGCGGCGGTAAAGGCGGCTACACAGGCGGTTCCCAGTGCGTTGTTGGCACTTTGCAGCATGATACTGCCGATAGCCGTAATCGAGAATTGGAGCCCCATCGGGACGCCTATATACAGTAAGTTCTTAGCCAATGGCAGGCGGAATTTACGATCTTCGGGAGTCCCTCTTAGAATCGGGAAATGCCGGTACATATAGAAGTAACACAGCAAGGCCGATACGCCTTGTGACACAACGGTTGCGATTCCCGCACCCAACACGCCCCATCCCAGTACGAGGATACAGAAGAGGTCGAGCACGATATTCAATACGGTCGAGAAAAGAAGGAACCAGAATGGCGTTTTGCTGTCTCCAAGTGCACGTATGATACTCGATAGCAGGTTGTAGAAGAACGTACAAGGTACTCCGATAAACGTCACCAACAGGTAAAGATAGGCTCCGCGGAAAATATTGTCCGGCGTCCGCATATTACGCAGAATATCCGCGCAGTAGATACTTGTCAGGATCGCAATGACGACAGACATCAGGGTTGCCAGTTGCAGGCTGACCGCCACATAACGCCTCATTGTCTTGTAATCCCTCGCCCCGAACTTCTGTGCAACCGGAATCCCGAACCCGCAACAACACCCGTTACAGAATCCCAGTATCAGGAACACGACCGACGTACTTGCCCCGATTGCAGCCAAGTCGTTAATCCCTAAGAATTTTCCAACGATAGCGGCATCGACAAGCGAATAGGTTTGTTGCAATATATTTCCAAGCAACAGCGGGAAGGTAAAATTGAGAATAAGCGGAAGGGGAGCTCCCGCCGTCATTTCTTTAGTAGTAGTTGCCATAAATTTGATCCCTAAACAATTTGGGTGCAAATATAGAGAAAAGGTGGAAATGTTGTTCTGATAAGTGTATTTTTTAGTTTTATAAGAAGAAAAAGGTTTCAATGCCGGATTATAAAATATATGACGATAGAATCCAAAAATATCAGTACATTTGCGGAGAATAATTTATAAACGTAAAAACAAATAAACATGGAAAACACAAACTCTGCTTCAAAAGGGTATTTATTCCCTTTGGTTGTAATTGGCGTACTGTTCTTTATGATCGGCTTCGCTTTAGGTATTAACGGATTGATTATTCCGTTCCTGCGTACGGCATTGGATTTGACTACCGCTGAATCCTATCTGGTTCTGGCCGCTACTTTCTCTACATTTGTTATCTTCGGTTATCCTTGCGGGCTTATTATCAAGGCGATCGGGTATAAGAAGACGATGATTCTTTCGTTCCTGTTTTTTGCAATTGGTTTGTATCTGTTTATCCCGTCTGCCGAGAACCAGAGTTTTGCCATGTTCCTGTTGGCTTCGTTCGTAAGCGGTATCGGTAATACGATGTTGCAGGCGGCTGTGAATCCCTATATTACAATTCTCGGACCGCTGGAAAGCGCTGCTACCCGTATGAGCATGATGGGGATTGCCAATAAGGCGGCTTGGGCGATCGCCCCTATTTTCCTGGGCGTATTCCTGAATCTGGGCGATGTGCAGTTGGATGACATTAAGTTGCCGTTCTACTTTATCTCCGGTATTTTTGTCTTGTTGGGCGTTTTGGTTGCTTTTGTCCCGCTGCCCGAAGTGAAAGCGGAAGGGGAGGACGAGAGTGATGAGGAAGCTTCTTCTTCCTATGCCTCCACAAAGACAAGTATCTGGCAGTTCCCGCACCTGCTGTTAGGTCTGGTGTCTTTGCTGTGTTATGTGGGCGTTGAGACGTTGGCAATGGCAAGTATCGTGGACTATGCCAAATCGATAGGTCTGGCCGACCCGCAGATATATACTTCTTATACGGTGATCGGTATGGTGGCCGGTTATCTGGTCGGCGTATTCTTTATTCCGAAATATCTCTCACAGGAAAAGGCTATGTTTATCTGTGCTATAATAGGTGTGATAAGTTCTTTGCTGGTCGTATTCCTTCCGGTTCATGTTTCCATCTGGTTCGTCGCCCTGTTGGGTCTTGCCAATTCGTTGATGTGGCCGGCTTTGTGGCCGCTTGCCATGAAAGACCTGGGCAAGTTCACCAAGACGGGTTCTTCGCTGTTGGTGATGGCTATCGTGGGTGGCGCTATCTTCCCGTTACTGTTCGGTTGGTTGGCTGATGTGTTCGGCGACTTGCAACAGGCTTACTGGATCTGCTTCCCGGCTTATCTGATGATTTTCTATTACGCGTTGAGCGGGCATAAGATTCGGGTTTGACCTGATAATAATAAATAGATGAAGGGGCTTACACGGCCCCTTTTTTTGTGCCGGTCAGTATCTCCCGGAGAGGTGTGCCGGTTAATCGGCTTTCGACCCAGGCTGTAAAATCGAATGTTTTAAGGAGTTGTTTTTCATATTTGTCTTGTCGGATTAGTGTGATCTCTTTCCGGTATTGCTGCCAAAGTTTTTCCCTGTCTTTTTTATAGACGGGCAACGGATGGGCCATCAGGAAACGGAACAGGAGTTTTTCGGTTCTGTATGTTTGTTTCTCGTAGCGGATATTGCGTTTGATGGAGTTGATTTCGTTTGCAAAAAAGTCATAATTGCCCGATTCCGCCTGTATCAGCAGATTGACAAGACGGGCTGTTTTATAAGAGGGCAATGTGTGGAATGATTTGCCGGAGCCGAATATCTTTTTCATGCTCTTACGGGCTTTTGCCGGTTCTCCCAGGCAAAGATGGAGGATGGCGGAATAAAGGGCCAGCCGCAATTGTGTTTCCGGTCCCGCTGTCGTGGCTTTTTTTGATACAAGTTCGTTGTTCTCTTCTGTGAGATCTGAAGCCGCTTCGAATTGTCCTGTATTGAGCAAGCTTGAAAGTCTATACAAATAGAGGCGGGCTTGCACTTCTATCAGAAATTCCGACGGATAATCGCCTGTGCTGATTTCTTCGAGTTTGGACAGGAAGAAAGGCATTTCCTGATATAATCCGGCGACGTGCAGGCTATCCAGTACCCCTTCGATGGCACTGAGATAGTAGATCGGCGGGTTGAGAATCAGATGCCGGTTGGCTTCAAACAGGGTGATCAATTCCTGATAGAAGCGGATGGCGGATTTATAGTTTCCCGTGTTCAGGTAATAGGTTGCCTGGAACAATAAGTGAAGTTTGCGGGCCTCGAATCCCTGGTAGGAATGGTTGGCAACCAGGTTTAGTTCACTTAAAACAAGATCGTTCAGGTCTTCTTTCTGCTTGTCGGAACGGGCATATCCTTTGTAAGTGATGCGGTGTTTCAGAATGTCATATAATTGCAGGTGGAGGTTGGTGTTGCGGGCGTATTTCATCACGTCGTTAATCTGCATCTGTTTATTTACCAACTCTTTCTCACTGATACCTTCAAAGCCGAGCGCACTCATATATTTCAGCTCCGTACGGCGGATCAACAGAAGCAGCGGGTCGTTTTCATACGTGACAGCCAGCTTCCGGGCCTTATCTAATTCGTCAAACGCATTGTCGAATAGCTCGCGTTCAAACAAGATACCGGCTTTGGTGATGTAATTGAAAATGGCTGTCTGTATATCCTGCTTTTCACGCAATTGCACAAGGCTGTCCAACAATACCTGGTAGAGATGTTTGGCTGCCATCTCGAAGCTTTTTTCATTTACTTCGTCGCAGAATTTCTCGAATATCTGGTCGGGAGAGATGCCTTCACATATCAGATCATACAGGATCATATAGTTCTTATCCCCGTTTTGCAGATTGGAGCAGAGCCGGATATACCGTTTTTCCGCTTTGGAGAGCGATTGGATCAGTAGAATGATCTGGTTGAGTTTTGTGGCTTGTTTCATGAACTTATCTGCTTGTATATGAGTTTTATTCTTGTAAACTTCTTTTGCAAAAGTAAAATTTGGGTTTATCTTTACAAAAGAATTATGCAGAAAAAGAGAAAAGATATACGATTATATTTGTAACGCTTCATTGTGGACAATTATATTTAATACGAGATACAGACATGGATACAACACAGTCAATCAGGCAACAGATACTGGTGGTCGGTAGCAGCAATACCGATATGGTCATAAAAGCCGCCCATCTGCCCCGTCCGGGCGAGACGATTTTAGGCGGAACCTTCTTCATGAATCCCGGTGGGAAAGGGGCAAACCAGGCGGTTGCCATTGCACGCCTGGGTGGTCCGGTTACTTTTATCTGCAAGACCGGAAGTGATATATTCGGCCATCAGTCGCAACAGCTTTTCGAGGAGGAGGGTATCAATACATCTTATATATTTTCAGATTCCGAGTATCCTTCCGGTGTGGCACTGATCACGGTGGACGAGAAGGCCGAAAATTGTATTGTCGTTGCCTCCGGAGCGAATGCCAACCTGATGCCCTCCGATTTGGCCAGGGCGGAGGAGGCCATTGAGCAGGCCGATCTGGTCTTGATGCAGTTGGAGATCCCGATGGAGACAGTCTGTTATGTCGCCGATCTGGCTTGGGAGAAGGGAAAGAAGGTAATCCTGAATCCGGCTCCCGCTCATCCGTTATCAGCTGAGTTGCTTCGCCGTTTATATCTGATTACACCGAATGAGACGGAAGCGGAAATGATTTCCGGCGTGAAGATAACAGACGACTCCTCCGCCTGTGAAGCCGCCCGTGTCCTTTCCGGGATGGGAGTGCAGAACGTGATCATTACACTCGGATCGAAAGGAGCGCTTATCTATTGCGACGGAAAGTCTGAGATTGTCCCGGCCTGGAAAGTGGAGGCTGTCGATACGACGGCAGCCGGCGATGTGTTTAACGGAGCCCTGACCGTAGCCCTTTCCGAGGGGCGCGACCTGAAGGAAGCTGCCCGTTTTGCTTGTAAAGCTTCGGCTATATCGGTGACACGTGTAGGGGCGCAATCATCGGCACCTTATCGGAATGAAGTGGATATTTTCGGTTAATATAAATCTTATTTGTTATTATGAAAAAGGCAATATTACAAATGCTGGCTGTTGTTTTGATAGGGGGAGCAATCTCTTGTTCGCAGCAACCGGCCGGACAAAAAACGGCAACTCTTCCCGAAACATTTACAATCAGCCGGGAAAGATTATTGGATAAGATAAAAGGCGGTTGGGCCGGACAAACGATCGGTTGTACCTATGGCGGACCGACAGAGTTCAGGTATAACGGGACGATGATCCAGGAATATGTCCCGATTCCCTGGACGGATGGGTATATCAAGTGGTGGTATGAGAACTCGCCCGGATTGTATGACGATGTTTATATGGACCTGACGTTTGTCGATGTCTTCGACCGTTTGGGACTGGATGCTCCGGTCGATTCGTTTGCAATGGCTTTTGCAACAGCCGGCTATCCTCTCTGGCATGCGAACCAGTCTGCCCGTTATAATATTCTGCAGGGAATCATGCCGCCCGCTTCCGGGCATTGGTTGAATAATCCTCATGCAGACGATCTGGATTACCAGATAGAGGCGGACTATTCCGGTCTGATGTCGCCGGGAATGCCGAATGCGGCTTCCGAAATATCCGACAAGATCGGACATATCATGAATTATGGGGACGGATGGTATGGTGGCGTATATGTCGGTGCTATGTATTCGCTTGCCTTCGTGTCGGACGATATTGAATTTATTGTGACGGAAGCACTGAAAACGATACCGGAACAAAGCCGTTACTACCAATGCATGAGCGATGTGATCCGTTGGCATGCCGAATTTCCGGACGATTGGAAACGTACCTGGTTTGAATGCGAAAAGAAATGGAGTGAGGATATCGGTTGTCCGGATGGTGTCTTTGTCCCGTTTAATATCGATGCTGTTATTAACAGTGCCTATATCCTGATCGGGCTGTTGTATGGCGAGGGTGATTTCTTCAAGACAATGGATATTGCCACCCGTTGTGGCCAGGATTCGGACTGTAATCCTGCTTCGGCAGCCGGTATCTTAGGAACTGTCCTGGGCTATAGCCGGATTCCGGAATACTGGCTGAAGAATCTCAAGGAGGTGGAGGATTTGAATTTTGCCTATACGGATATATCGCTGAACCGGACTTATGAGATGTCATTCAAGCAGGCCTTGCAGATGATCGAACGGAATGGTGGAAAGGTAGGGGAAAAAGAGGTCACGATTGCTTGTCAATCGCCAGTTCCGGTGTGTTATGAGAAAGCGTTTGAAGGATTATTTCCTCAAAATCTCATTCGTGTGAATAGAAATATAACCGATGTCGGAGAGATTGTGCTCGACGGAACAGGAATCGTATTCAAAGGATATGTACGGGCTGCCGATGAGCGTTATGTTGCCCGTGTCGAAATGTATATGGACGGCGAATGTGTCGAAACGGCTAATTTGCCTGCCGCTTCCAGAACCCGCAGAAATGATTTGTTCTGGAAATATCAGATTCCCAAAGGAAAGCATATCTTTACATTCAAATGGCTGAATCCGGCACCGGATGCTTCCGTTCATTTTAATGAGGCATTGGTCTATTCTGATGCGCCTCTTCAAGTTGTTCATCAATAAATTATAATACCATGAAGAAATCAATTCTTTTTATCTGTTTGGCCGCACTATTGGCTGCCTGTACCGGTAAGCCGGCGTCAACAACCGCAGAAGAGCCGGCTGCACAACCTGTCAACCTGATACTGGATACCGACCTGGGACCGGATTATGACGATGTAGGGGCAATGGCCCTGATGCATGCGCTGGCCGATAGCGGGCAGGTGAATATTCTGGCGACTGTTTCTTCCAATAAGGATGAGAATGTCGTGCCCTGTATCGAAGTGTTGAATACCTATTTCAAGCGGCCGGATATTCCTGTCGGAGCTCCGAAAAGTGAAGGCGGCGCCTCCTTGACTACCTGGCATAAGGTTAAATGGACGGAAGCGCTTCCCGCCAACTATCCGCATAAGACAGTTAAAACATCGGATGCTCCCGACGCGGTGAAGGTGTACCGCCGGATTTTGAGTGCACAGCCCGATAACAGTGTCGTGGTTTGTACGATCGGCTTTTTCACGAACCTGAAAGATCTTTTGCTCTCGCAAGGTGACGAATACAGTCCTCTTTCCGGCCGCGAGTTGGTGGCTAAGAAGGTGAAACGCTTGGTTTCGATGGCTGGTTTCTTTCCGGAAGGGAAAGAGTTTAATGTTTATTGTGATGTCCCGTCTTCCCGTGTAGTGGCGGAACAGTGGCCTACGGAAATCGTATTCAGCGGCTGGAAGATCGGGAATGTGATCCTTACCGGAAAGAAGCTCGTACGGATGAATGTGGAGAACAGCCCGGTGAAAGAGGCCTATTCCCTCTGTTTTGCTGAAGGTGATCCGGATGGGCGGATGAGCTGGGATCTTACGGCAGTGTTGGTCGCTATCAAAGGATATGAACCCTATTACAATGTAGAGCGCGGAACTTTCCGTGTCGTGGACGATGAAGGAACGAATAGCTGGGCACTGGACGAGAGAGGCAGGGACCTTCGCCTGATAGAGAAAGTGCCGCCGACGGAAATGGCGGCTTTGATCGAGAATTACATGATGCATCAACCTGTTTCAAAATAAGAATATTATGTTTATAGTACAAGATTATTCGTTGGCGATCCTGTTCTGCGTTGTAACAATGCTCTGTTGGGGATCGTGGGGAAATACACAGAAGCTGGCTTCCAGAACGTGGCGGTATGAGTTCTTTTACTGGGATTATGTGATCGGAGTTTTGCTCTTTTCCATATTGTCCGCCTTTACGTTAGGAAGCATCGGTACTGAAGGACAGAGCTTCCTGCCCAATCTGGCACAGGCCGATATGGGCTCGTTGGGAAGCGCTTTCCTGGGTGGTATCGTTTTTAATGCTGCCAATATCCTCTTGTCGGCGGCCATTGCGATCTGCGGGATGTCGGTCGCTTTCCCGGTAGGGATCGGGTTGGCGCTGGTATTGGGCGTATTGGTCAACTATTTCGGGGCGGCCAAAGGTGAACCGATGTATATCTTTATCGGTGTAGCATTGATCACTGTTGCCATCCTTTTGAACGGGCTGGCCTATAAAAAAGCATTGGTCGGTTCGAAGAAGGTTTCCGGAAAAGGTATCTTCATTTCTGTTGCCGCAGGTGTAATCATGGCTTTCTTCTACCGTTTCGTTGCCGCTTCGATGGACCTGGGGAATTTTGCCAATCCGGCTCCGGGCAAGCTGACTCCCTATACGGCTGTATTTATCTTCTCCCTGGGGGTGTTTATCAGTAATTTCCTGTTCAATACGATAGCGATGAAACGTCCGGTGGAAGGCGCTCCGGTATCCATCTCCGGTTATTTCAAAGGAAATGCCAAAACGCACCTTGTCGGTATGTTAGGCGGTGTAATCTGGTGTATCGGGCAGTCTTTCAGTATGATCGCATCCGAAAAGGCAGGAGCTGCCATCTCTTACGGTTTGGGACAGGGAGCGACACTTGTCTCCGCTCTGTGGGGGATTTTGATCTGGCATGAGTTTAAGGGGGCTCCGCGTTCGTCGGACTATCTGAATGCCGGAATGTTTGTCCTGTTTGTGATCGGTTTAGGATTTTTGATCTATGCCGGAGCATAATAATATCCCGTTTTTACCTTCCCGATAGTTATTTATCGGGAAAAAGCCTTACATTTGTCTTAGTTTCTTGTTTATTGGATATGTACAAAACTAAAAAGTAGGCTTATGAAAGAGGATAATGACATTTTCAAGAAGTTCCGGGACTCTTTTAGTAGGATTGACGGACATTTCCATATATTAGAACAGCGTGTACCGGTAGAACGGCAGATGGAATATTTTAAATATTCCGAGAAGATCAGGAAAGATAAAGACAAGCCGGATATCTCGAATATGGATTTTTCCATTTTCGAAAATAGTCTGGATGATCCCGAATCGTCTACGGAACATAAGAGATATGTATTGTCCATGCTGGCTACTTCCCGTAAGGTGAAAGCTTACCGGATCCTGGAAGAATATGCGCAGGCCCCTGATCCGGATGTGGCGGATTGGGCTTATATGGCGTTAATGGAGAGCCGTATCGCGTTGGAGTCCGAACTGTCTGACGAGAAGCAGGTTTATATCTCCACCGGTTTGGGTGGAAAAGGAGAGAAGTTACGTTTTTATGTCCTGATCCTGGCGAATGAACTGAAGCCGTTTCAGGATTATCAGCGAACAGTGATCGAACGTGAGTTTCCGTATTCCCTCGGGAAAGCGGACTGTGAGATCGAACGGTTGACAATCAATGAGAATTATTTGGAGCTGGTTTTTCTGATTCCGGTCCGGACAGATATCAAGTTGACGCTTGATCTGGTGATCGGCGAATGTAACCAGTATGGAAACTTCCTTTCCGATGTCTTCACAATCACAAATGTGAAGGAATTGTCGGCGGAGGAAGTGGACGAGATTATAAAGAAGAATGGAGGAAACAGTCAAGCAAGCCATTAAATATGGCATAGTTGGAGTAAGTAATACGGTAATAACCGCCGTTGTCATCTGGGTTATGATGAAGTTGTTCGGGTGTTCGGATGTGGTCTCGAACGTAGTCGGTTATGTGGCAGGCGTATTAAACAGTTTTATATGGAATAAGCAATGGACATTCCGGAGCTCGGCAGGATGGGTCGGCAGTGCCGTCCGTTTTGGCGTAGTGTTCGGAGTGTGCTATTTGCTGCAGTTGGGATTGTTAGTGTATGTCCTGAATCCTTGCCTGCCGATCGATCCGTATTATAACCAGTTGATAGCAATGGCTTTCTATACGGTGATTAATTTTATAATGAATAAGTTCTATACGTTTAAGGCTTAAATGCAGATGAAGAAACTTGCGGTTATAGTTCCCTGTTATAACGAGGAATTGGTTATTGCCGAATCGTACCGGCGTACACGGGAAGCGTTGAGACAGCTTCCGGTTCAAACGGAAATTATTTACATCAACGACGGTAGCCGGGATCGCACGCGCCTGATGCTAAACGAGATTGCAGCAACCGATCCGCAGGTGAAAGTGATCCATTTCTCCCGCAACTTCGGCCACCAGCCGGCAGTGACGGCAGGCATCAATAATTGTGATGCCGACCTGGCTGTCATTCTGGATGCCGATATGCAAGACCCCCCTGAACTGATCTCCGATATCCTGGCTTTGCAGGAGAAGGAAGAGGCTAACGTGGTCTATTGTGTCCGCAAGTCGAGGGAAGGTGAGGGGCTTTTTAAGAAAATTACAGCGAAAGCCTTTTATCGTATGCTCAACTATATGAGTGATGTCAGCTTTCCTTTGGATACGGGCGATTTCCGTATGATAGACCGTAAAGTGATGGACCAGTTCGACCGTTTCCAGGAGCGGGGCAAATATATTCGCGGGCTGATCAGCTGGGTGGGTTTTAAGCAAGTTCCCTTTTATTACGAGCGTGAGGCGCGTATTGCCGGCGAGACGAAATACCCGTTTAGCAAGATGTGGAAATTTGCCACGACTGCCATGCTCTATTTCTCCAAGAAGCCGCTACGACTGGCTACGAGCTTGGGATTTATAGCTGTGCTGGTCGGTATCGTATTGGCAATCTGGTTTACCTTAGGTAAGATATACGGTTTCAGCAAAGCCGAAACAGGCTGGACATCCATCATGACATCCGTCATTTTCTTTGGCGGCGTCCAGCTGTTGACAGTCGGCGTGTTAGGACAATACGTCGGAATCCTGTTTGATGAAATCAAAGCACGTCCGGAATATATCATCGATGAGAAGATGAACTTCTAAACAAGGAGGCTTAAACCGTTGAATAGCCTTCCGATTTGATTTTGCTCATGGGAACAGGACGGGGATAACCGTTCTCGTTAATGGATGCGATGGTGACTACCTCACACTGCTGTAACATCTGTTCTGCCTTCTCTTTGATTTCTTTCATATTTTCATTCTTTATAAGTGATTATGTAAATCTTATTTTATCGGGTAATAAACGGACGGATCGCCGAGCAAACTTGGCTGACTGTCCGGCGGATGTTTGCTTTGGCAAACTCCGGCTCCATTGCTTTTTCTAATGAGACAGGGCCTGGCGTGATAGAGAATACTCCCTGGAAACCTGCCCGGTTCATCTTCTCCGTATCTTCTATGCTTCCGGCTATCACGATGACGGGAATATTCTGTTTCTGTGCCTCTTTCAGAATGCCGGAAGGGACTTTCCCCATGGCCGTTTGCCCGTCTACCCGGCCTTCACCGGTGATAACCAAATCGGCCCCTTTTACCTTTTCTTCAAAATCCAGTGCTTCGAGCATCAGGCGGATACCCGGCTTCAATTCGGCATTCAGGAATGCGAGGAAACCGCCGCCCATGCCTCCGGCTGCCCCGGCTCCGGGATAATCGGCAATCTCTTTGCCTGTTACTGACCGGATGACTTGTGCAAGGGAATGCATACCGGCATCCAGCTCTTTCACCATATCGGAATCAGCCCCTTTTTGAGGCGCGAAGATATAAGCCGCCCCGGCAGGACCGCAGAAAGGATTTTCCACGTCGCAGGCAATTGTGAAATGTGTCTCTTTTAAGGCCGGATGAACAGCAGACATATCTATGGCTGCCACTTCCGACATAACCCTCCCACCTGTTCCCAGCGGATTACCATCTCTGTCCAGAAAGCGGAATCCTAACGCTTGCAGCATCCCCAGTCCGGCATCGTTGGTTGCACTGCCTCCGATACCGACAATGAACTTGCGGCAACCTCGCCGGAGTGCATCGAGGATCAGTTCGCCTGTCCCGTAGGTCGTAGTTAGCATCGGGTTTCTTTTCTCCCGCGGCACGAGTGGCAGTCCGCTGACTGTCGCCATCTCGATCAAAGCTGTCCGTCCGTCCCCCGAGAGGCCGTATCTGCCTTCTACGGGTTCCATCAGAGGACCGTGTACCGTCAGGCTTTCGTACGTCCCGTTTGTCGTGGAAAGAAGTACATCCAACATGCCTTCGCCTCCGTCGGCGATAGGGAAAAGAAGTGTTTCGCAATCCCGAAAGACCGCCTTTATTCCTGCCTCCGCCGCTTTCCCGGCCTCTTCAGTGGTCAGGCAACCTTTGAAGGAGTCTATAGCTATTACTACTTTATTCATTTGTTCCGTCTTATTTAAGTATCAGATAACTTGAGTGTTCAAATATATCTAAAGTTTGTGGAATGTTTTCAATGTTATCTTTTATTTGTGAAATATTCCTCCATTAGCAAAAGAGCCTTTTGTATTTCCTTAGTTGGTGTTTTACGAGTTTTCTTTTGTATAGGGAAGCGCTGTTCCTTGATAAACTCTTTAGCGTAATTGCCATAAAAGAAGATATTACGTATATTTTCCATAGTTTCAGTTTGTTTTTCTTTGTTGCTATAAAATGGTAAAACTAAGTTTTTTGCCTAAGGCCCTGAATAAATCGAATAGTGTTGTAATCCCGACGTCAATCTTTCCATTTTCTATAAGAGAAAGATCACTTCGTTTCAAACCGACCTTTTCGGCAAGTTCCTGTTGAGTTAACCCTGCTTCTTTTCTGGCCAGTTTCAATCGTTCGCTAATACGAAAAAATTCGCTTTCCTTCTCAAGTTGTTCGCGTAGAGGAGTTCCGGTAGCACCAAAGAGTTCATCTTGTACTTCGTCCCAACTTTGGCAGTTGTTTGGTTGTAAATAAGTTGTCATAGTCAATTCTTTATTGTTTTTATCTCTGAGACAAAAGTATTTATAATTTGTGACATAACCAATAGTGAATATATTATATGGTTTATAATCATTTCTTTTTTTCCCCAGAAAGGTCTTTGCCGGCCACCAGCTAATGCCAGGAATAGATATCCGGAAAGGAAAACAATTGTCTGTAACTATAAAAACAATTATTTTTGAATGCGAAATAAATTGCTTTTAACTACACTGACAATTGCTTTCCTTCTAAAAAATAACGAGCCAGGGGAAATAGCTGAACGGTAACAGAAAACTTAAATATGTGGCAGTTCGATAACGAACGTCGTCCCCTTTCCATATTCCGAATGGACGGTGATGTTTCCCTGGTGCAGGTGGATAATCTTTTGCGCCAGCGCCATGCCGATGCCGTGCCCGGCCACCTTGTTTTCCTGGTCGCCCCTGTAGAAGAGGGTGAAGAGGTTCTGCTTGTCTGTTTCCGACATGCCGATACCGTCGTCCGAAAGACGGACGATCGTCCACTTGTCCCAGAAAGAAATCTGGATGAAGGATGATTTGTCGGCGGAATATTTGCAGTTGTTCTCGATCAGGTTCGAGAAAGCGATGTTGAGCAAATAGAGGTTCCCCTGTACGGTAATCAGGTTGTCATCGTCCGCATCTTCCTGTTCGAAAAGCAATTCGATGTGGTAGTCAGGATGTGCGCGGAGGATAAACTCGCGCACGTCGAGCAGCAGTTCGTCGAGGCGTATCTCCTGCATCTTGATCTGTTCCTTCTGGTAGTCCGCCTTGGCAAGGTTGAGCAGACCGTCGATCAGTTTGTTCATGCGCCCGGCATCCTGGAGGGCGTTTTGCATGGCTTTGCGGTATTGTTCGCCGGTACGTTCCTTTTGCAAAGCGAGGTCCAGCTCGGCGATAAGTGCGGCTAAAGGCGTCCGCATTTCGTGGGACACATTGCTGACGAACATTTTCTGTGAGTTGAACGAGGCTTCCAACCGCTCGAGCAGGGCGTTGAAGGTGGTGCTGAGTTCGCCCAATTCGTCTTTCCCGTTTTTAACGGGAAGACGCCGGTCGATGTGGTGAGCCGTGATCGTTTCGGCTTCCCGCACAATATCCCGGATGGGTTTCAGCGAAGCGCGTGCCAGTATATAGCCGGAAACAAACAACAGGGAGAGGCCGATGACGAAGAGGACGAGCAGCGTATCGCGAAGCTCGAAGAGGTTGTCGTAGCCATAGCCGTCGTATGCGGCGGCGGTAACGATGTAATCTTTTCCGTCAAAGGAATAAAGCATACCGATACCCTGATACTTATCGACATAAAACTCGATCTCTTTCTCGCGCAGAATGCGGTCGATCATCTCCCGGTTTTCCTTGATAATATCGTTTTGTATGGCATCATGGTAGAGCATCCGGAAGTCGGTCGTATAGATTGCAACTTCGACCTCATTTATAAACTTCTTATTGTTCAGGTAGATGGATTGCATGGTACGGGCATCCACCTGGTTTTGGAGGAACAGATGGGCTTTGGTGACCGCTTCGCTTTTGAGGTCATGGTAGAAAGTCTTGCTGCGCGTATGGTCGCTGACCAGATAGATCATGGCCATGCAGAGGAGGAAGACGGTGGCCGTTACCCCTGTGTTTTTGAGTGTGAGGGCAGTCCTTATTTTCATAGCTTGTCGGTTAAGATAAATCCTATCCCGGGCTTGGTATGGATTAGTTTGACTTCGAAGTCACGGTCTATTTTCTTACGCAGATAGTTGATGTAGACGTCGATAAAGTTGGTCCCCGTGTCGAAATGCGTATGCCAGACCTTCTCGGCTATCTCGATACGGCTGATGACCCGTTCGGCATTTTCAGCCATATAGACAAGGAGGTTGTATTCTTTGGGGGAGAGTTTGACAGGGATGTTGTTGCGCATCACTTCCCGGAGATTCAGGTTGATGGTAAGATCCGCATAATTAATTTTCTCAGGAGCGGCAACGGGTGCTTCTACATTCCTTTTCAGCAGCACCTTGATACGGGCGTTCAATTCGCGGAAGTCGAAAGGTTTCACCATATAATCGTCAGCACCGGCGTCGAAACCGTCCAGTTTATCATCTGTCGAACCGAGGGCGGTGAGCATCAGGATCGGCACCTGCGCATTGAGTTTGCGTATCTCTTTGCAGAGGTCAAAACCGTCCAGTTTCGGGAGAATGATATCCGAAATAACCAACTGGAATGAATTGGACTGGAAGAGACGCAGGCCCATTGCTCCATCGTAGGCAACCATCGTCTGATAACCGTTTTCCTCCAATCCCGCTTTCAGCAAGTCCGCCACACGCTTTTCATCTTCAACGATCAGTATTGTTTGCATAAATATCTGGTATTGAGTATGAGACAAAGGTATAATAAATCACTGGATATTCAAATTTTGCCAGATATGAAACAAACAGGCCTCGTAGGGGCGGTTCGCGAACCGCCCTTCAAACAAATATATCCTTCGTCGCTACCCGGGCAGTTCGCGAACTGCCCCTACGAAGCCTGCTCTTTTGATTCAAATATTCTTAAGTTTGGACCTCCTGTAAACCTGATAGATTACAATAACCCCCATTTTCGACTGTTTTTCTATTTCGTCCGAAATCTTGATCGATTTTGGATTGACTCTTTTCATGGTTTATCCATTCCTGTCTGACAATAGGTGGGGTGAGGTGCGCAGCCCGTTCCGGAAAGCGTGCAATTTGATTGCCGGAAGGCATAAATGCCGACAAAGTGATAAAGCTTAACTCCCGGAGAATCGAATATTTGAAAATAAAACGGACGGCGTCCCAAATATCGCAAGGAAATTCAGGTGCTTTTTTGCC
>QWCH01000203.1_pt1 | contig 107231 bp, 75 predicted proteins | sample 1972671 | NCBI WGS metagenome assembly QWCH01 (sample SAMN09866713, study PRJNA288562) | Human gut metagenome isolate term3_stool, whole genome shotgun sequencing... | isolation source: gut | host: Homo sapiens | place: USA: California
ATTAGGACGGTCATAATCGCCATTACGACCGTCCTAATCTTCGCGAGGTGCCGAGTGCACTACACATTAGCACGGTCGTAATGGCAAAGAGGACGGTCGCAATGGCGGAAAACATTCAAAAAAGAGGAAAAAGTCCCTTTTTGAGGTCAAAAAAGCGGATTAACATTTGTTTAATTTCGGATACCTTTTGAATCTAAAAAATGCGTTTTATACAATAAGTCAATGATAAAATGACAACTTACAATATCATTTTTCAGCACGTTTACAAATCAAATTTATAACCCAATGAAAAATAAAAAGTCCTGTTTTGAATCCCTCCACATTTTTGTAAGCGCTTGTCAGCCCCAGCAAATACCTGAAATCAAGAAGAAATCCGTTTTTGAATTCATATCCGGCTCCAAAAGCAAGGCTGAAATCGAAAGGTTGCTTTTCGCCCATCATCAGTTTCTGCTGCTGTACCACTTCACCGACCCGCAACCTTCTTTTAAGTTGAAAACCGATCTGTGGTCCGAGCTGAAGATTAAGACCCGTCTTATGCGTAAATTTGGCTAACAAAGGAATTTCCAAATAATGAAGAGCGATATCCATATCCATCGGATCATCCCCCATGTTAATCCAAATAAGATCCTTCTCCTTATAGCCCTGTTTCATGTACAACAACTCGGCTTGCAGGCTGAAAAAACGGTTAAACCGATACTGCGTGAGAAAACCTCCGTTTATACCAAAGCAATGCGAAGGATTCTCGATATCATCCGGATAGTTTACGGAAGATGTATTCAAACCTATTTTCCCTCCAACAGACCACTGCGCAGACATAGGAGCAGCCAACATAAGAACCAAGGCAAACAATAATACTTTTTTCATGTTCATACACTTTCTATTTTAATCATTCATACCCTTTAATAACGAAGCGATGAACAAATATATTATCGACACAAAATTTCTTTTTTAGCGTAGAACGGCTATTTTCGGGTTATTACCAGCCATCACAGGGCTTTGTCAAGTACTTCCTGCTTTACATTAAATTTTGTTAGTTTCGTATTATCTCTTTTTTTTAATAAGATTACTTCTTCGTCCTATACTTCTGAGTGGCATCGCTGGGGTGCGTGCTAATAAATTCGGAGGTGGAGCCAAAGTTTACGGATAAAATCAGTCTTCATTATGGAGCAATTCGCCAACCTCTTCCTGCAATTTAGGCAGATGATTGACGACTATACTCCATAATATATCTACAGATAAGCTGTCATAACCATGAATGATATAATTACGGGCATCTACTATTTTGCGGGAATTGGTAATTGCGATAGAAGGATTCGTCTTTAATATCCGGTTCATGGCTTCTCCTATAATTTCAATATTCCTTTCTGTCGCACGCCTACACCAGATTTCTTTAGAAAAATCGTCGAAACGCTTTGGCTGGCCATCGAAGAAACTTTCAATTTCTTCGATGGCTGTCAAAATATCCTGTAAATGTTTTTTAGTGTAGTTATCCATATATAAGTTGTTTGGTCATGTCTATGTCCTTTTTTAAATAAGGATTGCGAATGGCCTGTTCTTCGAGCAAATCCACCTCTCTGCCTAAAAGATTTTCCAATGCATACTTTAAATCAAAGAAGTTGGAAAAATAATCATCTACTTCTTCTTTGTCAAAATCGACAACCAAGTCAATATCGCTCTTATCGGTAAAACGATTGGTCAGGACAGAGCCAAAAGCGAACAATCTCTTTACCTTGTACTTTTTGCACAAAGCAGTAATACTCGGATAATATTGGGCAAAGAAACTCATAATTATCATGTTTGTTTCAGACAAAGATAAAGATTTCAGACAAATAACCAAATTACTTCTTCGTCCTATACTTCTCAATCTCCGGCAAATGCTGCTTGATCTCGTTGATACGCGTGGCATCGCTGGGGTGCGTGCTCATAAATTCGGGGGTGGAGCCGGAACTTCCGGCGGACATCTTCTGCCAGAAAGTGACGGCGACTTCCGGGTTATAACCGGCCATTGCCATAAAGACTAATCCCATGTAATCGGCTTCCGATTCGTGCTTGCGGGAGAAAGGCAGCATAACGCCGTATTGTGCACCTAAGCCATAGACTGTATTTCCTACCTGCTGGACAGCGGCCGATTTATTGCTCAACGCCTGCCCCAATATCTGGGCGCCGTATTGTGCCATCAACTGCTGGCTCATGCGTTCGTTGCTATGTTTGGCAACGGCATGCGCCACTTCATGACCGATTACGACAGCCAGTTCGTCGTCCGACGAAACCAACTGCATCAGTCCTTCATAGACGACAATTTTACCACCGGGCATACAGAAAGCGTTCACCTGCGGGTCTTTCACCAGGTTAAACTCCCAGGAGAAATTCTTGATTTCACTCTCCAACCCATTATTTTTCAGATATTGTTCGGTAGCGGCGGCAATCTTCTTACCGACACGCGTCACCATAGCCGCCCCGTCTTTGGAGGACGATTTGGCAGCCGACTTCATATAATCGGAATATTGGGTCAGACTGGACGACAACACTTCCTGATCCGAAACAAGCAACACCTGCTTTCTTCCGGTCAGTGGAACACTACCGCAACTACTTAACAATAACAGCATTGCGACAAATAAACCTGTAATCTTTTTCATCTCTTATCTTTTGTTTCTAAGTGTTTGCAAAAATATGATTTCTCTTTTATTAATAAACAATTCACAAGAGCTTTTTACCCAACGAATAAAGAATATAAAGATTTATGCAAAAAAAGAGCGGATATTTGCATATTTATTCAATCATACTGTTTATATTTGCAACCTTGTTGCATAAATATACAAGTATGAGTACAAAAAAAGAACGATTGGATGCCATCTGCCGCATTATACAGACAGAGAAAATAGGTAATCAGGAGGAGCTGCTTAAACAATTGGAGAATAGCGGATTCCAGGTTACCCAAGCAACACTGTCGCGCGACATCAAGCAGCTGAAAGTTGTCAAGGTACACGACGGAAACGGGAATTATGTATATCGCCTGCCTGATTATTCAGCGCTTATGCAACCCGCGAAAGAGCAAACGCAGCATCATCCCAACATCGAGTTTTCGGGAAACTTAGCAGTAGTCAAGACCCGTCCGGGATATGCAATGGGGATCGCCTCCGACATCGACACGCATGCGCCTCACGAAATATTGGGGACAATCGCCGGCGACGACACCATCCTGATTATTCCTCGCGAAGGAATCAGCCGGGACAAAATAGTTAACGCCTTATCGCATTTCATATAGTGTAGGGGCGAGCGGTTGTTTGCCCCATAAACAAAGGAAGATAAAAGAACAAACATAAAATGGAACAACAAAGAAAAATTGATGTGATGATTGCTGAAGCTTGCCACGAGGAATATGTCGACATAATCCTTGAAACGATCGAGGCCGCTGCCAAAGTGCGCGGAACCGGTATCGCCAAGCGTACGCACGAATATGTTGCACAGAAGATGAAGGAAGGGAAAGCCGTCATCGCGCTCGAAGGTAACAAATTTGCTGGTTTCAGTTATATCGAATCATGGGGAAACAAACAATACGTGACCACTTCCGGTCTGATTGTACACCCGGATTTCCGGGGCTTGGGCATTGCCAAGAGGATTAAGGAAATGACCTTCCAATTGGCACGTATGCGGTGGCCGCACGCGAAGGTTTTCAGTCTGACATCCGGCGCCGCAGTGATGAAAATGAATACGGAGTTAGGATACGTTCCGGTTACCTTTGCCGACCTGACGGACGACGAATCATTCTGGAGAGGTTGCGAAGGATGTGTCAACCACGATGTCCTCGAAAGGACCAACCGGCGATATTGCATCTGTACAGGTATGCTCTTCGATCCGGACGATCCTCACCGGGCGGAAAGGGAAGCGAGAGAGAGGAATTTATAATAATGGGCTAATTGTTCAATGTGCCAATGTGCCAATTGAAAGAGGGCTCGATAAACAGGAATAATAACATTAATATATAGAATAATGAAGAAGAAAGTAGTAGTCGCATTCAGCGGAGGATTGGATACATCTTTTACTGTTATGTATCTGGCTAAAGAGAAGGGTTATGAAGTGTATGCAGCTTGTGCCAACACAGGCGGTTTCAGCGAAGAACAACTGAAGCAGAATGAAGAAAACGCCTACAAGTTGGGCGCAACCAAATATGTGACTATCGACGTTACAAAAGAATATTATGAAAAGAGCCTGAAATATATGATTTTCGGAAACGTACTGCGTAACGGCACGTATCCGATCTCCGTCAGTTCGGAACGTATCTTCCAGGCATTGGCAATCGCCCGCTATGCAAATGAGATTGGTGCGGATGCTATCGCCCACGGTTCCACCGGTGCAGGAAACGACCAGATCCGTTTTGACATGACGTTCCTGGTACTGGCTCCGAACGTAGAGATCATCACGCTGACACGCGACATGGCCCTGACGCGCGACTACGAAATCAACTACTTGAAAGAACATGGTTTCGAAGCGGATTTCACCAAGTTGAAGTATTCTTATAACGTAGGCTTGTGGGGAACATCCATCTGTGGCGGCGAAATCCTCGACTCGACACAAGGTTTACCCGAAAGCGCTTACCTGAAACAAGTCGAAAAGACCGGTAGCGAAGAACTTCGCATCGAGTTTAAGAATGGTGAGATTTATGCCGTGAACGGTGAAGTTTTCGAAGACAAGATCGCTGCCATCCAGAAGGTGGAAGAGATCGGAGCTGCATACGGCATCGGCCGCGACATGCACGTCGGAGACACCATCATCGGTATCAAGGGACGTGTCGGATTTGAAGCTGCCGCTCCCATGCTGATCATCGGCGCACACCGTTTCCTTGAAAAATATACACTGAGCAAATGGCAGCAGTACTGGAAAGACCAGGTTGCCAACTGGTACGGAATGTTCCTCCACGAAAGCCAGTACCTCGAACCGGTTATGCGCGACATCGAAGCCATGTTACAGGAATCACAGCGTAACGTAAACGGAACGGCCATCCTGGAACTTCGCCCGCTCTCCTTCTCGACCGTCGGTGTCGACTCGAAAGACGACCTGGTAAAGACCAAGTTCGGCGAATACGGCGAAATGCAAAAGGGCTGGACTGCCGAAGATGCAAAAGGATTCATCAAAGTAACTTCCACTCCGCTGCGTGTTTATTATAATAACCATAAAATATAATTAATCAATGTGCCAATATGCCAATGTGCCAATTAATGGATACATTCGCATTCTTAATTGGCACATTGGCATATTGGCAAATTATACACATTATTTATGATCAAGATAGGAATTATAGGTGGTGCGGGATACACGGCAGGCGAACTGATTCGTCTGCTGCTGAATCATCCGGACGCCGAGATTACATTTGTGAACAGTACGAGCAATGCAGGCAACAAGATAACGGATGTGCACAGCGGACTGTATGGAGAAACCGACCTGGTGTTTACCGGTGAACTGCCGTTGGACCAGATCGACCTGCTGTTCTTCTGTACCGCCCACGGCGATACGAAGAAGTTCATGGAAAGCCATACCGTACCCGAAAATGTGAAGATCATCGATCTTAGCATGGACTACCGTATCGAAAGCCCCGAACACGATTTCGTGTACGGCCTGCCCGAACTGAACCGACGCCGCATCTGCGGCGCTAAACATATTGCAAACCCGGGATGTTTTGCTACCTGTATCCAGTTAGGCGTTTTACCATTGGCCAAGCACCTGATGCTGAACTCCGAATTGCATGTAAACGCAATCACGGGTTCGACGGGAGCCGGCGTAAAGCCGTCGTCTACTTCCCACTTCAGCTGGCGAAACGACAATATCTCGATCTACAAACCATTCACGCATCAGCACCTTGCCGAGATCGGACAAAGTCTGCGCCAGTTGCAGAACAGTTTCAGCAGCTCGATCAACTTTATCCCGGTAAGAGGGAACTTCTCGCGAGGCATCTTCGCGACAACTTATCTGGACTGTAAGATCGGGTTGGATGAGATCACGCGTATTTACGAAGAGTATTACGATGATCATTCGTTCACCTTCATCACAGACAAGAATCCGGATCTGAAACAGGTGGCCAACACCAACAAGTGCTTGATCCATTTACAGAAACATGAAGACAAGTTGCTGATCATCTCGATGATCGACAACCTGCTGAAAGGCGCCAGCGGCCAAGCCGTCCACAACATGAACCTGTTGTTCGGCCTCGAAGAAACGGTCGGCCTGCACCTTAAGCCTTCGGCGTTTTAATAATTAATCAATGTGCCAATTTGCCAATATGCCAATTAAGAAATACAGGTGTCTTCTTCATTGGCATATTGGCACATTGGCAAATTAAACACATTATTCATTATGCATTTATTCGACGTATATCCATTATTTAATATCGAGATACAGAAAGGCAAAGGATGCCATGTATGGGACACGGAGGGAAACGAGTACCTCGACCTGTATGGCGGACATGCCGTGATCTCCGTCGGCCATAGCCATCCCACTTATGTGAAGGCTATCTCCGAACAAGTCGGCAAGTTAGGATTCTATTCCAACTCTGTCATCAACAGCCTTCAGCAGAAACTGGCAGACAAGTTGGGTAAAGCCTGCGGCTACGACGACTACTCACTGTTCCTGATTAACTCGGGAGCCGAAGCGAACGAAAATGCCCTGAAGTTAGCCTCTTTCCATAACGGCAAGAAGCGGGTGATCGCCTTCAAACACGCATTTCACGGACGCACATCGGCAGCCGTACGCGTGACCGATAACCCGAAGATCATCGCACCAGTGAATGAAGACCTGGCCGTAACTTACGTACCTCTGAACGATGCGGCAGCCGTAGAAGCAGAACTGAAAAAAGGCGATGTATCCTCGGTTATCATCGAAGGGATCCAGGGTGTAGGCGGTATCCAACTGCCGACAGATTCCTTTATGCAGGAGTTGCGTGCCTTGTGTACGAAATATGAAGCCTGCCTGATCCTGGACGAAATCCAATCCGGTTACGGACGTAGCGGAAAGTTCTTTGCCCATCAGTATGCAGGGATCAAGCCGGATCTGATCACGGTTGCCAAAGGTATCGGCAATGGTTTTCCGATGAGCGGATTGCTGATCAGCCCAATGTTCAAGCCCGTATATGGTATGTTGGGAACGACATTCGGAGGTAACCATCTGGCATGTGCGGCAGCCATCGCCGTACTGGATATTATGGAAGATGAGAAGCTGATCGACAATGCGGCCAAAGTGGGGGCATACCTGTTGGAAGAACTACACAAACTTCCGGGTATCAAGGAAATTCGCGGACGCGGCCTGATGATCGGTATCGAGTTTGAAGAGTCGATCAAGGAAGTGCGTAGCAAACTGCTGTTCGAAGAGAAGGTCTTCACAGGTGTTGCCGGAACGAATACGATCCGTCTGCTCCCTCCTCTTTGTCTGACGATAGACGAGGCAAAAGAGTTCCTGGTTCGTTTCCGCAAGGTGCTGAATGCCTGAAAATAAAAGAGGGCGGTTCAGCCCCTACGATATTTAATTGTGTCTTTATTAAAAAAGCTCCACCCCGGAAGTTCCGGAAGGTGGAGCTTTTGCTTATATCATTATTACAATCTAACTCTTATCAATTGAATTTCTCAACTGTATAAGTGAAGATTAGGGTTGAACCGGCAGGAACCGGAACATTCCCATAATATCCGTAAGCCAAATAAGCGGGGATAATAGCCTCTACCCGTTCACCGACAGTATTTTCTAACCAAATGGCCCCCAATCCTGGTATCACTTCTGCCGGAGTAAAGTCCATTGACATTTCTTTTTGGAAATTGGTTCCGTTAATCAAGTCACCTTTCAAAAGCGTTGTAATCTTTGTCTGTCTCGTCGGTTTCTCCGTTTCCGTTCCTTCCTTACTCAACACACGATACAATGCGGTATCGCCACCTAAAACAACCTGTTTGTAAAGCAATTCCCCGTCCTCACCCTTAAGGGCTTTCTTCTCGCGGATATAATCGCGGTTCTTTTCGAAATAGGCGATCTGCTCGGCAGAAAAGTTGTTGTCATCATCTCCACAGGCTGTAAACCCAATCAGCAATACCATCATCAAACAGGCTGCCGCATAAATAGTTCTCTTCATTTGTTCTTCAGTCTTTTATTGTTTTGAAGGCACAAAGATAACATTCAGAGCAATACGGCGCAAATGAGAAAGATCAATCCACGACAAAGCTATAGCTCCCTGAACCGATCTTTCCGGCATACAGGAACGGTTCGCCTTTTACGCGGGAAACCTTTACAGGAGTTCCATTCTTCGTTACAGCATACTTACCGGAGGGAAGCGGCAGGTAAACTTCAGCGGACATATTGGCCGGGATCGTCACTTTCAGCGTATAGGAGCCGACCTTGTTTTCAACAGACATCCGAACGCCACCCCGGATCGTCGGGATCGTAGCTTCAGCCCAGTCCAAAGAGGCAAGCTGCGGTTTGATACGGATCGTACCGAAACCCGGCGTCAGCGGTTCGACACCCATCAGACGGCGCGGGATGATATTAGCCGGGGCAGCACCCCAGACATGGTTCCAGTCCTGGTTCGGTTTATATTTGTTATCCCAGGCTTCGAGCGAAATGGTCGAGCCGACACGGATCATATTATACCAGCTCCGGTCGTCCGTTTTCGTCAGCATATGCAAGGCATATTCGGCATCGTTCGCTTCATAGAGGGCATCCATTAGGAATTGCGAGCCATAGACGCTGCAAGCCATACCACGGGTTTGGAGAAAGCGGGCGATCCCTTCTTTCTTCCCTGCCGGAACCAGGTCGAACGTCAGCGGAAACATATTGCCATGCAGGGACGCATGTTCGGTATCGGCAGCCAGCCCATCGATGAAATACCCTTTACGGGCGTTGAAGAAAGAACGGGTGTATAACTTCCTGAAAGCCTCCGATTCGGAAGTAAAGAAAGCAGCTTCCTCCGTCTTGTCGAGCACGCCGGCAATACGCCCCATCAGTTTCAGGGCTTCATAATGCCAGGCATTCGTTACGGCGTTATAGTCGGTAAAGACAAATCCGTCGGATTCTCCCCCCTCCTGTTTTCCTAAACCGAGGATACCGGTATGAGGCCAATCGACGATATCCCGTATCTTATCCTTAAAACGAATGGATTTCAGAAAAGCATCCGTCTGTAAGCCGGTTGTCGTACTAATCAAACCGTTTTTCTCACGAAGCTGCAACAAGGTACGGGCTTTCAAAATATCATAGCTTGCCTCCAACGAGCGGCTGTCACCCGTGTACAGATAATCATACCAGGCAATCGACACAGCCTGCAGAATCCATTCGGTAGGCCAGGTAGGATATTGCAACAAGTATTCATGCGAACGCCGTGCTATCGCATATTCGCGATCCACGCCATAATGGCAAAGCTGATTGATCAAGGCATCCGCCTCATACGGGATTCGTTCGCGATCTCCATCCACATAGATACCTGTAAAAGAGGTTGCACGAACTGAATATTTACACAGATCCCAAATCTGGTTCAGCGTATCATTGGAACAACGGAAAGAGGAAGCCGTCTCGTCAAAAGGATAGTGCACTGTTTCGCGGACAACAGCAGCAGGTGGTAAAGCACCCTCATATCCTTCAATCTCACAATAGCGGAAAGGCATGACCTCGCCGACATACTCCGGCATCAGCACAGCTGCCGAACCGGTATTCCGTCTGTCTTTATCGATCTTGATACGGTAGGTATTGGTCCCCTTCATCAAAGCCAACGGATAGCGATGGTAACGGATCGTTGACTTTCCCGGATCGCGCAGGATACGCCCGTTTTCCAGGCACTCTCCCAGATGCACGATCACCGAATCGCATCTCCCGTCCGACGTAAGCGTCAGCACCAATTGTCCGAAAGCATCCTTACCGAAGTCAATCAGTCGCGTACCGGAACCAAGTTCCTTCACACCGGCCGGATATTCCATTGTTTTCACCTGCGGATAGTAAGTCGTTTCATATTCGGACAAGCGGTCGGCCGTACGGAATGCTTTCACTTCAGACCAGTCGCTTTCACCTTCGGTATTCGTCGTCGTCTTCACCCGCCAGAAGTAGGCAGTGCCGGGTTTCAATGCCTCACCGGCATAACGGACAGCCACCGAACGGTCACTTCCGACCTCCCCGCTATCCCATACATTGCCTTTTCCGGCGGCGGCATCAGCCGGGTTATCAGCCACGATCAACCGGTAGGCCGTCTGGCACGTCCCCTCGGTTTCACCGGGTACGATCCATGAAAAGGCAGGATGCGCCGAACGTATGGCGGCATATTGCAGGGGTTCTATCGCAACATCGAGTTTCCAGACCGGCAGGTTCGACGCATAGCCGTTCTGCCAGGTCCGTTCAGTATGTTCAATCAGATCAGTCATTAGCCCGGAAGGCTTCCTGTCAGCAGCCTGCAGGCAAAACGCAGAAAGGGCGCAAGAGGCAAACAGGGTGAATCGGTTCAGTAATTTACTCATGGTATTCTTCTTTTTGTGATTTGAGGACAAAGGTAAAATGAGTGAAAGAATTGTCTATTCTTATATCTGACATTTTTCTTTTTAAATATGGGAAAGAAGAGCATGTTGTACAAAAGCATTATATTCCCAATGCGCCAAGTTAATTTTTTCTGTTACATAAACATTTAAATTCTTTCTTTTGCCCATCTCGTAAAACATTCCGTTCTTTGCAGGCAGCAAACTATTAAAACTAATATACATGAAACTAAACAAACTCATTCTTCCGGTAGCCTGCATACTGTTTGCCGGAAATGTCTGTATGGCACAAATCATGCCTTGGGAAAACCGGACGGAGACGGACAATGATCCGTTTGCCAAAAGCGAAACAGCCAAAACGCAAGGCAAGCTGCACCTCGAAGATGTCGTAGCCGGACGGCTGGTGCAGACCAAAGGGATCGGCGCCATGAACTGGATGAAAGACGGCGAACGCTACAGCCGGATGGAACCGAACACTGAGACAGGCGGCGTGGACATCGTTGCCTACCGTGCCAAAGACAACCGCCGCGAAGTCATCATCCCCTCTTCCATGTTTATCAACAAAGAGACAGGAAAACCGATCGCCATCCGCAGCATCTCCTGGAGTGCCGACAATGAGAAGGTTCTGATATATACCAATACCCAGCGGGTATGGCGCTACGACACACGAGGCGACTACTGGGTGCTGAGTTTGAAAGACGGTTCCCTCCGCAGGTTGGGTAAAGGGCTGCCCGAATCGTCTATGATGTTCGCCAAGTTCTCTCCCGACGGAACGCGTGTGGCCTATGTTTCACGCAACAATCTATATGTGGAAGACATCGCCTCCGGCCAGGTCACAAAGCTGACACACGACGGAAGCGATACGATCGTGAACGGGACATTCGACTGGGTGTATGAAGAAGAGTTCGCCTGCCGCGACGGTTTCCGCTGGAGTCCGGACGGACAGTACATCGCCTATTGGCAGAGCGATACGAAAGGGACGGGTGTGTTCGACATCATCAACAATGTGGATTCCATCTATCCGACCATCCTGCATTTCCCCTACCCGAAGGCAGGAAGCACGAACTCGGCTGTCAAAGTGGGCTATCTGCCGGTGGCCGGCGGAGCGACTACCTGGGTGGAGATTCCGGGCGACCCGCGTAATAACTATATCCCGCGTATGGAATTTATCCCCGGAAGCAACGAACTGTTTATCCAGCAGTTGAACCGCCCGCAGAATACGAATAAGGTCTGGATTGCCCGCATCGGCAGTGCCACGCCCGAAAATATATTCACCGACACGGATGCCGCCTGGTTAGACACGAACGACAATATCCAGTGGTTGAAAGACAACACCTGGTTCACCTGGGAAAGCGAACGCGACGGCTGGCGCCATCTCTACCGCATCAGCCGCGACGGGAAAGAGATTCTGCCCATCACGAAAGGCAATTTCGATTACATCTCGCCGGTCGGGACAGACCTTCAAAAAGGGTTAGTCTACTTCATTGCTTCTCCGGATAACTTCACACAGCGTTATCTGTACAGCGCTAACCTGTTCGGCAAAGGCGATGTGAAACGCCTCAGCCCGGCGGACCAACCGGGACAGCACCGCTATAATATGTCGCCCACCGGCCGATGGGCCGTCCACACCTACAGCAATGCGGCTACCCCTTCGGTGATCGATATGGTATCCTTCCCCAAACACCAGTCCGTACGGATCATTGAAGACAACGCCAAGGCACGCGAACAATATGCAGCCCTCGGCCTGAATCCGAAAGAGTTTGTCAAAGTGACATCGGGCGACCTCACGCTGGATGCCTGGATGATCAAGCCTGTCGACTTCGACGCGACAAAGAAATATCCCGTTATCATAGAAGTCTATGGCGAACCGGCAAGCTCTACCGTACAGGATGTATGGGGCGGCGGCGACCTGTGGAACCAGTATATCGCCAACCTCGGGTATATCGTGGTCAGCATCGACAACCGCGGAGCCAATACACCGCGCGGACGCGAATGGCGCAAGTGCATCTATGGCGAAGTCGGCACGTTTGCTTCCGAAGACCAGGCACGGGGCATCCAGGATATGGCACGCCGTTATCCGTTTATCGACACCGCCCGCATCGGCATCACCGGATGGAGCGGCGGAGGAAGCCAGACGCTGAACTCCATGTTCCGTTATCCGGAGGTATTCCACACAGGTATCGCCATCGCTTTCGTTGCCGACCAGCGCACCTACGATACGATCTACCAGGAACGTTATATGAATACGCCGCAGAACAACCCGGACGGCTACCGCAAAGGTTCGCCGATCACATACGCATCCGGTCTGAAGGGCAATCTGCTGCTGATACACGGCACAGGTGATGACAACGTTCATTACCAGAACTGCGAAATGCTGGTGAACGAGTTGGTGAAACACGGCAAGATGTTCAGCCAGGTCAGTTACCCGATGCGTAGCCACGGCATCTATGAACGTCCGGGAACGACGCTTCACCTGCGCATGACAATGGCTAAATACTGGCTCGACCACCTGCCGGCCGGCGGCAAATAACAAACAAGCAGATATACAGTAATAGTTCGACATGAAACAATTAGCAGGATATTTCCTGATCTTTATCGGGATATTTGCTTTCTATTCTCCGGCCCAGGCCCAGTTGATCGAAAAGGCTGAAAAGCTGATCCAGACAGCCATCAACGAGCCTCACCCCGATTCTCTTCCGACAGTCCCGGCTGACACGCTGACTGTCGAAGAGCGTCACCGCCAGGATTCGATCCGTATCCAGGAGATGACGCTGCAGCTACAGGAAATGAGGCTGAACGAGATTGTTCTGCGCACAGAATTAGATGACGCACACAACCGGAATCTGGCAACCGATTCACTGAAACGCGCAGAGCAACGCCGCAGTATAGACTCGCTCCGTGCCCTCACGCCCGGCGTACCGGTCCTTGTAGATGGCGACACGCTTTTCACCTTGTATGCCAAGCGGGGCGGACATTCAGCCCTCGACCGTGCAGCGAGCGTCAACGACATCATCCTGAAGATCGGGAAAGACCGCAAGCTGCACAAAGATTCGGTCTATACGTTCGACAGTGAATATTACGTCGACATCATGTATGGCGACAAAGTGATCGCCAGCATTACCGACCAGGATGCGCTTTGGCAGAACACGACACGCCAGGAGTTGGCACAGCAATATGTGCCCGTCATTGCCGAAAAAATCAAGGAGCTGAAAGAGGAAAACAGCTTGTTGCAAGTTGCCAAACGGGCAGCACTATTCGTGTTGGTCCTGGCCATCCAATATCTGCTGTTCCGCGTGACCAACTACCTTTTCCGGAAGCTGCGCCGGCAGATCATACGGCTCAAGCAACAACGGTTGAAATCGATCGTCATCCGGGATTACGAGTTTCTGAATACACACCGGCAAGGGCGTATCCTGATATTCTTCAGCAATGTATGCCGGTATATCGTCCTGCTGATACAGTTGATGTTCAGTGTCCCGATGTTATTCGCCATCTTCCCGCAGACAGAGAAACTGGCACTCCGGATATTCATCTATATCATGGAACCGGTCAAGATGGTTTTCAAATCGATCATAGAGTACATCCCGAACCTGTTCATCATCCTGGTAATCTGGTACTGTATCAAGTATATCATAAAGGGAATGCAATACATCGCCAACGAGATCGAGAACGAAAAGCTGAAGATCACCGGCTTCTACCCGGACTGGGCACAACCGACATTCAATATCATCCGCTTTTTGCTCTATGCCTTTATGATCGCAATGGTCTATCCTTATCTGCCGGGATCCAAATCCGGTGTGTTCCAGGGGATATCGGTATTTGTAGGTTTGATTATCTCGCTCGGTTCCAGTACGGTGATCGGGAATATCATTGCCGGACTTGTCATCACCTATATGCGCCCCTTCAAGCTGGGCGACCGTATCAAGCTGAACGAGACAACCGGTAACGTAATCGAAAAGACACCTTTCGTCACCCGCTTGCGTACGCCCAAGAATGAAGTGGTAACGATACCGAATGCCTTTATCATGTCGTCCCATACGGTTAACTACAGCGCTTCGGCACGCCAGTTCGGACTCATCATCCACACGACAGTGACGATCGGTTATGACGCACCCTGGCGACAGGTCCACCAATTGTTGATAAATGCAGCCCGCTCCACCCCCGGCGTTCTGGCTCATCCGAAACCGTTCGTTTTGGAGACCGAACTACAGGATTATTATCCTTGTTATCAAATCAACGCCTACATCAAAGATGCCGACCGGCTGGCACAGATCACCTCCGATCTACACCAGAATATCCAAGACACCTTCAACGAAGCCGGTGTCGAAATCATGTCACCGCACTACTTTGCGGGACGCGACGGAAGTGCCACGACAATCCCGGAAGACTATCTGAAAAATAAATAAAAGAAGCTTTTCCCCGAAATAGTTAAAAAGACCCTCTGCAAAAACAAAATGCAGGGGGTCTTTTGTTATATCCCCAAAAGTCACTAAATCATCAAATAAAAAGCAGAATAATGAAAAAGTATTTTATCGCAGTAGCAGCACTGGCATTTTTGGCTGCATGTAGCGGGAAAGCAGCAAAAGACGCTCCCGTATTAGTAGAAGAAGAAAGTCTTGCCGTAGCCGAAGCAGCTCCAGACGCTCCTTCTCTTCCGGAATTACCGGTTGTAAAGGCAAAGCCTGCAAAGCCGATCAATATGCGTGACTCCCTGAAAACGGATCCGAAAAAGGGTGCAGTCGTACAGAAAAAATATAAAGGCACGGTTCCGGCTGCCGATGGTCCCGGTATTGTTTATGATCTGACTCTGTATTATCAGCAAGATAGCGATGATGGTGTTTACGAACTGGATGCCACTTATCTGGAAGCGGAAAACAACAAGGATCAGACGTTTACTTCCACCGGCAAGCGCAAAGTGAAGAAAGGCACTCCGGCCGATGCAAGCGCAGTTGTATATGAACTGATCCCAAGCGACGGCAGCATGGTTTTCTATTTCCAGGCAGAAGGCGACAGTCTGACAATGTTGAACCAGGATTTGCAGAAGGCTGCTTCCGATCTCAATTATACGCTGACACTCGTACAATAGACAAAACATCTTCGCTACACATCTTTATATAAAAAAAACAGAGGCTTCTCCCGTTCCTATGGGATAGCCTCTGTTTTTTTATATGGATTCCGTCTCTGTTTATTTAATACCTAATTTAGCCTTGATAGCTTTAGGAAGTGCATCTTTGTGAACAACGATGTTCATGGTTTTGTAACGGACAAAAGCCTTGGATGCATACCAGGTTCCTTTATATTTGTTATCCGTACCCCAAGAGTTCTTCACCATATAGTAGTCATTACCTTCCTGATCTTTCGCAATACCATAGATCTGCATACCATGGTCGTCTGTCGTTTCGTAGTTATCATAAGCCAACTGACGTTCTGCCTGCGTACACCATTTCTGTGGTTGGGGCTTCGTATTCAGTTTCTTTTCTTCCGGTTTCATCTTCAACCAATGAGCCATGTCAGAGCCACTCAGTTCCTGGATCTTTTCACCATCAGGCATAACAGCCACACCATCGCGAGTAAAGCCGGCTTCGCTCACATCAGCTCCCCAAGCAATCGTATAACCGGTATTAACGGCATTGTCAAATACTTCCATCAGTTCGTCGATTGGCAAATTGTAAGACATACCATGACGCCAGTTATCCTGGACTTCGATCGGGAACTCCGTATAGAACGGACGATGCGTATAAGACGTCAAAGACACATAGTCAGAAGGATTCAGACCTGTAGATTCATAGAATGACTTCGGAGTATATTCCTTTCCTTTATAAGTGAACTTTTCGGGAGCTTTGCCCAAATATATTTCATGAACGGCAGCAACCGCCTTTTTCCACAACATAGCGTTATTGTCGTCCGACTGCAATTTACGCAGTCTGCCTTTGGCAACAGCTGCCACCATTGCATCCGTAAGGGCGGAAAGTTCGGTATGATTGCTCAATGTATCGCCATACATCACGCCCGGACGCATCTCTGCTTCCGGAACCAGTCCGAATGTTTTCATGCCATACATGACATCATAGAAAGAACCTCCCTGCGAGAAAGATACATCTCCATGAGTACGCACGGCTGCATCTGCACGATCCAGATAAGTATTGTAAACTATATACATTTCGGATAGATCATATTCCCCCTTTCCCATACGAAGCAATTCCGATTCCAGGAATGCCATTGTTGAATAACACCAGCAGGTTCCGGCACGATTCTGATTTTTAACCGAGGTTATCGGGTTTTCCTTTACCGTCGTAAACACAAAGCCTTCTTCATTGTCTTTCTTCTCCGAATCCTGTGCATGAATGGTTGCAGACATCGTCATGGCGAACAGCATACCAACTGCAAAAATTGTCTTTTTCATGTAAATCTGTTTATATTATGTTATAAGATTAATTCTGATGGGCAAAGATACTATTTTAATTGACAACGGACAATGAACAATTGACAATTAAATTCATATCTTTGTAACCCTTAATAATTAGTAATTAAAAAGACATGAAAATAACGATTATCGGCGCCGGAAACATTGGGGGCGCTATTGCACGGGGACTGGCAAAAGGGAATATGTTCAAAGCATCCGACATCACTTGTACGGCACAGTCAGAAGCTACTTTGGAAAAAATGAAAAAGGCTGATCCCGACTTTGTCCTGTCGCTGGACAATGTGGAAGCGGTAAAAAAAGCCGACATTATCGTTATCGCCGTTAAACCTTGGCGTGTAGAAGAGATTGTCGACCAGATCAAAGGCGTGCTCGACTACGACAAGCAGATAATCGTTTCTGTCGCCGCCGGTATCACGTTCGACCTGTTGAACACCTATCTGACCAAAAACACAGGTTTCGATGATTGCCTGGCCACTCCGACGATTTTCCGTATCATGCCGAATACAGCCATCGAAGTACTCAGCAGCATGACATTCGTCGCTGCCCGTAATGCATCCAAAGAACAGACAGACCTGATCATCGATATCTTTAATGAATTGGGAAATGCAATGCTGGTGGAAGAGCGCCTGATGTCAGCCGGAACAGCTCTGGCTTCCAGCGGTATCGCCTTTGCCCTGCGCTATATCCGCGCCGCAATCGAAGGCGGTGTCGAATTGGGTTTCTACCCGAAGCAGGCACAGGAAATCGTAGTCCACACCGTGAAAGGCGCAGTCGACCTGTTGTTAGAAAACAAAAGCAACCCGGAAATGGAAATCGACAAGGTCACGACACCGGGCGGTATCACGATCAAAGGTCTAAACGAAATGGAACTTTCCGGTTTCACCTCCTCGGTTATACGGGGATTGAAGGCGAGCAAATAAACAAGAAAAGGGGAGGGCCTTCACAGGCTTCCCCTTTCCAATATAAATGCATAAATAAAAAACAGATTCTATTCTGTGACCGGCTGCAGCGAAAGCTGGAATGGTGATTCCTCTGTCCCGCTATTTCCACCATTACTGAACTGGAATGTTTCAGCCGCCCTATAAATACCGCTTGTTTGCAAGCTGTAATATTGGAAATAGACCGAAGCCGACTCATCTTTCTTCCCGCGAATCTCAAACAGATAGACCTTTTTCCCATTCACATCCTTCAGCGTACCGACTCCACGACATTCCGCCCCGACAAAAGCCGCCAGCATATCCTTGTCACGATAATCGAACGGTACGGATTCAGGCAAAGCCACAACAGCCGTCATCACTGCCGGATACTTGCCGGATTCTTCAAACGGAGGAACCGCAGGTTTCGTCACTTTCCCGTACGTTCCGTTTTGCTCAAACTCCAACAAGTTCTGGCAAACATACGTTTTCTTATTTTTCGCACTGTAATACTTCAACGTCACCTTCTGGGCTTCAGCCGAATTACCCCGTATATAAAGGAAAAACAGCTTGACCCCGTTGTTCTCTTTTACAGTCGCAATGCCCCGGCATTCATCTCCAACAAAGGCAGATATCTCATCGTTCGCATCTGCATACGTCTCAAGAAACTCCGACAAACGGATAATTGCGGTCATACTGAATTGGTAGATTCCGCTCCCCGGAGTATTCCATGTCGGAGCCGGCTCATTCTCCACCAGGTCCAGCTTCCACTCGGGTTCCGGGACCGTCACAGGTCCCGGCTCATCCGATTTGCAGCTCCACACCATGGTGGAGACTGCAAATAGAATCACATAGTTAATTACACTTTTCATATCGATTCGATTCATTCTTCTTATTATTTTCTTCTGACTTTATAAACATTTTTCTGTCCGTTCACAACCACTACAGCCATATAGACCGTACGTGCCAATTCTTCATTACAAACCCAGCGATGATGCAAATAACCACCTGCCACACAGGTTTCCGCATGGCGGTACATCATCTGCCCGGCTAAAGTGTAGAGATAGATTTCCACCTTATCGCCCGGTGCCGTATTCATAACGAAATTCAGTTCACGTTCAAACGGATTCGGATAAACCGATATCTGCAGATCGTTCATGAAATCGAGTATCACAGGTTGTTCGATGCTACCCTGTACATTATGGGCACGATAGTCGAACACCGGAGATGTCTGGGCTATGATTTCGCCATTCCGTTCAAGGGCGAAAGATACCGTTTCGTTTCCAGTACCACCAACCGTAATGAAATACAGAGGCGTTCCGTTTTCAGGATTCTCGGTCAGCGTAGCAGCTCCGCGCAACTCGCCTTTGGAATATGCCAACAGCTTGTCTCCGGTATGGACTGGCAAGTTCTCAGCAATGGTAGCCACCACCGACATATTGGCTTCATAACGGTTATCCGGGTAAACCGGTTCTTCCGTCATCGAAGCAGAACGAGTCTGGCTATCACTCCGCAACCCGCCACCGGCGGACATATCCGGATAGACCAGCTTGCCGGCAACCGCACTGGACAACATATACCCTTTGCCCGGCTCCAGATAATTCAAGCTACCTAACCAACCGGTAACCGAACCATACATAGAAAATGCATTCTGCGATTTGATAATATCTCCATCTTTGGCTTCATAACCATTCAAAGCTTCCACAATCGGCAAGTTGACAGTAGGCAAATAGCTGATATAGTTCCACCCTTTGGCGATGTCAAGCGTCAGGCTGTCTTTATCGTGGATAGCGACACCCGACACACTCAACTTCTGATTCACAGGCGACTGTAACAGGAACATATGCTGGTTATCCAACTTGACAGGATCGCCCACCCAATCCTTAGCCACAGGATCATAAGCGGAGAATGTTGCAGTCGTCTCATCCTTGACCAGTTCGTCTCCTTCGAAGTTAAGCTTTTTGAACAGGCCTTCCGGATCGGAAAGCAGTTCGCTTGCCACATTAAAGGATATCCAGTTCCAGCCCTCTTTCAGACCGATATTCTGGATTACGCGTTCCTCCGCATCAAAGACAATCGGACTCATGGCGGAGCCTTTCACGTCATCGCTCTTGAAAGAGATCGTTTCCGACGAATACGCATCGAACACCAATCCGGTGCTGGCATCCCATACGCGGAATTCCAATTTATCACCGGTCATCGAATTGCCGTAAACCGTCATGAAGACATACCACATATCATTCGTCTTCAAATACTGGTTGTTGGCAACCCCCACACAACGTCCGTCACTGTCGAACGCAGCGATCATATCTTCGGCATCCGTCGAGAAAAGCCTGTTCACCCGCAGCTTGCCATAGATATTCATGTTGTACTTGAAGTCGGCCGGATCGACCATCCAGTCCGGTTGTTCGTCAAACACCTTCAGCGTGACAGGCAATGCTTCGGACACATTATTATCACCCTTCACATAGACCACTTCGTCGTAACGTCCGACATTCGTACCTTCGTCTACCGTGAAGTTGATCGTCTGTGTTCCTAACGGATCGATCGTGCCATACATCGGTTCGGCTGACAGCCATGCCGGCAATCCCTCGATCGTGAAGTTCTTCTCCGTACCGCCCTGGTTTTCCACATCGACAGTGAAACTCATCTGGGCATATAGCTTCTTCTCTTTCGTCACGGATGCTTTGCTCCACTTCAACTGGTTACGGTTGATGTAGGCACTCCAAGTCACCGGACTTTGCATCAGGTTACCGTTCAGGTCGCTCACCTCTTTCACCGTAAAGTTGACGATTGTCTTTTCGAGCGCTTCGGGCGTATCCATCAGGTTGATGATCAAAGCATCCTTATTCACTACAAAGGTAAACGGGATAGCAACTTCCGGCCCTTTGGCGCGTACAGGCGCTTTTTCGGTGGAGACAAACTTGCTTCCGTCTGCGACCAGCGTAGAATCGGTCACCACATCTTCGCCGCTGAATACCATCTCTTTGACGTTTGCACTGTTCGTGATATACTTGCTGAAAGGCAGATAAGCCATCAAACCCATTTCCGTGCCCTTCGGACACACATTATAATTATTTCCGATATAAGTGGAAGGCAACGCCATATTCCAGAGTTGCAGTTCGTCGACCTGCCCCTTCAGATACATATCCGTATGATCCACCATCTGGGCAGCCTCTGTCCAGCGGCGTGCACCCAGGTTCAGTTCCGTAGCCGAGAAACCGCCCAGCTTGCCGGCATCGAAATAGGTATTCAACGCCCCGTCCATAAAGATCTGGGCATTACCGGCGTTCCGGTTCACGGAGACAGCGAAGTGATGCCAGTTGCCGTCAGCCCAATGGCCTGCCACTTCCTCTTCATGGTCATTATTGCGGAAGACAAGCTTGCCACCTGCAAATCCGACAAACACCTTATTATAGCTGGTGTTATTCTCCTCACCTAATCCTTTGCCATTCGATACCAAAGCGGCATCTTTCTGTCCGGTAAACGCCTTGAACCAAAATTCGAGCGTATAATCCTGCTCATCCGTCAGCGGGATGCGGGAAGAGTTGACTGTCAAGATCGTATCACCTTTGAAAGCGACCGAGAGTCCGTCGAGCGTACTCCATTCGGCGCCATAAATCCAGGCAGTAGCTCCCTGGGCCTTATCGGTCACCTTGTCACCCTTGCCTTCTGTCATCGGATAATAGGCCAGCATACCTAATTCCTTTCCGGTGTAGATCGTCAGTTTGTTAGCAACAAGACTGCTCGGGCTTACCACCTTGTTCCAGACGCGCGCCTCATGCATCTTGCCGGCAAAGAAGTTGCCGCCCTTCATATCCCGTCCGAAGAGCATCGGTCCGGAGCCGGTATAAGAATCCGTCTGCACGCCGGCGATCACCTCGATACCGCCGAAGTAAGCCGAAAGCTGCCGGTTGGAAGCCTTATAGCTCATAGCCACATGCGCCCAGTCGGTCGTCTTGAAGTCCTGCGGTCTGGAGGTATATTCTTTGTCACCGATCCGTACCTTCACCGACTTGTCGGCGCCGATCGAAAGAACCAGCGAATTGGTCGAAGTGCCGTGACTGAACAGCGTCATCTCCTGTCCGAGCGCAGCCGGCAACACCCACATTTCGACCGTCAGGTCTTTGTTCGTCAGGTTGCGTTCCGCCTGGGTAGCCAGATAAGCGGAATTGCCGTTGAACGTCAGCGAAGTGCTGTGGTCCCCCTGCGAACCGTTGCGGATCGCCGTCACCTGGAAATTCTTCACATCCGTCATATACCCTTCGGCAATCTCCTCGTTGAAATTCAAGCGGATCTCGTCTTCGATGCCCAGCACGCCGTCGGCAGGCTGGATATTACCGAACACAACCGGCCGTTTGGTGTCTTTCACACCGGAGATGATCGGAGATGACTTCGTTACGAACTCATTGCCCACCTTACTGAAGGTGACGGCGCGGATGTCGTACTTCTGGTCTTCGGCGCCGTAGAAGTTGGCAGTGACAGTCGCCCCGTCAATCATCTCCTTCGTACCCGTAGCCACCTCATAAAGGGCAGAGTCGTTATAGAAGCTGCAAATCTTCACCCACTTCGTATCCGCTTCAGAAGAAGCCTTGGACTGGATTTCGATATGGTCGAAACCCTGGAAGTTCACATCGAAACCATCGATCGTCAGCGGCATATAGTATTTGCCAAGCGAATCGACCGGCGACAATGTATTCAACGTCCACTTGTCCGACGGGCTTTTTATATTGATATCCGACGACGAGGGGATAAAATGAGCCGAAATATAAACCGTATCGGCAATGATATCCTGAAAATCGGTCGGATCCGCCTGGCACTGCGACTTCAAGACGACAGCCAGGTCTTCATAGTCATACTCCGTTCCCCGGCGTATCTCAAGCGTCTTCGGCAAGACTTCACCATAGTCGACCAGAATACCACGTCCTTCACCCAGAGGCACACCGTCCATCGAGAACTTGGCGCCATGTTGGTTAGCAGCATCCACCACCGAGAGTGTGAAATAACAACCTTCGGCCGCTTCCGACTCATTATACAGGTTCAGTTTGAACACGGCAGCCTGGTCGGAAGGCACATTCGAAACAACAGACTTTTCAGCCGAAATCTTCGGGTTCTCGATCTTAAGCGTCGCTTTATCCAGAACCGATCCCGGTATATAGTACTCGGTCAGACGTTCTCCTTCATACGGACAACTGGTCGCTCCCCCTTTTGTACGGAACACGAAATTACCATACTGCGTTGTCTTAATATATGACCCCAGGTCCGAACTCCAACCATCATTAAAATGATCGCCCTCCATCATCGGTGCATTCACACGATAGACATCGACGCTCAAATAATCGTCGTCGCCATTCTCTGCCAGTACAAATCCGGAAGAACGGCTATCTTCGGACGAAGAGGTGCTCTCTTCATCCTTTGTGCCATAGCCTAATTCCTCGATCGAGACAATCACACCGACTCCGGCAGCCCGCAATCCCAAATCGCCAAGCATACCGCCCCCTGCGATCAGATTATAGGTATGGGTCGATTCTACAGCATGCGACATTTCTTCCGCATATTCAATCAAGGCACCCGCCTGGAACGAATAATTATTGACCAAGTCTGTCGCCTCGAGCTTTTCTCTCTCATTTTGTTCAAGCACCCGTTCCCATTCCCGGATACTCTGGTTCAGTACATACACAGAGTCGGTAGATCCTTCGAATTTACTATCCGGCAGGTAGACCGTGTAGCTGTCGCCATCCGAAATATATGCGCTATCCTCCGGTGTAATACTGGGGTCTTTCCGGCTGGTTTTGTTATCCTCGCCATATCCATCCTCATCGGATTTACGGTGTGTGACGTAGACCGGCGCTTTAGTCGTATTGGCTATCGATTTCGCCTCTGACTCTGTCGTTCCGTAAGGAGCAAACAGAGAATTACGCAAAGCACGGATATTATCCATCAATGTTGTCTTAATAAATATCTGCGGATAGGCAAAGAAGGTATCATGTTTCACGCCAATGCTCAAAGTAAGGCGCTTCATAACTACATAATCACCGGCTTCAGCCAATACCTTATAATTATCTTCAGAATAAATACCTATTCCTCCTTTTGCAGCCACAAGTTTATTATATTCCTCTTTTGTCAGGATCGTAATATCATCAGCCGGCCCATACAAGATATTGCTGGTCGTTCCTAAGAACAGGTCGCCATCGGCACCCACATACAGCGGGTCGTCGCTCGTCTGGTAACGGGAAGTCGTCGTGATCGAGAATGCCTCTGCATTCGCATCGCTACTTGAAACCTCCTGTTCAGCTTTTATACCAACGGTATTAATAGCCTCATTCTTCACCATGATTCCAAATCCGGTTTCAACCTCCGTACCGAAATACGAATTGACCGTTTCGCTCCCCTTATGCGCCTTTCCGGTGGCATAAGAAGAATAATAGGTATATGTCTGTCCCTTTTCGCAATATGCATAGCTGTTACTTCCGGGAGGGTCGCGCAGGATGTTGAACAGGCGGACCGGTCCTGCCGTCACGTAGCTGTTACCCCGGACACGCATACCCAGCACGATCGCTGTCAACTGGGGTGCCTCAGTTTCCCCTACCACAAATTCCAACGTCTTCTTGCCTAAGAAGTTTCCCCCAATATCCGGGCTATTGACAGTAATCGCCACTTCGGCCGTTCCGGTCTCATCGAGCGTCACATACTCCGAAGCACTGTTCTCCTGCATATTATTTGTAATTCTCAAATCGCCGCCTTCAGTCGGGACCTGGTCGACCCTCACGTCATCGCCTATCCGCACGTCATTATAGAAATAGTCTTCGTGGCTGAACACCTTAAAGTAGTAAGTCGCCATATGGAAAACCGGGCAATCGAACAGATATTCACCTTCATCATAAAGCGTGATCTCGACATTGTCGCCCGTCTGCGTCATCATGGTGAAGGTTTTGTCACCGAAATAATCCAGCGCCTCGCCTCCCTTGCGTTTCAGCTGTTTGTAGGTCAGTGCAGGATCAACCCGGTAGGTACAGCTATACTGATCATGATAGCTGAGGTAATAGATCGTATCGTGCTCCACGTTCGAAGCGTCCGTATAAGTAGTCTTATATTCGTCGGTCTGAAGGTCCAGCTTGTTTGTCAAATCAAGCTCTTCGGGGGTCTTCAGTAAGTTACCATGTCCCTTTACAGATACCTCTTCGACCTTATACTTTTCGGGATATAGCCAGGCGTAATATTCGCCGGTCTTCACGTTCGGATAAATCAGGATTTGGTCCTTTTTGTAGGAAACCTGATTCGTACATCCGGCCAAAGAGACCTGATGAAGCATAGTGCTGTCAGCCTCTACCACCGACAGATCCGCAGTTGAATTGCCTTGCAGCGTCAACTTCAGTCGTATATCATCCCCTAAGTTGTTCTTCGAAAGGGAAAAGCCGAGCGACTTGCCGCTTTCGACAGGGCCACCGGTCACACGACCGATCACCTTCACCTTTGTCTGGTCCCAGAAACGGATATTCGTCAACGGGTCGTCGAAGTTCCAGTTGTTGCCGTTGCTGTCGAGCAAGCGTCCGCCGTCCTTAAAGACATGGTTAGCTTTCTCAACGACCAGCACCTTGGTTCCGGCATCGACCGAGATATCGAAAGAACCGTCGTCCTTTGTCTCGACCCGTCTGCCGTCCGAACCGATTATGTAGTTTTCACCCTGGCGGAAATAAGCCCCCTGCACAGGGATCGTCGTGTTCTCATAATAAACATACCCGGTGACATGGACGGACGAGCGGTCTTTGAAGTCCTGCGTCGCAGTGGTCTGGTTCGGACCAATCACGACAGTCATCGAACCGGGATCGAACGAATGGTTCGGGAAACTCGGCGTCAGCGTATAAGTCGTACCGGTCCCCTTGTAAGGCACGCCGGTAATACGGTAAAGCCCCTCCTTATCGGTCAGCCCGTAGAGTCCCAGCTGCGGTTCGGTCGGGATTTCTTCCGTTCCGGTACACAAAGTCGCTTCATGTATCTTGCCATGACGGGCATTATATTTCTCATTATAGTTCGACAGATCATAAAACTCCGTCGTCACCGGATCATCCAGCCGCCAATAGGCGATCAGCGACACATCGGTACCCGGCAGCAGGCGGTTATAATCGCGTTTAATCTCCGCAGCCGTCAGCGCCCGGTTCCAGAGGCGTATCTCGTCGATGTAGCCTTTATATCCTTTTCCGACTACGACTTTAGAGCCGGCAGAAGTGAATGTACCTTTACCCGTAGCGGTTTTCTCCCCATTAACGTCGGTCACATAGAGCGACAACGTTCCATCCTGCCGCGTTGCGGTCAGGTGGCTGAAACCATTGGTGGGGAGTACGGTGTCTAAAACGAGGTAACTCGTTCCGCCGTCAGACGAGAAGCGGGGTTTGCCCTCCGCAGTCAGTCCCAACCGGTAATTGCCTGCCGAAAACAGGGTGGCTTCTTTCACTTCCGTCGGCCTCACATACATTTGCACGGTAAAGTCGGACGTCAGGGTCATCTCTTCGTCCGTTTCGATATAACTGCCGTCAGAGCCATTAAAGAGAAGGCTTCGGCTCGGCTGGAGATCAACGCTGGCATCGCGCTTCAACTTGACGACGACATCCGGCTTGGCATACCCCGTCCCATCGTAGGTAATACGGCCGCTGATGACACCTGTCGGGCTACGGAAACCGATGCTCGTTTGGGACGGTTTATCCGTTGTGATGCCTTCACATTTGCCACGAGCGATAACCCGATATTCGTAAATCTCTCCGGCACTGCCTTTCGTATCCTCAAACATGGTATAATCACCGGTCAGACTACCAGCCATTAAGTAGCCCTCCTTTGAGCCGTATATCCGTCGCTCAATGATAAACTCATCAATCGGTTTGCCATTGGTCGTCCATTCCACACGTGTAAAATCAGGATAGTAACCTTTAGAAACGGTGATTCCTGTTATTTCCCCCAAATTGGACGGAATAATCGGATCGTTCTCTAAATTTCCTGAAGTAATGTTGGAAACCGTAGTCTTCACATCCGGCACCTCCTTGTAAGCATTATTGCCTGGCTTCACATATATCTCATATTGATAGCGATGGCAAAATACTGGAAGAAAATCTGTATAAGTCTTTGCATCTGCATCCGGAACAATGATCGAAGTAGGAGTACCTCCCGCACTCAGATCTTTCCTGACAATACAGATTTTAGCACCGGTCGTGGTCGCCACATTCGCGCTAAGCTCGTCGAGTGTCCATTTAAGCTCAACGGTTCCTGTCGGATCTGTCATTTCAGCGGTAGCCGAAGCGACAGACTGGTGTGTCATTTCTTTCGTTGTCGATTTAACAGTTGCGAACTCCCACCCCCATTGCGCCGCGGCATCACGGCGGATACGGTAATAGACCTCGCCGTTCAGGTTGTCTTCGCCGGTGTTGTCTTCCAAGCTGTAGCTATTCGTCCCTTGTAGAAACTGTACTTTCCCGACCGTTTTCACATTATTGACAAACCCACCGTCGGTAGAACGCTGCACTTCGAAGTCGCCGGCGCCGAAGTCTGCAACGCCGTTGCCATTATTAGTACTCCAAGAGATTTCCGTGTCTCCACCTGGGAGATCCTTTAAGTTTATACCTTGTGCCTGCCGGAAAGGTGGCAAGTTGCAAGTTACCTCTTTTGAATAATATACCGGTTTATTTCCTGCCCTTGTACCATGATTATGGATCAGATATTTAAATGTGAATTTCGTTTCCTGTTCCTTATCCAAAACAGAAAAATCCTTATTGCCTGTTATATTGTTTACATTTTCTTCCTTACCATCATTCCACACTATTTTAGACCCTTCTTTGGGATTTGACACTCCCGAATAAGTCACTGTATAATTTCCGGCAGTGCTTGATAAATTATAGCTCAGGTTGGGTGCCGGATACTTACCTCCTATAACCACAGGAAATGTTCTTCTCGCATTATGTGCTCCCTCTCCATCACCATCATACTCAATACCTAAGTCCAAAACAAAAACCAAATTCTTTTCAACCAATACTTCGGGGACATACCATCTCACATACAGATTACAAATGGGAGTATTGTCGCTTCCCCTTGTTTCTGGTAGCCAATAAATATAATCATCTGGATCACCATACCCTGTTGATTCACCTTGTGCTGTCCAAGTTATCCCATCTCCTGAAAATTGGGCATCACCATTTTTTCTCTGATCTGGTCCGGGTCCACATTCTCCAGACCCACGTCCGTCTATACGAATAAAATAATGGCCATCCTTCGTTGGAATCTCCCAGTTGGTTTTTTGCTCACCCATGTGCCATATAGCATTCGCACCTTGCCATTCATCCAGCCAGGGATTTTTTGTGTAAAAATGGAAACACGTTGCAAGAGTGTTAGGCTCCCCATCAACCATTACTTTAAGTTCTGAATTATTAAGTCCCTCCCTTGTGTCACCATTTCCAGGTTTGAATGCAGGCAACGTTAATTCAATAAAACCATCAGTTGCCACTCTATCCACCAAAGTCGCCTTGTCAATCGTTATATACCTGTCCGCCATCGCCGGCGACATCCCCGAAGCCGCGAACAGCAATAATAATACAATCCAAAAGACAGAACTTCGGAAGTCCTGTCTTCTTTTTCTGTTAGTAAGTAAACGTTTTATCATACACTCTCTTTATTAATTTATACACTTATTTATTTTAACTATCCTTCCCGGTTTATCTTAAAAAAATATAAGTCGCAAAGAAGAGCAAATAATGGTGAAGAGTATAGGACAAAACAGCATTCAAATGTGACAAAAGCCGCTATAGAGCTACTAACAGCGGACAAATGACAGGAATACAACCTACGGTGATAGGAATACCTATCATTCCGCTGAACAACCTTTTAATGGGTTTTATCATGCAAGGTAAACATCGTCTTTACAAATTTATACTATCTTTGCCATAGAAACAATTGCATATAAAAAGCACAATGAGAGTATCACTTCTCGCGCAAACAATCTTACTTGCGCTTATCACTTTTGCACAGCCCGCCCGACCGGTAACACATCCGGCAGACAGCCTGGTCGACATCAAAGAGGTACAACGCCTGATGGCTTCCGATCCTGACCAGGCCCTGAGCCTGCTCGAGAAAGTCAAGGAGCAGAAGCAAACCCCACAATTCAAAATCGACTGGGTAACATACCAGATCTATGCAGCCAAAAGGCAATACCGGTTGGGTATTGCCTTCGCTAAGCGTGCGCTTAGCAACGATTCGCTGAACGCGGACACCCGGAAAAGCAGGGGCTATTACCTCAATATGTGCAAAAACTTGATTTTCGCCAACGACGCGATCGATGATTACGAAGGGGAACTCTATTATGCGAACGAGATGCTAACCAAAATGACCGAATTTGGCTATCCCGAATATGAGAAGCATCTCCCCTATTCCGCCCTCGCCAATGTGCAAAGGGAAATCGGAGACAAGGAAAAAGCTTACAAGCTGAAACAAAAAGCAATCGCACTGATCCGGCAGGCCTGCCGGAATGCGGAAGAGCACAACACGGGCAACGCATACCCGCTTCTCTACCTCTCGCAATACTATACAGAAACGGAAAACTGGCTGATGGAGGATTGCGACTACGAAGCCGCACTCCAAACCGCACTCGAACATCAAACCGCCATCGCCGAACTGGAAAAGAGGAAGGGCGGCAACCTGCCCCAGGGGATACCCGAGCCTTATGTGGAAAGCATCGTATGCACGGAAGCCGGATTTATCGCCTCCTGCTATCAGCAATTGGGACGACCGGAGGAAGAGAAGAAATGGTTCGACAAGTTCAGGAGCAGCCCTTATTCGGAAAACGAGAAAGGGCTCTACCGATCGATCAGTTATTATACAATAAAGAAGAATTATCCGGAAGTGATCCGGCTTGCTCTGAAAGTCAAAGATATCATCAAACCCCAGGAAGACATCGAGACAGAAATCCAAGTCTATAAGACGCTGGCAGACGCCTACGAAAAGACACACGACCTGCCGAACGCGATCCATTATCAGAAAGAATCGCTCGCGCTCACCGACAGCCTGAACAAAATAAGACACAAAAATGATGCCCTCGAAATGGCAACCCTCTACGAAACCCGCGAGCAGGAACTCCGGATAGAGAGGCAGGAAGACACCCTGCAACACCAACGAACATTGTTGGCTGGCAGCGGAGCACTCATATTCCTGTTGGGCCTGGTCCTCTACCTGAGCGTACACAACTGGCGGACGGTACGCCGCAAGAATATCGCGATGGTCAGGCAAATACAGGAACAATTAGCATACAGCAAGAACATCGAACTACAGCTGAACCGGTTGCAACAGGAAGAAGACGCTGCTGAATCCACGGAAGCGGCTTCAGAAACACTGCCGGGGACACCGGCTATCAGCTCCTTCAACAAAGAAAAACAATTGTTCACCAAATTCCGGAAACTGATTGCGGAAGAGAAACTATACACAAACCCGGGGCTTACCCGAAACGATGTCTGCACATTACTCGCAACAAACAGAAACACGCTGAACAGTGTGCTTCAACAATATACGGGCACTACATTCATCGATTATGTGAACAACCACCGGCTAATGTATGTCTTGGAGCAGTTGGTCGGTTCGAATGATACGATCGAAGTCATAGCCGAAAATGCAGGCTTCGGTTCCGCCCGTACCTTATACCGCCTGTTCCGCCAGAAGTACGGAATGTCGCCGACCGACTATAAAAATGTCTTGCTGGAGGAAGAGAAAGAAAAAGAAAAAGAAGAAAAAGAATCCTAACCCTTGTCCCCGCGCTTGACGCGGGGCCGCAAAAGAACAGGCCTCAATCAGCGTTTACTGTCAGTTCTGATGCGATCCCGCGTCAAGCGCGGGAACAAGGGTTTACCTCATAATAACATCCTATTTCTTTGCCGCTTTCCGGCGATCCAGTTCTAACTTCAGCATACGGAGCTCGCGGCTGGTTTGCCCGGCTACGGAAGTGTTTTCTTCGGCACGGCGGATCAGGTAGGGCAATACGTCCCGCACTTTTGCATACGGCACATACTTGGTAACACGATATCCTTCATGGGCCAGGTTGAATGAGATGTTATCGCTCATCCCCAATAACTGTGCAAAGAAAATGCGCGGGTCATCCCGTTTCAGGCCTTTTTCATCAATCAGCTTGGCCAACATATAGTTGCTCTCTTCATTATGGGTCCCCATAAACATCTCGAAATGTTCGAGGTGATCCATTGTGAAGCGGACAGCTTCATTATAATTGTCATCCGTCGCCTTCTTGTCCTTGCAAATCGGGTCGGGATAACCCAAAGCGGCTGCCCGGGCACGTTCGGCTTCCATATAAGCACCCCGCACAAACTTAACGCCGGCGATATAGCCTTTCTCCTTCGCATCGTCCAGGATACGGCGCAGATACGGCATACGGTCATGGCGGTACATCTGTAAGGTGGCAAATACGATCGCACGTTTCTTATTGAACTTGCGCATGGCTTCGTCGGTCAGTTCGTCCAACGCATCCTGGAAACAATAGTCTTCCGCATCGACAATCAGGCGGACATCATTCTCGTAAGCGCGCTGGCAGAAAGCCATAAAGCGTTCCTTGAATTCACGGAATGCCTTTACCTCTTCAATCGTCAGCTCTTCCCGTTTCTCGGATGCTTTGGCAAGCAGTTCGTCCGTTACGATCGTGGAAGGTTTGAACACGGCATACGCCAGGTTATCATTGCCTTTTGCAAAATCGATCGAACGGATCGTTTCTTCAAAAGTGGCCTGTATGCCTTCGGGCGTCTGCTCACCTTCGGCAGAGAAATCGAGCGTCGAACGGACGTTGAACTTCCGCAGGTGGTCGATTGCTTTCGTGCAATCCTGCAAGGTCTCGCCACCCACAAATTGTTTGTACAAGGTCGGCTTAACGGCCCATGCCAAAGGAAAATGGATGTTCAAAGCAATATTACTCGCTACGCTGGCGCATTTAACTAACCAGGGGTACTTGATTGTATTGAACAGCAAATAAGCATTTTTCAGCTCAGACTGCGATTTGGCAGAGAAAGCGATTTCAGTGTTATCAAAGTCTAACATGGTATTATATTTAGTCTGTTATTTTTCTCCCAGGAACGGATAACCGTAGCTTGTCGGCGGAACCAGCGCCTCTTTGATGCAGCGGGCATTTGTCCAACGGATCAGGTTCAACGGGCCACCGGCCTTATCGTTCGTACCGGATGCGCGCGAACCGCCGAACGGTTGCTGGGCAATAACGGCACCTGTCGGTTTGTCGTTGATATAGAAGTTTCCTGCTGCATAACGCAATTTATTAAATGCCATGTCGATCGCATAGCGGTCGCGTGCAAAGATAGAACCTGTCAGGCCGTACGGGGAAGTGCGGTCGCAGAGTTCGAGCGTTTCTTCATATTTGGCATCGTCGTACACATAAATCGTGATGACCGGGCCGAAGATTTCTTCCACCATGCTCTTGAACATCGGGTCTGTAGTCTGGATAACAGTCGGCTCGACAAAGTAACCGACGGACTTGTCGCCGTTACCGCCGAATACGATCTCTGCATCCGGAGATTGTTTTGCATAGTTGATATAGCTCATGATGTTGTCGAACGAAGCCTCGTCGATAACAGCATTGATAAAGTTCGTGAAGTCCTGGACATCCCCCATCTTGATTTCTTTCAGCATATCGCCCACATAGTCTTTCACCTCTTTCCAGAGCGAAGCCGGGATATAGGCGCGCGAACCGGCCGAACATTTCTGTCCCTGATATTCGAATGCGCCGCGTACGATGGCTGTTGCCACATCCAGAGCCGGAGCAGAAGGATGAACAAAGATAAAGTTCTTACCGCCTGTCTCGCCGACAATCTTCGGATAAGATTTGTAGTTACCTAAGTTTTCACCGATCTGGCGCCACAATGTATTAAAGGTAGAAGTAGAACCTGTGAAGTGGAAACCACCCAAGTCGCGACTGGCTGTCACCACCTTGCCAATCACACTTCCCTGTCCCGGTATAAAGTTGACAACGCCGTCGGGCAAGCCTGCTTCCTGGAATACTTTCATCAGGAGATAGTTGGAATGGATAGCGGTCGTAGACGGTTTCCAGACAGCCACATTACCCATCATAGCCGGAGCCATGTTCAGATTGGAAGCAATGGATGTGAAGTTGAACGGCGTGAGCGAGAACACGAAACCTTCCAGAGCACGGTACTCCATCCGGTTCAGGATGCCGGTTTCCGAATAAGGCTGGTCGGCATAGACCTGGCTGGCATAGAAGGTGCTGAAACGCAGGAAGTCGATCAACTCGCAAGGAGCGTCGATTTCTGCCTGGAACGGGTTCTTACTCTGTCCCAACATCACGGATGCATTCAACAAATAACGATACTTGGTCGACAGCAATTCAGCCACACGCAACATAACGGAAGCTCTTTCCACCCAGGGAAGTTCAGACCAATCCTTGTGCGCTTTCATTGCGGCATCGATAGCCATTTGTACCTCTTTTTCGCCGGCCTTGTGATAGGTAGCCAATACATGATGATGGTCATGCGGCATCACGACTTTACCGGTATTACCGGTACGGATTTCTTTACCTCCGATCACCAAAGGGATATCCCATTCTTCTGAAGACAGCTGTGTTAGCGTTTTTTTCAAGGAAGATTTTTCACTGGAACCGGGGGCGTAAGCTTTTACCGGCTCATTAATAGGTTTAGGAAAGCTAAAAATTGCATTGTCCATAGTATTCTTGTTATTTAAGTGTTCAATAGCTGATTATTTCAGCGGCGTAAACATAATGAATAATTTTTTAATAGAAGAGAGCGAAGCGTTAAATTTAATTTAAAACAAAGTGTCACAAGATAGCCGTTCCCTATCAACTATTCACTCCATGCAAATGTTATCTTAGTATATTAATCATCTAAAATATAAGAATTATGGCAATAAAGAGTGTTTGGATAGAAGAAGACTGCATCGCTTGCGGCACTTGCGAAGGTATCTGCCCCGAAGTGTTCCAGGTAACCGACCGTTCGCACGTGAACGAAGGAGTGAACTTCAACGACTACGAAGAAGGCATCAAAGAGGCGGCCGAAAGCTGTCCGGTTAGCGTGATCAAATACGACTAAACGGATATTTAAGGGACGCAGATTACGCAGACGAGCGCAGATAATATTTAAATAATAATGTAATTCAAAAAGCAGAAATCAGCCAAACGAGGACAACCATTTGATAATGTGTGGATAAAGCCGTTTATTTGGCTTTTCTTTTGGACGGTAAAAGCCACCAGTAGACAAAGGTAAGATAAAGTTCGGTTACCATATCATTACCCATGACGAAAAGTGCAAATCGGCTATAAGTCACTATCTGTCTGCTTCTTGCATAATCGCTTATGACCTCTTGTAACTCAAAGTAAATTAATTTTGTAACCAGTAAAATTTTGAGTTATGCGATCAACCTTTAAGATTTTGTTCTACCTCAACACAAACAAATCAAATATTATCCGCTTATTAACAGAGCGTTAGTCGGCTTTCGAAGAGGCTGGGGTAACGATTTGGCAACCGTTCTTATTTCAGCATTTTGCGGTGCTATACTATCAAATAACTCGGTTATAAAGGTAAGCAATTTCTTTGGGATTCCAATTATATATTTTCCCTTTTTATCTGATAAACACTTCCCTTATGGAAAGAATGAATAAGGCAAGGCTTTTATCGGAAATACACTTTCAAAGCGAGAAAGGAAGATTTCCAGTAAAATTCATTTCAGCCTTGACGTTTTATTCTTGGAATATATGTTTATGTTCAGATAAATAGAGAATTATCTCATTTCGCCTTTGTTAAGTATCTTTTTCTTTCGATTCAGAAACTCTGCCACATTATTCTATTGTTTGCTGATAGTGTCCTGTACTTATACTTTCATTAATATTTTCATGGAATAAAAATCATTCGAATATTCTTTGTATGTACTCATATATAGACTTTTGCCACTTTTTAATATTAGTCTCGACACCAATTGAAATAACTCCACATTCATCATTACTCAATACATTAATATCGTGAGTATTATGGCTATAGTATTTCCCCGTTTGACTCCGATTCTCCGCTCCTGGATAAATTAAAGCTACTCTTTTGGCTTTATAGTACTTCATATAAACAAACATCTGTCTAAGATCTTCTGGGGAAGGATTATAACCATTCAGATTCTTCCATTTTGTATCTAATACAATACAATCCTCTGTGTCCTTATTTAAAACAATATCCGGTTTTATTCTTGATTTACTTCCCGTCTCTGATTTCCAGAAATTTTTGATACTTTGAGATACAATTGTAGTATCTTTTACTTTATACTTTTTTAAGCTCACATACACAAACTGCTCCCAAAGAAAATTCATATCAAACATTAAAGCCAAGACATTATCACTTCCCTTGCGTATATCTGGATGATAATTCAATAATATCAAACGTGAGATTTCTATCGCATTTTTATATGTATCTGTTTTTCGATCTAATATAATTTTGTCAAAAAGAGCTTCTGTTATTTTTATATCATATAGTTCCGGAAAATCTAAGAATAGGGTTCCTATACGACTATTTAGCTGAATGTTTGTGTTTATATGTTTTAATAGTTTTAATGCTTTATAGAGGATAGCATGAATATCGTGCTGTCTATCATAAGTGCAATGTTTAACATAAAAACGCTCCTGATGAATCAGATTCTGATTAATATGCTTAGCAAAATGTATGGAACCTTTTAATGAAGGGCGATTGCCTTCTGTTTTACGATATTTTTTAACCAATCCTTTGTGCAAAAGATATTCTAACTCTTTAACAAAAAGTTCAAAATATAGATCAAGTATAGAATTGGGGCGTATTTGTAGATTGGAACTACTAGGAGCGTGAATATCAAAAATGCCAACAGCATGAAGCATTGAAATTAAAACATTTCGCCAAATATTCACATCATTGCTTTTATCTGCTTTTGGTAATATTTCTATAATGGTATTCCCTATCTGAATTACTCCTACATATTCGTTGAATTTAACCCCATGATGTATTAATGAATAGTAAGGGGTTCCCTTTTCTCCATAAAATAATTGCAGTGCCTCTAATTGATTTGGGGACAGTCGTTTTTCACCACGATCCGAGCGAAGGCTTTCGTGTTCAAAAACAGTAAGATAATTGATGCCTTTTTTCAAGTTTTAAGCCTTTCTTAATAAAGAATAGATTGCGGATATAAAATTTTCATCTTTCATTTTTATTACATTATGAATATGATAAACCCTCTTCTCTAAAAGAGTACTACTCTCGTAATCATCAAAGGGCGCAAAAAAATCTTCCTCATTTTGATTTTTATCAATTTCAAAAAAACCGTCACCTATGACCAAACCTATTTTCCCATAATCCCCATAAAAATACTCCTGTAGTAGTGGGATGATCTTATTTTGAAAAGTAGCCTTTAAGTCATTTAGCGTGCTAATAGTCAACAAATAACTATGCCCGATCATGTGGTCTTTATCCAACAATTTTTCAACTCGCTTATTAATTACCTCCAAGAGATTAGATAAATCAATCCCATTTATAAAACCATCTTTAGCCTTGCTTGTACTTTTAATCAAATCATAATCGGGAGGTATTTCAATAAAGCTAAATCTTCGTCTGAGCGCAGTATCTAGTGCTTCGACACTTCTGTCGGCAGTGTTCATAGTGCCTATAATATACACGTTAGGGGGAACTCCGAAAGAATCTTTACTATATGGCAACTGCACTTGAATGGCCTCCGTATTTCCTAAACGTTTATCCTCTTCTATCAGTGTAATTAACTCTCCAAAAATTTGCGAGACATTTCCTCGGTTGATTTCATCAATGATTAAAACAAATGGTTCTCCACTTTTATTTTTGTAGTCCTCTTTCTTAAGTGTCTGGACAACTTCTTTTTTCTCTTCCCATGTATATTTCCTTATACTCTTATTGGAATCGGCAGAAACAGGGTTGTTATTTCTAATAGCATTGAGAACAGACCAATTTGCAGTAGAATTACTACCTCCAATAATTGATCTAAATTGTTGATCTATATTGTGTACGTCGGATAAATCAGGGAAAGCAGCATGCAATTTTGATAATCTTTGTTTTGTAACCGGATAGATATTGTCTTTACCCGGGTGTTTAATAAGAATACTTCCTTGTTGAGAAATTCCATCAACGAGAACCTTTCCACCATTTTTTGTTGCCAATTCAATTTGCTGTTCAGAAGTGAGTTTTTCCTCTATTTTTTGAACAAACTCATCAAAGGCTAAAGAAAAATCAAGTACGTTTTCAGTAGTTTCAGCTGCTTCTTCTTTTGCCAACGAAAAAGCAGCTTCAATACATAGTCTCCTAAAAATGCCTTCCTCTACCCGATAAATAACAGGATCTCCTTCTTTATCCGGCTCAATAGGCTTAATGCTTTCTACAAAATCTTCATAAGTCATACTTTGGTGAAATGTTGTAAATACAATTCGTCCCTCATTGACTTTCTGCTCGAAACGTTCTTTTATGTCTTGACGATTTAAACCCGTAAGATCTTCACCGCAAAGTTCTAATGCCTTGTTTATCGTATTATATGTTTTTCCGGTACCCGGAGGACCGAAAAGTATTTGATTTAATTCATTAGCCATTTTCTGCTCATTTTTATATGTTTTAAGAAGGTTTTCTATGGTTTGAATTGTATCGGGTTGCTGGATTTTATATATGGTGGTTTGCAAACCTTCGGAATTTTTTAATTCAGGTTTAAGAATTTTCCAATTTATTGGTCGGTAATGTGGAAAACTCTCTGAATCATTATATCCATAGTCACCTATAACCTCGCCAATACCTAAAACATTAGCTCCGTCTTGTGCTAAAACGATATCACCATCCTTAATCTCACTTAAAAAGTTAAATATTTCACCTGCCTTTCGGCTTGCTACATTTTTCTTGTCTATATAATAACCTTCATTATTTAATAGTTGAATTATATCTTTTTTATCTTGAATATCGTTTTCAGATAAATCCCCTATCTCTGGCCATCCTATTGAAATATATTGATTGTCCCTCATCGTTTCCCAGTAATTATTATAATCATCACTGGTGCCGATTCTCCAATAACTTCTATTTAATCCTTTTTGCCCATCTAAAGTCGTATATAGAATATCTTGTGCAAAAATATTATGATTATTATCACTGAAACAGTCCTCTGTTAACAATTCTGCTTTAATTTCAAGTAATTCAGAATCTTCCAGTATATAATTGTTGATAAAATCATTTAGAAGAGACAAGTAATGAACATATTTCTCTCCCTTTCCTTTTGGTTTAATCCCAATAAGCTTGCAATATTTTTGATAGAAAGAATCCTTATATAGCGCATACTTCAAAGAATCGTAAAAAGCCAGATATGTGGCGATTGTCCGTTCGTCTTGATGGTGAATATGTTTGTTTTGTGGATCAATATCGCGATATATTTTCAAGGTATCATTGCTAAATGTGTTTACCCTGATAGTTAAATCCTCATTTTCATCAAAAAGCTTGATGAATGCCTTCCTCAACTCTTCAGGTTTTTCTTTAGCTATGTGACGAATAACACCAATTCCAAGAGGATATATTAAGTTGCTGAAATTTATGCTTGTCAGTTCAGTTGTAAAGTCAGGAACAGATGTATTAGGTCTTCTATTAAAAGTTTTAATTAGTCGCCATTTATATAATTCATCTTTAGGCTGAGATTTCTTTACATAGGCTTTGTACCTTTCAACTAACTCCAATACTGGATCATTTTCATCAGATTTATCAATAATATCAAATCCAAATTTTTTAAGCCATTTATTTGTAGCCTCCCCACCTCCATATTCCCACATGCGTTCTCCATTCATCTCCTCATGGGCATATCGCATAACTTCTTTAGGAGGATAAGCCTTTCCTTCAATAATTACATTCCATCGTGTTGAAGGTTTAAGTTCAGTCTTTTCCCGATTAATTCGTGAGATAGCCTGACCTATGTGTTCTTTAGTTATATTCTTAGGATCGAACGGCATATGATATATTTGAATAATTCCGGGCAAATTTAGTAAATCTTTGGGATCCAGCCATAATTATCTCTTAATATCTTTGTTTTTACCCATTTCCGGGTTTGTAGAAAGCTTATATCCCTCTCCCTTTCTTTTGCTCGGGTTGAGCGGGCTTAATATGTGGTTTTATGGTCCGCCTGAGTTTACCAAATTGTTCCTTGAACCAGTTGATGATATTCTGCCCATTGATAGATAGTTTTAGTCTGTCGGAGTCCTTGCTCTCCATAAATAGCTGTAATTTGGCATCCTGCACGAATACAATGAAATACGGGAAGATATAGATAGTTACTTGAGAAGCGGTTCGGATACCGCCGTTCACTTGTATATCTTACGCCTGATAATATTGTAACTACCCGAAGAAACAGCCGTATAGATTTGTATTTGCGCATCCGGCAAGTGGAAAGCCTGTTCCTACCTGATTGCCTTATTATAGTCCGAATCGGCTTTCAAAAAGGACATGCCGGGTATGGCTCTCATTTCGTCCGTTTCTTAGCTGGAATAGCCTCAAAATATGGATTTAAGTATATTGGAATAGAATCCACCAACAAGAAAAGCGCATCCTTTGCCCGGAAGTTGGGTTTCCATTCGATAGACGGCTTAAACTATGCAGTATCTATTGAAAGCCTTATTTGTTATTTTTCAATGGATTAAAGTAATCCTTTATTCATTTGAGTTACCTTGTCCGCTAAAAACTCCTGCTTAAGGTCTTTTATTCAAAGACTTATATCCCAATGATTACATTTTAAATAACATAAGTCTGCGCTATTCTGCGTTAGTCTGCTCTGCGTCATCTGCGTCCAGTAAATATCCAAATCACATTATATTCCTCTTTTCTTATACATTTTGCTTTTTATTCTTATCTTTGGAGCATCATAAACATAATAATCAACGATATGAACGAACAGATAAAACAAATTGCAGAACGTCTGGCCGGCCTCAGGGATGCCTTAGAGATTACTCCCGAGGAAATTGCCAAAGTCTGTAACCTGACTCCGGAGCAATATATGGAGTTAGAAAGCGGCACAGTCGATATTTCCGTTAGCGTGCTGCACCAGATTTCACAGGCCTACGGTGTGGAACTGACAACCCTGATGTTTGGCGACGAACCAAAGATGAGCAGTTATTTTATCACCCGCAGAGGGAAAGGCGTTGCCGTAGAGCGCACCAAAGCATACAAATACCAGTCGCTTGCCGCCGGTTTCATCGGTCGCAAGGCAGACCCGTTTATGGTGACCGTCCATCCGACAGCGGAAGACGCACCGATCTACCTCAATTCGCATCCCGGACAAGAATACAACATGGTACTCAAAGGCCGCTTGCTTTTACAAATCAACAACAAGGAACTGATACTCGAAGAGGGCGACAGTATCTATTTCAACTCCGAACTGCCACACGGGATGAAGGCGCTCGACGGAGAAAAGGTCAGTTTCCTGGCCATCATTTTATAAATTGACAATGGACAATGGACAATGGACAATTAAAGGAGCCATTGCCAGTTGCCAATCATTGTCAATTGTCAATTATCAATTGTCAATTAATTTAGTCATGTTAGAAAGATTCATAGACAAGACGACCTTTGAGTCGCAGGAAGATTTTATAAAGAATTTCAAAATAAAAGTCCCGGAGAACTTCAACTTCGGATATGACGTAGTAGATGCATGGGCGGAAGAAGACCCCGACAAAAAAGCATTATGCTGGACAAACGACCAGGGTGAGCACATCGACTTCACCTTTGCCGAACTGAAAAAATATACGGACCAGACAGCCTCCTATTTCCAGTCATTGGGGATCGGGCACGGCGACATGGTGATGCTGATCCTGAAGCGTCGCTACGAATTCTGGTTCTCGATCATTGCCTTGCACAAATTAGGAGCCGTAGTCATTCCGGCAACCCACCTGCTGACAAAGAAAGACATCGTATATCGCGCCAATGCCGCCGATATCAAGATGATCGTCTGCGCCGGCGAAGAGGTGATCACGAAACATATCATAGACGCGATGCCCGAATCCCCTTCGGTGAAAACACTTGTTTCGATCGGCCCCGATATCCCGGAAGGGTTCGAAGATTTCCACAAAGGGATTCAGAACGCCGCTCCTTTTGTACGTCCGGAACACCCGAACAGCAACGACGACATCTCGCTGATGTACTTCACCTCCGGCACGACCGGAAACCCGAAGATGGTGGCGCACGACTTTACCTATCCGCTCGGACACATCGTGACCGGCAGCTTCTGGCACAACCTGAACGAAGACAGCCTGCACCTGACCATTGCCGACACAGGCTGGGGCAAAGCCGTATGGGGAAAGCTTTACGGACAATGGATTGCCGGAGCAACCGTGTTCGTCTACGACCACGAGAAGTTCACGCCTGCCAATATGTTGCAGATCATACAGGATTACCGCATCACCTCGCTTTGCGCACCTCCCACGATCTTCCGTTTCCTGATCCGTGAAGACCTGACGAAATACGACCTGTCGTCACTCAAATACTGTACGATCGCAGGCGAGGCATTGAACCCCGCCGTCTTCGACACATTCTATAAACTGACAGGCATCAAGCTGATGGAAGGTTTCGGACAGACCGAAACGACACTGACCGTCGCCACATTCCCCTGGATGGAGCCGAAACCCGGTTCGATGGGCGTTCCCAATCCGCAGTACGATGTCGACCTGCTGCGTCCGGACGGAACCCGTGCGGAAGACGGCGAACAGGGACAGATCGTGATCCATACGACAGGCGGCAAGCCGATCGGCCTTTTCAAGGAATATTACCGCGATGCCGAACTCACGCACGAAGCCTGGCACGACGGACTGTACTACACAGGCGACGTGGCTTGGCGCGATGAAGACGGCTACCTCTGGTTTGTGGGCCGTGCCGACGATGTGATCAAGAGCTCCGGCTACCGTATCGGCCCGTTCGAAGTGGAAAGCGCCCTGATGACGCATCCGGCCGTAGTGGAATGTGCCATCACCGGCGTTCCCGACGAGATTCGCGGGCAGGTGGTAAAAGCAACCATCGTCTTGTCGAAGGAGTATAAAGACAAAGCCGGCGAAGAGCTGATCAAAGAGTTGCAGGACCATGTCAAGAGAGTGACAGCCCCGTACAAATATCCGCGTGTCGTAGAGTTCGTGGACGAATTGCCCAAGACTATCAGCGGCAAGATACGCCGTGTGGAGATACGCGACAAGGATACAAAATAAAAACACCCGGCAGGTGGCAACCGTCACCTGCGCAGAACTTTTGGATTAACTCCGTGCAAAAATACATTTTGTACGGAGTTTTTTTCTGCCGCATCCCACACAATCCTTGTCCGACCCGGGTCGAACAGCTGTTCGACGAGTGTGGGACAGCTGTCTGACCCGGGTCGAACAACTGTTTGACCTCCGTCGGACAAGGATTATGTGGAATGAAAAGAAAATCAGGTGCCTGCGGACAGGTAAAGATCCGGGAGTCCGGCAAAAATACCCCGGCAGCCGGCGGAAAAGAGGACGGCGGAGGACAATGCGTTTATTTCCGGCTTTCTTTACTGACATTCTGAAAGGATTTTTTATATTTGCAGAATAAGAAAATCATAAATATGGCATATCTGTTTACAAGAATAGCAGTAAAGATCGGCAGCAACGTGCTCACCCGCAAAGACGGCACGCTGGATATTACCCGGATGTCCGCTTTGGTGGACCAGGTGGCCGACCTGCATCGCGAAGGAGTCGATGTCGTCCTCATCTCTTCCGGGGCAGTCGCCTCGGGACGCAGCGAGATAAAAGCCGGCAAGAAGCTGGACTCCGTCTCCGCCCGGCAGCTTTATTCCGCAGTCGGACAGGCGAAACTGATCAACCGCTATTACGAACTGTTCCGCGAACACGGCATGACTTGTGGCCAGGTGCTCACCACGAAGGAGAACTTCGGCAGCCGCACGCATTACCTCAACCAGAAGCATTGCATGGAGGTGATGCTCGAAAATAAAGTCATCCCCATCGTGAACGAAAACGACACGATATCGGTTACAGAACTGATGTTCACGGACAACGACGAGCTATCCGGGCTGATCGCCACCATGATGGGCATGGACGCCCTCATCATCCTGAGCAACATCGACGGGATATACAACGGCAATCCGTCCGATCCGGCGGCAACCGTCATCCGCGAGATAAACGGGGGCAAGGAAGATTTGTCGGAATACGTGCAAGCCAGCAAGTCCTCGTTCGGCCGCGGCGGTATGCTGACGAAATGCAGCATTGCGCAGAAGGTGGCGGACGAAGGCATCACGGTCATCATCGCCAATGGCAAGAAAGACAACATCCTGGTAGACCTGCTCGCCAAAGGCAGCCAGACCGTCTGCACGCGCTTCATCCCTTCGGACAAGCCTGTCAGCAGCGTAAAGAAGTGGATTGCCCACTCCGAAGGCTTTGCCAAAGGCGAGATACACATCAACCGAGGAGCGGAAGAGGCGTTGCGGGCACCGAAGGCAACCAGCATCCTGTTGGTCGGCGTGACGCGGATTGCGGGCGATTTCGAGAAAGACGACATCGTGAAGATCATCAACGAAGCGGGCGTCCAGTTGGGCGTCGGCTGTGCCGGTTACGACAGTACGGAGGCACGCGCGCTGATCGGCAGCCGGGACAAGAAACCGTTGATACATTACGATTATTTGTATCTGGATTAATAATAAAGAAGAGAGAGTATGAAAAAGTATTGGTTATCATTCGCATCCTTCCTGATGATTATCGTAGGACTGCTCAGAGGCGTTGGAGGCATCACCCTCCTGACACAAGGGGATAAACTGGATTTAGGGCTGCCTGTCACGGCAACGCCTGTCGAACTGAAGATTGCGGCCTACAGCCTGATTGCGGTGTGCTGCCTGCTTATCATCTCCGCCATCTGCCTGACAATACGCCGCCTCGTCTCCAACTATGCCTTCTGCTGGATAAGCCTCGGGTTGTTTCTGGTCGGCGGGCTTATCAACGGCTTCCTCCTGTTCGGCCATCCGTTAGGCAGCGGACAACTTATCAACTGGGGCGTCAGCTTCGTGATCGGGCTTTGCCTGGTGTTGGGGAAAGACGCCGTGCATCCTAAGTATATACAAAGTTACGAGAAGTAATCATGATAAACGAACTATTGCAACAAACGCTTGCCGCCTCGCGCCGGCTTGTCATGCTGGACGACGCGACCATCAACCGTGTCCTGCTCGATACGGCAGACGCGCTGATGTCGCGCCAGGCCGAAGTGCTTGCCGCCAACGCGGAAGACCTCCGGCGCATGGACCCGGCAAATCCGAAATACGACCGTCTGAAGCTGACGGAAAAGCGTCTGGCGGGCATCGCCGGAGATATGAAAAACGTGGCTTCCCTCCCGTCGCCACTCGGCAGGCTGTTGAGCGAAACGGTGCGACCGAACGGTATGGTGATACGGAAAGTGACCGTTCCCTTCGGCGTGATCGGCGTGATATACGAAGCCCGTCCGAATGTCACCTTCGACGTATTTTCCCTCTGCTTCAAGAGCGGGAATGCCTGCGTACTGAAAGGGGGCTCGGATGCGGACTGCTCGAACCGCGCTTTGGTTGCGATCATCCACGATGTGTTGGCTTCGCAGGGTATCGACCCGGCCATCTGCACCCTTCTCCCGCCCGACCGCGAGGCGACGACGGAGCTGTTGAACGCGGTCGGCCTGGTGGACCTCATCATCCCGCGTGGAAGCAGTTCGCTGATTAACTTCGTCCGTGACCATGCGCGCGTCCCGGTGATCGAGACCGGCGCCGGCATCTGCCACACTTATTTCGACAAGGAGGGCGACAAGGAGAAAGGCCGCGAGATCGTGAACAATGCAAAGACGCGCCGCGTCAGTGTCTGCAACGCATTAGACTGCCTGATCGTACACGCCGACCGGCTGGCGGACCTTCCTTATATATGTGGCAAGTTAGCAGACAGCAATGTCACGATCTATGCCGACGAACCGGCCTTCGCCGCCCTTGCCGGACATTATCCTGCCGCCTTGCTCCAACCGGCTACGGCAGAGAGCTTCGGCACCGAGTTCTTAGACTACAAGATGTCGGTCCGCACCGTCGCTTCTCTCGATGAAGCATTGGCACACATCGCTCGCTACAGTTCGAAACACAGCGAGAGCATCGTCAGCGAGTCTGCCGAAGCCGTCCGCCGTTTCCAGCAAATGGTCGACGCCGCCTGCGTCTACGCCAACGTTTCGACAGCCTTCACCGACGGCGCCCAGTTCGGCTTCGGTGCCGAGATAGGCATCAGCACGCAGAAGCTACACGCCCGCGGGCCGATGGCACTGCCGGAACTGACGACTTATAAATATATTATCGAAGGGGAGGGACAGACGAGAAAAGATTAATTATCTTTGTTTGCACAAAAGAGGAACGACTATGGCAACATCAGCAATCAGGAAATACCCCATCGGCATACAGAGCTTCGAGAAGCTCCGTCGCGGACAATATATATATGTAGACAAGACGGATCTGGTCTATCAGTTAGCTACGGCCGGCAATCCCTGTTTCCTGAGCCGTCCCCGCCGTTTCGGGAAGAGTTTGCTGCTTTCTACGTTCGAAGCCTACTTCTTAGGGAAGAAAGAGTTGTTCACCGAACTGGCTGTCGAACAGCTTGAGACGGAATGGGCGGTTCACCCGGTATTCCATCTCGATCTCAACGCCGAACGTTACGACAGTGTAGAGGAGCTGGACAATATGCTTGAAAGCCAGCTTTCCCGCTGGGAACAAACATACGGGATCACCCAGCCCAACCGGAGTATCTCCATCCGTTTCATGGATGTGATCCGCGAAGCCTCTGTGCAGACCGGTCGCGGCGTGGTAGTCCTTATCGACGAATACGACAAACCCCTGCTCCGCTCTTTTCACAACGAGGAGTTGCAGCAACAGTTCCGCAATCGTCTGACCGCTTTCTATACCGTGCTGAAAAGCGCCGACCCGTGGCTACGGTTCGTCTTCATCACCGGTGTAACGAAGTTCGCACAGATGAGTGTGTTCAGCGAGCTCAACCAACTGAACGACATCAGTATGGACTATGCTTATGCTGACTTATGCGGCATGACCAGTACCGAGATAGAAGCAACCTTTGCCCCTGAGCTAAAAGAGCTGGCAGCACAAACCGGACTATCCTACGAAGAAGTCAAGCAAAAGCTAACGGACCTATACGACGGCTACCATTTCACGGAGGACGTAAACAAGCCGGGAATATTCAACCCGTTCAGCGTGTTAAGCGCCTTCTCCAAGCAACGTTTCGGAGACTACTGGTTCTCCAGCGGCACTCCCACCTTCCTGGTAAATATGTTGAAGGAGACTGACTATGACCTGCGCGAACTCGATGGTATCGAAGTGCCCTCGGCAGCACTGATTAGCTACCGGGCAAACAGCAAGGAGCCCGTCCCGATGATTTATCAGAGCGGGTATCTCACTATTAAGAGTTACGATAAAGAGTTTAAGACATATACCCTCGGCTTTCCGAATGAAGAGGTACGCTACGGCTTTCTCAACTTCGTACTGCCTTTCTATACGCCGATCGACAGCGAGGAGGGGAACTTCTACATAGGCAAGTTTGTACAAGAGTTGCGGAAAGGTGATCCTGAAGCCTTCCTCACCCGCCTGCGCGCTTTCTTTGCCGATATTCCTTACGAGCTCAACAACAAGACGGAGCGCCATTATCAGGTGGTATTCTATCTCGTATTCAAATTGCTCGGGCAGTTTGCGGAAGCGGAAGTGCGCAGTGCCAAAGGACGCGCCGACGCCGTCGTCAAAACAGCCGACTACATCTACGTATTCGAGTTCAAGTTAGATGGCACCGTCGATGAAGCCATCCGCCAGATCGACGACAAAGGATATCTTATCCCTTACACCGCCGACGGCAGGAAGTTGGTGAAAGTAGGAGTCTCCTTCAGCCGGGAAGAGCGGAATCTTGGAGAATGGGTGATTAAGGGCTAACCACCTATTAATCCGGACAAAGATTGTCCAGCTTCTAAAGAAATCGTATCTTCGTATCATATAAACAAATTGCATCAGTCGTATGGATACAACAAGCAACAGCCGTCTGCTCCCTATCGGAATACAAAGCTTCGAGAAACTTCGCTCGGAAGGTTTCCTCTATGTTGATAAAACCGCTCTCGTTTATAAGCTGGCGAACAGTCGTCTCCCCTACTTCCTGAGCCGTCCCCGCCGCTTCGGCAAGAGCTTGCTGCTTTCGACTCTCGAAGCCTACTTCCTCGGGAAAAAAGAGTTGTTCAAAGGATTGGCTATCGAACAAATGGAAAAGGACTGGAAGGAATATCCAGTGCTCCACCTTGACCTCAATGCCGAAAAATACGACAGTCGCAAGGCGCTGGAAAGTATCCTCGAACGACAGCTCAAAGGATGGGAGGAACTTTACGAAACCGGGGGCGAAGGTATTACCCACTCCGGCCGCTTCATGACCGTAATACGGAAAGCATACGAAAAGACCGGCCGCCGCGTCGTCGTCCTGGTGGATGAGTATGACAAACCGATGCTCCGTTCCATGCACGACGAAGCACTGCAGAAAGACTTCCGCGAGACGCTGACCGCCTTCTATACCGTACTAAAAAGTGCCGACCTTTACCTGCAATTCGTCTTCATCACCGGTGTGACGAAGTTTGCACAAATGGGTATCTTCAGCAATCTGAACCAGCTGAACGACATCAGCTTCGATATCGAGTATGATGCACTTTGCGGTATGACCCGTACGGAAATCGAGGTGACCTTCCGCCCGGAGCTGGAAGCTATGGCGACCAAGAATAAACTGTCTTTCGACAAGATGTTTGCCGAGCTGACCCGACAATACGACGGCTATCGTTTCACTCCTGATGAAGAGTTTCACCCGATGTACAACCCTTTCAGTGTACTGAGCGCCCTGAGCAAAAGCCGCTTCGGGAACTACTGGTTTGCCAGCGGCACACCTACTTTTCTGGTCGAAATGCTTAAAAAGACGGACTATGACCTCCGTGAGATGGAAGGTGTCGAAGTATCTGCCGCCAGCCTCTCCGATGACCGGGCCAACATACATAACCCCATCCCGATGATCTACCAGAGCGGCTATCTGACAATAAAAGAGTATGATGAGCGGTTTAACCAGTACACCCTCGGCTTCCCGAACGAAGAGGTGAAATATGGCTTCCTCAACTTCGCGGCTCCTTTCTATACGCCGGTTGCTGCACAAGATACAAGCTTCTATATCGGCAAGTTTGTCAGGGAGCTTGAAAAAGGAGAGACAGAGGCTTTCCTCACTCGCCTGCGCGCCTTCTTCGCCGACATTCCGTATGAGCTGAACGACAAGACGGAGCGGCACTATCAGGTCATCTTCTATTTAGTCTTCAAACTAATGGGGCAGTTCGTCGAAGCGGAAGTGCGCAGTGCCAAAGGACGTGCCGATGCAGTGGTCTGGACGGACGACTACATCTACGTATTCGAGTTCAAACTGAACGGCTCCACCGATGAAGCCATCCGTCAGATCGACGACAAAGGATATCTTATCCCATACACCGCCGACGCCAGGAAGTTAGTGAAAGTAGGAGTCTCCTTCAGCCGGGAAGAGCGGAATCTTGGAGAATGGGTGATTAAGGGCTAACTCAGTCATATCCCGACCAATATCCGGGACTTTGCATTCTCCCCGGAAATGCCTACATTTGTGCCTCACTACATTAAATAGTATAATATGAGAAACTTCACTTGTGTACAGGATTTGGGCGACCTCAAGCAGGCGCTCGCCGAAGCGTTCGAGATTAAGAAAGACCGCTACCAGTTCACCGAACTGGGCAAGAACAAGACGTTATTAATGATATTCTTCAACTCCAGCCTCCGTACCCGCCTCTCCACACAGAAGGCGGCCATGAACTTAGGCATGAACACGATGGTGCTCGACGTGAACCAGGGTGCCTGGAAACTGGAAACAGAGCGGGGCGTCATCATGGATGGCGACAAACCCGAACATCTCTTAGAGGCCGTTCCGGTCATGGGTTGCTACTGCGACGTGATCGGTGTACGTTCCTTTGCCCGCTTCGAGAGTAAGGAAGACGACTATAACGAAAAGATTCTGAACCAGTTCATCCAATACTCCGGCCGGCCGGTGTTCAGCATGGAAGCGGCTACCCGCCACCCGTTGCAGAGTTTCGCTGACCTGATCACGATTGAAGAGTATAAGAAAACAGCCCGCCCGAAGGTCGTAATGACTTGGGCACCGCATCCTAAATCGCTTCCGCAAGCCGTTCCTAACAGCTTCGCCGAATGGATGAATGCGACCGACTACGAATTTGTGATTACGCATCCGGAAGGCTACGAGCTGGACCCGCGCTTCGTCGGCAACGCCCGCGTGGAATATGACCAGAAGAAAGCATTCGAAGGGGCTGACTTTATCTATGCCAAGAACTGGGCAGCCTACGCGGATCCCAACTACGGCAAAGTCCTCAACATGGACCGCAGCTGGACAGTCGACACCGAAAAGATGGCACTGACCAACAACGCCTACTTCATGCATTGCCTCCCTGTCCGCCGCAATATGATCGTAACGGACGACGTAATCGAAAGCCCGCAAAGCATCGTCATCCCCGAAGCTGCCAACCGCGAGATTTCGGCACAGACGGTGTTGAAGAAGATATTGATGGAGTTGTAATAGAGGAATGAAGAGTTCCTTGTTCCCGCGCTTGACGCGGGATCGCATTAGAACTGGCCGTATAATAATTTATTGATTAGGCTTATTCTCTTGCGGCCCCGCGTCAAAGCGCGGGGACAAGGGAGTTTAACACATTCCTTGCCAACATTTATTATAATAATCCTATGAAAACAAACTTACTCATCTTCCTCTCCCTCCTGCTTTTAGGCAGTTGCACAACGCAACCGCAATACATCGAAACAAACGGGCAGTTACATACACCTTACCGCATCCTCTACCAATATACAGAACCACTCGATGACGAGATACACGCCGAACTGAAACGATATTACCATTCCCTCAACCCTTTCGACTCGCTCTCCATCATCTCACAGGTCAACCGGAATAAGGAAGTGGAAGTAGACACCCTTTTCGCCGAAGTCTTCCGCAAGGCGAGAGAAGTATCGGCCAGGACAGACGGGATGTACGACATTACCTGTGCCCCACTTATCAACCTCTGGGGCTTCGGATTCAGCAAGATGGACAGTGTTACGCCGCAGATGATAGACAGCATCCGCTCTTTTGTCGGCTACCAAAAAGTCCGGTTGGAAGGAAGACATATAATAAAGGACGATCCGCGCCTATTACTAAACTGTTCGTCGATGGGCGACGGTTGCAGTTGTGAAGTGATCGCCCGCCTGCTGGAAAGCAAAGGCATCCGGAACTACATGATCGACATCGGAGGCGAATTTGCCACCAAAGGCGTTAATGCGAAAGGCCAATGCTGGCATCTCGGCATCGCCAAACCGGTTGACGATCCGATGGGAGTCAACCAGGAAACAGAAGTAATCGTGCAACTTTGCGGGCGCCTCGGCCTTGCCACCTCCGGCGACTACCGGAATTTCTACATCAAGGACGGCAAGAAATATGCCCACACGATCAATCCGCTTACCGGCTATCCCGCTGCCCAACCTGTCGGAAGCGTCACCGTCGTTGCTCCCGACTGCATGTATGCCGATGCCTATGCCACCGCTTTCATGGCGATGGGACGTGATGAAGCCCGCCGGATAAAGGAGCAGCTACCGGATATCGAATATATGTTCATCTATATGGATGAAGACGGCAACTACCAGACCGACTGCTCAGCAGGCTTCGATCGGTATCTGCTAAAATAAGCCGTATTCCTTATAGATTATACGTCAGCGTCAACCAGGTCACCTGTGCATCGCGGTTGCGGACCTGCGTGATCTGCAAGTCCGGAGTGTCGACAATCGTTGTCTCTTTGAGGCCGTTGAAGATGTTGTTGATGCTCAGGTTGGCACGCAGTTTGCGGTGCATGAAATACTGGGAGATGCCGGCGTTCACGCTGGAACGGTGTTTGATCTTTCCCTGCGGAGTGAGCTGGTCGGAGATGTAAAAGCCGTCGAGCTGCAATTCCGTAGTCGGGGTGATGGCGATATTGATATTGCCTTTGATATCACCACAAACCAGCGATTTCTTTTCATCATAACCGATCGTGCGGCCGTCGATCTCGTCGCGGAAAATATCGCCGGACAGGCCGATTGACAAAATACGGATCGGTTGCCAGGTTCCGGACAGTTCAAACCCAAAGGTCTGGCTATGGCCGATATTCTCCTTTTGCCAAATCGTTTCGTTGTCGGACGAGGTGGCGATATCCATAATCCGGTTCCTCTTGTTGCGATAGTAAAGGCTCGGCGACAGGCGGAAGTGGTTATTTGAATACAAATAAGACAACTCGAAAGAATTAATGAACTCATCCTTCAAATCCGGGTTTCCCTTCTTTATATAAGTAGCGTCGCTCCTGTCGACAAACGGGTTCAGGTCCACGCCATACGGACGGATGGCACGCTGTGTATAGCTCAACGCAAACTCACCGGCCTTACCGGTCTCATACGCTAACTTCACACGCGGATAAAAATGAGTACGTGTGGCATCGTCTGTATTCTGCCAGTTCATCTCGGCCTGTACGCCCACTTCCGCATAGAAAGCATCCCAGCTTTTATCCAAAGAAGCCAGAAGCAGATTGGTCCGGCGCTTGAAGCCGAAATCATTCAGCTTCTGCATATCGGGTTCCCAATTCCCATTCGCCAGTTTATTCCCTTCCGCCAGATAAGTCTCGTCTTTGAAGCGGCCGATATATCCGACATGCAGATTCAGGTCGTTGGCAAAAACCGTACGATAGATCGCAGACAGATAGTAATTGTTCTTATCCTGGTTGACGAAATAATTATCTTCGGCAATGATAGCTCCCGTCTCCGGTTTCTCGTTCTTGTATGCGTTGTCTTCGTCGTAGGTGAAGTTGTTATAGTTGAATGTCACATCCAGGCGGTTCTCCGGATTGCGGAACGTGTGGCTCCAACGCGCCTCGGCCGCATAGGCTTCCTGGCGCTGGTCGTTATAGCGGTGGCGGAACATGACCGGTTGCAGGTTACCGTCTACCAATTTATTATTATGGATCTTCCCGTAACGGCTGTAATCCATCAGGCTATACAGACCATATACGGTGATCAGATCGTTGGCCGTCAGGTCATATCCGACACTCAGGTCAGCCAGATGCACATCCGGACGGGCCGATGCGTTATTGTTCATCACCGTTGTCCCCGCCTTATTCGTCGTCGATTTGCTAAACGTACGTTTCCGGTACTCGCGGCGGTAGTTATATTTCCCGATGATATGGAACTTACCGGGATGCAGGTTCAGGATCGCCCCGGCGTTATACCGTTCCTGAAATCCCGCGCCTAATGTCACGATGAGTGGAGAATCCTTATCGGTATAGGCTGTCGACGACAGGTTCAGAACTCCCGCATCTCCATCGGGCACCAACTCAATAGAAGGAGTCGCCGTCATCGACACCCGGTTGAAGAAAAGCGCCGGAAGCTGGATCAGCATATCCCCGCTGTATTCCTCCATCAGCCCGTACGGAACGCCGTTGATCAACAGGCCGGGATGGCTGGAACCACGGAATGTAATTCCACCCTCGATATCCGTTACAACCGACGGCAACTGGCGGAACACATCCGCTGTCGTACCGGTCACACCACTCAGGTTATAATCCACCTGCAGGCGTTTCACATCGCCGCCGGTCAATCCGCCGAAGCGTTTTCCCTGGATTTCAATACTCTGCAAAGAGACTGTCTTATCGACAGGCTCCTGCGAGAATGCAGGCAGACTCAGCCATGCAAGAACCGGAAGAATCAATAACGTTCGTTTCATACTCGTCTATTTCAAAGGTTCATAAAACAAAAAAAGTCTGTATGTTATGCGCATACAGACTGTCCTCATCAACTGATTACCGAATGGATTATTCAGCAGGAGCAGCTTCAGTTTCAGCAGCCGGAGCTTCAACAACTGTTGAATCGCCTTCAGCAACTGTTACCTCTTCTGTTGCTTCTTCAGCAGCAGGTGCAACAACTTCTTCTACTGTAGCTTCTGTTTCAGTTTCTGCAACTTCAGTATTTTCTGCTGATTTGTTGCCACAAGATGTGAATGATACAGCTGCGATAACAGCAGCAAATGCAACTAACTTTTTCATTTTGTTTTTTAATTTAAACGGTCTATAATATCTTCTTGTCTTAAAACGATGCAAATGTATGTATTAATCAAATATGTTGTACAACATAGTACGTTTTTTTTCAAATTATTTTTCACACATTCGCCAACAAGCTGATAGCCAGACCGGATAAACAAATCAATAGTTGCTATACAGGTAACGCTTGATACTCTTCTTCGGCGTCTTTTCAAATTCCGTCGGATAGAGTTGCAAGGCGGAAACGGCTTCGAAAGGTGCTAAAAGTTTGTTAAGTTCGATCCGGTTCTGTTCCATGATAAGCGGAAGGTCTTCGTGCGACACGCCTGTCCCGTCCACCGTATCATAATCCGGATAAACCAGCCCTATCAGCTTGCCGTTCTTCTCGATTACAATACTTTCCATCACGAACGGCAGGTTATTCAACTTCGATTCGATTATCTCCGGATAAATGTTTTGTCCGCTTGCCCCGAGGATCATCGTCTTGCTGCGGCCACGGATAAAGATGCGGTTGTCGTGGTCGATCGTTCCTAAGTCGCCCGTGTGCAGCCAGCCGTCTTCGGTAAAGGCTTGTGAGGTCGCTTCTTCGTTCTTATAGTAACCTTTCATCACGTTCTCGCCGCGAACCTGGATTTCCCCTACCTTATTATATGGATCGTCCGAGTCGATGCGCACTTCCATGATTCCTTTCAGCACCTGTCCGCAGGAACCGGGCACATATTCATCATTGTGGTCGTAACTGATCAGCGGTCCGCACTCCGTCATGCCGTAACCGATCGTGAACGGGAATTTGATCTTATACAAGAACTCCGTCACCTCGTCGTTCATCGCCGCACCGCCAACGATCACTTCGCGGAAGCGTCCGCCGAAAGCGTCCACCAGCTTCTTCCGGATCTGCGCATAGATGCGGGAATCCAGCAACGGGATATTCAACGCTAACTTCATCGTCGTCTTGCCGAGCTGCGGCAGGATCATCTTCTTATAAATCTTTTCCAGGATAAGCGGGACAGTCAGGATCAGATTCGGTTTCACCTCCTCGAACGCTTTCACCAGGATTTTGGGAGAAGGCACCTTGCCCAACATATAGACATGCGCCCCGACAGCCATCGGTACGAGGAAGTTGAAAGCGCAGCTGTAGGCATGCGCCAGCGGAAGGAAGCAGACCTCACGTTCCCCTCTGTACAAGACGCCGAGCTGGATGCCGTACATCACGTTTCCCGCCAGGTTGTTTCCTGTCAGCATAACGCCTTTGCTAAAACCGGTCGTGCCGGAAGTATAGTTCAGCAAGACAACCTTGTCATTATCGAGTTCTGCGTATTTGATATCGTCCTTCCCGAACCCGTTCGGATATTTCTCCGCCATCTTCGCCTCCATCCCTTTCAGGAGTTTCTGGATGCTTTCGCCGTCGCGCTGATGCAGGCAACGGAAATCGGACAGCGAGAACACGCCGCGCACATCCCCGATCATGTCTTCTTCGAGCGAATCCCAGATGCGGTCGCTGACAAAAAGGAATACCGACTCGGAGTGGTTGATGATATGATGCACGTCGTTCGGGCTGAAGTCCTGCAGGATCGGCACGATAATCGCACCGTAGGTGACAGCGGCCATATAGACAATGCACCAGCGCGCACTGTCTTTCCCGATCAGAGCAATCTTATCGCCCCGCCTTATCTGGCATTCTTCAAACAGGATGTGGATGCGGGCAATCTCCTCCGCTACGTCCGCAAAAGAAAAGGTCGTTCCCTTACTGTAATCCGTCAAGGCGGGCAGTTCCCAGTTATTCTTGAAACTGTTCTCGTATATCTTGATAAAGTTCTCTTGTATCATACCGCGCACAATGTTATAATTGGGACAAAAGTACAGACTAACTAACAAATAAGCAACAGATACGTATAGTTTAACCCTTTCACCTTATGCTCTTAGCTCTTTCCATACGGCTCATTAGTTGTCCGCTTGGTGGCGAACGATCGTTCGCTTGCCGCCGGACGATCGTTCACCGCCAAGCGGACGATCGTTCACCGGGCGGCGGACAACTAATGAATAGCAGAGAAAGAGTTAACGGATAAGGTAGAAAATCATAATTTATACTTATCTTTCGGCTATCAAATAACGAGTATATGAATAAATGGATCATACTTCTATGCGGAGCACTGGCGGGTTGCCAGATTTCGCCTAAGGAGGAAGCAGACGGCAACGCCTGCCAAACGATTAACCTGGCTACTGTTTTAGACCGGGAACCGACCGGGATAAAGCTGGACGAATGGGCGAAAAGCGTCCGCTTCATCCCGCTGGAAACGACCGATTCCGTGCTGCTGAATGCCTATATTCCGCAATTGGTTTACTTCCAGGACAAATTAGTAATCTATAATAATGAGAAGATATACCTTTTCAACCCGGAAGGGAAATTCATCCGGATGATCGGGAACAAAGGCGAAGGGCCGGAAGAGTTTCTTGCCGCCGGCAATCTGAGTGTCGACGAAGAGGGCATCCACATCGAAGACTATTGCAAATGGCTCAAGACGTATGGCTGGGACGGCAAATGGAAACGGACAACAAGTGTTCCCGCCAATATCAACATCCAGGAAGTCCTTCCGCTATCCGACGGACGGAACATCGGATATGTCCAGAACATATCCGGAAAGGAGCCGACGCGCATGTACCTGTTCCGCGACTCGACCGTGCTGGATTCGATACCTTACGCCCGGAGCTTCGAGCCGGGAGAGATCAAGATGGTGTTCTACAGTGAATGCAAAGCCTTTTCCACTCCGTCCGGCGATTACGTGAAAGAGATGTTCAACGATACGATTTACCGCATCACAAAAGAGAATACGCTTGCTGCCCGCTGGGTGGTGGACGCCGGACAATACAGAATGCCGGAAGGCGGCCGTTACCAGCTGCAAGACCCGCGCAACAGCCTGTTCCAGGAAAAGAAGGCGGCCCACATCAGCGTTGTCGGTAACAGCAACGGACTTTTATATCTGACAGCCAACCTGAACGGCAAGTCTTATCTGGTCTGCTACGACGAGAAGGACGGGAAAACGGAAAGCGTCAAACTTCCATATCCCGAACATTCGTTCGAGTTCAAGGAAGAAAACACGTTCGTTCCCCGCTTCGTTTCGGAAGACAGCCGCTACCTGATCGGCTATGAGGCGCAGGAGAATGATGAGAATCCGGTTATTATCTTGGCGGAACGATAAGAGGACATCATAAGCGATACATTTATATAGTTTATAATCCACAAATGCGTTTAATCCTTGTTTTTATATATATTATTCACTACTTTCGCAGAAAAGAATGAATATGTGGACAGAGATGAGCAATCCCGCGATACTGCTTAAGATTGGAAGCCGTATCAGAGAGACAAGGATCAGGCAGGATAAAACACAAGCAGAACTTGCCTTGGCTTCCGGTGTAACACCGCTTACGGTTGCTAATATCGAGAAAGGGAAGTCTGTCAGTACGCTTATACTGATAAGCGTACTAAGGGAATTAGGTCTGTTGGAGAATCTGGAGAACCTTGTTCCCGAGGCCAAAATAAGCCCACTGCAATTAAAGAAAATACAAGGTAAGAAACGCTCGCGTGTACGCCGGCTAAAATCAAAAGACGATGAATGAATTGATAGTAGACGTAACACTGTGGGGAAAAAGCGTCGGTTCCCTTTACTGGGAGAAAGAGGCCGGAGCTGCCGTCTTCGACTATGAAAGAAAGTTCCTTCGTTCCGGATTGGATATTTCTCCGATAGTCATGCCTTTAGACAGGTATAGCGGCGAGCCTTACCAGTTCTTAAGCAACCGGAATAATTGTTTCAAAGGCCTGCCTGGCCTGTTCGCCGATTCCCTGCCGGATGCCTTCGGTAATCAAATCATCGACGAATGGTTTGCAAGCCGGGGATTGTCAGGCGAAGAAATCACTCCGTTAGACCGTTTATGCTATGTAGGCAAAAGAGCAATGGGAGCACTCGAGTTCGAACCGAGCCAGGATATCGAAGGTTTCGGCGAGTCATCGATCATCCACGTGCAAGAACTGACCAATCTTGCCAAGGTTGTTTTTACAGATCGCGAGAACTTCCGTACCCGGCTCAACCAGTCTGATAAAAAGATTTTGGATATGCTCAAGGTCGGAACCTCTGCCGGCGGTGCAAAACCGAAAGCCATCATCGCCTACAATGATGCTACCGGAGAAGTTCGTTCCGGCCAGGTACAGGCACCGGAAGGTTTCGGCTATTGGCTGCTGAAGTTTGATGGCGGCACATACTCCGAACATTCGGAAATAACAGATAACCCGCAAGGCATAGGAAATATAGAATATGCCTATTATCTGATGGCCAAGGATTGCGGAATCGAGATGACGGAATGCAGGCTTCTACCGGAAGGAGATTCACATCACTTTATGACCAAACGGTTCGACCGTACCGAAACAGGCGAGAAGATACACGTACAGACATTAGCCGGCATCGCTCATTATGATCGCGACCAACGGCACTCATACGAAGAAGCGTTCAGAGTCATGCGTGCGATGAGACTGAGCTATCCGCAACAGGAACAATTGTACCGGAGAATGGTATTCAACGTCATGTCGCGCAACCACGACGATCATACGAAAAACTATTCCTTCCTGATGGATAAAGACGGCAGCTGGAGCTTGGCGCCGGCTTACGATTTATGTTACTCATACACGCCAGGCGGCAAATGGACCAACCGACATCAGCTCTCACTCAATGGTAAACAAGACAACTTCACTTACAAAGACCTTGTTGCCGTTGCCGGGAATATGGGGATAAGAAACGGTAAATATATTATTGAACAAATCAGGGAAACAGTCTCCCATTGGAAAGATTACGCAAAAGAAGGAGGCGTAAAAGAAAGGCACAGTCAAATTATCGACGACAACCTTCTATGTTATCATCTTGGCGGAACGATAAACAAATTGTAGCATGAATCTGAAAGTATTATTCATCATAACAGGACTATGTGTGTTAGGATACACCCGCATATGTGCGCAGGGAGCAGGGACAACCGATTCCCTGTCGCGCCATCCGCTCATTCATGAGATCGGCGTTGATTTCCGTCCCGTCTATCTTATTCCCACCAATGAGTTCTTTTCAGGCAAGAACGCGACGTGGGAGCCCTTGCGCAAATCCGTGTCGGCACACCTGAAATACTCGTTCCGGTTTCATCCGGAATCGAAGACAGGGAAATTATATCCGTACACGTATCAGGGGATCGGCGTTTCGTATCACTCATTCTTTGACAAGGCAGAAATCGGGACTCCGGTGTCGGTATATGCTTTCCAGGGCTCACGCATAGCCCGGCTCGCTCCCCGGCTGTCGCTGGATTACGAATGGAACTTCGGCGCCTCTTTCGGGTGGGAGAAGTACGATCCGATAACCAATTCCTACAATTATGTAGTAGGATCGAAGATCAATGCCTATATCAATTTGGGCCTCTTGCTGAACTGGCGATTAGCGGCAGGATGGCGGCTGACAGCGGGCGTCGACCTGACCCACTTCTCCAACGGCAACACCCAGTATCCCAATGCAGGCGTCAATACCGTCGGGGGCAGGATCGGATTGGTGCACACGTTCGGAGAAAGTGACGGGACGGCAATGCCCGACAGGCCGGCCGCACTGCGTACCACGCCGCACATCAGCTATGACATCGTCTTATACGGCGCATCGAAGCGGAAAGGGGTCATCAAACCCGATGATTCTTACCTGGCACCCGGTTCGTTCGGCGTATTCGGGTTCAATTTCAATCCCATGTACAACTTCCACAAATACTTCCGCGCCGGGGCCTCGCTCGACGTGCAATATGACGAAAGTGCCAACATCAAGGAATACGAGGCCGGCTATAGCGGCCAGTCAGAACATCAGTTTTACCGCCCGCCGTTCAAGGAACAACTGGCAATCGGGTTATCCGCACGTGGGGAACTGGTCATGCCGATCTTCACGATCAATTTAGGCATAGGCTACAACGTGTACCACAAATGCTCAGATACACAAGGCATGTACCAGATCATGGCGCTGAAGACATCCATCACCCGCGACCTGTTCCTGCACGTGGGATACCAGTTGAGCAAGTTCAAAGATCCCAACAACCTGATGTTAGGGATCGGTTACCGGTTCCACAATAAACGATAAGAATATACTATGTCCAAACATTTTCGCTAAATTTGCGCGATAATTAAAAGACAATGATTGACAAGACTGTTTTTGAGAATAAGATTGCCGCATACTATACGTTAGGATGCAAGCTCAACTTCGCCGAAACCTCGACCATAGGAAAGGTACTTGCCGAACAAGGCGTACGCAAAGCACGCGCGGGTGAAAAAGCGGATATCTGCGTTGTCAACACCTGCTCTGTGACGGAGCTGGCAGACAAGAAATGCCGCCAGGCGATCCGGCGTATCGGCAAACAACATCCGGGAGCCTTCGTCGTGGTGACCGGTTGTTACGCCCAGCTGAAGCCGGAAGAGGTTTCACACATCGAAGGGGTCGACCTCGTGTTGGGAGCCGAACAGAAGTTGGACATACTGATGTATTTGGACGACCTGAAAAAGAAAGAAGAGGGAGGCGCCGTCATTGCTTCCCAGACAAAAGATATACGCACCTTCTCGCCTTCCTGCTCGGCGGACGACCGTACGCGCCATTTCCTGAAAGTGCAGGACGGATGCGACTATTTCTGCTCCTACTGTACCATCCCGTTCGCACGCGGACGAAGCCGCAACGGGACGATCGACAGCATGGTGAAACAGGCGGAAGAGGTGGCAGCCAAAGGGGGAAAAGAGATTGTGCTGACAGGTGTCAACATCGGTGATTTCGGGAAGAGCACGGGCGAGACGTTTATCGACCTGATCCGTGCGCTCGACGAGGTGGAAGGCATCGTGCGCTACCGCATCTCCTCTATCGAACCGAACCTGATCACCGACGAAGCGATCGACTTCGTGGCTGGCAGCAAGCGTTTCGCGCCTCATTTCCATATTCCCCTGCAAAGCGGGAGCGACGAGGTGTTGAAGCTGATGCGCCGCCGTTACGATACGGAGCTGTTCCGGCATAAGATAGAAAAGATCAAGGAAGTGATGCCGCATGCCTTCATCGGTGTGGATGTGATTGTCGGGACACGTGGCGAGACGGATGCCTGTTTCGAGGAAGCCCGCACCTTTATCGACAGTCTCGACATCAGCCAGCTGCATGTGTTCAGCTATTCGGAACGTCCGGGGACGCAGGCGCTCAAGATCGACCACGTTGTCGATCCGAAGACCAAGCATGCCCGCAGCCAACAACTGTTAGACATATCCGACCGCAAGCTCCATGCTTTCTATGAGGCTCATATCGGCCGGGAGGCAAACGTCCTGTTCGAACAGACCCGTAAAGGCGGCATGATGCACGGTTTCACCGAGAACTATATCAAGGCGGAGATCCCTTACGACAATTCCCTGGTCAACGAAACGCGCCGGGTGATATTGGAAGGCTGGAATGAGGATGGAACGGCTTTAGTTGTAAAGATAATAGAATAATATATTATGTGGAGTAAAATACAATATGCGCTTATCTATAGTTGGGTAAAGGTTCACGCTATCCTGCCGATGTGGGCGTTGTATATATTATCGGACATTCTCTATGTCGTGATCTACAAGATCGGGCGATACCGGGTAAGAGTCGTCCGCCGGAACATGAAAGCCTCTTTCCCTGAGAAATCGGACGCAGAGCTTCGCCGGTTGGAAAAGGCTTTCTACCACCATTTCGCCGATTATGTCGTCGAGACGCTCAAACTGGCGCATATCTCCCTCGAAGAGCTGCAACGCCGGGCTTTCCTGAAGAATCCCGAATTGGTAGACCGACTGATGGAGAAAGGGCACACCTGTTTTATCCTGCTGATGGGACATTACGGCAATTGGGAATGGTTCTCCGGATCGACCTCCCGCTTCAAGGACTCGCGTATCTACCAGATATACCGTCCGCTCAACAACAAGGCATTCGACCGGCTGTTCATCAAGCTGCGTACCCAGTTCGGTTCATACGGGATCAAAAAACAAGACTCCGTACGCGACGTGATCCAGCTGAAGAGAGATAAGATACGCAGTGTCGTGATCTTCATTGCCGACCAGACACCGAGCCGGAACAACCTGCATTACTGGACAACCTTCCTCAACCAGGAATCCTCCATCCTGACAGGTCCCGAACGCTTGGCACGCAAACTCGACCTGCCCGTCATCTTCCTTGACACCAAGCAAGTCAAACGTGGCTACTACACCGTAGACATGAAACTGGTGACCGAGACTCCCAAAGAGACTCCCGAAAACTGGATCACCGAACAATATGCCCGCCTGATGGAACAATGCATCCTGCGTAATCCGGCAGGCTGGCTTTGGACACATAAGAGGTGGAAATACAAGCGAGTGGAAAGTGAAGAGTTGAAAGTTAAAAGTTAATGAAAAGCAAAGATGGATATCATGGAAACAAACAATAACTTTCAACTTTCAACTCTCAACTCTCAACTAAAGAAGCGTGTTGCCGTTGTCATCCTGAACTGGAACGGGCGGGAGCTGATGGAGAAGTTTTTGCCTTCTGTCGTAGCTTATACGCCAGGGGAATGGGCGGATGTAATCGTGGCTGACAATGGTTCTACGGATGATTCTGTCGAGATGTTAAAGGCGAAGTTCCCGACGGTAGGTATCATCCTGCTGGATAAGAACTACGGCTTTGCCGAAGGCTACAACCAGGCGTTGAAACAGATCGGACATGAATATACGGTATTGCTGAACAGCGATGTGGAAGTCACTCCGGGCTGGCTGGACGCACCTGTGGCAGCGATGGATGCCGACCCCGATATCGCTTGTGCGCAACCTAAAATACGCGCCGAACGCAACAAAGAATATTTTGAATATGCCGGAGCTGCCGGAGGTTTCATGGACCGGTATGGCTATCCGTATTGCCGCGGCCGTGTGTTACACGTCGTTGAAAAAGATTTGGGACAATACGATACTCCCGCCGATCTGCTTTGGGCTACGGGAGCTTGCCTGTTTGTCCGCACTACCCTTTATAAAGAGGCGGGCGGCTTGGATGCCGGTTTCTTTGCGCATCAGGAGGAGATCGATATGTGCTGGCGCCTGCGTTCGCGGGGCTACCGCCTGGTCTGCACGCCCGCATCGGTCGTCTATCATGTGGGAGGGGCTACGCTGAATGTGGAAAGCCCGCGCAAGACCTTCCTCAACTTCCGTAACAACCTGCTGATGTTATACAAGAACCTGCCGGAAAAAGACTTGAAACACGTGATGCGCACCCGCTTCTGGCTGGACTACATCGCGGCAGCCAAGTTCCTGCTCTCCGGACATCTTCCGAACGCCCGTGCCGTGTATGAAGCCCGGAAAGCCTTTTATGAATTAAAACCGTCTTACGAACCGGTCCGCCGGGAAAATCTGGCAAAGACGAAGCTCGCCGACATCCCGGAACTGCGAAAAGGATGCCTGATTGCGGCGTTCTATTTACAGGGGAAAAAGAAGTTTACCGAATTATAAAAGGAGAGAGAAGAATCAATAACGGATAAACACCGGTCCGCTATTGCATGTTACGGCTGTATTCCTTTTATGTCACAATTGTCTTCCTTCTATGTTACAGTTGGATTTCTTTTGTTTCACGGCCGTGACATGAATAGCGGGTAGGTATGGAAGGAACGCACATCCCGCATCGTTCATTCTATCTGCCGGATGGTTCCTTCCTTTACGGCACTATAACCCCATGAAGCACTGCAATACCATTTTACAGGTTTGCTTGCTGTAAAATATCGATCATGATCGGTTTGAAACCACTGACAAAGCATTCTACGGCGATCACCATCAGGATCAAACCCATCAGGCGCATCATCACATTATTGCCCGTCTCGCCCATATAGCGGTTCAGGCGGGTGGAAGCACGAAGGATCAAATAAGTGATAAAATAGATCAGCCCGATCGTTCCGATCAAAATACATTTCTTTGCCAACGTCACGGCATCATCCATCAACATCAAGGCATTGGCAATCGCACCGGGACCGCACAACATCGGGATCGCGAGAGGCGTGATAGAGATGTCATTCACATACGTCTTCACCTCTTCCTCCTTCAGCTTCGCCTTCGAATAGCGCGCTTGAAGCATATCGAAACCAATCGTAAAGATGATTATTCCTCCTGCTATACGGAACCCGTTTGTCGAGATACCGAAGAACTTGAAGAGAAACTGTCCGGAGAAGGTGAAAACCATCAAAGTCAGAAACGACACGATAGTCGCACGACGGACAATGGCACGGCGCTGTTCTTCACTCATACCGTTTGTCATCGTCAGGAAGACAGGCATTGTCCCCAACGGATTCGTCAGGGTAAAGAACGAGGTGAAACATAATAGAAAGAAAGGCAATAGTGAATCCATAGTATAAATGATTTAATGTGTCAATTATTTATTCATCCCAAACCAGGTAAGCTGATACCAGCCAATGATTCAGCTTGTTTCCGTCTATCCCGGCTGCTTCGGGAATGCTTACCGTAAAGGTATGTTTACCCGGCTGGATATCCATCAGAGCCACTTCTTCAGGCATCACATCCGACCCCGGACACCAATTCGAACGGGACAGGTCGGATGAAGCCAACGGCTCTTCCACCTTCTTCTCCGAATAACCGTCTTTATCGATATACGAAGCCAGACGCTCTTTCAACCAGACTCCCGTTGCCGGATTAAAGCGGCGGAAAGAGGCACAGTCCGAACGCCAGGGGACGAAGTTCAGCACTTCTTTTCCGTCGATAGAGACGATATTCCGTTTCTCCACAAACTCATCTCCTCCGGAATGGCCGCCATGCCCCGTTACAATATATTTCAACCGGACATTACGGGCACCTTCGGGTATATCAAAATCCATCGATACATCCCGGCGGGCAAAGATATCGGGATAGGTCTGCCCTTCATAATAAACCGTATTCATCAACGGCTCTACATGACGGCGGACAAGCGGGTCATATGCCAGGTGGGATTCATCCACGTCGATCGTCATGCTGGCGATATATCCTTCTGCCGTCCAGGTATCGATAAAGATACCGACATATGCGCCTCCTTCAAGTAAGGGATAAAGATCGGTTATATCCTGTTCCCAGCTCACATTGTCGGCCCAATGGTCAATATAGACCGGCTTGCGGTTATGCGTGAGGCTGTCATCGGGTGCGCTGAAATGCCCCACTCCGAATGGCGTCATGAAGCGCATCAGTTCGACAGTCGGTTTATAATCTTCACCCGGCACGATTCCTATCATGTGTTCCAACTTCGTACTGTCCACTTCCGGGAATTGCTTTTCGCCTTTGGCAATATTCAACAAATTGATTCCCGATGCTTTCGGTAACACAAAACAGGAACCGGACTTATCCCAACGGTCACCGTTGGATGCGATCGTCACCTGCAATTTGACCGACACATTGCGCCGGAAGTCGGGTAATGTTATTTTCTTCAGAATAATACGTCCGTTCACCAGATGATAGACACTGTCCGGTCCCGGTGCATTATAGGCTCCCGGATAGACATCCGGGGCAAAGCGTACAGGTGTATCGTTAAATACATGTACGGTAAAATCTCCTTTCGCCGGTATTTCCCGAGGGCCACATGCCGCCAGCGATAACATCCCGGCCAGCGAAAAGAACAAAACAATCTTTCTTATCATTTGCGTTTAGTATTTAGTAAGCTCCTTGAGCAACTGCTTCTGTCCGGAAGCCCTGTCACCATGAACGCACGGGCCTGTCACACATCCTCCTTCGCAGGCCATCACTTCGATGAACTGTCCCGGAGCCTTGCCTGTCTTGGCATAAGCACGCAGCAGAGCGACGTTTTTCTTGGTCAGGTTGGCTACTTGTATTGTATTCAGATTAGCCACCTGGTCTTCCTTCAGATATACCTTTACGGCGTTGATTACACCGCCGGTCTGTGCAAATCCATGTGCTTCACGTACGGCATTGAACAGGACGGAAAAGGGTTGTGCCTCTTCTATCTTGATGTCCAGGCCTGTCAACACAGAACCGATTTCCTCGAAAGTGAGAGTAAAGTCCACACATGGGTCCATCTTCACCTCTTTGCGCTTCGCCACGCACGGGCCGACAAAGACGATCTTGGCATCAGGATATTTCTCCTTCACGATCCGGGCTGTGTAATACATCGGTGAACCGGTTGACGAAATATACTTTTTCAGGTCCGGGATATGCTTCTCGGCCAGTTGAATATAGGATGGACAACAACTGGTTGTCATAAAAGGTTGGCCTTCTTCCAGTTTTTCTTTCAGTTCCTCAGCTTCGCGGCGAGTCGTTTCCATCGCTCCCTGAGCCACTTCCACCACTTCGAGGAAGCCCAGTGACTTGATCGCACCGTACACTTTCTCTACCGGGGCAGAAAACTGTGCCAAGATAGAAGGGGCTACGATAGCCACCATCGGCTCTTTATTGCGCAGACGTTGCAGAATATCGAATACCTGGGATATTTCGAAGATGGCTCCGAAAGGGCAAGCGTTTACACATTTACCGCAATAGATGCATTTGGATTCATCTATATGTTCCACCCCGTACTCATCCTTGCTGATCGCTTTGACCGGACAAACCTCTTCGCAAGGAATCGGGATATAAACAATCGCATGATAGGGACAGTTCTGATGGCATTTGCCGCAACTGATACAAGTGTCATGGTCAATCTGCGCCTGTCCGTTTTTCCTGAAGCGGATTGCATCTTTCGGACAGTTCATATAGCAACTACGCGCCACACAACCACGGCAAAGGTTTGTTATCTCATAGTTCACTTGTACACAGGATGAGCAGGCTTCGTCAACCACACACATCAGGTTTTCTTTCTTATTTTCCGAACGGAACAATGCTTGTTTTGCATACTCAGACAAGGGAGTCAGCTCGTCTATTTCATCCTGCATATCAAATCCGAGCAGTGGCAGTGTCTTATATTTCCAGACTGCCCGCTCCTTGTGTACACAGCAACGGCCGATGACTTTCGATTTACGGGGACTTAACTCTATCGGTAGGCGGTCTATCTCTTCAAGCAGACGGTTTTCCTTCCAAAGTTTAACTAACTTCGCCAACAATCCGTGGCGGACTATCATTACGTTGTTGGTAAATGCCATAAGATGAATGTATTATTTGTGCTTTAGGATACAAAGATAGATATATTTATTAAAATAGCCTAACAGTATGTCTCACTAAGAATAATCGATGCACTATAAACATCGCCACCGAAAGGCGGATTCAGTTTGGCAAGCTTCAATTCGATAGCTGTCAACTGTGGAAAATGATCTTTCAGAGCTTGCAAAATGCGGCCTGCCGCATGTTCGATCAGCTTGGACGGCTTTTCCATCTGCTCCTTGACGACCGCATAGACAGCGGCATAATTAATCGTGTCTTCCAGCTCGTCACTCATAACGGCTTTATCCAGCGGAGCCGTAAGAATCAGGTTCACGACAAAGTTATTACCTACCTTCCTTTCCTGGGGCATCACACCATGATAAGCGTAGAATTTCATTGCTTCAAGCTCTATCCTTGTTGTCATAATTCGTTATTTTATCTGTAAATGTAAATAAAGTAAACCTTTCTGCAAAAAAATAGTCTTATATTTGCGAAAAGCAACTAACTACATATATGATGGGAATAAAGCAAAAAGAAGAAAATACAAACGGCGGCTTACATAATACCCTTGCTGCCGGCACTACCGTAAAAGGCAATATCATAACGGAAACAGACTTCCGCCTGGATGGAAAAGTCGAAGGAGATATCAATTGTAGTGGTAAAATCGTAATCGGTCCGAAAGGAAGTGTTACCGGAAATATTGTTTCCGCAAATGCTGAAATATTAGGGGAAGTGGATGGTTCCGTCCACGTTAGTGCCAAACTTGTCTTGAAAGCAACCGCCGTCATAAAAGGAGATATATTCACCCAAACCCTGGAAATCGAACCCAACGCCCGCTTCAACGGCGTTTGTAAGATGTCGGGGGAAGGAACTACGAAAGAGGCTGCCAAACCCAAACAATAAAGAAAAGTCGGGCTTATTTGCGGCCCGACTTTTTAATCAGTTCTATTATCTTATTATTCAGACTATCCGCCTGCATCAGTCTTTCTAACGGGATATGCATCCTGTAACGCCAATAATGGTTAGGCACGGAAGGCACATTGATACGCTCCGCTTCATAATCTTTCCGCTTAACGGAGTCATCCATTGCAAACCAATCCTGCAACGGGATAATGGTTAGCATTGAACGGGATTCCAAATGAGAAGCTACAATTTGTGTCGCGATTTCCGCTGTACATTCTTCCGGAGCGTCTCCGGCACGTCCCAATACATTATTATAATAACGCTGTATCTTCGCGCGATCTTCCTTCCACCAACTGCGAAGCGGTGACATATCGTGCGTGGAGGTCGTACAGACCGAATGATAAGGCAGGTTGAACATATCCGAGAACTCCCTTTGTGGCGTCTTTGGCATTCGTTCTATTTCAAGACTGAATATCTGCAACTTGTTCATTACATCAGGTACGGATTCGGGAATCATCCCCAGATCCTCCCCGCAGACCAGCATATCCGTACATCCGACCAACGGTGTCAACCGGTTAAAGGCCTGAGCCTTCCAAAAGTCGTTATGACGGTGATAAAAGAAATTCCAATATAACTGATCAAACGCATATTGATCGGCAGCACTTAACTCGCGATACAGAAAAGACTGGCTGGCAGAAATACGCGGATGGAATTTATCCGGTTCACGCGGATCACGCAGGAACAACACTTCATTGGCAATAGCAAACAAGCCATTCTTGATACGAAGGGATGCTTCATCTGTCTTTCCGGCAAACAACGCATCGACTTTACGTTGCGTATCGCAGAAAGGTTTCAGGACAAAATGATGCGATGACGACTGCGCCAGAAAAGAGCCGATGACTTCTTCTGCCAAGTCGCCAAACAGCTCGGGCAAGAATTCCCGGTTGATATGAGGTGTCGTCAGACGAGCTTCATTAAAGTTCAGGCCATACTGCTCTATCTCGCTCGGAGTAAGAGGCAAAGCCGGATTGAAATGTCCGCAAAGCCCCTGTACATAATCCAACGGCACTTCCCAGATACGGAAAAAGCCAAGGATATGATCGATACGGAAACAATCGAAATAGTCTTCCAGTTTATGGAAACGTTTCTTCCACCAGGAGAAATTATCCTTCTCCATCGTATCCCAATTATAGGTCGGAAACATCCAGTTCTGACCGTTCACGGAAAAGTCATCGGGAGGAGCACCGGCCTGTCCGTTCATATTGAAATACTTCGGCTCCATCCATGCCTCAACGCTTGTACGACTCACACCGATAGGCAAATCGCCTTTCAGCACAATCCCGTTCTTACGGGCATAATCGGAAACAGATTTAAACTGAGTATGCAAGATGTATTGCAGAAAATAAAGGAAAGAGATTTCCGGATAGGCCTTGTTTGTTTCAGAACAAAGCTCGCGGATACTGCTCTTATCATATACGGAATTTTCTTTCCATTGCGTGAAGTCGGAAGTGCAATACTTGTCACGCAGATAGCTGTATGCAGCATAGGGCATCAGCCAGGATGAACTTTGTGCAAAGAACTCCTTATATTCCGGAGTGGACATAACAGACTGTCCCTCTTGTTTAAAAAATTCCCGGCAATATTCTATCTTATACTTAACAGCCTGTTCATAATCGACAGTCTCCAACGCATTCAGTTCTGCCTGTTTCCGGGCAAAGAAAGCGGCTTTCTCTTGGTCTGCCAGTTTTCCCAAATGGGGCAAGCTAATATACATCGGATGAAGGGCATAAATGGATATTGCACTATAAGGATACGAATCCATACAGGTATGCGACATTGTCGTGTCGTTCATCGGAAGTACCTGGATAATACGCTGATGCGTTTTTTTCACCCAGTCTACCAGCAAATGCAGGTCTCCCAGATCCCCTACCCCAAAACTCTGTTCCGAGCGCAAAGAGAACACCGGTATGACCGAACCGGCACATCGCCACAAAGGCAAGTTATCACGAAAATAAAGACCGGAGATAATAGCAGTCTCCCCTACCTGCTGTGGAGGCAGGTTCAGAATACGGTTCTCATCTTCTTCCCAATACAGGGGTTGCTGATGATCGTCGCAGATCAGGAATTTATATTCCAACGGATAGGTAATCTCATTCGCATCCAGGTCTATATGCCAAACAGGGAAAGTATCGCAACTCAATATTAAAGCCTTGTCCGGATGCCAGTTGCCCAAGCATTCCTGGTTCCCTGTGATAGCTACACGCTGATCTTTTTCGACACGTGGCACGGAGATCTTAATGGTCAGCCGCTTTCCACTCTTCACAACCCGTTCGTGCGTATTACACGGATGGGCAAATAAACTTTTCGTAAAAGCCGATGAATAAAAGGCGAGATTAGCGGGACGGACCTGCCAGTAGTCGTATAGCGTATATTGGTCGGCCGAACCGATAAAGAATACCTGATGGTTCTTTTCCCATTCTTCGAATATCTGCTTATCGCTCAAACTCAGGAAATACCGGTATTCTATATCTTTGACCGGAGTCGTAACCTCCAGCTCCAGCTGCCAGTTTCCTTCCCCCTTATAACTCATTTCTTTTGCCAAAGCCGGTTCCCATGAACCTAACTCCGGGATCGACCCCACAACACATAACTTCTGTCCCCAAACGGTATGGAAGTTGATATTAAAGGTGACTTTCATGTGTACTAAATTTAGTTCCAGACGCGAAGATACAAAAAGAATTATGAATTATGAATTGTGGATTGTAAATTGTATCCCACAACTCATAATTCATAATTCACAACTTAATTTATTACCCGCACCTCGAAGCACCGCAATTGGTACAGATCAGGCAACCTTCCTGATAGACAAGTGTTTCTTGTCCACAGTTCGGGCATTTCTGTCCTTTTGCTTCCATACCGTTAGGCAGGTATTTCTTCAAGGCCCTTTCTACACCGTTCTTCCAGGTATTGATGGATTCGTTATTCAACTCCATACCCTGAACCAGTTTAATTACCTGGTCGATAGGCATGCCATAACGCAATACGCCGGAAATCAGTTTCGCGTAGTTCCAGAATTCAGGGTCGAACTTACCGTCCAAACCTTCGATTGTCATCTTATAACCACGCTTGTTTTTGAACTGGAAGTCATAATGCTTCTTGCCATCTTCGTCATAGCTCTTAATGATGCTGCCTTTGGAGACATTCTTCGGTAACATGATACCTTCGTCATCATCGGCAAGACCGGTAAAGATTTCGTAGGGACGACCATTCAGCAAACCGACAAATGCGATCCACTTTTCACGGTTATTCTGGAACTTCACCACATCAGCTTCCAATTCACGTGGACGGGTCGACACGATGATAGGCGGTTCCATACAATTACAGTCGTCTTTCTTTTTCTTGCTGTTATCGGTAGACAACAGTACGCCGGAACGGGAGCCGTCACGATAAACCGTACAACCTTTACAGCCACATTTCCAGGCTTCCACATACAATGTGTCAACCAGTTCTTCCGTCACATCAGACGGCAGGTTGATCGTGACACTGATGGAATGGTCTACCCATTTCTGGATACGGCCTTGCATACGTACTTTTTGCAGCCAGTCTACATCGTTTGAAGTTGCTTTATAATAAGGAGACTTGGCAACCAGATCTTCCACCTCTTCCTGTGAATATTTCTTGGAAGCGGAATAACCGTTAGCCAACATCCAAGTTACGAATTTATGATGGAACACAATATATTCCTCAAAAGCATCACCCGTTTCATCCACAAAGTCGACACGGGCTTCCGCATCATTCGGATTGACCTTACGGCGACGGCGGTAAACCGGCAGGAATACAGGTTCGATACCGGAGGTTGTCTGTGTCATCAGACTGGTTGTACCGGTTGGAGCAATCGTCAGACAAGCGATATTGCGGCGGCCATACTTGACCATTTCATCATAAAGTTCCTGATCAGCTTCGCGCAGACGGTTAATAAACGGGTTATTTTCTTCCCGTTTGGCGTCGTAGATTTCAAAAGCACCACGTTCTTTCGCCATTTCCACAGAAGAACGATAAGCTGCCAGCGCCAAAGTTTTCTGAACCTCTTCTGCAAAATCTGTAGCCTCTTCCGTACCATAACGCAATCCCAGAGCGGCAATCATATCGCCTTCAGCTGTGATGCCAACACCCGTACGACGTCCTTGCAATGTTTTTCTCTGAATTTTTTCCCACAGATGACGTTCGCTCTGCTTCACTTCCAGTGATTCCGGGTCGGCATCGATTTTCTCCAGAATCTTTTCAATCTTTTCCGACTCAAGATCGATAATATCGTCCATGATACGCTGTGCCAGTGCAACATGCTTGCGGAACAGATCGAAATCAAAATAGGCATCTTTTGTGAAGGGATTCACCACATACGAGTATAAGTTGATTGCCAATAGACGGCAACTATCGTACGGGCACAAAGGAATTTCCCCGCAAGGGTTTGTCGACACAGTGCGGAAACCGAGGTCTGCATACGAATCGGGAACGGACTCTCTCAGAATCGTATCCCAGAAAAGCACACCCGGTTCTGCCGATTTCCATGCATTATGGATAATCTTTTTCCAAAGTGCAGCCGCATCGATCTCTTTTACGGTTGTCGGTTCAGACGAATTAATCGGATACTGCTGTTTGTAGGGTGTCCCATTGACAACAGCCTGCATAAATTCATCATCAATCTTTACAGATACATTGGCCCCTGTAACCTTGCCTTCCGTCATCTTGGCATCGATAAACGATTCTGAGTCCGGATGCTTGATAGAAACACTAAGCATTAAAGCACCACGACGACCATCCTGGGCCACTTCGCGAGTCGAGTTAGAATAGCGTTCCATAAAAGGCACAAGGCCTGTCGAGGTTAATGCCGAATTTTTCACAGGAGATCCCTTTGGACGGACATGCGATAGGTCATGACCTACACCGCCGCGACGCTTCATTAGCTGCACCTGCTCTTCATCAATCCGGATAATAGCTCCATAGGAATCGGCTTCTCCGTCCAATCCAATTACAAAGCAGTTAGAGAGTGAGGCAATTTGGAAGTCATTGCCAATTCCCGTCATCGGGCTTCCTTGCGGCACGATGTAACGGAAATGATCAAACAGACTAAAAAGTTCCTCTTCCGACAACGGATTAGGATACTTTTTTTCCACGCGAGCAATTTCACTTGCCAGACGATGGTGCATGTCAGCGGGAGATTCTTCGTAGATATTCCCGAACGCGTCTTTCAAGGCATACTTATTTACCCATACTTTGGCGGCCAATTCGTCGCCCGTGAAGTAGCCAAGCGAAGCTTTAAACGCTTCATCGAAGGTGTAAGTTTTACGATTCACGATTGTTTTAAGTTTAAAGATGTGCAAGTTTAAGCATAGTTTACGGATTGACCAAATTATTCAATAAAGAAAATACATTTTGTTGATAAGTTTCCAACTTCACACATAAACACCATTATTTATCAACATCTTACATCTCACCTCCAAACAAAAAGTTTTCCAAAAAGAAAAGCCTCTCCACTACAAGGTTTCTAAAAACAAAAAAAAGGACGCCACCCGGAAGTGCGTCCTTTCTCCTAAATATCTTATTAAAATCAAGCCTTGAGTAATGCTTCAATCTCCTCTACGGAAGAACGGAAAGATTTATTAGTTTCGATCTGGTCTTTCACCGTTTTGCAGGCATGCAATACAGTTGCGTGATCGCGCTTACCTACAATTTTCCCAATGTGGGAAAAAGAACTGTCGGTATATTTCTTTGCCAGATACATTGTAACCTGGCGAGCCTGTACAATTTCTCGCTTACGCGAATTTGTCTGAATAGCAGCCAACTCCAGATTATAATACTTACATACTACATTCTGAATGGATTCAACAGAGACTTGCTTCTTTTCCAGCTTTACAACGCGACTCACGACCTGTTTGGTCAAAGGCAGGTCAATCATCCGGTTGAATGCCGTAGAATAAGCCAGTAAAGAAGCAACGATACCTTCTACATCACGTACATTCTCCGTAACATTGCTTGCAATAAAGTTGAATACGTCATCCGGTATCACCACACCGTCGTGGCTGATCTTATTTTTCAGAATCTTTTTACGCAAATCCAGGTCCGGGCGATCCAGTTCAGCAGTCAGCCCCCATTTCAAACGGGTAATCAAACGCTCTTCCATCCCCTGCAAATCCACAGGAGCCTTATCGGAAGTCAGAATTAACTGCTTGCCCAACAAATGCAAGTGATTAAAAATATGAAAGAAAGTATTCTGCGTCTTATCCTTTCCGATCAGTTCCTGAATATCATCCAGAATCAACACATCCACGCCCTGATAGAAATACATGAAATCATTCGTCGTATTCTTCCGGATTGCCTCCGTATACTGAACAGTAAACAGATGAGCTGAAATATACAGTACTTTTTTCTCCGGATGGATTTCCTGAATGCGATTACCGATCGCATGGCATAAATGCGTCTTTCCTACACCAGATGCTCCGAACACAAACATCGGATTAAAAGTCTTTCCCGGCTCCTGTGCGATCGCTTCACTGGAAGAACGCACCAAACGGTTACTTGTCCCCTCAAAATAGTTATCGAAGTTGTATTTGGGGTTCAAATGCGAATCCCAGTCCTGACGGGCTTTCGATTCAAACAGAGAAGGGATTTCTGCACCTTTTTTAGCTGTACGGGGAGCGTCATTACTTGTTGGTAAAGTAATCATGCCATCATCCTTCACCTTATCAACCACCTTGATACGATAATTCAAGATCGTACCTTGCCCAATCACACGATACAATGTTACTTTCAATACATTCACATACTTTTCTTCCAGATACTCATAAAAGAACTGGCTCGGTACCTGAATCGTGAATTTATTATCCTCGTATGATAATGGTATGATAGGTTTGAACCATGTGTTAAAAGCGGCCTCAGGAACGATATCCTTAATGACAGCGAGGCATTTATTCCACAAAGTTTGATATTCCGTTTGCATGATTTTTTTATTCTCCCAACTATACTTACAACTTCAATTTTTACTTTACGACTACAAAGTTTAGAAATTAATTCCGAAAAAAAAAGTGCTTTTTTATTTGGAACTCTTGATTGTTTAATATACTGTTTACAGTCAAGCAGTTAATCACAACAATCTGATTATCTACAACTTATCACGCATCCATTATAATAAATCCTTTATTAATGGGCATTCTTTACAATCCTGTTACATGAGGGCAAGGCTATCAAAAAAGGCCTTTCGATTCAGTTACACACCTCTATCTAAGAGCCTTAGACAAGTCAGTCAAGCGTATTTTATATTTTTCTGTTTAATTGGAATAATTCTAAATAAACAGTTTACACAAGAATTCTTATGCAATATTAAAATACAGAGAAATGCACATATCTTTTAGGATTCTGCTTCAAATCGAGCAAGAGCTTGGAAGCATTGTCCGCCGTACTATTCAGATTATCATAAAGCGCACGATCATTCAACAAAAGCCCCATACTATTATCCTTTGAGTTCAATTTCCGTGTCATCTGCTCCACATTATCCAATGTCGCATTTACAGCATTCACCGTCGTTGCCAAATCTAACCTCTTCAAATCTGTACTGACATCCGCAAAATTGCTGGTAATCACTTTCAAATCCCCCATAATACCCGGCACATCTTTACTCAACATCTGATTAAGCTGACGGGAGGAAACAGCTAAGCTATTTGTCGTTTTTTCAATATTATCCAAAGATTGGGCAAGCGCGGGATGATTAACCAACGTTTGCAATCCACCTAAGATAGAATCGATCTTAGGAAGAAGCAGTTCGACTTGCGGCAAAATCTTTTCCTGCACAGACTGCATCATATCCGATTCCATCCGACCTTCAATGGTTGCACCGGGCTTCAGATAATCATCTACATACTTATTCAAATGGATATGCAATTCACCTCCACCCAGAAAACTATTCACAATTGTGATATAACTACCTTTATTTATCTTCATATGATCTTCCAGGCTGATATCAATCGAAATCTTATCAGTCGCATCATAATCATAGACAATATCACGAACCAATCCCACCTTGAAACCTTCTACAAATACCGGACTCGAAATTGTCACACCTTTCACATTCGTACAAGCCACCACATAATGATTGGTTGGTTTAAACAAATTTATCCCTTTCAAATAATTAATTCCTAAATACAGCAATGCCAGGCTTATTATGGACACGAGCCCGATCTTTGCCTCTTTGGTGAATACATTTTTCATTTCTTCTCTATATAATATAAATTCCTATTACTACTAATATTTTACTTTTTTCCCATCCTTAAAGGCGACAATAAAAGCATCTTTAAAGTCTTTTGCCACCTGACGGCGCATCTTACGAATTGAGTCAAAATTAGTTGTCTCGCCATACGTATATTTATAAATACCTTTCTCGACAAAGTAATCAACATTCTTATATCCCTTAAACAATTTAGAATTGGGAGAAAGTTTTTTATCAGAGGTCAATATTTGTATTTTGTAGACAGTTTGTCCTTTTTTCACTTGAGTAGCCATCTGCGCTTCCGGAGTGGCAGACTTCGATTGACGAACAGTTTTTACCTCTTCCGCCTTATTTTTCTGGCGAATATATTCTTCACTTCCAGGAGGAGCTGTAACAACACTTTCTTGATCATCTACGACTTGCAAAACAGGCGCAGCACTCGCATTTCCCGATAATGCCCCACGTTTACGATCATATTCCCATTTATATTTCGTAAAAGCATTATATATAGCTGTAGCCAACTTATCCTGCCCATCTTTCGTCTTCATAAAACGCTCTTCCGCCGGATTCGAAATATATCCCAATTCTACAAGAATACTCGGCATACTCGTTTTACGCAACACAAGAAAACCAGCCTGTCGCACACCACGATTAGTACGCTTTGCTGAAGTAAAGCATTTCTGAACTTCCGAAGCCAGGCTAATACTTTGCTCCATGTGTTTATTCTGCATAAATTCGAAAATAATATACGATTCGGAAGATTTTGGATCGAAGCCTTCATATTTTTGCAAATAATTATCTTCCAACAGAATAGCAGAGTTTTCCCGCATAGCGACCTCTAAGTTTTCATCACTCCGTGCCAAACCTAACGTATATGTTTCCGTCCCAGACACAGAACTGCCCCGCTTCACGGCATTCGTATGAATGGAAATAAACAAGTCGGCCTTATTCCGGTTAGCAATATTTGCACGTTCGTCCAGCTCTATAAAAACATCTGTCTTGCGCGTATAGATAACTTTCACATCACTATGCTTTTCTGATATCAAACTCCCCAGCTTTAAAGCGACAGCCAAGTTAATAGCTTTTTCATTAATGACCGTTCCCCGTGCTCCAGGGTCTTTTCCCCCATGTCCGGCGTCGATCACTACTGTAAACGTTTTTTCCTTAGCCTGCAATACAGGCAAAACAAAAAACAAAGCTATTACCAAATTGATATATAGAAAAGTACTTTTTGCCACTTTCTAAATTTCTTGCAAATTTGGGACAAATGTAATGCTTTTTGATGAGTAAAACTTGGCTGATCTGAAATAAAAAAAGGGCAATTCAATATGAATCGCCCTTTTTGTTACTATATTCAGTGACTATATTACTCAGAAACTACTTCGAAAGGAATTTCTACTGATACTTCTTTGTGAAGTTTCAGAACAGCTTTGTAGTTACCTACTTCCTTAACAGCATCCTTAATATAGATGATCTTACGTTCTACTTCGAAACCAGCCTTTGCCAAAGCTTCAGCAACCTGGATATTCGTTACAGAACCGAAGATTGTACCAGTTGAACTGGTCTTTGCACCGATCGTCAGCGCAACACCTTCCAACTTTGCAGCCAAAGCCTGAGCATCTTCTTTAATCTTAGCCAACTTGTGAGCACGCTGTCTCAAGTTTTCAGCCAATACTTTCTTTGCAGATTCAGATGCGATAACTGCCTTACCCGTGGGGATTAGAAAGTTACGTCCGTAACCGTCTTTAACTGTTACGATATCGTCTTTGTAACCTAAATTGATTACGTCTTCTTTCAAAATAACTTGCATATTCTGTCTCCTCTCTTTTTATTATTTCATTAAATCGGTTACGTAAGGAAGCAACGCCAAGTGACGAGCTCTTTTAACAGCCTGAGCGATACGACGCTGAAACTTCAAAGAAGTACCAGTAATACGACGCGGAAGAATCTTACCCTGTTCGTTCAGGAATTTCTTCAAGAATTCAGGATCTTTGTAATCGATATACTTGATACCGTTCTTTTTGAAACGGCAATATTTTTTCTTTTTAACGTCTACTGAAGGCGGAGTCAAATATCTGATTTCTGATTGAGTTGCTGCCATAATTAATTCTCCTTTACTGTTTCTTTAGATGATTTCAAACTTCTTCTCTTAGCGGCATATTCTGCTGCATATTTGTCCTGGCGGAAAGTCAGGAAGCGAATCACACGTTCGTCACGACGGAACTGGACTTCCAAAGTCGCAATCGTTTCAGGATTTGCTTTGAATTCAACCAACTGGTAGAAGCCTGTTGTTTTCTTGTCGATAGGATAAGCTAATTTGCGCAAACCCCAATTTTCTTCGTTCACGATTTCTGCACCCTGTTCTTTCAGGAGATTCGTGAATTTTTCTACCGCTTCCTTCATCTGTGCGTCAGACAAAACGGGAGTCAAAATGAAAACGGTTTCGTAATTGTTCATAAAACGCTGTTTTGTATTGTTATTACTAATAATTTTTGCGGTGCAAAGGTAGATACTTTTTTTTATTCTGCAAACAAATGCCGGTCTTTTTAATCACATCAGCCAAATCCACAGCTTACAACAACCAATGGAAGAGACAGTCAGCGTCAAACCAACACATGTCTCATAAAGAATCAACCGTAACCGTTGAGCGATCGGAACTTCGACACACCCGCCCGTTGCATGAAAAAATGACCCGTGTGGCAGATGATCCAAAACCGTTGCACTTGCATTAACCATCGCAGCTCCCCAAACGCCGGACAAGCCGGAGTTCAGTATCGCAGTTGAAAAAGAGGAAGAAGCGATTGTTGCTCCCGCTGTTGTAGAAGCAGTAGCGGCAGACATCAAAACGCCAGCGACTGGGGCAATCATAAAATCGCTGATATGCCAACTGCCCAGCAACGCGAGCAAGTCCGAATTCAGATCTGAAGCTTTGATAATCCCGGCTATCGTCCCGGTGCCGACCAATAAAATCGCAACCGAGGACATTTTCCCAAGACCATATTCCAAACTGTCCCCTAATACGCTCCAACGCCTCATCGCGACCATCCCCGCAAAACCGCCCAACGGCAAAGCGATTAACGGATCTATTGTTATATCAACCAACGGGCGCAAAGCCAACAAAAGAACTGTCACAACAGGAGCTGTCATACTTGCCCAAAACGGCGGGAGATCTTCATTCGATTCATTCGAACCAGAGTCTTCCACTTCTATTTTGGATGAATATTTGTCGGGGAACAGCCGTACAATCACCCAAACTGTTATAACAAAGCCTATCAATGCCGGCACAACATTGGCAGCCATGACAGAAGACAGCGGTGCGTTAAAATTCTCAGCTGCAATAAGCGTATTAGGATTCGGAGAAATAATATTCCCACATTTAGCACCGCCAATCATTGCCAACAGCAATTTCAGACGTGAGATTGAATGACGGTTTGCAATCGTCAGGGCCACAGGAGCAACCGTAATGACAGCCACATCCACAAACACCCCGATAGCCGTTAACAACATTGTCGAGAAAGCCAGAGAGAAGAAAACATGTTTCACTCCCAAACGCCTGACAATTGTTTGAGAAATTGATGCTGCAGCCCCAGTCCGGATCAGTATTCCCGACAAAACTCCCGCGGTCAATATACGTATGATTGCCGGGACAAGAGCCTGAATGCCGGAGACCATGGATGTAACGGTTGTGGTCAATCCCAGACCACCAATTAAACCTCCGACCAGGGCGCCTATTATCATACTATAAACGGGCGACGCCTTTCGTATGATCAATACGATACAAAATAATAGCCCTATAAGAGCTCCACACGTACTCATAAATGATATTTTGTCTCCACTTCTTTCCAAAAAAGCTGGCATGCTTCTCCATATTTGGGAAGATCCTGCTGCAAAACGTAAAGCATGACAATGACTCCGTCCTTAAAATAAAATCTGGAATCCGTACCATAAGCGCCAGCGTGCCCGATCCAATTATCCGAAACGACCCATCCCAACCCACGTTGTTCTTTCACATTCTTACCCGTCTGGTCTTTTCCCAGCTCTGCAACAGAATTTTCCGTCAGCAATCTTTTCCCGTTAAAAAGGCCCTTATTTGCAATCATCTGGTAAAATTTCACTAAATCGACCGGCGTCGAGAATAATCCTCCAGCAGCTTCTGCAAAACGTTTGCTTTTATCGTCCAGCGGATATTGCAATTGGTCGATAATCGTCTCTTCCAATTTGCCATTCTTTCCTAATTTATAAGGCGTAACCAACATTTCCAACTGTCTTCCTGCCGGCCAAAAGGTTGTATTAGTCATGCCTAAAGGCTCAAATATCCTCTTTTGCAAGAAATCGGCATACGGCATTCCGGAAATCCGTTCAACAATAGTGGCGGCAATATTTATACTCTGATTGGAATATGAAAACTTCTCTCCCAGTTCAGCTATAAGAGGCGTCATCGCCGTTACATAGAGACTGAGACTAAAAGGCAGCACGTCTATTTTTCCCGTCCGCTCCTGTACTCCGGCAACCCAAGACATACCGCTGGTATGCGTAAGAAGCTGTCTTAAAGTTATAGGCTGTGTAACCCGTTCGGTTACTTGCCAATTCTCCCGGCTCACACGACTGACCTTCATATCTTTCAACTCAGGAAGATAAGTCGTAATTGGTTCATCCAGATTTAATTTCCCCTCATCTACAAGCATCATGACCGCCGCTCCGGCAATGGGTTTGCTCTGAGAGGCAATCCAAAACAGGGAATTAGGCTCCATCTTCTTGTTTTTCGCAATATCCTGATAACCGAGACATTCCATGCTAAGAACTTTGTCTGCCTTAGCCACAACAGTAACAAAACCAGGTAACTCGCCCGAATCAACATAAGGTTGCAATACTTTACTGACACTCTGGGAAACAACCGACACAGGAGTCAGAACCATCATTGATAGTAAAAGAAATAAAGAATTAACACTTTTCATTTTTAGCCATTTTAATCAGTTTAAAGCTTATTATTAAATTCACACATTCGATTTCAGTTACAAATCACCCACTATATAAATCTACACTTTGTTTTACAAAAGATCGCTATACAGACTTTGTATTCAATCGGTTAAAGATATAAATATTATTCCAACAAATAGAATTATTCATCCAACAATGAACAATTTTAATTTAAATAGCAAGTATAAAAAGACTTCTGCTGTAAAAGATATTCTATTTATGTTCCGAGAATCAATTCCTCCATATAAATTCTATTTCTCTCAAATCGTATCTCTATCACGAATAAGTTTGAAAGAAGCTGAATATATGCTCTTTTAGAAATATATTACTTTATCAATTTGATTGTATTTAATAGATTCTTTCTACCATAGAGCATTGGGATTGGCTAAATAAACTCAAAGTAAACTAACTCACTACTATTGTCACTATAATAATGTATAATGATTTGCGATGAAGAGAAAAACAACTAATAGTACTATATCTATGAAATACTCCATAGACATAGTACATTCTTCAATTAAAATACAGGCTTTAAACCTTCCCATTTAACACTCCACTTGCCATTATTAGGAAATCCAGGATTCACAATTTCACATCCATCCCATCCTGCGCACATCATAGCTACGACTGATAATAATCCTCCATTACCAGGTAAATACAGGGGAAGCTCTGGCGTCTGATAATTATGTCCATTTGGTAAATATGTATTTTTGGGTACATCCATAAGTAGTGCATCTATAGCCAATTCTGGTTCATTTAAACGCACAGCCGTCATCGCAATCAAGGGATAATCCCATCCCCATGTGTCTTTCCAATCCCAATTGTTCATTACATGAATCAATGTATTACGCATTACCTCTTTATTCAAAAACGGGCTTTCAGGCAAGAAACCATAGGCTGCCAATTGTGTAGGATGCCCTCCATCCCTCTCTAGCACAGACTCTGCTTCTACATAAATATTATTCACAATAGGCCAAGGAGACATTTGTTCGGCCATTCGATCCCAATTGGCATTCCGTTTTAAACCCAACCGTTCCCTCCAATCATTTGCTTTCTTTAATCCCCAACTCCAATAAGCCAGTTCAAAAGCTGGATTCATATTGCTTTTATAAGTAAAATGATTCCCTTCACGAGCCGAAATAATTGGAGGACCTAACACATAACATTTTTTCACCGTATCCCAATTGGCATAATCAAACATAAAATCAGCTGTTGCTTCTATCAGATTACGATATTTATTCACAAACTCCAAACTCTGATTTTCTCGGTATAACAGTTCACAATAAAAAATCAAATGAGGTTGTTGCCAAACCAATAAGGGACCAACCTTTGATGGAGACTCTACACCATTCGGTCCTATCATTTTAGGCCAACGAACTCCCTTATAGCCTTGCTGAGTCGTATATGATTTTGCTACATTAAATATATCTTCATACCAATCCAATGTATTTGCTAAGTAAGTCGATCTATTCCACAATGTAAAATGCACAGAATGCCACCAATGCATCTCCAAATGAAATTTTCCATACCAACTATTACATGTCAATCCAGTCTCCTGAGGTGGATATTTTTGACGAGATTGAATGGCTGTCAAATATTGAGATAAAACAATTCGACGTTCCAGCTCTTTCCATCGAGGGTCTTTACTGCCCGACAAATCGACGGCTCCGCCGTCCATCCAAAAATTAAACCAAGCAGTTCTATTCACATTCAATGTCGCAGCAAAATCATCCATAGAATCAACACCCGGATCCTCTTGCTGGAAATCAACTAATAAAGTAAACTCATCTTCATCCAAAGTTTCTATAAAAAAATCATGCTTGGAAACCTCCTTTAATGTAGCCTTTACGGAAGTTTGTATGTGGCAATAATAAACAAGATCATCAACTTGGTGCTTAATCACCCAAGATTGTTCGCCGCCTCTCACCATCTCCGACAGATGAAGATCATCTTTTTCTAAGATAGCCGGATCTTTACTATGTACCGCACTTGGAAAAGGGAAACGAACCCGTATCCCTAATTTATTCGAAGAAAATAAATTGGATTTCAGTTTATAAGCCAATCTGTCTATATAAGGATGGCAAAGTGTCGTTACTTCAACTGATTCACCAGAGATTTTGAATCGGCTATCCAATGAGCCCTCCCACAAATTCAACGTCTGAACAGTTTCTTCTAAGTCATCAAGAGACATACTCCCTCCTATCTTTTCCAATCCGATCAAAGCTAACCCCGTTTGATGGGGGTTAGCACGCAGGAATTCATATCCAGAAGTATTTTTTGTCGGATAAGGAACACGTTTACCAGATGCTTGCAAAAAATCAAATGTATCAAACAACTTATAATTATTTACATTAGGGAAACTATGCCATCCCCATTCCGACATAATCGACAAAGGAATTCCTTGTTGATAAAACTCCGGAAAAGTCTGCATTCCAGTAAGATCAACCGTACTACAAAAATGACCATTCCCCACAGATAAAGGAGATAAAGCCTCAGGTTTTGTCAATACAACATTATGTCGCAAAACAAGACTCATCCTATCTATTTTATTATTTCCTAACAGACTACAAATACAAGAAATAACAAAAGTGAATATTATTGCTATTTTTTTCATTATCAGCCCTTTTAATTGGTATAACCTGGATTTTGTTCTAATACCGCATAAACGTTCGATTCTATCTCTGAAAATGGTATTGGCCATAAATTGTGATAATCTTTTATTGTTTTACCAGATAATGGATTATATTTTTTATTGCGATCTGCCAATTTTCCCATTCTACATAATGTACACATACGCAATTCTTCAAATGACAATTCTCTCAACCGCTCATCCAATAAATAATCAATATCGATTTCAGACGATTTTACTAATTTAGCATGTGCCCGAGCACGTACTACATTTATATCAGAAGTCGCATTCTCTACATCAGACTTTGCAAGATAAGCTTCAGCTCTCAACAAATAAGTTTCAGCTAAGCGAAACACATAAGTTTCTCTATAAGAAGAAGTCGTATTACTCATAACAATATGTTCTCCATATTTGGTAAGTTTAGGATTTCCATTGCTATCCTTTTCCCACAATTCTTCCGGAACATCTCCTGTCACTTTCATAAAGAAAGGATACCACATTCGAATCGTATCAGTCTGAGAAACAAAACCATCCGCAACAAACCATTTTCCAAATGCAGGAGAATTCTCATTATCAATCCTCATGTCCCGAACAATATTATATGAAGAATTTCTTAAATCAGTATCATCCGTCCACACCCCATGAGTCATATGATAAGTCGGCTGAGCCCAACCAATCCCTCTACCTCCTTTTTCTGCAGTTAAATGAAAAGCAGGTGTTGTTACCTTCTTGCCTGTTTCATCTTCCACTGTGATATTTATAGCATTATAGTAAGGCAAAATCATTCGAGGTCTTTCGTCGCCTGCTGTAGATGCAAAATTCAAATAATCCCATTGAAGTGCCCATAAAGTTTCCTTATTTCCAGAAGTACTTCTATTTTGATTACCAGTCTTGTGCAGATCAGAGCAAACATCCCCAGGTTCACCAATTTTAGTACCAAAACGTTCTGTCATCAGCGCCATAGCTGGGTAATTAATCACAGAAGAAAGGACAGATATCGCTTCTTCATATTCTTCCAAAGAAATAAGAATTTCTCCCAATAAGTGTTGGGCTGCTTGCTTTGAAATTTTACCATCTTTTACGTTGTCTATATCAGCTAATAAAGAGACAGATTCAATTAAATCTGTTTTTGCTTGTTGATACACTTCAATCCGAGTAGCCCTAACAAAATCTCTTCGAGGACTTGTGATCTCTTCCAATAGAAGAGGTACTCCACCATACAAATTTGCTAAAATTCGATATCCAAAAGCTCTAAAAAATAAAGCTTCCCCCCTTATAGCCGTTGTTTCGTTATCCGATAATCCGGAACTCTTTAAACGAGACAAAATCAAATTCGATTGATTAACTATCGCATAAGTATACCTCCAAAAATTTAAGACTCCCGGTTCCGTTGGAATCATTGTTGCTTCATAATTATTTAATCTGGAGTTTGCATAATAATCAGCTGCTCCAAAACATAAATCTGTCCCATACCAAAACATATATCTTTCATGAGCTGTTTGCTCATGAAATAACCAACGAGTTTTATTATATAGAGTATTAACTGCACCTTGAAAATCTTGTAATGTCACCAATGAATTTTCAGGTGTATAAATAGAAAGAGGTTTTTCTTTAAGAAAATGACTTTCATTACATGATGAAGCAATCATCATAAACAGTATAAAACCAAATAAATATTTCATATCAAAATCATTTAAAAATCAAAATTAACGCCAATTGAGTAAGTTCTTAACAACGGGTATCCACCTTGAACACCTACACCTGTTTCTGGATCCATTCCATCCCATTTAGTAATGGTAAACAGATTCTTTCCACTAAGATAAATCTTAAAATTATTTATACCCACTTTATTCAAGACTTTCTTTGGTATTCTATAAGAGAAAGTTAAGTCTTGTAATCGAACAAAACTCCGCTGTGTATAAGGATGGAAAGCATAACCCACAGAGGGCGAAAAATATCCCAATTGCCTATATTTTGCATCAGGATTCTCAGGTGTCCAATAATCAAATTTAAACATGTTATTTTGATATGCACCGTCTGGTTCGAGTATCGCGGAACCTGAATTTGCCCAATAATAGTTTTTACCTCCTTGAATAGAATTAAGTAAAAATTTCAATTCAAAATCTTTATATCTAAACGTATTCTGAATACTGAAACGATAAGAAGGATCCAAATAACCTAATATTTTACGGTCATTAGCAGCGGTAATATTACCATCTTTATCTATATCTTCTATTTTATATGTACCATACATAAATCCGTTAGGTATAATACCAGCATTATAATCTTCAATTTGCCACATTCCAATAGCGTTGAAGTCATAACAAACCCCATAAGGCTTATCTATAAAGATTTTGCTTGAGATCAGATCATCTTCTTTTCCATCTCCATCTGCATCGAGTCCTAAAATACTTTTCACTTTGTTTCGATTTAATGAAAAGTTAAACGTAACATCCCAGCTAAAATATTCATTATTAACCGGAACCCCTGTTATTTTTAACTCTGTACCCCAATTGGATAATTCTCCTATATTAGTTGCAATAGAATTAATATTATTGTTCATATAGGGAATATTTACATCATATAGTAAATCTTTCGTCTTTGACTTATAGAATTCCAGAAATCCGAATATTCTATTATCAAAAAATGAGAAATCGCTTCCTATGTTAAAGGTCTTTGTCGTTTCCCATTTTAAATCATTATTTGCCATTGTATTTAAAAAAGAACCTTTCTCAGCAGGGGCTCCATCTCCATACAAATAAGAGTCAACAAATTTCATTGTTGCCATCGTTTGGTAACGTGAAAGCGTCCGGTTCCCATTTACTCCATAAGAAAAACGCAATTTTAAATCATCAATCCAATCATTCTTATCTTTAAGAAACTCTTCTTCGCTAAGACGCCAAGCTACTGCAGCAGAGGGAAAAACCGCAAATTTATTTGAAGAACTAAATCCAGAAAATCCATCTCTTCTGACTGTCCCTGTAAAAGTATAACGGTCTTTATATGTATATCCTAGACGAAACATCGTATATAAACTCGTCTCTTGCCATGCTGAAGATGCTATTTTTTGTAATGCAGCATCAGCTGCACCCAAGTTATTGAAACCTAAAACATCATTACTAAAATTACTTCCAGAGGCAGACGTTGATTCATACACACGTTTTTCAGCACCATATACAAATGTCGCGTTTACATCATGCTCATCAAAACTACGTTTATACGTAACAATATTATCGATCGTCCAGCTATATTGACTATCGTTTACCTTCGATCCGCTTCCTGTTAAATCACTCCCCCAGGGATTAAATTGAAAATCCTTATTGTTTATCAAATTTTGCGAAAAATTCAATCGATAGTTCAATCCTTTCACAAACGGAATATCAACATCTACATAAAAATTCCCCCACAAATTATACCTCTTATCAATGTTATCTTGCTGAAGGTCTAATAAAGGATTTAGTTGTGTCTTATATACATAAACTATGTTTTCCCCATTCTCATCCGTAACAGGGCTCAAAGGAGGCAACTGTCTTATTTTGTCGTAAGACAAATTTGTCCCTGAATAATCACTAAATGTGAAGAACGTCTGAGCTCCAATCTTCAACCAATCCGTCACTTTCGTATCTAAATTCATACGAATATTATATCGCTGATACTCATCTCCTTTCATCAAATTTTTCTGGTCTGTATATCCGATTGAAAAAAAATAGCTACTTAATTCGTTCTTCCCTCTTATACTCAAGTTCTGAGTGTTGATATACGGGAGATTGTTTGTACCCAAGTCCCACCAATCCGTATTCCTTCCATTCAGAAAACCTTCTGTTTCCTGATTATCTTGAAAATATTTAGTCACATCCCAATCCGGATTCGGAGTAAGCAAATCTTCTCCTACTCTACTCTCTGAAATTTTAACATCTGCAATTTGTTGCAAATAACCTTCCCGATCATTTAAATTTATTTTATTTGCTGACTGTTGAATAGAAAATGAACCACTATACTCAATAACCGGTTTGCTCATTGCCTTTACAGTTTTTGAAGTAATAAGCATCACTCCATTACTAGCTTGAGAACCATAAATTGCCGCAGAACTTGCATCTTTTAGAATATCTATAGATTCGATATCATTCATATTTAAGTCCACCAAATTTCCTCTATAAATAATTCCATCTAATACTATCAAAGGAGAGTTCGCACCTGAAATAGATGTACGTCCACGAATCGTCATTTCAGGATCTGTACCTGCTTGCGTCACAGCTCCTACGTTCATTCCAGGGACTGTTCCTTGCAAAGCAGATGCAAAACTCACGTTCGGAGATTCTTTCAATGCATCCAAATCTGCACGAACAACAGAACCCGAAATATCCTTTTTTAACGCCGTGCCATATCCGACAACGACAACTTCATCCAAAGCCTCGATATCTTCTTTTAGCACAACATTATATAAAAGGCGATTATCTACTTTTACTTCTTGTGATTTATAACCTATATAAGAAAATACCAATGTTGCGTTAGATGCAACATTAAGGGAGAAACTCCCTTCTAAATCAGATATAACTCCATTAGTCGTCCCCTTTTCTATAACATTCACTCCTATAATAGGTTCACCTTTTTGATCCACAACTTTTCCTGATATATTCTTATCTTGCTGTTGAGTAACTAACATGTTTTCTTCTTTCCGAGTAAGAATAATATTCACTCCCTCTATTGTAAAAGCTAGTCCCGTATTTTTTAATACTTCATTTAAGACATCCTGGACTAACTTATCTGATGCAGATACGGATACTTTTTGTTTCAAATTGACATCCCGATTCGAGACAAACAAATAATCTGTCTGATTTTCTATCTCATTAAGGATATCTTCTAATTGAACTTGATTTTTATTCAAACTAACTTTCGCATTCTGAGAATTTGCCTGACCAGCAAAAGCAAAACATGAACATAATAGTAAAGACCAAGTAGTCAATTTCATAACTCTGCGTATTTGATTCCTCCCTGAATCTTTTTTTCGAAAAGTCTCAGGTAAAAAATAATTTTTCATACCTTTGTAATTGATTTTAAATTAATAAGTATATTAAATAATGTACTGGAGAGCCGGTGGTTGTTAGCGCAACTGCCGGTTCTTTTTTACGTGTTTCTCATGTGTCCTTTCCCATAGGCATTCCCGTTTTTATCAGTTAATATATATGATGTTTCTCTCTTCATCCCGCTTATATTTGAAAGGGAAGTCTTTTTGCAAAACGCGCAAGGCATGATCAACTCCATCAGATATCCGAAGCTTCCCTCGATATCCCAAATCTTTCACAGCTTTATTGTTAACTACGATCTGCACATCATAGAACTTTTCAAACAGTTCCATAATTGCATTAAAAGATTTATCTTCTATATAGATCAAACCGTCTTTCCAGCGATAACTATTCACATCGGTTGTTGCCGACACCAGTAAAGAATCCCCAAGAAGCTTGGCTGTTTGTCCCGGAGATAAAAAGACGGCTTTCGGACATCGAGAATTATATAATTTGACTTTACCTTCATAAAGACTCGTTCTAAATTGCGACTTGCCTCTATATGCCTCTACATTAAATATAGTTCCCAGCACTTCCACATCATACTTATCCGTTTTTACAATAAACGGTTTCTTATCTTTCGCCACCTCAAAATAGGCTTCTCCATCCAATGTAATTTCCCGGTTCTTTTTGGCAAAAGCCATCGGATAGCGGATCGAGGTATTGGCGTTCAACCAGACGTTCGTCCCGTCCGGCAATAAAATATTGGTTCGGTTTCCGGCCGGGACGCTGACACATTGATAAGATTGAGACAACCGGGCGATTCTATAATTATCATACAAATAAAAACTTCCCAGCAGAAACAGAACGGATGCCGCTATTTTCAGACTCCAGCTTAACCAAGGCTGTATGCGTAAATATCTTCCGACCTTAGTATTAGGCTTATCCACAAGAATAGAAGCATCGAAGCGAATCCGCTCCCGGATAAACCGTTTCCGGTTAGCTTCATCATGCTCGATCCACTGGTGAATAGTCTCTTTCTCTTCTTCGGAAGCCTGTCCAAGAAAATAACGGATAAATATATGCTGATCTATATTCATTGCTCTCTTTTTAGTATTTCTAAAAGTAGAGCAACTCAAAGGAAGAAAATCCTAACCGTAATAGTACTTTTTTTGAAAAAATTTAGTTCAGAAATAAAAATATAAGTGGAATGTAGTCTTTCAACCTTTGCAAAAGATGGTTGTTCGCCTTATTTATGTGATAATCTATTTTTTGCAAGGAGACGCCCAATATGCCGGCAATCTCTTTTCGGGACTTATTTTCCAGACGGTTGAGCACAAATATATTCCGGGTCTGATCAGACAATTCGTCTAAAGCGCCCATCACTATTTTCATGATATCTTTGGAAAAGATCGTACCATAAGTCTCATCTTCCAAGGTCTGGATACGGGTTACGATTTCCCAGTCATACAACTTTGTGTGGTTCTTACTATACTCGATCTCAACCTGAAGATGTTTCAGATAGTTCAGGCATTTATTCTTTACGGACTGCAAAATATATCCCAACACATCGGTATCGACCGGCAGCCGGTGCTTATTTTCCCAATAATACAACAGTGCATCGTGGGTCATATCCTCCGCTGTCGGCAAATCATTGACATAATAAAAAGCGTATCTTACAAAACGCTGATAGTACGTATTGTAAAAAACGCCAAAATTCATCTCCGAATTTATGTCAAAGGGATTTATTATGTTTCTCCGATTCTCCAAGTAAGTATGTTCTAACTCCACAAAAATAGCTTTTACCTGTGGAATTATCCAAATCCCACGACACTATTTTTCACCTGCCCTGTAAAATCTTATGTATTCCTGTACATCAGCCTTCCAACACATAAACCTCGCCCCGCAACATATCTTCCGCCTCCTGCTTCATTACTTCCGGGATAGGAGTCACAGCGCCTTCGTCTATCTTGCGGATAAAATCAGGATATTCTTTTTTATAAACATCAAACATATAATTGGCAAAAACAAACATCACGGTGAAGCGGAGGTTCGCCAAGCGGTCGCACATCTTGACGAACGAAGCGAATTTCGTCTCGCATATACCTTTATAATAGGCAGCATTCGCACGCTCGTCGCGGTTACGGCCTTTCTCATTGGTCAGGGCGTAGACAATTTCCGGAACCTGACGGTCGAGTTGCTCCTTGCTTGCGTCCGGCAAGGTTGTTCCTTCCGGCCTGAAGCCGCGGACAAACTTCACGACATCGTTATAGGTCATGCGGGCATCTTCTATTGTGTCGTGCAGATAGGCTGAAGCATAGAGAACAAGCACATCCGCTTCCGTTTCCGCCACCAGATGGCCGTAGCGGGAGACATACGAGGCTGTCAGTTTCAGATGAAAACCGTAGGGAAGGAATTTCCCATAGCGCTGATTAACACGGTCATGGATGGCAAAAGCCTCCTTTTCCATTGCACGTAGCCACTGCTGGTTAGCCTGCACAGTCTTAACAAAATCAAGTTGTTCCATTGTCTATCTATTTAGTTCCGACAAAATTGTCTGCAAAGATAAGCGGTTTCATCCTATTTCCTTATCTTTTTTATGCAATACTATTAGTCCTTTCCGAAGCATTCGTAACTTGTCCGCTTGGCGGCGAACGATCGTTCGCTTGGCGCCGGACGATCGTTCACCAGCAAGCGGACGATCGTTCACCGCCAAGCGGACAACTAATAATAGACGATGGAAGAGATAACGGATCGGATAGTACGGCCTAATCTATACCGATCACACGGGGAATATGACGCTGAAAGTGGAGCCTTGCCCTTGCTTGGATGAGACTTCCATACGCCCTCCGAGTTTTGTCACCAAAGCTTTGGATATGGCCAATCCCAAGCCGACGCCGGTCGTCCATTCCGTTAACTTGACAAAGCGGTCGAAGACACGGTCCAACTGCTCTTCCGGTATGCCTTCGCCGGTATCCGTCACATAAAAGACGAGTTCCGAGGCTGTTACCCGGTAGCCAAAACGGATGGAGCCTTCCTTGGTATGTTTGATGGCGTTTGTCAACAGGTTCGTGAGTACTTGCGTCAGGCGGCTGCGATCGGTATGAAGTGTAAAGTTAGGGCAATCGTCCAACTGCAACATCACGTTTTCAGGCATTCGCAACAATATTGTACTGTAAATATCCTGCATCAGCACCGGCAAATCCTGATCACTCAAGACAAATGCAAGCGTGTTCGACTCTATTTTCGATATGTCCAACACATCTTCTATCAACCTCTGCAACAGATCATTGTTTTTCTGGATAATCCGGGCAAACTCCCGGCGAGTCTCTATATCTTCTTCTTCGGCAATTATTTGCGAAAAGCCGACTATTGCATTCAACGGCGTACGAATCTCATGGTTCATATTGGCCAGAAAGGTCGACTTCAGGTTATCGGCTTCCTCTGCTTTTTCTTTTGCAATTTTCAGGCGGGCTCCATAACGTTGACGGGAATGGGCCAGCAAGCCTAATGCTGCACAAATCAGGAGCAAGACGATCACTCCACCACCGTAAGCCAAAGCCTTGGCATGCGATTTCTCTGCCTCCAACTCTAACTTCTTGCTTTGCAGTTCCAGTTTATCCACCTCCCTTTGCGTCCTTAACTTTGCCAAATCTTCATAATATTGGGCATGGACAATCGAATCGCGTACAACTTTCGAATCTCTGTAAGCTTTAGCCGATTCCATTCCTTTTCCCATCTTATAATAGATATCGGCCCTGAAGTCTTCCACTGTAACCCAGTCATTATAACGTTTATTATTCAAAAGGATCTGTTCCAAACGGTCGATCACGGCAAGTGCCTTATCATAATCTCCGATCAGATTATAATATTTCATCCAAAGGAATTGCGCCATGATCTTTTCCGTATTCATATTATACTGATTCTCCAGCTCATCTAATTTTTGCAAATGGGAATAAGTAAGCAAAGCATTCTTTTGATTAATATAATACTGTGCGGAGTAAAGGTGGAAACTCTGTTTCAGAAAAGCTAACGTGTGCTCCTCATCCAGCCGGAAGATTCCTTCCTTTTCACAGTTCTTTATACAAGTATCGAGTTTAAACAAGTATTCCTCTTTCGTCTCTTTGTTCAATAGCAAGCGCAACAGATAGAATCGACGGATACGGGAAACTCCCCGCTCTTCCATGCCCTGCAGAATCTCATTACACAAGTTGACGCCTTCTGCTTTCAAACCGATACTGAAATAATAGTTTGCCAAAGCCTGGTTAGCCATATCTACTCCATCCGGATAATTAAAACGGGCAGCCAATTTCTTCATACTTTCGACTTCTCCGAGAACTTGTTCATGGGTTCCTTCATTTGTCAAGGTGTAAATATTCCAGCCTTTCACTCGGCACAAATCTTCTATCCGGTTGGTTGCGATATATATAGGTTCAGCTTGTTTTAGGTAAAAGCGCATACTATCCGGGGTTCTGGCATAATAATAGCGCATCAGCAATAACAGAGCATTGCCTTTGTAAAAATCATTCTTCTGTTTCTGGGCCTCTTCCAATAGCAGGTCCGCATATATTTTATACACGTTGTTACGATTATTCTGATAAAGCAACTCGTTTAGTTTTATCAATTTGCTGCTATCCGGCAAGTCCATTAACTGCTGCCGCAAACTATCCGCTGTATTTGCGACAATCATACTTACAACAAATAGTTGTGTAAGGATAAGACATATAAGAATTCGTGTTTTTCTCATTTAGAAGTCCAGAGTTTCAACCCCTTTATATTTTGCGACGCAATTTAATCATTAGAAATAAATGTTACAACAAATATTCGAAGATATCTGTCAGGATGATTGTATTTTTGTTGCATTTACGGGCAACAAACACCCGGATAAAGACGTTATAGTAAAGAAATCAAACGAATATGACACGGAAACTATATTTTATTATCTTATCACTGCTCTTCTTCTCAACCCTTTATGCCCAATACGTTCCCGACGTACTGGGCGACAGCTATCTCCGCCGGACGATCCAAATGCCGGACGATTATGAGGGGAAAGTGGTCTGCACGCTTGTCAAGAAGCCGCAACTGCCGGACACCAAACAGGCTATACTTTATATACATGGCTACAATGATTATTTCTTTCAGAAGCAACTGGGCGACAGCGTGAACGCACATGGCTACAATTTCTACACCATGGACCTCCGCAAATACGGCCGCTCGATCTTGCCAGGTCAAGATCCTTTCTTCTGCAAAAGCTTGAAAGAGTATTTTGCAGATATCGATACGGCTCTGGCCATTATCCGGGAAGAGGGCAACGACAAGATATTGTTGATGGCGCATTCTACGGGAGGATTGATCACACCTTATTACCTGAACAGCAAGAAAGGAGAACTGCCTGTAGACGGACTGATACTGAACAGTCCTTTTCTGGACTGGAACTTCGGCTGGATGATGGAAAAAGTCGTAATCCCTGTCGTTTCCTTTATCGGCAAGCTCTTTCCGAACCTGACTGTACAGGGATATGGCGATGCTTCATACGCGCACAGCCTGCTAAAACAGTTCAAAGGGGAATGGGAATACAATACAGACTGGAAGATGATAAACGGCCATCCGAAAAAAGCGGGATGGATAAACGCCATACAGGAAGCACAAAAAACTGTTCAAAAAGGGATTGACTTGGATTGTCCGGTCCTGGTGATGTCGTCAAATAAATCATTTCCGGAAACAAAGGAATGGAACAATGAATATCTCTCGTCCGACATCGTACTGGACGTACACGATATCCAGAAATACGGGCAAAAGCTGGGTAATTATGTCACACGCGATACGATCCCAAACGGCATCCACGACTTGATACTGTCCGAAAAGGCATCACGGGACCATGTATATCGCACGGTGTTTGATTGGCTGAGTTTTTATCCTTACCTTTGTCCGGTAAAAAATTAATTTGGAATGAAAGCCTTACAAACAATCATTATAGCTATCACCCTTCTATATTCAGCAAACATTTTTGCACAAACGGAGGAAACGAAAGATGCGACCTCATATAAAGCCGAAGCGTTCGGCTCGGTTAGCAGTGGTTCGACTACTCCATTTTGGATGGTGAGCAACCGGTACGGAATTGTTCCTTTGGATGCCAACAACGGTTATCTGAATGCAGGCGTGTTCCATCAGCAACATTTGGGAAAAGGTTTCCGCTGGAGCGCAGGACTGGATCTTGTTGCTGCGGTTCCCTGCTATCACAATGTGTTCATTCAACAGATTTATGCAGAGTTAGGATACAAGAGCCTGCTCTTGAGCATTGGCAGTAAGGAGAACCGCCATTCGCTCTGGGATCATTCCCTTAGTTCGGGCGACATGGTGCTTTCCAACAACGCTCGCCCGATTCCGGAAATAAACCTGAGCATGCCTGAATTTACAGTTGTCCCGCTGACGAAAGGTTGGATGCAGATAAAAGGGGATTTTGCTGTAGGCCGGTCTTTTGATACCGGATATCTGGAAGATTTTTCCAATGGGAAGCAAACTTATATAAAGGATGTGCTCTGGCATCATAAATCCCTTTACGTCCGTATTCAGGATACGAAAAACGATTTTCCTCTCTCCGGTATCGTAGGTGTGCAGCACTGGGCACAATGGGGAGGAACCTCCAGTGATCCGAAGATAGGCGTGCAGCCCCATTCCCTGAAAGACTTTATCCGGGTCGTTTGCGGCAGCGAGGGTGGCGGCGATGCCACGTTGTCTGATCAGATCAATGTATTGGGCAACCATTACGGTTCGTATGATTTCAAACTGGAATATACGATGCCTAACTGGAAACTGGCTGCTTATTACCAGCATTATTTCGAAGATAAATCAGGAATGATATTTGTGAATGGTACAGACGGATTGTGGGGAACGCAATTGGATCTTCCGCACTTTTCCTGGCTGAAGAAGGTTGTAACGGAATACCTGGTCACCCGTAACCAAAGCGGACCGTTCCATTTTATCCTGTTCGACCACGACAAATATAAAGGTCCGGGAGGCGGAGGAGACAATTACTATAATAATATCGAATATATAACAGGCTCGTCCTACTTCGGACGCGGATTGGGCTCCCCTCTTCTGACTGCTCCCGAATACAACACGAACGGGGATGTCGACTTCAAGAACAACCGTGTCCGTTCCTGGCATCTGGCTTTTGAAGGAGATTTATCACCGATGGTATCCTACCGCCTCAAATACACGCTTATGAATAGTTGGGGGACACCTTACGGTCCGTTTCGGAATAATAAGCGCAGCAATTCGGGACTGGTCGAAATCAAGTACCGCCATCCTCGCTTGCAAGGCTGGGAATTCACAGGAGCGATAGCCGGGGATACGGGTTCCCTGTATGGAGACAATGCCGGTTTCAGCCTGAGTGTCTGCAAACGCGGCATACTTAAATCCTGGAAATAACTTATTTATATTGTTCCCATAAAGCAGAAGCGATGATCTCCTGCGTTTGATCCGCCATTTGTTGCAACTCTTTATGGGAAGCCTCCATTCCTTCCGTTGAAATAGGCGGATGGATAACCATTTCCATTTTATGCCGGTGAATATTCAAAGAGCCGATCGGCAATACGTCAAAAGGCCCGTTCAAGGTGATCGGAACAATGGGTAAATGTTGGTCGACAGCCATTTGGTATGCACCTTTCTTAAAACGGATCATTTTTCCATCATAGGTACGCGAACCTTCCGGGAAAACAATCACAGATGCTCCGTTCCTCAGACAACGTTCCGCTTCCTGTACACTACGCGTAGCAGCTTTGCGCGTTGAATTGTCCACAAAAATAAAACCGGCAGCCCGGCAGGCTGCTCCGACAAACGGGATTTTGGAAATCCCCGCTTTCATCACCCATTTGATAGGAACACCCAAGAAACCATATATAAGAAAGATGTCGAACGCCCCCTGGTGATTGGATACAAATACATACGACTTCTTCCGGTCTATATTCTCCCGCCCTTTAACTTTCACCGGACAAAGCGCCAGATGGCATGTCAGCCACGACCAAATCATCCCGGGGTAATAGGCAAATATCCGTTCTCCCCCCAACAGACAACCCACAATCACCGTCACAGCCGTAAGTATGGTGAGCACGACAAATACCGGCACCATAAACAGCCACAAATAAAGTATGTAAAGAATTCTAACCATATATAAATGCTTTATTATGCAAATATAAAGGCTAAATTCAATGGTTTCATTATTTTTCTCTCAAAATATTTTTACAATCGGGTTATTATTGCTTTATTTGCGGTAGAAAAAAATAATATATAAAATATCTATCACCATGAACGAATTATTGAAAAATCTGGGGGTAATCGTACTCCTTATCGGTGTTATCATTTTAGCAGTACCGGCTATCAGTGGAGGTATGTCAAATACGATTCTTCTTACCGGTTTAGGAATCATTATCCTGGGTTATATCGGTCATATCGTTATTAACAAAAGACTCGGATAATCTCACACACACTTACAAATAAAAAAGACCGCTCTTTTGAGTGGTCTTTTTTATTTTCTAAGAGATCAGGCTTCGCCTTTCACGCCTCCGATGGGAGGAACAAAATCTTCAAACTTTGCAGTCTTACCGCTAACCTGCTCTTCGAACTTTGCCAAATTATCCTGCAAGGCAAACAGCAGGCGTTTAGCATTATCCGGAGTAAGTATCACACGACTTTTCACCTGTGCTTTCGGTGCCCCCGGTACGACCCGGATAAAGTCTAAAATAAACTCAGACGATGAATGCGATATAATTGCCAGATTTGCATACGTTCCCTGAGCCATCTCTTCTGACAGCTCTACCTGAATTTCATTTGTCGGTTTGTTATTTTCCATATCTCCTATTTTCATTTATAAATATTCTAAGACAAATATACATATTAAAATCGGAATGCCAGCAAATAAAAAGGGCCACCTTCACAGGCAGCCCTTTTTCAGTTGTGTTTTTAATTCTCAATTCTTTAGACCAATGTAAAAAAAATACCTTATTGTGTTTAATATTTTCTAATCAAGACGCTTAAACTAAGGCCATTCGTCTTAGTGAATTCGTTGTTTATTCAACATTACAAAGATATGACCAACAGAATTAACCACCAAATACTATTTTATCATTATATGATACTATTTCGTCAGATAGAAAACTTCCATTCTGTGAATTAGTTTAAAATCATGTTTTAAACCCTAAAACGAGTTCGTGCATATTTTTCACGATATTCGGTAGGAGTACTACCTTTTCGTCGCTTAAAAGCCCGATTAAAATTCGATAAGTTATTAAAACCGGACTTATAACATATTTCTGCTATTGTATCGCTTGTATCGATCAGACGACAAACGGCTTCCGATATACGAATGTCATTCAAATTATCAATAAAAGTTTTCCCAGTCCATTTTTTTAAGAAGCGGGTAAGCGATGCTTCACTCATATTTATTAACGAAGCAAGTTCAGGTAAAGAAACCGGACGCTGATAATTTTCGTGCAAAAATAGCATGATCGTATCCAAACGATCATTATCTATATTCCGGAAATTTTCCACTGTATTGACAGCATTTAACTTGCGGGCTTCTTCATCCAGCGATAATGTCTTGAGTATATCTATCAAACGTAACAAATTGTGAAAAGAATCCGATTCCTCACTCGAAAGCTTTTTCAATTCCGGCTGAATATGCAAAATCATTTCCCGGCTAAAAACTAATCCGCACGATGCCTTATCAAACATATCTTTTATCGTCTTAAAATGACGCTTATTAATTAAACTGTCGAATAAAGAGGCATGGAACTGGATTGTAATCTCCAGCATATCCGTGCAAGAACATTTGTGATTAGAATAAGCATGCTTAGTTCCTCCGGCAACTAATAGCAAATCAAGATCTTCCATCTCCTCCACCGAATCTCCTACAATACGGATCGCTCCTCCGGCATTCTCCAAATAGTTCAGTTCAAATTCCGGATGTATATGAAGCGGATAAGAAAAACCACGCTTAGGTCGCTGCATCACCATAAAACAATCTTCAGGTGAAAGCGGCGTAATCTCTCTTAATACATCTACGGAATCCATAATCTGTTTACTGAATAAGTATTCTTGATATAACCGGACAATGGTCTGAAGGATACAAATTTCCCAGACTTTCAGCCAACACACCGTGACGAAGGACCTTTATATTGCCTTTCACAAATATATAATCGATCCACTCACGTTTCTCCAAGGGAATACGTCCGAAATTATGAAAAGTCCATTCCGGACCATAACGTAACGGAGCCACTGTACGGGTATGCGTTAAGCAACGCGGATCATTAGCGTCCGTCAGAACTTTGATCGGATCATCTTCCGGAACTGCATTAAAATCACCGGTAACAACCACCGGTAAATTTCCGGATAAGCTTTTTACCTGCGCAAGAACCAGAGAAGCACCTTCGTGACGAGCTACTTTTCCCATATGATCCAGATGAGTATTCAGAAAGAAAAACTCTTTCCCGGATTCTTTATCTTTAAAGACAGCCCAAGTTGCCACGCGCTCACAAGCAGCATCCCAACCTTTCTTTCCAACAGCATTTATATCTTCGGCCAACCAGAAATTGCCACTTTTCACAACGATAAAACGATCCTTCCGATATATGATAGGAGCATATTCTCCCTTAGTTTTGCCATCCTCGCGCCCTACCCCTACATATCCATAATCAGGCAGACGCTCCAATAAATCAGTTAATTGATTATGCAGCACTTCCTGAGCACCAAGCATATCCACATCGTAAAACTTAACCACATTTGCGGCCAGATCTTTCCTGTGTTCCCACCAATTATCTCCATCCGCTTTCGTACTCAAACGAATATTAAAAGACATTACATTCATTTCATTATCAGGATGCTTGGCAAAAGCAACATTCATAGATAAAAGAAAAGCAAATAAATAGAGCAGAACTTTTTTCATATATCGCATATTTTAATTATCAAGTCAATACACAAATATAAGGACTCTGACCTTATTAAACAAATTCCAGAAAACAAAATAGGGCTACCGAATAAAAATCCGATAGCCCTATTTACTATTTTACTTTCGTATATTACTCGTCGTCTCTGTCCATAGCATTAAAATCTACGACATTCTTACGATTTGCAAAAATACGTTCGAATTCATCTTTAGCACCAACAACCAGCTTGTCGAAATCACGCTGACCTGTACCGGCAGGAATAAGATGACCACAGATAACATTTTCTTTCAAACCTTCCAAGCGGTCTACCTTTCCATTGATAGCAGCTTCGTTCAACACTTTCGTCGTTTCCTGGAAAGATGCGGCAGACATAAAGCTATTTGTCTGCAGAGCTGCGCGGGTAATACCCTGGAGAATCTGATTGGCTGTAGCCGGAACCGCATCACGCACTTCAACCAACTTCAAGTCGCGGCGTTTCAGCATACTGTTCTCGTCTCTCAACTTACGAACCGTCACGATCTGACCAGCCTGCAATGTCTGGGAATCTCCCGGATCCGTAACAACTTTCTTGCCCCAGATACGATCGTTTTCATCCATTACTTCCAACTTGTCTACAACCTGCTGTTCCAAGAAGCGAGTATCTCCCGGATCGATGATTTCCACCTTACGCATCATCTGGCGGACGATTACTTCGAAGTGTTTATCGTTAATCTTCACACCCTGCAGACGATATACGTCCTGGATTTCATTTACGATATACTCCTGAACTGCCGTCGGCCCCATGATAGCCAGAATATCAGACGGAGTTGTTGCACCATCAGACAACGGCATACCGGCACGGATATAGTCATTTTCCTGAACAAGCAACTGCTTGGACAGAGGCACCATGTATTTCTTAACTTCACCCAGTTTAGAAGTGACGGTAATTTCACGGTTACCACGTTTGATCTTACCAAAGCCAACCTCACCATCGATTTCTGAAACGACAGCCGGGTTAGACGGGTTACGAGCCTCGAACAATTCTGTTACACGAGGCAAACCACCGGTAATATCACCTGCTTTACTTACAGCACGCGGGATCTTAACCAAAACCTCACCGGCCCGGACCATATCGCCCTCGTCTTTCACAACGTGAGCACCTAACGGCAATGAATAATTCTTCAGATAATTTCCGTTTTCATCCACAATGTGGGCAGCCGGAGCTTTCGTCTTATCTTTGGATTCGATAATGATCTTTTCCTTCAAACCGGTTGTTTCGTCACTTTCAACATTGTAAGTTACATTTTCAACCAAACTTTCAAATTCGATTTTACCGGAAACCTCAGATACGATAACGGCATTGAACGGGTCCCATTCGATGATAATATCACCTTTCTTGATTGTATCTCCATTCTTGAAGAACAATTTGGAACCATAAGGAATATTATGAGCCAACAAGACAATCTTCGTCGTAGGATCTACAATACGAAGTTCAGCCAGACGGCTTACAACAACCTGACATTTCTTGCCTCCTTCTTCACTGTCTACGGCACGAAGCTCTTCGATTTCCAGAACACCGTCATATTTAGAAGTAATGCTGTTTTCTGTAGCGACGTTAGAAGCGATACCACCGACGTGGAATGTACGCAATGTCAACTGAGTACCCGGTTCACCGATTGACTGTGCAGCAATAACGCCGACAACCTCACCTTTCTGAACCATCTGGTTCGTTGCCAAGTTACGGCCATAACATTTTGCACAAACACCTTTCTTGGACTCACAAGTCAGTACAGAACGGATTTCAACGCTTTCGATCGGAGAATCTTCGATCTTCTTGGCTGCATCTTCACGGATTTCCTCACCGGCACGGACAATAACTTCGCCTGTCAACGGATGAATGACATCATGAACAGACACACGTCCCAGGATACGTTCACCCAAGCTTGCGATCACTTCGTCATTATTCTTCAATTCCGTACAGATCAAGCCACGCAACGTACCACAGTCTTCTTCGTTGATGATCACATCATGCGAAACGTCAACCAGACGACGAGTCAGATAACCGGCATCGGCAGTCTTCAAAGCCGTATCGGCCAAACCTTTACGAGCACCGTGAGTTGAAATAAAGTACTCCAACACAGACAAACCTTCCTTAAAGTTTGAAAGGATCGGGTTTTCAATGATCTGACCGCCTTCCGCGCCACTCTTCTGCGGTTTTGCCATCAAACCACGCATACCGGACAACTGACGAATCTGTTCCTTAGAACCACGGGCTCCGGAATCCATCATCATATAGATAGAGTTGAAACCGTCGTTATCTGCCGTCAATTGCTTCATCAATGTATCAGACAGCTTGCTGTTGACGTGTGTCCATGTATCGATAATCTGATTGTAACGTTCGTTGTTGGTGATGAACCCCATATTGTAGTTGTTCATAATCTGCTCAACTTCGTCATAACCTTCTTTCACCAATTCCTCTTTCTGAGGCGGGATCAGAACGTCGGCCAAGTTGAAGGACAGCCCCCCCTTAAAGGCCATATAATAACCCAAATTCTTGATATCGTCCAAGAACTGAGCCGTACGGGCAACACCACAAACCTTAATCACCTTACCGATGATATCGCGCAGTGCTTTTTTACCCAATACTTCATTGATATAACCTACTTCTTCCGGAACGAATTCATTAACCATCAAACGGCCGACAGAAGTTTCGATCATTTTCTTAACCGGATTGCCATCCTTGTCGATATCGTTCACATACACTTTGATCGGAGCGTGGATATCCACCTTCTTCTCATTATATGCAATCGTTGCTTCTTCCGGTCCATAGAATACCAAACCTTCGCCTTGTGCCCCCTTGCGCATCTTTGTGATGTAGTACAGACCCAATACCATATCCTGGGAAGGAACGGTAATAGGCGCACCGTTTGCCGGGTTCAGAATGTTATGGGAAGCCAGCATCAACATCTGTGCTTCCAATACGGCTTCGTTTCCTAAAGGCAAGTGAACAGCCATCTGGTCACCGTCGAAGTCGGCGTTGAAAGCCGTACATGCCAACGGGTGCAGCTGAATAGCCTTTCCTTCGATCAGCTTCGGCTGGAATGCCTGAATACCCAAACGGTGCAATGTCGGTGCACGGTTCAGCAATACAGGATGACCTTTCATAACATATTCCAGAATATCCCAGACAACCGGTTCTTTACGATCCACGATTTTCTTTGCAGATTTAACCGTCTTCACGATACCGCGTTCGATCAATTTACGGATTACGAAAGGTTTATAAAGTTCGGCTGCCATATTCTTCGGCAGACCACATTCATGCATCTTCAATTCAGGACCTACGACGATAACCGAACGAGCTGAATAGTCCACACGTTTACCCAACAAGTTCTGACGGAAACGACCTTGTTTACCTTTCAAACTGTCAGAGAGAGACTTCAGCGGACGGTTGGCATCTGTCTTAACGGCACTCGACTTACGAGAGTTGTCAAACAGTGAGTCCACAGCTTCCTGAAGCATACGTTTTTCATTACGCAAAATCACTTCGGGAGCCTTGATATCGATCAATCGTTTCAAACGATTGTTACGGATGATAACACGACGATACAAGTCATTCAAATCGGAAGTGGCAAAACGTCCACCATCCAACGGAACCAACGGACGCAGTTCGGGCGGAATAACCGGCACCACCTTCACGATCATCCATTCCGGTTTGTTACGGCCTCTGGAAGCACGGAAAGATTCAACGACCTGCAAACGTTTCAACGCTTCGTTCTTACGCTGCTGTGAACCGTCCGTACTTGCACGATGACGCAGTTCGTAAGACAAAGAATCCAAATCCAGACGGGCCAGCAAATCATAGATTGCTTCGGCACCGATCTTTGCGATAAACTTATTGGGGTCCGTATCTTCCAGCATCTGGTTTTCCTTTGGCAGGTTGTCCAGGATCTGCAGATATTCTTCTTCCGAAAGCAAGTCCAATTCAGCAACAGTGTCTACACACCCCGGCTGAATCACCACATAACGTTCGTAATAAATAATAGAATCCAGCTTCTTGGTCGGCAAGCCTAACAAGTAACCGATTTTATTGGGCAGGGAACGGAAATACCAGATATGAGCGACGGGAACTACCAGATGGATGTGTCCCATACGTTCGCGACGCACTTTTTTCTCTGTAACTTCCACCCCGCAACGATCGCAGACAATCCCTTTGTAACGGATACGCTTGTATTTTCCGCAATGGCATTCGTAATCCTTGATCGGACCGAAAATACGCTCGCAAAAAAGACCGTCACGCTCAGGTTTGTACGTACGATAGTTAATCGTTTCCGGTTTCAAAACTTCACCACTGGAGTTTTCAAGAATTTCTTCAGGGGAAGCCAGACCGATGGTTATTTTTGAAAAGTTACTCTTTATCTTGTTTTCTTTTCTAAAGGCCATATTTTTTATTTATAAAGAGTTATCAATGAGTAAGCAGATGAGCCGAAGCCCATCTACTTATATTGTTTTTTGAATTAATCCAGAGTGAAGCTTAAACCAAGACCTCTCAGTTCGTGCAGCAATACGTTCAGAGATTCAGGGATACCCGGTTGTGGCATCGGATCACCTTTCACGATTGCTTCATAAGCTTTGGAACGTCCGACAACGTCATCAGACTTGATTGTAAGGATTTCCTGAAGAACATGTGCAGCACCGAAAGCTTCCAGTGCCCAAACTTCCATTTCTCCGAAACGCTGACCACCAAACTGTGCCTTACCACCCAGAGGCTGTTGAGTAATAAGAGAGTACGGACCGATAGAACGGGCGTGCATCTTATCATCAACCATGTGACCCAATTTCAGGAAGTACGTAACACCTACCGTAGCCGGCTGGTCAAAACGTTCACCGGTTCCACCATCATACAGGTAAGTTTTACCATAGCGGGGCACACCGGCTTTATCCGTCCATTCGTTCATGTCATCCAAAGTCGCACCATCGAAAATCGGAGTAGCAAACTTCACACCCATCGAGCGACCGGCCCAACCTAACACAGCTTCAAAGATCTGTCCCAAGTTCATACGGGAAGGCACACCCAGCGGGTTCAAACAAATATCAACTGGAGTTCCGTCTTCCAGGAACGGCATATCCTCCTGACGAACGATCTTGGAAACAATACCCTTGTTACCATGGCGACCGGCCATCTTATCACCAACCTGGATCTTACGTTTCTTTGCAATATAAACTTTCGCCATCTGAACAATACCAGTCGGCAGTTCATCACCGATCGTAAGATCGAATTTCTTACGTCTTAACTCGGCATCCAGTTCTTTATATTTCTTCAGATAGTTCAGAATCACCTGCTTGATAAGTTCGTTCTTATCTGCATCAGCAGTCCATTTACTTACCTGAACAGCATTGTAATCCAAATCTTCCAGAGCCTTACGAGAGAATTTCGCTCCTTTCGCAATGATCTCTGTATTCATATAGTCTTTTACACCCTGAGAAACCTTACCAGTGGTCAAAACCAACAATTTGTCAACCAACAGATTCTTCAGGTCGGCCATCTTCATTTCGTATTCCTCATCCAGCTTCGGCAGAATAGCCTTATCAGTCAGTCTGGACTTACGCTTTTTAACAGCTTTCGAGAATAAAGCAGTTTCAATAACCACACCACGCAAAGACGGAGTCGCCTTCAAAGAAGCATCCTTCACATCACCAGCCTTATCGCCGAAGATCGCACGAAGCAGTTTTTCTTCCGGAGAAGGATCCGATTCCCCTTTCGGAGTAATCTTACCGATCAGGATATCACCCGGTTCAATGCGGGCACCTACACGGACAATACCTCTCTCGTCCAAATCCTTGGTCGCTTCTTCGCTGACATTAGGAATATCGGATGTCAACTCTTCCATACCACGTTTCGTTTCACGAACTTCCAAAATATATTCGTCAACGTGAACTGAAGTAAAGAAGTCCTCACGAACCATACGTTCGTTCAGAACGATAGCATCCTCATAATTGTATCCCTTCCAAGGCATATAGGCCACTTTCACATTACGTCCCAGTGCCAATTCGCCATTCTGGGTAGAATAGCCCTCTGTCAAAATATCACCGGCTTTCACACGCTGGCCACGATGGCAGATCGGACGCAAATCGACAGTCGTACTCTGGTTCGTCTTACGCCATTTCGGAATCGTATATGTCTTAATTGAATCTTCGAAACTTACGAATTCTTCGTCTTCCGTACGATCATATTTGATCTTGATGCAAGTAGCATCCACAAATACGACTTCACCTTCGCGTTCAGCCATGATCTGTGTACGTGAATCGCGTGCAACCTGTGCCTCGATACCGGTACCCACGATCGGAGCATCCGTACGCAACAAAGGAACTGCCTGGCGCATCATGTTAGATCCCATCAATGCACGGTTGGCATCGTCATGTTCCAAGAACGGAATCAAAGAGGCCGCAATAGAAGCAATCTGCTGCGGAGCAACGTCCATCAAGTCGATTTCAGAAGGCGGTACAACAGGGAAGTCCGCTTCAAAACGAGCTTTCACCCTATCAAGTATAAACTTGCCATCATCGTCCAAAGGCGCATTACCCTGTGCAATGGTCAATTCTTCCTCTTCCTCTGCCGTGTAGTATTGCAAACCTTCTTCAGAGAAGTCGACTTTACCATCCACCACGTTACGATACGGAGTAGAGATAAAGCCCAGATCATTGATTTTTGCATACACACAAAGGGATGAGATCAAACCAATGTTCGGACCTTCAGGAGTTTCAATAGGACAAAGACGGCCATAGTGCGTATAGTGTACGTCACGGACCTCAAATCCGGCACGTTCACGAGACAGACCGCCCGGTCCCAGGGCAGACAAACGACGTTTATGCGTAATCTCAGCCAGCGGGTTTGTCTGGTCCATAAACTGCGACAAAGCATTCGTACCGAAGAAAGAGTTGACAACAGAAGAAATTGTCTTCGCGTTAATCAAATCGATCGGGGTAAACACTTCATTATCGCGAACGTTCATACGTTCACGAACCGTACGGGACATACGGGCCAGACCAATACCGAACTGGTTATACAGCTGCTCGCCAACTGTACGCACACGACGGTTGCTCAAGTGGTCGATATCATCAACAATCGCCTTCGAGTTGATCAACTCGATCAGATACTTGATGATCTCGATTATATCTTCTTTCGTCAAAACCTTAATATCATCGCTGGTAGTAAGGTTCAACTTCTTATTAATTCTGTAACGGCCTACTTCACCTAAGTCATAACGCTTTTCAGAGAAGAACAGGTTCTGAATAACTTCACGGGCACTTGCTTCATCTGCAGGTTCTGCATTACGCAACTGACGGTAAATATACAGGACAGCTTCCTTTTCAGAGTTACTGGGGTCTTTCTGGAGCGTATTATAGATGATAGCATAATCCGAAAGATTCTGGTCTTCGCGATGTAGCAGAATGTTCTGCGTACCAGACTCCAGGATAGCCTCTATGTTGTCGCTATCAAGAACCGACTCACGGTCGATGATAACGTCATTACGTTCAATAGAAACAACCTCACCGGTATCTTCATCTACGAAATCTTCCACCCAAGTCTTCAATACACGGGCAGCCAGCTTACGGCCGATCAGTTTCTTCAGGTTTGTCTTTGAAACTTTTACTTCTTCCGCCAGATTAAAGATTTCGAGAATGTCTTTATCGCTTTCAAAACCAATAGCTCTTAAAAGGGTTGTTACAGGCAATTTCTTTTTACGGTCGATATACGCATACATCACATTGTTGATGTCTGTTGCGAATTCGATCCAGGAACCTTTAAAAGGAATGATACGTGCTGAATACAACTTTGTACCATTAGCGTGTGTACTCTGTCCGAAGAACACACCGGGTGAACGGTGTAATTGTGAAACCACAACACGCTCTGCACCATTTATCACGAAAGTACCTCTCTCCGTCATATACGGAATCGGGCCCAGATACACATCCTGTATCACGGTATCGAAATCCTCGTGATCAGGGTCTGTACAATACAGTTTTAACTTCGCTTTTAAAGGCACACTATAGGTTAACCCGCGAGCGATACACTCATCGATTGTGTAACGGGGCGGATCAATATAGTAATCTAAGAACTCCAACACAAAATTGTTACGAGTATCTGCTATCGGAAAATTCTCAGCAAATACCTTATACAATCCCTCCTTTTTTCTCTTTTCGGGAGGTGTGTCAAGTTGAAGAAAGTCTTGAAATGACTTCAATTGTACTTCGAGAAAGTCCGGATATGGGAACTGATTTTTAATCGAAGCAAAATTAACTCTTTGGTTTTCAGCTGTTGAAGACATCTAGTAAGGAATTTATTGAACTTATTGAAATTATAGACACAAAAAGGTTAAG